>Ga0136616_10000245_pt1 | contig 23611 bp, 23 predicted proteins | sample AntDrymUQ2992106_2_FD_106648 | JGI IMG/M metagenome (GOLD analysis project Ga0136616, IMG submission 106648) | Polar desert sand microbial communities from Dry Valleys, Antarctica - metaG UQ299 (21.06) | ecosystem: Environmental > Terrestrial > Soil > Desert | place: Antarctica: Dry Valley... | reverse complement strand
TGCTCCATGTAGCCGATCGAGTAGACGTGGATCAGCGACCCGACCCCGGTGATGAGCAGCACGAAGCACATCGACAGCGGGTCGAGCAGCAACCCCACGTTGACGTCGAACCCGCCGACCGGAACCCAGCTGAACAGCTGCTGGCTCACCGCCCGTTGCTCGGCGTCGCGGCCCAGCAGGGCGAAGAACTGTACGGCGGCCAGCAGGAACGCGAGCGCTGGAGTGGCAACCCCCACCAGGTGACCCCAGCGATCGGTACGCCGCCCGCCGAGGAGCAACACCGCGGCACCGACCAGCGGCAGCGCGACGAGCAGCCAGGTGAGGGACAGCACGCCCCCGGCCTCGGTGCCGGCCTGGGCGGCCTCCTGCGCGAGCAGCGTCGAAGTCATGCGGCGTCAGTACTTCAGCAGGTTGGCGTCGTCGACCGAAGCCGAGCGGCGCGTCCGGAAGATGGTCACGATGATCGCCAACCCGATGACGACCTCAGCGGCCGCGACGACCATGACGAAGAACGCGATGATCTGCCCGTCGAGGTTGCCGTTCATCCGGGCGAAGGTCACAAAGGCGAGGTTGGTCGCGTTGAGCATGAGCTCGACGCACATGAACACCACGATGGCGTTGCGGCGCAGCAGCACCCCCGCCGCGCCGATGGTGAACAGCAGCGCCGACAGGTAGACGTAATTGGCTGGGTTCACGCGACGGGTCCCTTGCCGAGCTGACTGCTGGTGTAGTCAGGCTCCGGCTCGCCGGGCCGCGGGCCGGGAGGCAGCGCGGGTTCGGTGGGGCGCACCATCCCGGGTCCGCGCAGCTTGGGTGAGACGGACAGCTCCGCCGGGGTGCCGTCGGGCAGCAGCGCGAGGGTGTCGACGGCGTTGTGCCGGGCGTAGACACCCGGACCGGGCAGCGGTGCCGGGTAGCCGGAGCGGAAGCGCTGCTCGGCACGCTCGCGCTGGGTGGGGCGGTGCTCGAACCGCTCCCGGTGGGTGAGCACCATGGCGCCGAGCGCGGCGGTGATCAACAAAGCGCCGGTCACTTCGAAGGCGAGCACGTAGCGGTCGAAGAGCAGCCCGGCCACCCCCTCGACGTTGCCGTTGGCGTTGGCGCGGTCGAGCCCCACGAAGTCACCGGTCAGCGCCTGGCCGAGGCTGAAGACAAGCAGGACGACGAAGCCGATCGCCGCCAGGGCACCGAGCACCCGCTGGCCGCGCAGTGTCTCGACGAGGGAGTCGGAGGCGTCGACGCCCACGAGCATGAGGACGAAGAGGAACAGCATCATGATCGCGCCGGTGTAGACGACGACCTGTACGACGCCGAGGAAGGGGGCGTCCTGAGTGATGTAGAAGATCGCCAGGCAGATCATGGTGAACGCCAGCAGCAGCGCACTGTGCACTGCCTTGCGAGTCAGGACGACGCCCAGTGCGGCAAGCACCGCCAGCGGAGCGAGCACCCAGAAGACGATGGCCTCGCCGGTCGAGGTCTCGGCGGCCAGCAGCGTCGCCGCGCCGGTCATCGCCGCTCCTCCGGCGCACCGGCAGGATCCGGCTCGGCGGAGACGGTCATCGCGGTGGTGACCCGTCCCTGGTAGTAGTCGTCCCCGGTGAAGCCGGCCGGCATCGGATGCGGCGGCGCCGCCTGCCCGGGCAGCAGCGGAGCCAGCAGCTTGTCCTTGGTGAAGATCAGGTCGGCCCGGTTGTCGTCGGCGAGCTCGTAGTCGTTGGTCATTGTCAGCGCCCGGGTGGGGCATGCCTCGATGCACAGCCCGCAGAAGATGCACCGCAGGTAGTTGATCTGGTAGACGCTGCCGTAGCGCTCACCCGGCGAGAAGCGCTCGGCGGCGGTGTTGTCCGCGCCTTCGACGTAGATGGCGTCCGCGGGGCAGGCCCAGGCGCACAACTCGCACCCGATGCACTTCTCCAGCCCGTCGGGATGACGGTTGAGCACGTGCCGACCGTGGAATCGCGGCGCTGTCGGCTTCTTCTGCTCCGGGTAGAGCTCGGTGTTGACCTTCTTGAACATCGTCCCGAAGGTCACCGCGAACCCCTTGACGGGGTCGAAGAAGTCAGGCACGGGGCTCCTCCTGACTCGGGCCGGACGTCGACGGCTCGCCGACGGACGCACCGGTCAACGGGCGGGCCTCCGGGCGCTGCTGCCCAGGCATCGGCGGCACAGGGTAGCCGCCCGCCATGGCATCGAAGTCGCCCGGGCCGGCGTCGTCGGCAGTGGAACGTTCACCGCCGGTCGCCTGGGCGGGCCGGCGGCGCGCGGCGATGGTGTCCCACAGGAAGCTCGCCACCGCGAACACCAGGATCGCGGCGGCGATGTAGATGACGATGGTTCGTACGTCGACGTCGCTGTTGCGCAGCCCCTGGATGGTGGCGACCATCACGATCCACACCAGCGAGGCGGGGATCAGCACCTTCCACCCCAGCTTCATGAACTGGTCATAGCGGAACCGCGGCAGGGTGCCGCGCAGCCAGATGAACATGAAGATGAAGAGGGCGACCTTGCCGAAGAACCACAGCAGCGGCCACCAGTTCTCGTTCGCCCCGTCCCAGATGGACAGCGGCCATGGCGCCCGCCAGCCACCAAGGAACAGGGTGGTGGCGATCGCCGAGACGGTCACCATGTTGATGTACTCCGCGAGGAAGAACAGCGCGAACTTCAGCGACGAGTACTCCGTGTGGAAGCCGCCGACCAGCTCACCTTCCGCCTCGGGCAGGTCGAAGGGGGCGCGGTTGGTCTCCCCCACCATCGACACCATGTAGATGGCAAAGGAGGGGAACAGCGCGATGGCGTACCACAGCGTCTGCTGGGCGCCGACGATCTGCGAGGTCGACATGGATCCGGCGAAGAGGAACACCGCGACAAAGGAGAGGCCCATAGCGACCTCATAGCTGATCAGCTGGGCCGCCGAGCGCATCCCCCCTAGCAGTGGGTACGTCGAGCCACTCGCCCACCCGGCCAGCACGATGCCGTAGATGCCCACCGAGGCGATAGCCAGCAGGTAGAGCACCGCCACCGGGAAGTCGGTGAGCTGCAACGGCGTACGGTGCCCGAAGATCGACACTTCGGGACCGAGCGGGATGACCGCGAAGGCGACGAACGCCGCGCTGGTCGACAGGATCGGCGCGAGAATGTAGACCGCCTTGTCGGCGGCCTTGGGGATGACGTCTTCCTTCAGCGCCAGTTTGATGCCGTCGGCCAGCCCTTGCAGCGTCCCGAACGGCCCGACCCGGTTCGGCCCGACCCGCATCTGCATCCGCGCCACGATCCGCCGCTCCGCCCAGATGTTGAGCAGGGTGAGCACGACGAGGACGCCGAAGACGAGGATCGCCTTGAGCAGGATGATCCACCACGGGTCCCGCCCGAATGCGGCAAGCCCCTCCTGCGCGGTGACCAGCGCGGGCCCGGCTGCGGAAGGAGTCATGGTCGGCCTCCGGCGAGACGGACGCGGGCCCCGGAGTCCGCGCCGAGCGCGGCGCGTACGGCGGAACCGGGAGAGTTGGTGGGCAACCAGACGACGCGGTCGGCAAGACCGGGAGTGACGAGGAGCGGCAGGGTGATCGACCCGCGCGCGGTGGACACGGTGAGCGGGTCGCCGTCGCCCACCCCGACCTCGACCGCCGTGGCCGCGGACAGCCTGGCCAGCGGGGCCGGCGCAGTGCCCGCCAGTTGCGGCTCGCCGTCGAGCATCCGGCCTTCGTCGATCAGGTGCGCCCAGGTCGCAAGGACCACCTCACCGGCGCCAAGAGGCGACCGTGGCGGCGGTGCCACGGTGGGAACGGGCGGGCGCGCCCCGCCCCAGCGGCCCAGGCTGGTGAGCTCATGGCGGGCGGCCTCGGGGGTGGGGAGGCCGAGGTGGATGTCCATCTCGTCGGCGACGGCGGTCAGCACGCGGGCGTCGCTCATCACGCCGACACCGCGCAGCGCCTCGACAAAGGGGCGCTCGCGCCCTTCCCAGTCGAGGAACGTACCCGCCTTCTCCGCGACGGCGGCGACGGGGAACACCACGTCGGCCAACTCGGTGACCGCACTGGCCCGCAGCTCCAGGCTGACCAGGAAGGGCACCCGCTCGAGGGCCTGCCGCGCGAGCACCGGGTCGGGCAGGTCGTCGGGGTCGACGCCGCCGACGACGAGCGCGCGCAGCCGCCCCGCGGCTGCGTCGACGACCAGCTGGCCCGCGGAGCGCCCCACCGCGGCCGGTAGATCCGGCGCCGCCCACAGGCGGGCCACCTCGGCGCGGGCGGCGGGGTCGGCGACGGGGCGACCGCCGGGCAGCAGCCCCGGCAGCGCGCCGGCCTCGAGCGCTCCCCGATCGCCCGCCCGGCGCGGCACCCAACCCAGTGCGGCTCCGGTCTCCTCGGCGAGCGCGGCGACCGCCGACAGCCCCCCGGGTGCCGCCGCCAGTCGCTCCCCGACGAGGACCACAGCCCCCGGCTGACGCAGCAGCTCCGCCGCCGTCCGCGCACCCTCGGGAAGCTGCGGGTCGTCCGCCGTACCCCCGAGCGCGGAGAGGATCTCCGCCTCGGTGCCCGGTGCCGCCGGTATCAGCTGCCCGAGCAGCTTCTGCAGCCCGCGCGTCGCGTACGGCGCCATCGCGAAGACCCGCAACCCGCCCCTGCGGGTGGCCTTGCGCAGCCGCAGGAAGATGATCGGTGATTCCTCCTCCGGCTCCAGCCCGGCGAGGAGGACGACCGGCGCGTGCTCGAGGGATTCATACGTCGGACCGTCCAACCCACGCCCGGCCACCAGTGCGGCGAGGAACGCCGCTTCCTCGTCGGAGTGCGGCCGTGCGCGGAAGTCCACGTCGTTGCTGCCCAGTGCCACCCGCGCGAACTTGGCGTAGGCGTAGGCGTCCTCCAGCGTCAACCGCCCGCCGGTGAGAACCCCGGCTTCGCCGCGAGCGGCGGCCAAGCCGCGGGCGGCGACGTCGAACGCGTCCGGCCATGAGGTTGGCACCAGCCGCCCGCCGTCGCGCACCATCGGGGCGGTGAGGCGGTCGCCCACGCGCGGGTAGGCAAAGGCGAAACGCCCCTTGTCGCAGTTCCACTCCTCGTTGACCGACGGGTCGTCGCCGGCGAGTCGGCGCATCACCTTCCCGCGCCGGTGGTCGGTGCGCAGCGCGCAGCCGGAGGCGCAGTGCTCGCAGGCGCTCGGCGTGGACACCAGGTCGAAGGGCCGGGCGCGGAAGCGGTACGCCGCGCTGGTCAGCGCTCCCACCGGGCAGATCTGCACGGTGTTGCCGGAGAAGTAGGAGTGGAAAGGCTGGTCCTCGTAGATGCCGACCTGCTCGAGTGCGCCGCGCTCCAGCAGCTCGATGAACGGGTCGCCGGCGATCTGCGCGGAGAACCTGGTGCAGCGGGCGCACAGCACGCAGCGCTCGCGGTCGAGCAGGATCTCGGTGGAGATGGCGATGGGCTTGGGAAAGGTGCGCTTGACGTCGCGGAAACGAGACTCCGCGGGACCGTTGGACATCGCCTGATTCTGCAGCGGGCACTCGCCGCCCTTGTCGCAGACGGGGCAGTCCAGCGGGTGGTTGATGAGCAGCATCTCCATGATGCCGTGCTGCGCCTTGTCGGCGACCGGCGAGGTGAGCTGCGTCCGCACCACCATGCCATCGGTGACGGTCGTGGTGCACGAGGCCAACGGCTTGCGTTGGCCCTCGATCTCGACCAGGCACTGCCGGCAGGCACCCACCGGGTCGAGCAGCGGGTGGTCGCAGAACCGCGGGATCTGGATCCCGATGAGTTCGGCCGCACGGATCACCAACGTGCCCTTGGGCACCGACAGCTCGAACCCGTCGATGCTGACCCCGACCAGGTCGGCTGGCTGCTCGGCAGGTGGGCCACCGGAGGTGGTGTTGGCAGTGAGTGTCATAGCGCGCGCGCTCCGACCGGAACGGGGGCTACGACCATCGAGGCCATCGGGTCGAAGGGGCAGCCACCATGCTCGAAGTGGGCGACGTACTCGTCGCGGAAGTACTGCACCGAGGAGGTGATCGGACTGGTCGCCCCGTCCCCGAGTGCACAGAACGAGCGACCCAGGATGTTGTCGCAGCTGTCCAGCAGGGTGACGATGTCCTCCTCGGATCCCTCGCCATGCTCCAGGCGGTGCAAGATCTGCACCATCCAGAAGGTGCCCTCGCGGCACGGCGTGCACTTGCCACACGACTCGTGCGCGTAGAACTCGGTCCAGCGCAACACAGCGCGTACGACGCAGGTGGTCTCGTCGAAGACCATCAGCGCGGTGGTGCCGAGCATGGACCCGGCCTCCATGACCCCCTCGAAGTCCAGTGGCGTGTCCAGGTGCTCGGCGGTGAGAAGCGGCGTCGAGGAACCGCCCGGCGTCCAGAACTTCAGCTCGTGCCCCTCGCGCATGCCGCCGGCCATGTCGAGCAACTCCCGGAAGGTGATTCCCAGCGGGGCTTCATACTGCCCGGGACGGCGTACGTGTCCGGATACGGAGAACAGCTTGAATCCAGGTGACTTCTCCGTGCCCATTTGGCGGTACCACGCCACGCCGTTGCGCACGATGAACGGCACGCTGGCGATCGACTCGACGTTGTTGATGACCGTCGGGCTGGAGTAGAGACCGGCCACCGCGGGGAACGGGGGCCGCAGCCGCGGCTGGCCGCGGTAACCCTCGAGCGAGTCCAGCAGCGCGGTCTCCTCCCCGCAGATGTAGGCACCGGCCCCCGCGTGGACCAGCACGTCGAGGTCGTAACCGGAGCCGAGGATGTCCGCGCCGAGGTAGCCGGCGTCGTACGCCTCGCGAACCGCCTGGTGCAGCCGACGGATGACGTGCAGCACCTCACCGCGTACGTAGATGAACGCCTGCTTGGCGCGGATCGCGTAGGAGGAAATGATGATGCCCTCGAGCAGTTGGTGGGGCGAGGCGAGCATCATCGGCACGTCCTTGCACGTGCCGGGTTCGCTCTCGTCGGCGTTGACCACCAGGTAGTGCGGCTTGTCGTCGCCCTGCGGGATGAAGCCCCACTTCATCCCGGTGGGGAAGCCCGCACCGCCGCGTCCACGCAGCCCCGAGTCCTTGACCAGCTTGACGAGGTCATCGGGTGACGTCTGCAGCGCCGTGCGCAGCGCGGTGTAGCCGTCGTGCCGCTCGTAGGACGCGAGGGTCCAGGAGCGTGCCTCGTCCCAGTGCTCCGAGAGCACGGGGGTCAGCTGCGAGGTCAGTGCCATCCCGCTAGTCACTCACCCTTCGATGCGCGGCCGGAGTTGTCGTCGGAGTTGTCCGCTGCCGTGGGTGTCGCCGGGTGGGCCGGATCGGCGGGTGCCGTCGGGGTTGGCGCGTCGTGCCCGCTGGGCCCGCCGGCTGCACCGTAGCCGCTGCCCTGCGTGGACTGCGGACCTGAGCTCGGCCCGGAGGTGTCCGGAGGCGGGGCCGAATCGCCGCGCTCGCGTGCCAGCTGCAGCCCGACGAGGGTCGCCGGACCGGCGGAGGGACCCTCGTCGGCGCGGCCGTCCGGGAATCCGGCGAGGATGCGTTCGGCCTCCCGCCAGGTGACCAGCGCCGCGCCGCGGGTGGGCAGCGGCAGGTCACCGGCGCGCAGCCGGTCGACGAGCTCGGTGGCCGACTCGACGGTCTGGTTGTCGAAGAACTCCCAGTTCACCGTGAGGACCGGCGCGTAGTCACACGCGGCGTTGCACTCGATGTGCTCCAGCGTGACCTTGCCGTCGGGCGTGGTCTCGTCGTTGCCGACGCCGAGGTGATCCTTGAGGGCGGCGAAGATGGTGTCGCCGCCGAGCACCGCGCACAGGGTGTTGGTGCAGACCCCGACGTGGTAGTCGCCGATGGGGCGGCGCTTGTACATCGTGTAGAAGGTCGCGACGGCGGCCACCTCTGCGGTGGTCAGGCCGAGCTCCTCCGCGCACAGGGCGATGCCGGCGGGACTGACGTAGCCGTCCTCGGCCTGTACTAGATGCAGCATCGGCAGCAGCGCAGACCGCGAGTGCGGATAGCGCGCGATGATCTGCCGCGCCAGGACGCGGGTCTGGTCGGTCAGCGGCATCAGCGGTCGACGCCTCCCATCACCGGATCGATGCTCGCCACCGCAGCCACCACGTCGGCGATCTGCCCACCCTCGGTCATCGCCGGCATGGCCTGCAGGTTGGTGAACGAAGGGTCACGCACGTGCACCCGATAGGGCCGCGTCCCGCCGTCGCTGACGACGTGGTAGCCGAGCTCCCCGCGCGGGGACTCCACCGGTACGTAGACCTGACCGGTCGGGACGCGAAATCCCTCCGTTACCAGTTTGAAGTGGTGGATGAGGGCTTCCATCGACTCACCCATGATGTGGCGGATGTGTTCGAGGGAGTTGCCCAGACCGTCGCCGCCGAGCGCGAGCTGCGCCGGCCAGGCGATCTTCTTGTTCGCCACCATGACGGGGCCTGGCTGCAGCCGGTCGAGACACTGTTCGATGATCTTCAGTGACTCCTTCATCTCGGCCACCCGGATGAGGTAACGCCCGTACGCGTCGCAGCTGGTTTGCGTCGCCACCTCGAAGTCGTACGTCTCGTACCCGCAGTACGGCTGGCTCTTGCGCAGGTCCCACGGCAGACCGGTGGAGCGCAGGACCGGCCCGGTGATGCCGAGCGCCATGCACCCGGTCAGGTCGAGGTAGCCGATCCCCTCGGTACGCAGCTTCCAGATGGCGTTCTCGTTGAGCAGGTCTTCGACGTCGCGCAGCCCACCGGGCAGCACCCGCAGCAGCTCACGCACCTTGTCGACGGCACCCGGCGGCAGGTCCTGCGACACCCCACCGGGCCGCACGTAGGCGTGGTTCATCCGCAGCCCGGTGACCATCTCGAGGAGGTCGAGGATCAGCTCCCGCTCGCGGAAGCCGTAGGTCATGGCGGTGAGCGCGCCCAGCTCCAAACCGCCGGTGGCGAGCGCCACCAGGTGGGAGGCGATGCGGGTGAACTCCATGAGCATGACGCGGATCACGGTGGCCCGCTCGGGCACCTGCTCGGTGATGCCGAGCAGCTTCTCCACTGCGAGGCAATACGCCGTCTCGTTGTGCAGCGGCGACAGGTAGTCCATGCGGGTCACGAAGGTGACGCCCTGGGTCCACGTGCGGTACTCGAGGTTCTTCTCGATGCCGGTGTGCAGGTAGCCGATGACGCAGCGTGCCTCGCTGACCGTCTCGCCGTCGAGTTCGAGGATGAGACGCAGCACGCCGTGGGTGGAGGGGTGCTGCGGACCCATGTTGACGACGACGCGCTCCTCGCCGCTCTCCCCGAGCCCGGCGACAAGTTCGTCCCAGTCTTGGCCGGTCACCGTGTAGACGGTCCCCTCGGTCCTCTCCCGCTCCCCGGCGTAGGCGTCACCGGGGGCCTGATGGGGGCCGTCGCCGGGGCGGGGCGCGTGCTCGTAGCTGGTGGCCATTACTGGTACGCCCTCCGCTCGTCGGGTGGCGGTATGTGCGCGCCCTTGTACTCCACCGGAATTCCGCCGAGGGGGTAGTCCTTGCGCTGCGGGTGCCCCGGCCAGTCGTCGGGCATCTGGATCCGGGTGAGCGCGGGGTGGCCGTCGAAGACGATGCCGAAGAAGTCCCACGTTTCCCGCTCGTGCCAGTCGTTGGCCGGGTAGACGGTGACGATCGACGGGATGTGCGGGTCGTCGTCGGGACAGGACACCTCGATGCGCAGCCGCCGGTTGTGGGTGAGGGAGCAGAAGGGGTAGACGGCGTGCAGCTCGCGTCGGGTGTCCGCCGGGTAGTGGACGCCGTTGACCCCGAGGCACATCTCGAAGCGCAGCGTGGGGTCGTCGCGCAGCGGGCGTACGACGTCGAGCAGCCGTTCGCGGCGTACGTGCACGGTCAGCTCGCCTCGGTCGACGACAACCTGCTCCACCGCGTCACCGAAGTCAGGCACCGCCCGCTCCAATGCATCGGCGGCCTCGTCGAACCAGCCACCGTAGGGGGGTGGCGTCCCGGCGGGCATCTGCCGACGCCGGATGACACCGCCGTAGCCGGAGGTGTCACCGGTGTCCTCGGCCCCGAACATGCCGTGCTGGACGGGGAGCCGCTCCGCGGGGCTCGGCTCGACCGGCCGGGTCGCGGGGGTGGCGGCTGTCGCGCCGGCGACCGTCGGCTGGTCGGTGGACTGCGACTCACTCACCGCAACAGCCCCCGCATGCGAGAAGTCGGGACCGCGTCGAGCGCCCGCTCCTCCGCCGCCATCTCCGCCTTGACCCGTTGGGCGCCGAGCTTCTCGTCCCGAATCTTGTCGTGCAGCCGCAGGATGGCGTCGAGGAGCATCTCCGGGCGGGGTGGGCAGCCGGGCAGGTAGATGTCGACGGGTACGACGTGATCAACGCCCTGCACGATCGCGTAGTTGTTGAACATGCCGCCGCTGGAAGCGCACACGCCCATCGAGAGCACCCATTTTGGTTCGGCCATCTGGTCGTAGACCTGACGCAGCACCGGGGCCATCTTCTGGCTGACCCGGCCGGCCACGATCATCAGGTCGGCCTGCCGGGGGGACGCGCGGAAGACCTCCATGCCGAAGCGGGCCAGGTCGTAGCGGCCGGCGCCGGTCGACATCATCTCGATGGCGCAGCAGGCCAGGCCGAACGTCGCCGGCCACAGCGAGCTCTTGCGGGCCAGCCCGGCGGCCTTCTCCACCGTGGTGAGCAGGAAGCCGCTCGGCAGCTTCTCTTCCAGGCCCATGACTGCCTTTCCTCGCTATTGGTGGTTGACCGGGGGGTCGACCCGAGGGTCGCCGGAGAGGTTCACCGGGATGGTCGGGACGGTCAGTCCCACTCGAGCCCGCCGCGGCGCCAGACATAGGCGTACGCGACGAACACCGTGCCGATGAACAGCAACATCTCGATGAGGCCGAACAGCCCTAGCTGGTCGAAGGCGACGGCCCACGGATACAAGAAGATGATCTCGATGTCGAAGATGATGAAGAGCATGGCGGTGAGGTAGTACTTCACCGGGAACCGGCCGCCACCCATCGGCTGCGGCGTCGGCTCGATCCCACACTCGTAGGCGTCGACCTTGGCCCGGTTGTAGCGCTTGGGACCGGCGAGGGAGCCCGCGACGATGGAGAAAACGGCGAACCCGAGGCCAATCGCGCCGAGCACGAGAATCGGCAGGTAGCTGCTCATGCGACCCCTTCCCGTCCTCCACAGTTCGGGCGGCCCATCCTAGAGTCGGCGTATCGCATCGTGGTTGTCACGCCGCCGGTGCCATGCGGGTCAGCGCGTTGATGACGCGGTCCATGGCGTCGCCGTCCCGTGGGTCGGTCAGGTTCGCCAGCAGCTTGAGGGTGAAGCGCATCAGCATGGGGTGCGGCAGACCATGGCGGGTGGCCAGCTGCATGACCGCCGGGTGGCCGATGAGCCGGACGAACAGCCGCCCGAGGGTGTAGTAGCCGCCGTAGGCCTGCTGGAGCAGCGGCGGGTAACTCTCCAGCACCCGCTCGCGGGCCGCACCGCTTCGCCCGAGCGCCTGCACGACCAGCTCCGCCGCCAGCTCTCCCGACTCCATCGCGTAGGCGATGCCCTCCCCGTTGAAGGGGTTGACCATGCCGCCGGCGTCGCCCACGAGGAGCATCCCCCGGGTGTAGTGCGGCGTGCGGTTGAACCCCATCGGCAGGGCGGCGCCACGGATCGGCGCCGTACGGTTGTCTTCGACGAAACCCCACTCGGCCGGCATGCCGGCGAGCCAGCGCCGCAGCAGCGCGCGGTAGTCGACCTGCCCAAACGCCTGGCTGGTGTTGAGGATCCCCAAACCGACGTTGCTCGTGCCGTCGCCCACGCCGAAGACCCAGCCGTAGCCGGGCAGCAGCGCAGGACGCTCGCCGGAGTCATCCCACAGCTCCAGCCACGACTCCAGCCAGTCGTCGTCGTGGCGAGGGCTGCGGTAGTAGGTGCGTACGGCGACCCCGAGCGGCCGGTCGGTCCTCCGGGTGAGTCCCAGGGAGAGTGCGAGGCGGCCTGATCCACCGTCTGCGGCCACCACCACCGGCGCCCGGACCTCGATGTCGGTCTCCTCCGAGCGGGCGTGGACGCCGATGACCCGCCCGGTGCGGTCGTCGAGCAGGGGCGCGGTCACGGTGGTGCGCTCGAGCAGACGCGCTCCCACCTTGTGCGCCCGTCGGGCGAGCAGCTCGTCGAGGTCGGCGCGCGGCCGGACCAGACCATGGGACGGGTACGCCGCCAGGTCTGGCCAGGGCAGCTCGAGACGCATACCGCCGCCGAGGATGCGCAGCCCTCTGTTGTGCAGCCAGCCCGCTTCCGGGCTGACGTCGACGCCCATGGCTACGAGGGACTTCACCGCGCGCGGGGTCAACCCGTCGCCGCAGACCTTCTCCCGGGGAAACGCCGTCTTCTCCAGCAGCGCCACCTCGACCCCGGCCTGCGCCAGGTGGTAGGCGACGGTGGCCCCCGCCGGGCCGGCCCCTACGACGACCACGTCGGCCTCCTCGACCCGGGACGGGCGCGGGTCGGAGCGGGTGGCCTGAGCGATGGTCACGGTCGGTTCCCTTGGGACAGGTGGGCCGGGTACGGCTGACGCGCAGGCAGCATGCAAGCGCTTGTGAATCCTTTCACATGCGTTCAGCGGCAGTGTAGGACCTTGCCGCCGGAAGCGAACCTCGAGTGCGGGAACATGCCGCTTCCGGACATGCGAAGGCCCCCGGGACGTTACCCGGGGGCCTTCGGCGCCGACTCGACAATCAGCTCTTGAACGCGTCCTTGACCTTCTCGCCGGCCTGCTTCAGGTTCGCCTTGCTCTGCTTCTTCTCACCTTCGGCCTGCATGTCCTTGTCGCCGGTGGTCCCGCCGATCGACGACTGAGCTTGACCCTGGATCTCCTCGACCTTGTTCTTGGTCTTGTCCTCGCCACCCATGGGGTGCTCCTCTCCGGGACGTAACTGTCCTACCTGTCCTGCCCCGCTCAGAGCGCGCGTATGCCTCGGTGGAGCGCCACGATGCCGCCGGTGAGGTTGCGCCAGGCGACCTCCCGCCAGCCGGCCGCGTGGATCCGGGCGGCCAACGCCGGCTGGTCCGGCCAGGCCAGAATCGACTCCGCGAGGTAGTGGTAGGCGTCGGGGCTGGTGGACAACCGGGCCAGGCCCGGCACGGCCCGCGCGAGGTAGCCGGCGTACAGGGTGCGCAGCAGCGGTTGGACCGGCTTGGCGAACTCACACAGGACGAGCCCACCACCGGGGCGGGTGACCCGGTGCAGCTCCCGCAGCGCGGCGTCTGGATCGGTGACGTTGCGCAGCCCGAAGGAGCAGGTCACCGCGTCGAACACCCCCTCCGCGAAGGGCAGGTGGAGCGCGTCACCGGCCACGAACGCCAGCTGCGGGCGGCGACGGTGCCCGGCGCGCAGCATTCCAGGGGAGAAGTCGCAGGCGACCGCCAGCGCACCGACGTCATGGAAGGGGACGGCGGACGTGCCGGTCCCGGCCGCGAGGTCGAGCACCCGATCGCCCGCGGCCGCCGCTACGGCGTCCGCCGTTTCCCGGCGCCAGCGCCGGTCCAACCCGAGCGAGAGCAGGTCGTTGGTGACGTCGTAGCGGGCGGCGACGGCGTCGAACATCGCGGCCACCTCCTCCGGCCGCTTCGCCAGCGAGGCGCGGGTCACCCCGCCACCCGTGCCCGGTGCACGCAGCGACCCGCGAGCACGGTCACGGTGCACCGGCCGGCCGCGTGGGCGACGAGCGCCGCGTACGGGTCGGTGTCGACCGGTACGTCGAAGACAGCGAGGTCGGCCCGCCCACCAGGGCGTAGCTCGCCGGAGTCTGGCAGGCCCATCGCCGCGGCGCCCCCTGTCGTCGCCGCCTCGACGAGGCGGCGCGGGAGGTCGCCGCCGTCGTACCCCTGGTCGCGGGCCAGCGCGTGCAGCGCGCCCACATCGGCCCACAGGTCGAGAGAAGACGCGGACGCGAGGGAGTCGGTGCCGATGGCCAGTGCCGCCCCCTCATCGAGGTACGCCGCCACCGGGGGGGCGCCGGCTTCGAGCACCCGGTTGGAGCGGGGACACAGCGCCACCGCCGTGCCGGTGCTGCGCAGCAGCTCACGGTCGGCGCGGTCGCAGTGCACGGCATGGGCGACGTGAACGTCGGGGCCGAGACCGCCGAGCGACGCAAGGTGAACCGTCGGGGAGGAACGGGCCCCGCCCGAGGCGAGCAGCTCCATCTCCAACCCAGAGCCGCGCATGGCGTCGGCGAAAGGACCGGAGCCGGACAGCACGTACTCCGCTTCCGCCGCGGTCTCCGCGAGGTGAGTGTGGACGCGTAGCCCCCGCACCCTGGCAATGTCGAGGCAGTCGCGGAACACGGCGGTGCCGAGGGTGTACAGGGTGTGCGGGGAGACGCCGACGGCGCGGCCGGAGGGTGCGGTCTCCAGCGCCTGGATGAGGCGGGGGCGGTGCTGTTCGGCCCACCGGCGGTCGTCCGCACCGACCGCCTCCACATAAGAGACGCCAGCCAGCCCGGCCTTTGCCACCGGGCCGAGCGCGCAGGCGTCGGTGACCACGTCGGCCGCCGCGGTGGTTCCGTTGCGCAGCAGCGCGTGCACACCGCGGCGGGTGCTTTCGCGCCAGCGCTCGGCGGTGAAGGTCGCCCGCCGCTGCGTCAAGGTGGCGATCCACTGCGGAAAGGGAAGGCCGCTGCGCGCCAGGTCCGCAAAGTCGGTGTACTGCAGGTGGGTATGGGCGTTGACCAGCCCCGGGGTGAGCACCCCCCGCCAGGCCCGCTCTCGACTGCCGGGGTGAGCGTCGAGCACAGCGGCGCGCGGACCGACCGCGGCGATCCGGTCGCCATCGACAGCGACTGCGCCGTCCCGCACCGCAGCTGCAGTGACCGGTAGCACGACGTCGGCGGTGTGGACAGTGAGCGGCACGCGACAATCCTCCCGCGGGAGCGACGGGACCGACAGCGAGACGATGGGTGGTGGTGAGCACCGTGCCGGATAGCGCGATGAATGTCGTCGTCGTGGGCGCGGGCGCGATGGGCCGCGGCATTGCCCAGCTGCTTGCAGTGGCCGGCCACCCGGTGTGGCTGGCTGACGCAAACCCCACCGTCGCCGTGGAGGCGCTGGACGCCGTCACCCGGATGATCGACCTACTGGCCGGCAAAGGACGACTGGCGGAGAACCCGGTCCGAGTAAAGGATCGACTGGCCACAGTGGCCGCGGAGCCCGCTCGAATGGCCGCGGTTGGTCCGGACCTCGTCATCGAGGCCGTCGTCGAGGACCTCGCCGTCAAGCGCGGGCTGTTCGCCGCGCTGGAGGAGCAGCTACCGGCGCACATCGTCCTCGCGACAAACACCAGCTCACTGTCGATCACCAGCATCGCGGCGGGCCTGCAGCACCCCGGACGAGTGGTCGGGCTGCACTTCTTCAACCCGGTGCCGCTCATGCGGCTCGTCGAGGTGGTCCCCGGTGAGCGCACCGAGCCCGCGGTGGTCGAGCGGATGGAGCGGCTGGTCCGCGGCTGTGGCCACACCCCGGTGCGGGTTCGGGACACACCGGGATTCCTGGTCAATCACGTCGGACGGGCCTATTCGACGGAGGCCTTGCGCATCGTCGATGAGGGGGTCGCGGCGCCGGTCGACGTGGACCGGGTGTGCCGCGAAGCGGCGGGGTTCCGCATGGGGCCGTTCGAGCTGCTCGACCTCACCGGCTTGGACGTGTCCCAGCCGGTGATGGAGACCGTCTACCACGGGTTCTACGAGGACCCCAGGCTGCGACCGTCACCGACCGCTCGGCGGCGACTGGCGGCCGGTCGGCTGGGCCGCAAGTCCGGTGGCGGCTTCTACTCCTACGACGTCGACGGTCGCCCGGTGATCTCCGGCGAAGAGCCCGCTCCGCGCTACGACGGGACGCCGGTGTGGGTCGACGACCGCTATCCGGACGTGGGGGCCGTGTTGCGCGAGCTGCTGGCGTCTCACGGTGTGGCCGTCGACGATGGCTTCGCACCCAGCGCCCGGGCGGTGACACTGGTCACGCCGTACGGAAGCGACGTCACTACGACGGCGCTGGACGCCGGGCTGCCGCCCGACCGGTGCCTCGGCGTGGACCCGCTGGGCGGCTTCGCCGGACGGCTGACGCTCGCCACCAACCCGGCGACCTCCCCGACGGCCCGCCACCATGCTCACGCCGCACTCGCGTCCACCGGTCAGCCGGTGACCGTAGTGGGCGATGGCGCCGGGTTCCTTGCCCAGCGGATCGTTGCCTGCGTGATCAACCTGGGTTGCGAGATTGCCCAACTGGGCCTCGCCGCGCCGACGGAGGTGGACACTGCGGTCACCCTGGCCTTGGGCTATCCGCGGGGACCCCTCGCCTGGGGCGATGAAATAGGCCCAGCCACGGTCCTCGAGGTGCTCCAGGGCTTGCAGGCGGCGTACGGCGATCCGCGTTACCGCCCCAGCCCCTGGCTGTCCCGTCGGGCTCGGCTGGGCCTATCTCTTCGTCATGTCGAGGCGCGCTGAGTGCGCCCAGCGTGGCTATGGACGGTCGAGCGGGTCCTGCAGGGTGGTCGGCGACGGCTCGGCGATCACCACGGGGGGCGCGAGGTCGGCGTCCGCGGCCCCGCTATACGTGGGAGTCGTCGAGGCGCTGTAGTCAGTGAAATCGGTGGACTTGGAGTAGTCGCCGGAACTCTGCGACTTGCCCTTGCTGGGCAGCTTGTCCGTCACGGCGCTGCCGAGGCGCTCCTTGGCCTGCTTCGTCTCCGGCCGCTGCATGACCTCCGTGGCCTTTGACTTCAGCTGCTCGTAGCGCTCCCGGCCGGCGCGCGCGCCGACGACGTAGCCGACGCCGAAAACCGCAGCGTTCTTAATCAATGCCATTGCTCTCCTCCAAGATCGCGTGAACGTGTGTGCCGCATCGCTGACCGGACTGGTGACCGCAGCCACCGTTGCGCTACCTCGCCGGCTCGTCGTGCTGGCGAGCTTGTTGCCCCGCTGACTCGTCGTGCTGGCGAGCTTGCTCCCGCGTCGGCTCGTCGTGCTGGCGAGCTTGCTGCCGCGTCGGCTCGCTCGAGTGGCGAGCCGGCGGGCAGTCGCCGGACCGTCGGCGGTTACTCGGGCACCGAGCTGCTGGGCCCGCTCAGCCGAACGCTGGGCCGCCATCGTCCCGAGCGCGGCGCCGACGAGCGCCCCACGGGCCGCAGTGCTCCCTGCCTTACCGGCAATGCGCCCGGCGGCGCGACCCGCGCCCTCGACGTCGACGCTGCGCGTCGTGTCGCGAAGGCGGCCCGCAGGGGAAGGTGGACGACTCGTACGCAACCGCCGCGCTCCGAACACGCCGGCCGCCAGCGCCACCGCCGCACCCGCCGCCGGCAGTGCCCAACGCACGTTCTCGGACTTCGACTGCCCGGTAGTGGAACCCACCGACGTGACTTCCCGCGGCTGCGAAGTGGCCGGCTGCGTGGCGACGGGGGTGGATGCGGGGACCACGGGGGTCGGTTCGGGGGCGGGGGCGGCTTCCGCCTCCTCCGGCTCCACGTCCGCGGGCAACCCGCTGGGCGAGAGGTCGGTCGAGTACTCCATGCCGTAGTGGGCGTACAGGCTGGCTTCCTCCTGCTGGCTCACCCGGTCGAGTGAGGAGGCGGCTGGGGCGGCTGTCACCAACTCGGCGGGGAAGGCGACGGTCACGACACCCGACGCTTCGGTGGCGCCGCCGACCGGCACGATCGCATGGCCGCTGTCAGGCGACTCGACGACGAGCCACTCCACCGCCTCGGTGGCGTTGTCCAGGTGGACCCGAACGCACGTGCCGAGATCAACACCCTGGTCATCGCGGACCAGCCGCCCCAACCAACTTCCTGCTGTCTCCTGGCTCGGCAATGACATATGCAACTCCAGCGCGTTTGGACGTCAGCGATCGTCATGAGCAGGTCGAGTGGGGCGCAGACACACGATGTCGTCGTCCCTCCGAGCATGCCGAATGCCCGCCCTAGGCGCCGCCAAACCGGACACGTCCCTGCGAACCACTTCGGAAGCGGGATCAGCCGGCGGGGCGCAGCGTCAGCGCGGTCGAGGAGACGTGGCTTCGTACGTCGTCGACGGGGTCGTCGGCCGGATCGCGGTGCACCACCACGTGGCGGTAGAGCGTGTCCCGCTGCGCGGGGATACGGCCGGCGGCCCGGATCAGCTGAATGAGCTCGAGCCGGTGGGCGCGGTGCCGAGCACCCGCGGCGGAGACGACGTTTTCCTCCAGCATGATCGACCCGAGGTCGTCGGCGCCGAAGTGCAGGCTCAGCTGGCCGATGTCCTTGCCGACGGTGAGCCATGACCCCTGCACGTGCGCGACGTTGTCGAAGAACAGCCGCGCCACGCTGACCAGCCGCAGGTACTCCAGCGGCGACGCCTGGGTGCGCCCCCGTAGGTGGTTGTTCTCCGGCTGGTAGGTCCAGGGGATGAATGACCGGAACCCGCCGGTGCGATCCTGGACGTCGCGGACCAGGCGCAGGTGCTCGATGCGCTCGGCGGCGGTCTCCCCCGTGCCCATCATGAACGTCGCGGTGGACTCCACGCCCAGCTCGTGTGCGGTCTCCATGACCTGCAGCCACATCGCGCCGGACTCCTTGAGCGGGGCGATGGCCTGCCGTGGCCGCTCGGTGAGGATCTCTGCTCCGGCGCCGGCGAAGCTGTCCAGCCCGGCGGCGTGCAGGCGGGCGATGACGGTGGGAAAGTCCAGGCCGGACACTCGGGCGATGTGCACGACCTCCGACCCACCGAGGGAGTGCAGCGCCAGCTTCGGGTACGCCGCCCTGATCGCCGCGAAGGTCTCCTCGTACCACTCGATGCCGAAGTCCGGATGGTGGCCGCCCTGCAGCATCACCTGGGTGGCACCCAGCTCCACCGCCTCGTCGCAGCGGCGCAGGATGTCCTCCAGTGGGCGGACCCAGCCCTCCTCATGCCGCGGCGGTCGGTAAAAGGCGCAGAACCGGCAGGCGGTGACGCAGACGTTGGTGTAGTTGATGTTGCGGTCGATGAGGTAGGTCGCGACGCCGCCTGGATAGCGCTTCCGGCGTACGGCGTCGGCCGCTCGCCCCAGCGCGTGCAGCGGCGCCTGCGTGTAGACGGCCAGCGCTTCCGCGGGCGTGATGCGACCGCCCTCGGCGGTGCGGTCGAGGACGCGCTGGAGGCCTGTCACGTGCCCCAGGCTAGCCACCTCCACCGGACGTGCCAGCGAGGTCGAGTAGCCGTACGTCGACGTCGGGGTCGGTGCCGGCGCGTTCGGCGACCCGGCGGGCGAACTCCCGCAGTCCGGCCAGCTGCCGCGGGCCGAGAGAGAAGTCGAGCGTGGTGAAGTAGGTCGCGAGCGTGGCCGCGTCGAGGTGCTCCCAGCGCGCCGCTTGTGCGGCGACCTCGTCGACGCGGGCCAGGGACAGGTCGCGTGATTGCAGGAACGCCGCGTGCACCTCGCCGGCGCGGGCCGGTTCGGCGGCGACGAAGTCGCGCCGCGCGGCCCACACCGCGAACACCATGGGCAACCCGGTCCACTCCCGCCAGGCCGCCCCGAGGTCGTGGACGGTCAGCCCGTGCCGTGGCGCCTCGAACGTCGCCCGTAGTGCCGGGTCGCCAATAAGCACCGCTGCCTGCGCCTCGTCTAGCATCGCCGCAAGGTGGGGCGGACGGGTCACGTACTGCGGTTTCACCCCCTCGCGGTCCTCGAGCAGCATGGCGGCGAGCAGCACCGACGTACGGCTGGTCGACCCCAGCGCGACGAGGGCCCCGTCTAGGTCGGCGAGCGGTACCCGGCTGACCAGGTTGACGGACATGACTGGCCCGTCGCTGCCCACGGCCAGGTCGGGCAACACGACCAGGTCGTCCGTGTGCCGCAGGTAGTCGACCAGGCTCACCGGTCCGACGTCGAGGTCGCCGCGCACCAGCGCCTCCCCGAGCCGGTCCGGGGTATCGAGGGTCAGCTCGATGTCGAGCAGCGCGCCGGAGCGGGCCAGCCCCCAGTACAGCGGCAGGCAGTTGAGGAACGCGATGTGCCCGACCCGCGGGCGGCGCGCGGTGGCGGGCTGCTGATCGGGCACAGACCCAGGCTAAGTCGCGGTGCCCGGCGCTGCCCCGGCACCTGCGCGTCGCGGACTCACGACTGAATAGTCGATGACCAATGCGGACGGTGCCTTGGCTCGCAACGCTGCTGATATGGGACTGCCGGTGCGACTGGTGTCGTGAAACTACGGCCGGCCGGGCTCCCGCGGCTCGTCCTCCACAGTACGTCTGCGCTCCTCCTCGGTGAGCCGGCTGGCGTCGTCGGCCTCGTCCTCCGCTTGCGTCCGCGCGTCGAGTCGGTGCCGGAAGCCGCGGTAGCGGGCGACCACCGCACCGGACATCGCGTCGCGCTGCCTGGACAGCAGCACCAGGCTCACCATCCCGGACACAAGTACGGCGAGCAGCAGCAGCGGCAGGCCGCGCACCCCGAGCAGGTTGAGCACGCCCACCGCGGTGACGAACAGCAGGAGGCGCAAGACCGTGTAGGTGAAGACCGGGCTCATGTCAGCATCCGTACGTAATACAGCTCGTCGCGGTAGACACCCGACCCCAGCCGCAGCGAGCTCGGCAGGCGCCCGACTCTGACAAACCCGAGGCGCTCGTAGAAGCGGTCCAGGCCGGTGCCGTCGCGCACGGTGAGGTGCAGCGCGTCGAGTCCCAGCTCGTCGCGACCGTGGCGGACCGCCGCCTCCACCAGGGCGACCCCGAGACCGCGTCCCTGCAGCTCGGGATGGACCTGCAGCCGGGCGATCGTCCGCCAGTGCCGGGTGAGCGGTGTCCCGCGGGCGGCGAGCACCGTCCAGCCGGCGAGCTCCCCGTCGACGCGGAGCACCAGCAGGTCGTCCGGTCCGTCCGGTCCGACGCGGGAAAAGGTCTGCTGGGCGAGCGGCCGGGCGTCCTCGACGGTGGCCGGCGGCAGCAGTCCGACGGCTCCCCCGGCATTGGTCACCGCCACCCAGCAGTCGACCAGATCGGTGCGCAGGGCGTCGGTGAGCGCGGGCGCCAGCGTGCTGACCGGTGCGCTCACACCCGCATCGGCTGGGGGGAGTCGCGGCGGTGCGGGTCCAGGCCGGCGTACGTGCGCAGCACCTCGTAGCGGGTGTTGCGCTCCACCGGCACGAAGCCGGCGTCGCGGATCAGCTCGAGCAGGTCCTCGCGCGTCATCTTGTCCGGCGTGCCGAACTGGTCGGCATCATGGGTGATCTTGTACTCGACGACGCTGCCGTCCATGTCGTCAGCGCCGTAGGACAGCGACAGCTGCGCGGTCGTCAGCCCATGCATCACCCAGAAGCACTTGACGTGCTCGACGTTGTCGAACAGCAGTCGCGACACCGCGAACGTCTTCAGCGCCTCCACCGCGGTGGCCATCGGTACATGCTGCAGCCGGTTGCGCGGGTCGCCGGCCGCGTCGTGCTGGAAGCGCAGCGGGATGAACACGACGAAGCCGCCGGTCTCGTCCTGCAGCTGCCGCAGCCGCAGCACGTGATCGACGCGGTGCCGGTGCTCCTCGATGTGGCCGTACAGCATGGTGGCCGGAGTCCGCAGGCCCTTGGCGTGCGCGAGCCGGTGGATGCGCGACCAGTCCTCCCAGTGCGTCGCGTGGTCGACGATGCGGGAACGGATCTCCCAGTCGAAGATCTCCGCGCCGCCACCGGTCAACGACTCCAGGCCGGCGTCAATGAGCTCGTCGAGCACCTCCTCCGCGGGCAGGCCGGAGATCTCCTCGAACCAGTGCACCTCGGTCGCGGTGAACGCCTTCAGCGCGACGTCGGGCAGCGCAGCCTTCAGCTCGCGCAGCACCTTCGGGTAGTAGCGCCACGGCAGGGTCGGGTGCAGCCCGTTGACGATGTGCAGCTCGGTGATGCCGTCCGGCTCCATCGCCTTGGCCAGCCGCACCGCCTCGGGGATGCGCATCGTGTAGGCGTCGGCCTGACCCGGCTTGCGCTGGAAGGAGCAGTACGCGCAGGACGCGGTGCAGACGTTGGTGAGGTTGAGGTGGCGGTTGACGTTGAAGAAGGTGCGGTCGCCGTTCTTCGCCGTGCGCACGTGGTGGGCAAGTTCACCCAGCCAGGCCAGGTCGTCGCTGGCGTACAGCGCGACCCCGTCGTCGAAGTCGAGCCGCTCGCCGGCGTGGACCTTGTCCTCGAGCTCGCGCTTGCGTCCGGGGTCGATGTCGCTCACCGCTCGAGCGTACGACCCTCCAGCCACGCCGCCACGTCAAGGGCCCGGCGGTCCGCTCCCGCGGCGGTGACCACCTGCACGCCGAGGGGGAGGCCCTCGACGACCGCGTACGGCAGGGTCACGGCGGGCACCCCGGCGAAGCTGAACGCCACGGTGAGGTGGAGGAACGCGTCGCGGTGCGAAACCCGGCCCGACTCCACCTGGACTTCCTGCGGCCCCAGCGGCGGCGCGGGCACGGGGGTCGTGGGCAGCACCAGCGCGTCCACGCGCTCGAAGGTCGCGGCCAGCCCGGCGCGCAGGTCACGGCGCGCCTGCCGGGCGGCCAGGTAGCGCACTGCCGGGACGGCGCGCCCCTCCTCCAGGACGGTGCGGATGCCGGGGGAGAACCCCTCCGGGTGGGTGACCAGCGCGCCGCGGTGCACGTACGCCGCCTCGGCGCGCACCAGCGGCGTATACACCGTGAGCGCGTCGTCGAGGTGCGCGGGGGTGATGTCCACGACCTGTGCCCCGGCGGCGGCGGCGCGTTCGAGCAGCTGCTCGAACTCCTCCCGCACCGGGGCGTCCAGCGCACCACGCAGGTGGTCGCGCGGCACTCCGAGCACCCACGGACCGGACGGCGACGGCGGCGACCCGGTGACCGCCCCCTCGGTGAGGACGTCGAGCAGCAGGCGGGCGTCGGTGACGGTGCGGGCCAGCGGCCCACCGTGGTCGCAGGTCGGGCTGAGCGGCAGTGCACCGTCGAGCGGCACCAGACCGTGGGTGGGCTTGACCCCGACGACGCCGCACAGCGCGGCCGGGATGCGGATCGACCCCGCGGTATCCGTGCCCAGGGCAGCCAGCCCGATGCCGGTGGCCACCGCGACCGCGGCGCCGCTGGAGGAGCCGCCCGCCTGCCGCGTCGGGTCGTACGGATTGCGCACGTCGCCGGTCCACGAGTTCTCCCCGGTGATGCCCAGCGCGATCTCCACCATGTTGGTGGTGGCGAGCACCAGCGCGCCCGCGGCCCGCAGCCGGGCGACGCAGGTCGCGTCGTCATTGGCGTTCGCGGTCAGCTGAGGCAGTGGAGCACGGGTGCCGGCGCGGATCGCCACTCCGGCGACGGCGTACAGCTCCTTGACGGTGACCGGCACGCCGTGCAGCGGGCCACGGAACCGGCCGGCGGCTGCCTCCTGCTCCAGCTCGCGGGCAGCGGTGAGTGCGGCGTCGACATCGAGGTGGGCGATGGCGTTGAGGTGCTGATGCTCGGTCGCTGCGGCCATCGCCTCCTCGACGAGGGTGACGGGGGACAGCGCGCCGCCCCGGACCGCCGCCGCGGCCTGCCCGAGCGTGCGGTGCCCGGCCAGGGATGTCGGTTCGGCCGGCTTGCGGGTCACCCGCTCGGCGTCTCCGCGAGCAGCACCTCGGCGAGCAGCACCGGGTCGACGTTGCCGCCGCTGAGC
>Ga0136616_10000244_pt1 | contig 23642 bp, 15 predicted proteins | sample AntDrymUQ2992106_2_FD_106648 | JGI IMG/M metagenome (GOLD analysis project Ga0136616, IMG submission 106648) | Polar desert sand microbial communities from Dry Valleys, Antarctica - metaG UQ299 (21.06) | ecosystem: Environmental > Terrestrial > Soil > Desert | place: Antarctica: Dry Valley... | reverse complement strand
TGTGGTGCGAGAACTGGACGAGCACAGCGTGGCCGTGGCCGCCCGCGAGCTCGCGGCCCGCGGGGTCACCGCCGTCGGCGTGAGCCTGCTGCACTCCTACGCCAACCCCGACCACGAGCGGCGCGTGCGCGACGTCTTCGCCCGCGAGCACCCGGCCTGCGCGGTCTCGCTCAGCTCCGACGTCCTGCGCGAGTACCGCGAGTACGAGCGCGGCGTGACCACCCTCGTCGACGCGTTCGTGAAGCCGCGCGTCGCGCGCTACGTAGCAGCGATCTCGGCTCGCCTGCAGCGCCTCGGGAGCGACGGCGGCCCCGCCTTTGCGGTGATGAAGTCCAATGGTGGGGTGGCGTCGGCGCGCGAGGTCGTCGAGCACCCCATCACCACGATCCTGTCCGGCCCGGCCGCGGGCGCGCTGGGCGCCGCTGTGGTGGCCAAGGCGGCGGGCCACGACGCCGTCCTCACCCTCGACGGCGGCGGCACCTCCACCGACGTCAGCGTCGTGATCGGCGGCGAGCCGCGCCTGACCACCGAGGGCAGCGTCGGCCGCTTCCCGACCAAGGTGCCGATGGTCGACGTCACCACCATCGGCACCGGCGGCGGGTCGATCGCGGAGGTCCCGCGCTCCGGCGGGCTCAAGGTGGGCCCGCGTTCCGCCGGCGCCGACCCGGGGCCGCTGTGCTACCGCCGTGGCGGCGCCGAGCCAACCGTCACCGACGCCCACCTCGTGCTCGGGCGCATCCCCGACGCGCTGCTGGGCGGGGAGGTGCCGCTGCACGTGGGCGCGGCGCGGGCGGGGATCGCCGACCTCGCGGGCAAGCTGGGCCTGGGCGTCGAGGCCTGCGCCGAGGGGGTGCTGGAGATCGCCGCGTGGAACCAGGCCAACGCGCTGCGCGGGGTGACGGTCGCCCGCGGCCTGGACGTCCGCGACTTCGTGCTCACCGCCTTTGGCGGGTCGGGGCCGCTGCTGGCCTGCCGGCTGGTCGACGTGCTGGGGCTGCGCGCGGCGCTGGTACCGCGCGACCCGGGCACCGTCAGCGCCTTTGGGCTGCTGACCGTCGACGTGCGGGTGGACGAGGTGCAGACCCACGTCGTCCGCCACGACGCGCTGGACCTGGCCGTGCTGGCGGCGGACGTCGGCAGGCTGGAGGTCCGGATCCGCGCCACCCTTGACGCCGAGGGCTTCGCCCGCGAGGACCAGCGCGTGCTGCGGGCGGTGGACCTGCGCTACACCGGCCAGGCCTCCGAGGTCCGCGTGCCCGCGCCGGACGGGCCGGTGGACGCGGGTTTCACCGCGGCGACGCTGGCCGCATTCCACGCCGAGCACGAGCGCCGCTACGGCTACGCCTACGCGTCAGACCCCAGCCGGACCGTGGAGTGGGTGAACCTGCGCGTCACCGGGGTAGGCCCGCTGACCACACCCGAGCTGCCTCGCCTCGAACGCGGCGACGGCGACCCGCGGCGGGCGCGCGACGGCAGCCGGCCGGTCTGGTTCGGCGCCGCCGCCGTCGACACCCCGCGCTACCGCCGCGAGGCGCTGCTCGCGGGCGATGTGGTCCGCGGTCCCGCCGTGCTGGAGGAGTTCGGCTCCACCGTCCCCGTGCCGCCGGGCTTCTCGGCGACGATCGACCGCCATGGAAATCTCCTCCTGGTCAAGAGCGCGGCGTGAACTCCGATCCGGTCTTGATACAGATAGTGGCGGGCACGCTGGCCGCGGTCGAGGCCGAGGTCGAGCAGGCCATCGCGCGCACCGCGCGCTCGCCGATGATCCGCGACGCCCACGACTTCCGCGCGGGCATCCACGACCGCCGCCTGCGCAAGCTGACCGGCCGCAGCTACTCCGCCCTGGTGCACCCGGTCGTCCGCGACTTCCCGCCCGAGACCATGCGGCCCGGCGACGTGTTCTTCCACAACGACGTCTACCTCTCCGAGGGCGGTATCGGCCACCTGCCCGACCTGTGCGTGACCGTGCCGGTCTTCCATGCCGACGAGGTCGTGGCCTTCGTGCAGGCTTTCGGCCACCACGACGACATCGGCGGCTCGGTCCCGGGCTCCATGCCCAGCGGGGCACGGTCGGTGTTCGAGGAGGGGCTGATGGTCCCGCCGATCAAGCTGTGGGACCGCGGGGCGCCCAACGACGCCGCGCTGCGGATCATGACCCGCAACTCGCGGATGCCCGAGAGCCTGGCTGGTGACCTGGACGCGGAATGCGCGGCCTGCACCATGGGCGCGCGGCGGCTGACCGAGCTGTTCGACCGTTACGGCCGCGCGGCGGTCGAGGCCTGCTTCGAGGCGATCCTGCAGCGCACCACGACCGCCTTTCGCGACGGGATCCTGGCGAAGATCCCCGACGGCACCTACGTCTGGGAGGACTATGCCGAGCACGACGGCGTGGACCCGCCGCGCCTGCACGCCCAGCGCATCACCCTCACCAAGACCCCCGAGAAGCTGGTGCTCGACTTCACCGGCACCAGCCCGCAGGCACGGGGGCCGATCAACCACGCGGCGGATTACGCCGACGGCAACTTCCTGGCGAAGTGGCTCGCGCCCATCCTGCGCAACCTCGCCGACACCCCCGAGCGCATGGCGGAACTCGACGTCAACGAGGGCGTGGTGGAGCTGCTCGAACTGCGCTTCCCGCCGCCGGGCACGCTGCTGACCCCGGTCTTCCCGGCACCGACGAACGCCCGCACCTTCGTCATCCTGCGCCTGCTCGGCGTGCTGGCCGGGGTGGTGGCCAAGGCGGTGGACGGGCGCATGCCCGCCGACCAGGAGACGATCCGCTACACCGGGGTGTACGGCGACGACGCCGACGGCGCGTTCTACCTGCTGCGCGAGGTGCTCGGCGGCGGTTCGGGCGGGCGCTGGTACGCCGACGGCGCCGACACCATCCACATCGTGCCCGACTCCCGCAACCTGCCCGCGGAGTTCATCGAGAGCCGCTTCCCGCTGCGTGTCGAACGGCTGGGGCTGGCCACCGACTCCGGCGGGGCGGGGGAGTTCCGCGGCGGCCTGGGCTACGACAAGCACATCCGCATGCTGCGCGACGCCTCGTTCATGTCCATCGCGGACCGCTCGATCCTGTCGTGCTGGGGTGTCCGCGGCGGCCGGGCGGGCGCGCCCTTCGTGGTGACCATCGAGGGCCGACCCGTCGAGGGCCTGTGCGACGCGGAACCGGTGCGTGCCGGTGACCTCATCCGCATCCAGACCACCGGCGGGGGCGGCTGGGGCGACCCCCTGGACCGTGATCCCGCGGCGGTCGCCCACGACGTCCGCGACGGCAAGGTCTCCGCCGCCGCCGCGGAGCGCGACTACGGCGTAGTCCTGTCGGACGGGGGCGGGGTGGACGGGTCCGCCACCCGCGCCCGCCGCGAAGCGCTCGGAGCGGCCCGCGGCCCCGCCCCCTTCTTCGACCGCGGCCCCGGCTACGCCCGCCTCTCCGGCGGCCCCACCGCCCCCGACGTGGATTTTGGCTAGGACGCTGAACTACGCGTTGGATGGTGGGTAGGCCGCGTGGCGCCTGCGGGTGGGTCCGGACAGGCGATGGACTCAGGAGCCGGCACCGGGTCGACGGCCGGATCGAAGCCCGGCGAACCCGGCAGGTAGTCCGCACCGAGGTAGCCCACCGCTGGCCCGTAGCAGATCCTGCACCTCCTCGTCGGGCTCCGCTCGCGCGAGCTCGGTATCGAGGCCGCGTGGTCGACGTGCTACGGCAGTACTCCCTCCACCCCCGGCTGGCCTTCGCGGTCGTCGGCTACGCGGCGATCGCCCCCCTCGCCTTCGCCTACGCGGAGTTGCTGCCGCTGTCGCACGGCGCGGCGGGGGTCCTGCTCCCCGCGGCACTGACCGCACTGTCCTCGGCTTGCGTCATCCTCAGTGGGGACGGCGCGCGTTGGTCGGCTACTGCGCGGGGTTCGTGGCCACCGGCATCTATGACCTGCTGCGGCTCGCCCTGATGCTGCTCGGTCTCTGGGCGGACCCGATTCCGAACATTGGTCGCGTCCTGCTCAACGATCCTTCGGCGAGCTGGCTGTGGGGCTACGCGTGGCGGTTCCTGGGCAACGGGGCCGGCATGGGCCTGACCTACGCCATGCTCCCCTGGCGCGGGGTCCGCTCGGGCATCATCTACGGCTCGGCCATCTGTCTGGGCCTGTTCGCCCTCTTGGCGTTGGTACCCGCAGCCCAGACGCACTTCTTCCCCCTGACCCTGCCGACCGCGATAGGTGCGATGGGCGGCCACAGGGTCTACGGCGCCGTGCTGGGCAGGCTCAGCGCCGCCCGGCTGCGACCCGCCCGCCGCCGCGCCCGCCGCTGACCAGCCCGGGAAGGCGAGGCGCGAGCGCGGAACGAGCACCCACCTCGCACGATGCCACCCGCCCGGCCTCGGGCCGCGCCACACGACCGCGTGGTGCCGAACGTGTGCCAAGCGGGCGCTGGCGTCCACTTCGGCACACACTCGCCGTACACCCCAGGTGCTAGGCTCGCGTCGTCTCCGGTCAGGTAGGTCTGTAGGCAGAGCGTCCGGCTGAAAACCGGAAGGTCGGCGGTTCGACGCCGACCACCCTTCTCGCCCTCGCCGCGCTTGGCCAGCGCTTTCGCCCTCTCACCCGCTCGGGCCGTGACGAGCCGTTCGAGGCCCGTGACTCGCGACCAGGCACGTCAGCCTGCGGGGTCCAGCGCCTCCAGGGCGCCTGCGAGCGCTTCCTCGGCGGCCTCGTACGCATACTCGCCGGCTGTGCCCGCCTCGGCCAGCCGCATGGCGCGGCGAGCTGCCGCCTCCGCGTCCTGCGGGCGGGCGAGCAGGTGGAGCAGGATGCGGGACGCGAGGGTGGCGTCGTCGGAGGCGTCGACGTGGGCTCCGATCTCGGTGTGCTCCCGTTCAGCCGCCGCCGATCGCTCCAGCGCCTGCGGGCCGTGTCCCGCGTTGAAGAGGATCCACGCGGCGTGGTAGTGGAGCTCGGCCCGCTCGCGGCGTGGATCCATGACGTCACCGGGTGCGAGGGCGTCAGCGGCTGCTGTCGCCCGCTCCAGCTCCGCGAGCGCTTCGTCGTCGTGGCCGTCGTCCGCGAGTCGGCTGGCCTGCGTCCGGCGCAGGCCGAGGATCTCGAAGTGCGCTCCGACCTCCCCGTAGAGGCGTACCGCCCGCTCGTGCGCCGCGGTGGCGGCGTCCGGTTCGTCCAGACGGGCGAGGGCGTCAGCGGCCAGGCCCGCTGACTCTGCGGCGGCGTAGAGATCGTCGCCGCGTTCGGCGATCTCGCTGGCGATGGCGAGGTGCCTGGCGGCATCGCGGGGCTGCCCGACGTACCCCAGGGCCAGGCCGAGTCGAGAGTGGACGAGAGCGGTGTAGCCCGGATCCGCCTGGAGCGCGGGGAGTGCGGCGTCGAGGAACTCCACCGCCTCGTGGTGGCGCCCGAGCTGGTGATACACCATGCCGAGACGGGCGCGTGCAGCGACGGCCAGGGTTTCGAGCCCGGCGTCCTCCGCCCGCACCACGGCATCGAACCCGCGCCCGCGCGCCTCGTCGAGGCGTTCCAGGGTGTCGAGCACCTCCGCGCTGCGGTAGGCGGCGAGAGCAGCGACCGCCGGTTGTCCCCACTGGTCGGCGAGGCGGACGGCGTCGTCGTAGGCGGCGAGCACCTCGTCGGGGCGATCCGCCAGCCACCCGGCCGACCTGCAGACGGATCCCAGCTTGCCGTAGGTGGTCGGCAGCTCCCACTCGCGGCCCAGCCCGCGCAGCGTCTCGATCGACGACTGCCAGAAGGCGACAGCGTCCGCTGGGTCCTGCGGCGGTTCCAGGTCCTGCAGCAGGGTGGTCGCGGACAGGGCGGTCGCCGTGTCGCCCAGCAGCGTCGCCTCGGCGGCGGTGTCACGCAGCAGCCGGGCGGCGAGGCTGCGCTGCGCCGGGTCGTCTCCCGCGGTGTGGAAGGCGGCCCACGCCAGGCGGTAGCGCTGATCCAGCCGTTGCACGGGGCTGCCCAGCGCCTCGATGACGGCACTCGCGCTGTGGAGCCTGGTGAGCGCCGCGTGGTCCCCGGCCGCGACGGCGGCGATCGCCGCCCGGGCGCGCGTGACGGCCAGCGTCAGCTCGTCGCCGAGCCGGGCGCGGATCGCCACCGCTCGATCGAGTCGTTCGCGCCCGGCCGCCAGATCGGTCGGCAGCAACGTCCGGCCCAACCCCTCCTCGATCCGGGCGCGCAGGACGTCATCGGCGCCGGCGGCGGTCGTGGTCTCCGCGCTGCGCCACAGCGCTTCCGCCGCCGGGTGACCGATCTCGGTCAGCTCCTCGGCGCGATCAACCAGCGCGGTCACATCGAGGCCTCGTGCACGGGCCAGCTCCGCCATCACCCGGTCACCGACCGCCGGCGACACGTCCCCGGCTGGTTGGGCCGCAGCGCGTCCCGGCAGGGCTGCTGCCGGGGCCACAGCCCGCTGTCCGAAGCCCAGCCGCAGCGCCGGCACGAGCGGCTGGGCGTCGAGGACCCGCAGGACCCGTTGCGACTGCCAGCCGGTGCCGTTGCGGGCGTCGAAGGCGCCGGCCAGGGTGAGTGCCTCGCGGCGCACCCAGCCGGCCAGCTCCCTTACCGTCGTCGGGCCGGAGGGGCCGGTGACCGCAAGCGTGTCCCCACCGACCTCTGCCGCGCGGCGCAGCAGCAGCCCCGCGCCCGCCAGCAGGTCGAGCCGGTCCAACGGCTTGGCATCCTTGACCAGGAACGCCGGGTCTGCGCCGAGCAGTTCGAGGCCCCGTGGCTCGTTCCCGGTGCGGGCCAAAAAGGCGAGGTGATTCCCGAACGCCGACTGGAACTGGACGCCACCCCGGATCAGCCGGATGCCCTTCAGGTGGGCGTGCCTGGCGTCGTCGACGCGGCCAAGCCGGAGATAGGGCTGCAGCGCGGCAGCGAGTGCGAAGTGCGGTTCCTCGGCGCAGGTGAGGCCCTCGGTGAGGACGGGTCCGAGCTGCTCCAGCGCCTCGGCGTCGCGCTCGATCGCTGCGAGGTAGGCGCCCCGCTGGTGGCGTTCGCAGGCCTCGCAGTCGCTGTAGGCGTCCTGCGGGCGGCTCGTCCACTCGCCGAAGCGCCGGGCAGCCTCCCGCCCGTCCCCGCGCTGCCAGGCGTAGCCGAAGCGGGTCATGGCAACCGCTCGCAGCCCGACCCCGGCGAGCGCGTAGCGGCGTTCCATGTCCTCGATCGTCCGTTCGATCTGCTCGCGGGGGGCGGCGGGGAACTTCCACAGATCGGCGGTCATCCACTTGTAGGACCACAGGAAGCTGTAGGAGTCGCCCTCGTCGAACAGCTCCGGCTCGGCGTCGTACAGCCGCACCTGCTTGCTGAACGGCACGAACGCCTTCTTCAGCTCTCCGCCGAACGTATAGGCCGAGACGAGGCTGTGGTAGACGGAGGGCAGCAACCGCCGCTCGCCGGCGGCCTCGACCTCGGCCGCCACCCGCTCCGCGGCGGCGATCTGGGCCCGCCCGAACGGCAGGCCCTCGGTGTCGAACATGGCCTCGAGCAGCTCGTGGAAGGAGGGGGTCACGACTAGTCCCCTCGGTGGTGCCCGACCGCGCGGTCGAGCAGCTTGAGGTAGGAGCGGTTGAGCAGGGCAGCGTCGGCGGGGCGCAGCGGGCGGTGCGCGAGCAGCAGCGCCTGGACGTACAGCGACTCCACGGCCAGGCCAAGGAGTTCGGCGTCGGCGAGCCCGCGCAGGCGCCGCACGAGGGGGTTGCGATGGTTGAGCACGAGCCGCGCTTGTTGCCCCTGCTCGGTGCCGAAGCCCTCGAGGATGGAGGCCCACAGCTCGTCGGCCTGGCGCACCTCCGCCCGTCGTTCGCGCTCGTGCGCCGCCGCCCGGTCGTCGACGTACAGCGCCGGTACGGACGACGGGTCGAACGCCCGCAGCTCCACGCCGCAGTCGAGCGGGTCGAGGCTGGCGCGCGCCGCGGTGAGCACACCCTGCCAGTGCAGCGCCTCGTCGCTGGGCACCTGATCCAGATGGGCGTCGACGACGGCCGTGTCGAGCTGCTGGACGGTCCAGTCGGGCAGCAGGCGCCCCACCCGCTGGAGCAACTCGACGTCGTAGGTGTAGCCCGCGTTGACGACCCCGAGCCCCTGCGCCGATGCCACCGCCGCCACGCGGCGAAAGTCGTCGACGGTCTCGGTGTAGTGGACCACGGGGTGCGTCCGCCGGTACTCGGCGAGGCTGACCCGGCCCAGCGTGGTCTCGAACGGCAGCCACGGCAGGACGAGCTCGAGCATCGCGTCATCGTGCAGCGCCAGCGCCTTGACGCCGAGATGGTGCAGCCGCAGGAACGCGTCCGCGCGGTCAGGGTCGGTGGCGATGAGTGAGCCCAGCCACCCGCGGATCTGTTCGCCCAACTGGGTGCGCACCAGTTCGAGGAGCTCGTCGTCGTACAGCGCCTCGCGGGACGCCGTCGGGACCAGCTCCGTGGCGTCGACCGCCGCCCGGACGAAGTACGCCCATTCTGGAAGCAGTCCGGCGACGCGCTCGCCGAGCAGCATGCCCCTGAGCCATACCCGGTGCGTGGCCCGGTGCGTCGGGGGGATCGACTGCGGGAGCACGTAGCCGACACCGTCGAGACCTGCCTCCGGCACGGTGAGGTCGAGAACGTCGAACGGGACGAACCCGAACGTGTCATGCCCGAACGCGGCCAGCGCGGTGCGCCGCGCGAGCGGGGAGGAGTACGCCGCGCGCCAGGGCGCGGGACGGTTGATCCGTACCGTCTCACCCGGGTCGGTGACCACGTCGATGGCGAACGGGAGCAGCGCGCCGTAGGTCCTGGCCAGATCCATCGTCCGATCCGGGGTGAGCCACTCGGCGCTGTCGGGACTCGGCCGCAGCTCCACCGTGGTGCCCGGGTCGGCGCGATCGGCGGGCGTCAGCACCCGGGTCTGGTACCGCCCATCGGCGGTTGCGCGCCACTCGATGGCGGGAGCGTCAGGGGTGCGAGCCGAGCGGGTCAGCAGCACGATCTCCTCGCTGACCATGAAGGCCGAGAGGAGTCCGATGCCGAACCTGCCCAGGAACTCGGACCGCGCCATGCCGAGCTCGTCGCGTTTGGAGCTGCGTCCCACCGTGGCCAGGAACGCCGCGACCTCGTCCGAGGTGAGCCCGATGCCGCTGTCGGTGATCCGCAGGGCACCGGTGCCGGTGGTCCCCAGTGGTTCGATGACCACGGTCGCAGGTGCGGCGGGATCGATCAGGCGGCGTGCCGTGACGGCGTCGACCGCGTTCTGCAGCAACTCCCGGAGATAGACACCCGGGGTGGAGTAGAGGTGGCGCGCCAATAGGTCGACCACCCCGCGCAGGTCCACCTCGAAGTTCGCTACCGTCACCCGCCACCCGCCAACCCTTCGGACCCCGGCGACGCCCGACCTGCAAGTATGAAGCCACACAGGGCCCTGTTCGTGCCATGGCCGATCGACTGACTGGGACCCGGGGCTTTCGCCGTGCGCGGCCTAGCCTGGGGCCCGGTTGCTCGTTCGTCCTGCCGGCTACGCGCGCCTCTCCGTCGGTGCCCGCGGCCCACACGGGGATTTCTCTAGCCGCAACCCGCTACTCGGATCCCCAAGACCTCGGTTTGGTAGCCGCAAAAAGCGTGCGTTACCCTGCCGCGGTGCAAACCCCGCCGACCCGCCGCGAGCACGAGGCCCTCAAGGCCATCTACCGGGCCACCACCGACGGTGGCGTGGCGCTGACCGGCGACCTCGCGCACGCGCTCGGTCTCACGCCGGGCACGATCACCGCCACCGTCAAGCACCTGGCCGACCGCGAGCTGGTGCTGCACACCCCGTACCGCGGCGTGGAGCTGACCGACGCGGGCCGCAGGGCCGCCGTGCGCGCCATCCGCCGCCACCGCATCGTCGAGCGGTTCCTGTCCGATATGCTGGGCTACCCCTGGGTGGACGCCGACCGGCTCGCGGGAACCTTCGAGTACGAGCTGCCCGCCGAAGTGGAGGAGCGGCTGTTCGTCGCGCTGCACCGGCCGCAGTCCTGCCCCCACGGCTTCCCGATCCCCGCGGCCGAGGTCGACACCGTCCCGCTGCTGCCCCCGCTGACCTCCCTGGAACCGGGGGACACCGCGGTCGTGGCGGTGCCGGGGTCGACCGAGGCGGACGTCGTGGCCTTTCTCGAGACGCTGGGGCTGCGGCCCGGCGTGGTCGTGGAGGTCACCGAGCGCCACCCCTTCGACGGGCCGGTGGTCCTGCGCGTTGACGGCACGGACCGCACCGTCAGCCACAAGCTCGCCCAGCAGATCTTCGTGAACGTGACCGCTGCAACCACCTAAAGGGAGCCCAACCCCATGACACCCGTCCTGGCCGCAGAAGGCGGCTACCAGGTCTTCGAACTCGGCGGCACCGAGTTCCTCGTCCTCGGCCTGTCGGCCCTGACCGCCCTGCTGGCCCTCGGCGTCGGCTTCTCCCTGATGCGCGGCGTGCTCGCCGCAGACCAGGGCACCAAGGCGATGCGCGACATCGCCGCCGCCATCCAGGAGGGCGCCGGCGCCTACCTGCGCCGGCAGTTCCGCACCATCGCAGTGATCCTCGTGCCGCTTGCCATCATCGTGTTCATCACCTCCACCGCGGTGCTGCGCCCGGACGACTCCGAGGCACTGTCCTTCGTGGAGTCCGGCCTGGCCCGCACCCTGGCGTTCCTCGCCGGCTGTTTCCTGTCCGGTCTCACCGGCTTCATCGGCATGGGCCTGGCCGTGCGCGGCAACGTGCGCACCGCAGCCGCCGCGAAGGCCGGTTCGCTGCCCGCAGCCCTCAAGGTCGCCTTCCGCACCGGCGGCGTGGCCGGCATGTTCACCGTGGGCCTCGGCCTGCTCGGCGCGACGCTGATCATCCTGATCTTCCAGAACAGCTCGTCGGCGATCCTCGTCGGCTTCGGCTTCGGCGGCTCGCTGCTCGCGCTGTTCCTGCGCGTCGGCGGCGGCATCTTCACCAAGGCCGCCGACGTCGGCGCCGACCTCGTCGGCAAGGTCGAGGCGGGCATCCCGGAGGACGACCCGCGCAACCCCGCCACCATCGCCGACAACGTCGGCGACAACGTCGGCGACTGCGCCGGCATGGCCTCGGACCTGTTCGAGTCCTACGAGGTGACCCTGGTCGCCGCCATCATCCTGGGCGTCCCGGCGTTCGCGGCCATCGGCCTGGACCCGGCCCTCGGCCTGGTCTTCCCCGTGGCCGCCCGCGCCATCGGCGTGCTGGCCTCGATCGTGGGCATCTACGCGGTGCGCGCCACCGACAAGGACTCCTCCGCGCTCGCGCCGATCAACCGCGGCTTCCTGGTCGCCGGCGTGCTCACCGTCATCGGCACCTTCCTCGTCGCCTACTTCTACGTCGGCAACCTCGACGTGTTCTGGGCCGTGGTCGCCGGTCTCGTCCTCGCCCAGGTCGCCTCGCGACTGACGGAGTACTTCACCTCCACCGAGACCGCCCCGGTGCGCGAGATCGCCGAGTCCACCCGCACCGGCCCCGCCACCACCGTGCTGTCGGGCATCTCCTCGGGCCTGGAGTCCTCCGTCTGGGCGATCCTCGCGATCGCCGGCGCCATCGGCGTGGCGTTGTTCCTGGGCGACGGCGACATCCAGTTCTCGCTGTACCTCGTGGCGCTGACCGGCATGGGCATGCTCGCCACCACCGGCGTGGTCGTCAGCGAGGACACCTTCGGCCCGGTGGCGGACAACGCCGCGGGCATCGCGGAGATGAGCGGGGAGTTCGAGGGCGAGGCCGAGCGCATCATGGTCTCCCTCGACGCGGTCGGGAACACCACCAAGGCCGTCACCAAGGGCTTCGCGATCGGCTCGGCGGTGATCGCGTCGGTGGCCTTGTTCGCCTCCTTCATCGAGACGATCGCCGGTCAGCTGGACCTCGGATTGGAGGGCTCGGCGCTGTTCAACGCACCGGAGACCTCAATCAACGTGGCGAACCCGGCCACCTTCATCGGGCTGCTGATCGGCGGCTCGGTGCCCTTCCTGTTCTCCTCCTTCGCGATCCGCGCAGTGAGCCGCACGGCCGGCACCGTGGTGGAGGAGGTGCGCCGCCAGTTCCGCGAGCACCCCGGGATCATGGACTACACCGAGAAGCCCAACCACGGCGCGGTCATCGACATCTGCACCGCCGCCTCCCTGCGCGAGCTCACCACCCCGGCGCTGCTCGCGGTCCTCACCCCTGTGATCGTGGGCTTCGGCATCAACTACTTCGCCCTCGGCGCGTTCCTCGCCGCGGTCATCCTGGTCGGTCAGCTCATGGCCAACTTCCTGTCCAACGCCGGCGGCGCGTGGGACAACGCCAAGAAGTACATCGAGGACGGCCACGAGGGCGGCAAGGGCTCCGAGTCCCACAAGGCGGCGGTCATCGGCGACACCGTCGGCGACCCGTTCAAGGACACCGCAGGCCCGGCGCTGAACCCGCTCATCAAGGTGATGAACCTGGTGTCCCTGCTGATCCTGCCGGCGGTCATCACCCTGCGCGACAACCTGGGCGTCCGGCTCGGCATCACCGCGGCCGCCATCGTGATCCTCGGCGTGTCCATCGCCTTCTCCAAGCGCAAGGCGGTCGTCGTCGAGGCCCCCAGCCCCATGGCCGACGCCCCGATCCACGCGGCCCAGTAGCCGCACCCGCCCAGTGCTGCACGGGGCTGCCCCTTCCGGGTGGCGGCCCCGTCGCCGCTCCCGTCTCCACCATGCCGCCGCCCTGCCATGCCAATAGCGTCGCATAGCATGGCTGCCGTTCACGCACGACGAGTCGAAGCACCCAGGGCAGAGGCCCTGCGCGGGAGGAGATCCCATATGAATCCCAGCTCCGATGGCGCCGCCGAGCACCACATGGTGGCGAGGCCGCTGAGCGTGTGGACGCGGTCGCGGCATGGGAGGAGGGTCCCTTCTTCTCCGCATCCGAGCGCGCGCGTTCGCGCTGGCCGAGTCGATGGGCCGGCTCAGCGAGGGCGGGACACGGGTCCCCGACGAGGTCTGGGCAGCCGCGGGCGAGCACTTCAGCGCTGAGGAGATGCCCAGCTGCCGGTGCCACCCACGGCGTCATCCGGGTCGGCCACGCGGTGCGCACCCTCACCGCTGGGGACAGCAGCTCAGCCGCGGTCGCCGAGCTGGCGCACGGGCTGGCGTTCTGGGCAGCACGCTTCCGTGCGATCCCCGGCGCCACCACGCCCACCGGCGAGCTCAATCCGGCGCAGGCACTCGCCGGAGTCCCACACCTGCCCGAGCAGACCGGCGTGATCGCGAGCCGGCTGGCCCGGCTGGCGGACGTGCCGGGCTGGCACTGCGCGCAGGCAGCGCTGCGGGCTCGCGCCGATGACGCCGAGGTCGTGTCGCTCTTGGAAGACCTCGTCGGCTCGGCGACCCTGCGCTACCTCACCCACGGTCACGGCAGCCCCGTGCTGCTCGTGCACACCGCCGCAGCGCCGAACGCCGTCCTCCACACCCTGCCCAGCCTGCCCCGTCCTCTGTGGGCACCGAGCGTCGCCGCGGTCTGGTCGGCCAGCGCCGCGATCGTCTCCGCCTACGAACCCACCTACGCCGTGCCACGCGAAGAGCTGCCCGAAGCGCCGACCGACGACGACGGCGTGGCCGAGGTCGTGCAGCGCTCCGCCGACCACGGCGACGAGCACGGCATCAAGTTCACCGACACCGCCGTCGAGGTCTACGCGCGAACCAGCAACCCCGACGCCCTCGCCGCGGCGATCCGGATCGCCGAACTCATCGAACCCCGCGCCTAATCGCTTCGTGGCGGTCCGCCGTCCACGCCGCCGCCCGCCCATGGCTCGCCGACCATCACGAACCTACCCGAACCCGACTCGGCGGCGGCCGGAGCGCCAGCCAGGAGTACGCGGACGGCGGCGTGGACGGCGGCCACGGTGATGTCGTCGGTGCAGGTGCGGCGGTCGTCGAACACGCAGCGGCCGCTGTACCAGCAGGACTGGCGGGTCTGGTCGGCGGGGTCGCGGACGTGACAGGGCAGCGTGGACTGCAGGCTCACGTGCTCCTCGCGCAGGCCGAAGCGGCCGGCCCAGGTGGGGCCGTAGAGCGCGACGGTGGGGGTGCCGACGGACGCGGCCAGGCGCGCGGGACCGGTGTCACCCGCCACACAGGCCGCACAGGCGGCGGCGAGTGCGGCGAGGTCGCGCAGTGCCAGCGCGGGGACCGCCACGGCGCCGTCCACGCCCGCGGCGACCGTACGCGCCAGGGCTGGCCGGGCCGCCGCGACCAGCACCGCACAGCCGTCGCGCACTAGGCGGTGGGCCAGGGCACTGAACCGCTGCGGCGCCCACTCCTTGATCGCCATCCCGGCCTCGGGCAGCAGGAGGACGGCCGGGCGGCCTCCGGCTCGGAGCGCGTCCAGCAGCGCCGTCGCGCGTGCCCGCTCGTCGCGGGTCAGCGTGACCCGCGGGGCCAGGTCACCATAGGCTGGGGCGATCCAGCCGTCCTGGGCGAGCAGGCGCAGGAAGCGCAAGTCGACGCGCGCGCCGGGCAGGGGTCCGCGCCACAGGTCATCCACGACCAGAGTGGCGGAGCACAGGGCATCGGGGATGCCGCCGTAGCGCGTGTCGCTGACCGCGAGGTCGAAGCCGCGCGCGGCGACCTCGGCGACGGTGGCGCCCTGCTGCTCGGGCGGGCCGGGCTCGGCGACCACAACCTCGGCGACCCACGGGTCCGCGGCCAGCAGCGCGGCCCCGGGCGCGAAGGTCAGCACCGTCAAGCGCGCCTCCGGGTGGGAGCGGGCGAGCGCGTGGATGGCGGGCAGCGCGAGCAGTAGGTCCCCGAGCCCGCCGAGCAGCTCGACGAACAGGATGGACCGCAGCCCACACCGGCCCTCGGCAGCCAGAAACCTGCGCGGACGCGGGTTTCTCGCAGCTGACGGTTTGCTGCGTGCCTGACCGCTCATGGGGTGTCGCCAGCGTAGAGGCGCAGGTGGGCGTCGACGATCGCTGCCCAGCCGTGAGAGGCGGCGAGCCGGCGCGCGCCCAGCGACAGGGCCGCTGCGAGATCGAGGTCCTGAAGGACCCGGGTCATCGCCTTGGCCAACGCTTCGGTGTCGCGCACCCCGACGAGCAGCGCGGCGTCGCCGTCGACCAGCTCCGGGTCTGGCGGGTCGGCGGCCGTCGCGACGATGGGCAGGCCGTGCTCGGCGCAGGCCAGCAGCGAGCCGCTCTTCGTGGTGGTGCCCGCGGTGAACGGCAGGACCGCGACGTCGGCGGCGGACAGCAGCCGCGACACCTGCGCCTCGGGTAGCCAGCCGGTCAGCGTGACCGTCCCGCTCAGGTCGCGCACGGCAATCATTGCCCGGACCTCCGCGGCGTAGTCGGTCGCCTGGCGGCCGCGCAGGGCCAGGCTCTCGAACCCGCCGATCAGCAGCAGGTGGGCGCCGGGCACGTCGGCGCGCACCAGCGCCAGCGCCTCGACCAGATGGCGGATGCCTTTCACCGCGTGGATGAAGCCGAAGAAGGCGAGCACCGGCGCATCCCCACCCAGCCCCAGCTCGGCGCGGACCGAGCGCCGGGTGTCCGCACCCGCGGCCGCTGCGACACCGAGGTTCGCGCCGATCGGCACCTCGACGACCGCCGCCCGCGGCAGGCGGGCGCGCAGGGCATGCGCGTGCACGGGGTTCGTGGCCACGACCGCGGAGGCTCGCGCGGTCAGCAGGCCCGCCTCCCGATCCCACCAGCCCCGGCGCTCCAGCCACGGCCAGGCCGTGCGGGCCAGCACCGCCTGCAGCGGACGCGGGCCCCAGGACCACCAGGCATACTCGTGCACGGTGGTCACCAGGCGCGCCCCGCCGCCCAGCAGCCCGGGCAGCACCCCGACGGCGCCGTGCCAGGCATAGGCCGAGGGGGCGAACTGGACGTGGACGACGTCGAGGTCCTCCGCCGCCAGTGCCCGCGCCGCCCGCCGGACGCCACGCACGCCCCAGCTGTCGGTCACCACGGACACCGGCACCTTTGCCCCTTCGCCTTGCACGTCGGTTCCCCCGCGCACCGGTACCGACACGCCGCCGCCGCCGCCCGGCGCGCCGGTGGCGACCAGCACGTCCAGGCCCCGCCGCGACAGCTCGGCGGCGAGGCGGGCGGTGTAGTGGGCGACGCCGTCACGCGCGGGGCGGAAGTCCCCGCAGACCAGCCCGACCCTCATGGCGCCATCACCTGGGCGAACAGCGCCTGCCAATCGCGCGCGAAGCGCTCGATGCCGAAGCGCGCGCGCGCCGTCTGGCGGGCACCCTCGGACAGCCGTACCGCGAGCGCGTGGTCGGCGAGCAGCGCCGCCATGTGCTCGATCAGCCGGTCCACGCTGGTGTCGACGTAGCCGCTCACGCCGTTGGTCACGGCGGTCACCATCTCGGTGGTCGCCAAGCCGACGACCGGCAGGCCCAGCATCATCGCCTCGCACACCGCCAGCCCCAGGCTGGTGTAGCGGATCGGGTTGAAGAAGAAGCGGTACGGGGCGGAGAAGGCGGCGAGGTGGCCGTGGGGCACGTCGCCCACCCCGCCGAGGCCCTGCGCGCCGATGCCGGCGAGGTCGAGCGGGACCTGCTCGCGCACCCGGGCGAAGACGTCCGCTCCCAGCCGTCGTCCGCGCCCCGCCAGGCTGTTCACCACCACCAGACCGCGCCCGCGCTCGCCGGTCCAGCGGACACCCTCGGGCACCGTCACACCGTGCTCGATCACCATGGTCGGGGTCCGCCCGCTGTCCCACATGAGGTCGTTGAAGTGCGTGACGTGCACGAGCAGTGCGGACGGGTCGTCCACGAAGTGGTGGGTGTCGGTCGGCGCCTCGCGCGGCGGGTCGTGCTCGAGGTGGACTTGCGGCAGCCGCAACTGCTCGGTCGACAGCAGCTCGTGGCGGTCGAGCTCCCAGTTCTTGCGCGACTGGGTCAGCACGACGTCGACGCGCGCCCGCCGCACGTCCTCGGCGGCGATCTCGCGGACCCCGTCGGGCCAGTCGAAGTTACCGTTGCGCCCGCCGTAGCCCTCCGGCCGGCCGGGCTTGACCGGCAGCAGCAGCTCGTAGCGGCCCAGGCGGGCGCCGACGGCGAGGTAGCACAGGTAGCTGCCGTGGATGTGCCAGGTGAGCACGCGCGCAACGGCCACAGGTCGTTCCTCCTGGTCAGCCTGCGACCGGCTGGGGCTGCAGCGACCGCGCCGCAGCGACGACCTCGTCGGCGGGGATGTCGAGGCACTCCTGGGCGTACGGGCAGCGCAGGGTGCGGCAGGGAGCGCAGGCAGTGGCGCGGCGCAGCAGCCGCAGGGGCGCGTCGCGCGGGGCGTACTCGGACTCGCGCTCGGTGCCGGCGAACAGCGCGACGGTGGGGCGGCGCAGCGCGTCGGCGAGGTGCAGCGGCGCGGAGTTGTTCGTGACCACCAGCTCGGCGCCGTCGATGACGGCGGCCAACTCGCCCACCCCGGTCGCGCCGGCGAGCGAGACGACGGTCGCGCGCGGCCCGGCGGCCCGTCGCCCGTCAAAGGCCATCTGCTCGGCGAGCGGGCGTTCGCCCTCGCTGCCCACCACCACCACGTCCAGACCGGCGGTGCGGGACAGGCCCGCGGTCACCGCGGCGAAGCGCTCGGCGTCGTAGCGCCGGGAAGGGCAGCTCGCCCCGGGGGCGACCACGGCGTAGCGCCCCGAGACGCCGGCGCGGCCCAGGGCCGCGACGGCGCCGACCCGCGACTCGGCGGGGATGCGCAGTTCCAGGGCTGTCCCCGCCGCCGGCGCGCCGAGCGCGGCGACGAGCGCCAACGCGCGCTCCGCCTGGTGCGTCCCGTCTCGCGGCGGCGGCACCGCGTGGGACAGGACGCCGCCGGCGAAATCGGCCGCCAGCCCGGCACGCACGGGGATCCCGGCGAGGTAGCAGGCGTAGGCGGCCGGATGGGGCGACTGGGAGAAGCTGGTGGAGATCACGGCCGCGTCGTAGGCGCCGGCGGCCAGCTCGTCGACCAGTGCGCGCTCGCGGGCGGGGTCGAACGGCAGCCCACCGGACGCGTCCTGCCACAGCGCGCGCACGGTGCGGACCTCATCGACCCAGGGCAGCAGCGGGCCGAGCAGCGCCCCGCCGGGCGACGCCAGCAGTGTCACGTGCGCCGCGGGCAGCGCAGCGCGCAGCGCGCGCAGGGCGGGCGTGAGCAGCACGAGGTCGCCGAGGTTGTCGAGGCGGACCACGAGCAGCCGGCGCACGCGCGCCGGGTCGAGGGCGGCGGGGCTACTCACACCCCGAGGACCTGGGGCGCATCCACTGGCCGCAGCGGCAGCGTGGTGGGCAGCTCCTGGTGGTAGACGCCGGACGGCAGCACGCCGCAACCGCCGGCCTTGGCCATGACCCGCAGCTGGACCAGCACGTCCTCGCCGGCGGCCTCGGCGGGCAGGTCACGCCAGAACTCGTAGGCGCCCACGGCGCGCAGCACGTCGGTGTCGAACAGCGCGCACCCGCTGGCCCAGGCGATCTTGTAGCGCAGCGGGGCCGCGTCGCTGACGCCGAGGCGCTGCTCGAGGTGGAACAGGTTCGCGGCGTTGTGCAGCCGGTAGCGCTCCCAGGCGGCCGTCCCCGGTCGCACGGTCTCGGGCGCCACCGGGCCGTCCCACAGCTCCACGACCTGCTCGTGGGGCCGCTCGTCGCCGGCGTGGGACAGGCCGATGAACGCCGCGCCGACGAAGCCGCAGCCCTCCTCGGTGATCACCCGCACCAGCCGGGCGACCACGCCCGGTTCGAGCAGGCAGTCGTCGTCGAGGGAGAGCACGTAGGGCGCGGTCGCCTGGTCCAGCAGGTACTGGCGGTGCTCGGCGATGCCGCGGCGGGGCAGGTGGCGGTGCAGCTCGACGGGCACGCCGCGCGCGCGCAGGACGCGCAGGACCGCCTGCAGCGGGCCGTGGTCGGCCAGCTCGTCGTGGTCGCTCTGGTCGGAGACGACGATGCGCAGGTCAGGGTGGGTCTGGCCGAGCAACCCGGTGAGGGTCACGGCCAGGGCGTCAGCTCGTCGGTAGGTCGGGATGAGGACGTCGACGCGCGGGGTCACGCCTGCCCTCCCGGGGCGGCGGCGATGCGGGCGATGATGCTGGTGGTCGAACGGTCCTCCAGGTAGTCGAGGAACGACACCGCGCCGCCGAGCGACTCCACCAGCGGCGCCTCCGGCAGGGTCGCGCGGATGTAGTCGCCGCCCTTCACGTAGACGTCGGGACGGGCGGCGCGCAGCAGCTCGGTGGGCGAGTCATCATCAAAGGCCACCACGTGGTCCACGCAGCTCAGCGCCGCGAGCACCTCCAGCCGGTCCTCCAGCGGGTTGACCGGGCGCGACGCGCCCTTCAGCCGGCGCACGCTCGCATCGCCGTTCACGGCCACCACCAGCACGTCGCCCAGCGCCTTGGCGCGGCTCAGGTACGTGACGTGGCCGCGGTGGAGGATGTCGAAGCAGCCGTTGGTGAACACGATGCGCCGCCCCGCCAGCCGGTGGGTGCGGACCAGGCCGGCCAGGCCAGCGGGACCGGCGACGCGCTTCACCGCGGTGGGGTCGTCCTCGCCGAGCTCGGCCGCGGTGCACACCGACGTGCCCGGCTTGCGCACCACCACGCCCGAGGCCGCCGACGCCAGCTCGGCGGCCTGCACGGTCCCCGCACCCGCGGCCAGCGCGAGCGTGAGCGCCGCGGCGTAAGTGTCCCCGCAGCCGGTGGCGCGGGCGACGTCGGTGGTCACCGCGTAGGTCCGGTACGCCGGCTCGCCGCGCTCCAGCACGATGGAGCCCTCGGCGTCGAGGGTCACCGCGGCGATCTGCGCGCCGGTGAGGTCGAGCAGGCGGTCCCCGAGCGCGGCCACGTCGTCCGCGCGACCGATCGCGGCCGCGGCGTCGAGGCCGAGCAGGTGCGCCGCTTCTGAGTAGTTCGGCTTCACGGCGGTGGGGGTCAGGGCGCGCCAGGCGGCGGGGGAGCGGGCATCCACCGTGCACACGGCGGGCCCCAGGTCCCGCCAGCCGGCCAGCGCGCGCAGCACGCCGGCGGTACGGCAGCCGCTGTCGTAGTCGGAGACGACCAGCGCGTCGGCGCCGGCGAGCAGCGTGGGGAGGCGATCGAGCAGGGCCGCCTCGGTCGCCGGGGCCAGGGGCTGCGCGCTGCCCTGGTCGAAGCGCAGCAGCAGCTGGGCGCCCGCGGTGAGCCGGTGCTTGGCGAGCGTGGTGCGCTCAGGCGCGACCACGACCGCGCTGGTGTCGACCCCCCTCATGGCGGCCAGCAGCGCCTCACCCTCGGCGTCGTCGCCCACCACCGCGGCGAGCGTGACCTGCGCGCCGAGCGCCGCGAGGTTGATCGCGGCGTTCGCAGCCCCACCGGGCACGTCGAGCCGCTCGTCGAGGTCCACCACGGGCACCGGCGCCTCCCGGCACAGCCGCGTCGAGCGCCCGCGCAGGTAGCGGTCGAGGATCGCGTCGCCGACGACGACGACGCGTCGCCCGGCGAACGCCTCCACGACGCGCCGCAAACTGGTCTCCACGTACGTCTCCTGTTATCAGCCTCCCGCTCGGGCACGCCGGTACCCCTTCTCAGGGTGAAGCGAACCTCACCCTCGGCGCCAGGTGGACGAACCCGGCACTAGAGCAGGCTGGCCTCGATGCGGGTCACGGTCTGCGAGCCCATCTGCCCCTTGCAGGGCACGGTCGGGCTGAAGGCCACGGCGGCGGTGGCACCGGGTTCCATCACCGGCAGGTCGGCGTCCGCGGCGCCGATCCACTGCTCGTCGACATTGTAGAAGATGAGGCGGACACGGACGCCGCCCGCGAGCGCCGCGGAGGTGTTGGTGACCTCCGCCGGGACGTCATAGTTCAGCGCGCGGAAGCCGCAGGTCCCTTGCACGCGCAGCTGGAAGACGTCCGCGCGCAGCTCCTGCTCGGGTAGGCGCCGGGGGACGACCTGCGGCACGGTCTCCTGCACGACCAGCCGGGCCTCGGTCCGCATCTCCGTCACCGTCTCCGTGACGGTCTCGGCGGGTGCGGGTGCGGTTGCCGCGACCAGGGCAGGCTCGCGGCGCAGCAGCCCGATCGCCGCCACCAGCGCGACCGCCAAGACGGCGACCGCGACCCGCGTCCACAGGATCTCCTGGCGCTGCCGCTCGATCGCGCGGACGCCACGCGCGCCCGGTCCCTCGTCCGCCATCCCTGCACCGTAGCCACGCGGCCCGAGCGCTGGCCACCCTCCCGACGGACAGGGACATCCATTCTGTCCTCCCTTGTGGGGATGCGGGTGCCCTTCTGGACGGTCCGCACCGCGCACCACCCTGCTAAGCCACTCGGCGAGAGGTGGCGCCACATGCGCCCCATGCGAGAGGAGGAACGGTGACATCCAGCCCGACGGGCCTGGACCGGCGAGCATTCCTGCGCGGGGCCGGCGCCGCTGCGCTGCCCGCGCTGCTGGCCGGCTGCACAGTGGAGCGCGCCCAGGACGACCCTGAACCGGCGCCGGTGGGCGGCGGCACACCCGCCCCAACAGCCAGCGCGGACGGGGAACCGCTGAGGGTCGGCGTATTGATCCCGACGTCCGGCGTCTACACCACCCTGGGCACGACCATGCTCCAGGGCTTCAACCTGTTCGTGGACCGCAACCCCGAGGCGTTCGCCGGCCGGCGCCTGGAGACCGTGACGACCGACGAGGGCGAGACCGCGCAGAGCGGGGTGGACGCCGCCCAGCGGCTGCTGAACGCGGAGCGCGCGGACCTGGTGGTCGGCATCGTGAGCTCCTCGGTGGCCCTCAACGTGCGCGACCTGTTCGACGGCGAGCAGGTGCCGCTGATCATCGCCAACGCCGGCGCCTCCGTGCTGACCGGCGAGGCCGCCTCCCCGTTCGTGTTCCGCACGTCGTTCTCCAACGTGCAGGAGGGCTCCGCCCTGGGGCAGTACCTCTACGACGAGGTGGCCCAGCGCGACGTCTTCCTCATCGGGCCCGACTACGCGGCCGGGATCGAGCACCTCATCGGCTTCCGGACGCGCTTCGAGGCGGCGGGCGGGGTGGTGCGGGGCGAGCTCGCGCCGCCGTTCGCCTCGACCGAGGACTACAACCCCTTCCTCGAGGAGATCCGCGCCGCCGACCCGTCGGCCGTCTTCGCGTTCTTCTCGGGCGGGGAGGCGATCCGCTTCGTCCAGCAGTACGCGGAGGCGGGGATGAAGGAGCAGATCCCCCTGCTGGGCACGCCGCTCACCGACGAGACGGTGCTGGGCGCCCAGGGTCAGGCGGCCGAGGGCATCCGCACCAGCCTCCACTACGCCCTGGACCTGGACAACCCCGCGAACCTCGCCTTCGTCGACGCGTACCGGGACGCCTACGGCGAGGACCCCACGAGCTTCGCCGTCCAGGCGTACGACGCGGCCCAGCTGCTGGCCCTCACGCTGCAGTCGACGGGCGGCGACACCTCCGACGTGGGCGGGCTGGTCGAGGCGATGGCCGCCGCTGGGCCGATTGACAGCCCGCGCGGATCCTTCGAGCTCGACGAGGGGCACAACCCCGTCCAGAACTTCTACCTGCGCCAGGTCGAGGGGGGCCGCAACGTGTACCAGCAGGACCTCGGCGTGATCGGGAACCCCCTCAGCGGGTGACGCAAACGTGTCGCATCCCCGGCCTACCATGGGGGCATGGCGAAGTTCGAGGTGGTGAGCGAGTACTCCCCGGCGGGGGACCAGCCCCGTGCGATCCAGGGGGTGGCGGACGCGATCGCGCGCGGCGAGCACGATGTTGTGCTGCTCGGCGTGACCGGGTCCGGCAAGACGTTCACCGCGTCGAAGATCGTGGAAGCGGTCCAGAAACCCACCCTCGTGCTGGCGCCGAACAAGACGCTGGCCGCTCAGCTCGCCAACGAGTTCCGCGAGTTCTTCCCGAACAACGCCGTCGAGTACTTCGTCAGCTACTACGACTACTACCAGCCCGAGGCCTACGTCCCGTCCTCGGACACCTACATCGAGAAGGACTCCTCGCTGAACGAGGAGGTGGAGCGGCTGCGCCACCGCGCCACCAGCGCGCTGCTGTCCCGCTCGGACGTGCTGATCGTCGCCAGCGTGTCGTGCATCTTCGGCCTGGGCTCGCCAGAGGAGTACGCCCACCACCTGCTCATCCTGCGCAAGGATCAGGATGCTGGGCTGGACACGAGTATCCGCCGCCTCGTCGACCTGCAGTACGAGCGCAACGACCTGAACTTCGTGCGCGGCAAGTTCCGCCTGCGCGGCGACACGCTGGAGATTTTTCCGGCGGACGCCGAGCTCGCCTACCGGGTGGAGTTCTTCGGCGACACGGTGGACCGGATCACGCGGCTGGACCCGCTCACCGGCGAGATCATCGCCGAGCTGGACGAGGTCATGATCTTCCCGAACTCCCACTACGTGGCGTCGCCCGAGCGCATGGAGCGTGCGGTGCGCACCATCGAGGCGGAGCTGGGCGAGCGCCTCGCCGAGCTGGAGCGCGACAACAAGCTGCTCGAGGCCCAGCGGCTGCGCATGCGCACCACATATGACCTGGAGATGATGCGCGAGATCGGCTTCTGCAACGGCATCGAGAACTACTCGGCGCACATCGACGGGCGCGCCCGCGGCGAGAAGCCGAACACGCTGCTGGACTACTTCCCGAAGGACTTCCTGCTCATCGTCGACGAGTCACACGTGAC
>Ga0136616_10000243_pt1 | contig 23690 bp, 26 predicted proteins | sample AntDrymUQ2992106_2_FD_106648 | JGI IMG/M metagenome (GOLD analysis project Ga0136616, IMG submission 106648) | Polar desert sand microbial communities from Dry Valleys, Antarctica - metaG UQ299 (21.06) | ecosystem: Environmental > Terrestrial > Soil > Desert | place: Antarctica: Dry Valley... | reverse complement strand
GCCACGTGGCCGACTCGCTCGTCGCGCTGGACCTCCGACAGGCGACGGAGGCGAGGCTGATCGCGGACATCGGCTCGGGCGCCGGCTGGCCCGGCCTCGCGCTCGCTGCGGCGCTGCCGCACGTTCGGGTCGTGCTGGTCGAGAGCGCCGTGCGGCACTGCCGATACCTCCGGCGGGCCGTCGAGGCCTCCGGCCTCGACAACGTGGCCGTGGTGCACGCTCGCGCCGAGGACTGGCCGCAGGGCATCGGCGCGCACGACCTCGTCACCGCTCGCGCGGTGGCCGCCCTGCCCGTGCTGTGCGAGTACGCGGCGCCGCTGCTGGCCGAGGGCGGGAGCCTGGTGGCGTGGAAGGGCGCGGTGTCCGAGGAAGAGGCCGCCGACGGCCGGGCCGCCGCCGAGCAGGTCGGGCTCGCACCGCTCGAGGTCCGGTCCGTGGCGCCGTTCCCGGGCGCGCGGGACCGCACGCTGCACGTGTTCGGCAAGATCGGGGCGACGCCGTCGCGCTTCCCCCGGCGGCCCGGTATGGCGACGAAACGTCCCCTGTCCGCCGCGCGCGCCGCTAGCGTCGGGTAGAGATGTCCGTCTACGCCATCGCGAACCAGAAGGGCGGGGTCGGGAAGACCACGACCGCCGTGAACGTCGCCGCGTGCATCGCCGCGGCCGGCTACGAGACCCTGGTGGTCGACGTCGATCCCCAGGGCAACGCCACGGTCGGCCTCGGGGTCGCGCGCGAGGGCGCCGGCCTCTACGACGTCCTGGGCGGTGACGTCGCGGCCGAGGCGGCGATCCGGCCGACGTCGATCGCCGGCCTGTCGATCCTCGCCTCGACGCCCGACCTCGCGGGCGCGAACATGGAGCTGCCGCGGCTCCCGGGCTCCGAGAACCGGCTGCGCGACGCGCTTGCGCCGGTGCGCGACCGCTACGCCTTCGTGCTGCTCGACTGCCCGCCGTCGCTCGGCCCGCTCACGATCAACGCGCTGGTGGCGGCCGATCGCGTGATCGTGCCCGTGCAGACGGAGTACTTCGCGCTCGAGGGCCTGGCCGGCCTGCTCGACACGCTGTCGCTCGTGCAGCGCGAGCTCAACCCGCGCCTCACCGTGGCGGGCATGCTGCTGACGATGCACGACGCCCGCACGAAGCTCGCCCAGGACGTCGAGCGCGAGGTCCGCGAGCACTTCCCGTCGCTGGTGTTCGACACGGTGATCCCGCGCAACGTCCGCCTCGGCGAGGCGCCGAGCTTCGGGCTCCCGGTGATCCATCACGACCCGCACTGCGCCGGCTCGGAGGCCTACTTCGAGCTGGCCAAGGAGGTGGCCTCCCGTGGCTGAGCGCACTCGCGGCATGGGCCGCGGCCTTTCGGCGATCCTCGCCTCGACCGCGCCGCAGGCCGACGCCGCGGCCGACCCGGAGCTGCGCGAGATCCCGCTCGAGCTGATCACGCCCAACCCGCGCCAGCCGCGGCGCGCGTTCGACGAGGAGGCGCTGCTCGCGCTCGCGGAGTCGCTGCGCGAGCGCGGCGTGCTGCAGCCCGTGCTCCTGCGTCCGGTCGCGGGCGGCACCTACGAGCTGATCGCCGGCGAGCGTCGTTGGCGCGCCGCGCGGATGGCGGGCTTCGAGCACGTGCCCGCGCTCGTGCGCCCGCACGACGACGCGGAGTCGCTCGAGCTGGCGCTGATCGAGAACATGGCCCGGGAGGACCTCAACCCGATCGAGGAGGCGCGGGCCTGCGCCCTGCTCGTCGACGAGCTGGGCCTCACGCGCGAGGACGTCGGCCGCCGTGTCGGCCGCTCGCGCGTCGCCGTCTCGAACCTCCTGCGGCTGCTCGACCTGCCCGACGACGTGCTCGACCTGCTGTCCGCCGGCCGCCTCACCGAGGGCCACGGCCGCGCGCTGCTGATGGCCTCCGACCACGCCGAGCGCCGCCGGCTCGCGCGGACCGCCGCCGACGAGGGCTGGACGGTGCGCCGCACCGAGACCGCGGCGCGCGAGAGCGCGCACGCCGTCACCCCCCGCGGCCGTACGGCGGCCGGCGTCCATCCCGATCAGACCGACGCCGCGGGACGCCTCGGCGACGCCCTCGGGCGCGCCACCGGCGCCGATGTGCGGGTGAGCCCGAGGGGTGGGGGCTACAAGGTCACGCTCGCCTTCGGCTCGCTCGACGAGGCGCTCGCCGTCGCCGAGCGCCTGGGCGCCGTGGAGCCCGCCTGAGCACCGCGCCGGGGCACCTCTCGGTCCGCTCGGCGGCGTCCCACGGGGCCTGCCACGGGCGCTATCATCGCGCCGCCAGGGCGATTAGCTCAGTCGGTTAGAGCGCTTCTCTGATAAGGAAGAGGTCGGAGGTTCGAGTCCTCCATCGCCCATGACGGAGGGCGCTCCGTGGCGCGTCGGGCCGGGCGGAGGACGGGGTAGCGGGGCCTATACTTGGCCGACCGCCCGGTCCGTGAAACGGCGAGGAGCCCTTTCGTGCAGGAGATGGTCATCTACGGCGTGAGCTTCGACATGGTCGGCAAGCAGCCGATCGTCCTGCTCAAGGCCACCGACACGAACAAGTTCCTCCCGATCTGGATCGGCCATCCCGAGGCGGCGGCGATCCTGATGAAGCTCCAGGGCGCCTCGACGCCGCGGCCGATGACCCACGACCTGCTGTTCGAGATGCTCGGCGAGCTGGAGGTGTCCTGCAGCCGCGTGTCGGTCACCGAGCTGCGCGAGAACACGTTCTACGCGTCGATCACCCTCACGGTGAACGGCCGCGACGTCGAGATCGACTCGCGACCGAGCGACGCACTGGCGCTCGCCGTGCGCTCCGGCGCCCCGATCTTCGCCGCCGAGGAGGTGATCGCCGAGTCCGCGATCGAGTTCGAGCACGAGGTCGAGGACACCGAGGAGGTCGTGGACAAGTTCAAGGAGTTCCTCGACCAGGTCTCGCCCGAGGACTTCCGCGGCGGCGAGCAGTGATCGGTTGTCGCCTCCGTCCCTCTCCGGGGCACGGAGGCGACAACCGGCGATGCGTTACGGCGGCGCGCGCGCCACGGCCAGCTCGAGGACGCGGGCGATCAGCGCCTCGAAGCTGATGCCGGCCGCCTCGGCGGCGAGCGGGAGCAGCGACGTGTCGGTCAGGCCCGGGATGACGTCGGCCTCGAGCACGGTCAGCTCGCCGGAGGCCTCGTCGAGCATCAGGTCCACCCGCGCGAAGCCGTAGCAGCCGAGCACCCGGTAGGCGGCCAGCGCCAGCTCGCGGGCGCGCGAGGCAACCTCGGCCGGCAGCTCCGCCGGGCACGTGAAGGTGGTGCGCCCGATCTCGTAGCGGGCCTCGAAGTCGTAGAAGTCCTCCTCGTTGGGCACGGCCTCAACGACGGGCAGTGCCTCCGGCCCGCCGTCGACGCCCTCCAGCACCGACACAGCGAGGTCTCGGCCGGCGACGTGGCGCTCGAGCAGCACCTTCGTGTCGTAGGAGAACGCGGCGACGATCGCGCCCGGCACGTCGCCCGGCGTGCGAGCGAACTTGATCCCGAGCGCGGAGCCCTGGCCGGCCGGCTTGACCACGATCGGGAAGTCGAGCCGCTCCTCGATCGCGGGCAGCGCCCGGGCCGCTCCCAGCTCCTCGAAGGCCGCCTGGCTGAACGCGTAGAAGTCCGGGGTCGGCACCTCCGCGTCGCGCAGCGCGTGCTTGGCCAGCACCTTGTCCGTGCAGCGGATGCAGGCCGACGGGCCCGAGGCCGTGTAGGGGATCCCGAGCAGCTCGAGCAGCTCCTGCACCGTGCCGTCCTCGCCGCCGCGGCCGTGCAGCGCCACGAACGCGACGTCGGGGCGCTCGGCGCCGAGGCGGTCGACGAGGTCGGCCCCGACGTCGATCGCGACGACGTCGTGGCCGAGCCGCTCGAGCGCGTGCTCCACCCGAGCACCCGAGCGCAGCGAGACCTGGCGCTCCAGCGAGTCGCCGCCCTTGAGGACGGCGACCCTCATCCCGTCCTGCGCCGGAGCGGGAGCACGCGCGCCGCGTCCGGCTCGGGCACGCCGCCCGACGGCCCCGACGGCGCCTCGGCGGCAGAGCCGGACACGCCGCTCGGCGGCGGCGCGACCGCCGGTCGCACCGGCTCCGCACCGGTCAGCGTCCCGTACAGCCCGACCTGCTCGCGCACGACCTTGCCGATCCGGCGGATGCCCTCGCGGATCTCCTCGTCGCCCACCCCGGAGAAGTTCAGCCGCATCTCCGAGCCGCCGCGGCCGTCGAGGTACGCCGCCCGCCCCGGCACGAACGCCACGTGGTCGCGCAGCGCGCGCGCCAGCAGGTCCGTCGTGTCGATGTAGTCGGGCAGCCGCGCCCAGATGAACAGCCCGCCCCGCGGCCGCGTCCACGTCGCCTCGGGCGGGAAGTGCTCGGCCAGCGCCTCGAGCATGATGTCCCGCCGCCGCCGGTAGAGCCCGGTGAGCGAGCGCACGTAGGACAGCCAGTCGCGCTCGGCGAAGTAGGCGCGCACGAACAGCTGCGAGAGCGGCGAGGAGCACAGGTCGACCGCGCCCTTGCCGAGGTTGAGCTTGTCCAGCACCGGCCGCGGGGCCGCCGTCCAGCCCAGCCGCAGCCCCGGCGAGAGGATCTTCGAGAAGGTCCCCAGGTAGATCACGTACTCGCCCCCGTCGAGCGAGTACAGGGTCGGCAGGGGCGAGCCCTCGTAGCGCAGCATGCCGTAAGGGTTGTCCTCCAGCACCAGCAGCTCGCGCCGGCGCGCGATCTCGACCAGCCGCCGCCGCCGCTCCAGCGACAGCGTCACGCCGGTGGGGTTCTGGAACGACGGGACGGTGTAGATGAACTTCGGCAGCCGTCCCTCGGCGTCCAACCGCTCCAGCTCGGCCTCCAGGACGTCGATCCGCATGCCGTGCTCGTCCATCTCGATCTGCACGACGTCGGCCTGGTAGGAGACGAACACCGGCACCGCGCCCGGGTAGGTCGGGGCCTCGGCGATGACCACATCGCCAGGATCGATCAGCGTCTTGCAGACGAGGTCGATCACCTGCTGGCCGCCGGTGGTCACGAGCAGATCGTCGGGCTCGACCTCCATCCCCTCCGCGGCCATCACCTGCGCGATCGGGTCCTTGACCTCGACGAGCCCCTCGGTCGGCCCGTACTGCAGCGCGCGGGCGGCGTCGTCGACCCCGACCCGCGCCATCAGCGCGCTGAAGTCCTCGGCCGGGAATGTGCTCGTGTCCGGCAGCCCGCCCGCCAGCGAGATCACCTCCGGGCGCGCGGTGACCGCCATCAGGTCGCGCATGGCGGAGGACTTCATGACCTGCGTGCGCCGCGCGAACAGCCCGGCATAGCGCTCCAGGTCCCGTGCGCCGGAGCGCGGCTGGGCCATGGCGGGGGTTTCGCCGCCGGGCCCCGGGCCCCTTGGCGTCTCGTCTATCGTCATGCGCCCCCGGCACCGTAGCGACTCGCCGTAGGGCGTCTCACCGCACCATGGACTTCGTTCTCGACCTGCTGCAGGGCGTCGGGCTCGCCGCCGCGATCGGCGTGCGCCCGTTCCTGCCCGTCCTGCTCGCCGGCGCCCTCGCGGCCGCGAACCTGGGGCTCGACTTCGAGGGCACCGACTTCGCGTTCTTGGAGGGCTGGCCGTTCCTGCTCGCCGTGCTCGTCGTGGTCGGCGGCGTGGAGTTCGCCGCCTCGCGCCGCGACCCCGCCGCACCCGAGTCGCGCCCGCTGCTCTACCTCCTCGCGGCGATCGCCGTGGTGCTCGGGGCCCTGCTCGCCGCCGGCTCGCTGGCCGACCGAGGCCACTCGATCGTCCCCGGCGTGCTGCTCGGCGCCGCCGCCGCGGTGCTCGGCTTCCTCGCCGCCCGCAGCCTGTTCACCCGCGTCCGCCGCCGCCTGGACCCGTCCGCCGCCGCCGCCCTGCCCGTCTACGGGGAGGGCGCCGCGCTCGCCGCCGCCGGGCTGTCGATCCTCTTCCCGCCGCTGGCGGTGCTCGTCGTCCTCGCCCTGGCGTGGCTGCTGGCGGGCGGCCGGCGGCGCGAGGGCGAGAAGTACGCCGGGCTGCGCGTCCTCCGGTGAAGAAGCTCGTCCTCGTCGTCATCGACGCGATGAAGCCCGCGATGCTCGAGCGGGCCGTCGCGGGCGGGCGCGCGCCGGCGCTGGAGCTGCTGATCGAGCGCGGCGAGCACGTGGACGACTGCGTGGCCGCGTTCCCGTCGGTGACGCCGGTGTGCGCGGCCTCGATCGCCACCGGCGCCGGCCCGGACCGGCACGAGATCCCCTCGATGAACTGGTACCACCGCGACGAGGGGCGCTACGTCGAGTACGGCACCAGCTTCAAGGCCTCGCAGGCCTTCGGCTTCAAGCAGTCGCTGACCGACACGATCTACAACATGAACCTCGAGCACCTCTCGGCGGAGACGCCCACGGTGTTCGAGCGTCTCGACGACGCCGGCCTGCGCACCGCCGGCACGACCTACCTCATGTACCGCGGCCGCCACCGCCACGAGGTGGCCAACGAGACGGCGCTCACGCGGCTGGCCACGACGGTCTTCCGCCACGCCGTGTACGGGCCGAAGGAGTTCTTCTACGCCGACCTGTACGCCTCGCGGCGCACCGGCTGCCGCTCGCAGCTGGGCATGCCGGGCGTGCGCGACCAGCATTCGGGCTGCGTCGGCTCCTACCTGGTCGAGCACGACCTGTTCGACTTCCTGCTGCTCTCCCTGCCCGACAACGACACGCACTCCCACCGCAACGGGCCGCTGGCCCAGGTCGGCTCGCTGGCCGAGGCCGACCACCAGATCGAGCGCCTGATGCAGGCGGCCGGCGGGGCCGACGCGTTCCTGGCGGATCACGCCATGATCGTCTGCTCGGACCACTCGCAGTCGCAGGTGGAGGAGGAGATCGACCTCTTCCGCGCCTTCGACGGCTTCGCCGTGCAGCCCGCCACGCGCGTACGGGCGCGCGGGGTCGAGGGCGAGATCGCGCTCTGCCCGTCGTCACGCTCGGCGCAGGTCTACGTGCTCGATCGCGAGCGCGAGGCCGAGCTGGTCCGGCGCGCCGAGCGTACGCTGCTGGCGCTGGACGGGGTCGATCTCGTGATGCGCATGACCGACCACCCCGACGGCGAGGCCGTGGTCCGCGGCAGGCGCGGCGACGAGGTGCTCGAGCTGCGGCTCGCGCCGCGCGGCGACCTCGTCGACCTGCGCGGCGAGCGCTGGAGCGTGGAGGGCGACCTGGCGCTGCTGGCGCTGTCGGCGCGCGAGGGAAGGGTTGCCTCCGCCGTCTATCCGGACGCGCTCGGCCGCGTCTGGTCGGCGCTGCGCTGCCGCACGGCGGGCGAGCTGCTCGCCTCCGCCCGCCCCGGCTTCGAGTTCCTCGACTGGGGCGGTGCGCACCACGTCGGGGGCGGCTCGCACGGCGCGCTGCACGCCAACGACTCGCTCGGGTCGCTGATCTGGTGCGGGACCGGCCCGCCGGCCGACAGCCGCGAGCAGTGGGCGCTGCGCGACGTCGTGCCGATGATCTGCGAGCACTTCGGCGTCGAGGGCCGGTCGTCCTCGTCGCGCTGATCTGCCTGCTCGCGTGCGCAGCGCCCGCCGCCGGCGCGCGGACCGCCGGCACCACGGTGCGGCCGAGCGGGGCCCTGGTCGAGCCCGAGCGCTACGACCGCCCGCCGCCCGGGCGGCGGATGAGCGCCCGCGCGGTGCTGCGGATCGCCGAGTCGCTGCCGGCCGTCAGAGCGGTGCGCGCAGACCATCCGGACGCGTACGCCCGCGCCTACCTCACCGAGCGCCCCGGCGGCTGGCAGGTCTCGCTGTTCGCGCCCCCGCCGCCCGGCGAGTTGGTGCGCGAGGAGGTCGCCCAGGTGCTCGTCGACGACCGCTCCGGCCGCGTGCGCGAGGCGTGGACCGGCCTGCAGGTGGCGTGGCCGATGGCCCGCGGCTACCCCGGCGCCTTCGGTCGCGCCGTCAACGCGCCGTGGGTGGTGTGGATCGGGTTGTGCGCGCTGTTCGCGCATCGTGTTCCTGATGGTGGCCAACTCGGGCGCCAACGACGCGCTGGTGGCGCTGCTCGTCCTCGCGGCGCTGCTGGTCGCCACCCGACCGGCTGCGCGCGGGGCGCTGATCGCCCTCGCCGGGCTGACGAAGCTCGCCCCGCTGGCGCTGGCGCCGCTGTTCGTCACCTACCGGTCGGGCCGCCTCCGCGCGGCACTGGGGTTCGGCGCCGTGACGGCGCTGATCCTGGCGCCGTTCGACCTCGGCCTGCTGTGGGACCGCACGCTCGGCTTCCAGCAGGACCGCGACTCGCCGTTCTCGATCTGGGGCCGCTACGGCCTCCTGGACGCGCTGCAGGTCGCGGCCCAGGCCGGGGCGGTGCTGCTCGCGGGCGCCGTCGCGTTCGTGCCGCGCCGGCGCGGCCCGGCCACGCTCGCCGCCCTCGCCGCGGCGGTGCTGATCGCGCTCCAGCTCGCCGTCGACCACTGGTTCTACCTGTACCTCGTGTGGTTCGCCCCGCTCGTCTGGATCGCGATCCTCACGCCGGCGCCGGGCGCAGCAGCTGCTCGATCGACTCCGCCCGCCGCCGCGCCGGCGCGCAGCGGATGAGCACGGCGTTGAGCCACGGGTCCTCGTCGGAGGCGTCGAAGCGCATCGGCATGTGCGTGCGCATGACCGCGATCGACTGCTCGCGCCGCACGCCGATCACGCCGCCGCGGGCGCCGGTCATGCCGACGTCCGTGATGTAGGCGGTCCCGCCGGGGAGCACGCGGGCGTCGGCGGTCGGGACGTGCGTGTGGGTGCCCACCACCGCCGTCACCTTGCCGTCCAGGTACCAGCCGAGCGCGACCTTCTCGCTCGTGGCCTCGGCGTGCATGTCCACCAGCACGTGGTCGGCGCCGGACACCTCGTGCAAGGTGTCGTCCACGGTGACCAGCGCCGGGCTGCCCGCCTGCATGAACAGGTTGCCGCTGAGGTTGACGACGCCGAGGCTCGTGCCGCCGCGCTCCACGACGCAGGTCCCGCGGCCCGGCTGGGTGGGCAGGTAGTTGGCCGGCCGCAGGATCTCGCGGCGTTCCTGCAGGTACGGCCAGACCTCGCGGTGGCGGTAGGTGTGGTTGCCGAGCGTGATCACGTCGACGCCGGCGGCGAAGAACGCTTCGGCCTCCTTGGGCGTGATGCCGATCCCGCCCGCCGCGTTCTCCCCGTTGACGACCACGAACGTGGGCGCCAGCTCCTCGCGCAGCGCCGGCAGCAGCGCGTCGAGCGCCCGCCGGCCCGCGCGCGCGACGACATCCCCGACGAACAGGATGGACGGGTCGGCGGCCATGGTCGCGGGACGCTATCGACCCGGACGCGCATACTTCGTCGCAGAGATGGCGTCGCTGCCCGATCCCGACGAGCCGCCGCCCGCGCGCGTGCCTGCAGTCGTGCTCCCCCGCTGGGTGCAGTTCGTGCTGCTGCCGCTGGCGGTGCTCGGGGTCGTCGTCCTGCTGCGCGCGTCGGGCCCGATCCTGCTGCTGTTCATCGTCGCCGGGCTGATCGCGCTGCTGCTCAACCCGTTCGTGACGCTGCTGCGCCGCGCCCGCTTCCCGCGCGGGCCGGCCGTCCTCGTCGTGATGCTGTGCGTGATCCTGCTCGTGGTCGGGCTCGGCTTCCTGCTCTCCAACCCGGTCGCCGACCAGGTGTCGGCGTTCCAGAGCAACGTGCCGGGGATCGTCGACGACGCCAACGCCTCGCTGGCCGACGTGCAGGCCTGGCTGGACCGCAACGGGATCGACCTGCGGATCAAGGAGGAGGGCGAGACCGCCCTGCAGACGCTGGGCAGCAACCTCTCCGAGGGCTCCGGGGAGCTGGTGTCGTTCACCAGCGAGGCGCTGCAGCTCCTCGTGGAGGCGTCGATCGCGCTGATCCTCGTCGTCGTGCTCTGCGTCTACATGCTGCTCTACGGCGAGCGGATCGGGCGCGGCGTGCGCTCGGTCGTGCCGCGCGGCGACGGGACGCCGGAGGACGACTTCCCCAGCCGGATCCAGGCGGCGGTGTTCGGCTACGTGCGCGGCCAGCTGCTGTTCTCGCTGATCATGGGCACGAGCGCGGGCGTGATGCTGTGGATCCTCGGCTCGCTCGGCATCTTCCCCGAGGGCAGGACGTACGCGCTGTTCTTCGGCGCGTTCTTCGCCTTCGCCGAGCTGATTCCCTACATCGGCCCGGCGATCGGCGCGTTCCCGCCGGTGATGATCGCGCTGCTGGGCGGCGAGCCGCTCGACGCGCTGTGGCTGGTGATCGCGTTCACCGCGCTGCAGCAGATCGAGGGCCACATCGTCGCTCCGACCGTGTTCTCGCAGGCGCTGCGCATCAACCCGCTGCTGGTGATCTTCGCGCTGCTGCTGGGCGGGCAGCTGTACGGCATCCTGGGCGCGTTCATCGCGCTGCCGATCGCGGCGATCCTGCGCGAGACGACCGTCTACCTGCGCCGCCACGTGCGCGTGGAGCCGTGGGATCTGCCGGCCGTGGCGCCCGCGGGGCCTTCGGTCGTCGCCGAGCCGCCGCCGGTCGCGCCGGAGAAGGCCGCCGCCCCGCGCTGCCCGGAGTGCGGGGCGCCGCGGGGAACCGGGTCCCACCCACCCGCGGAGGCGTGCCCCGCCTGCGGGACGGAGCTGGGCGACGCCGACGAGACCGCCTCCGCGACCGCGGCCGCGCCGCAGTGACGGTCGCCGTCGGGGACTCCGTCGCGCTGCGTGCGGAGGGGGTGAGCAAGCGCTACGGCGCGCGCATGGCCCTGCGCGAGGTCTCCTTCCGGGCCGGCCGGGGCGAGCTGGTCGCGGTCATCGGGCCCAACGGCGCGGGCAAGACGACGCTGCTGCAGATCCTCGCCGGCGTGCTGGCGCCGACCGCCGGCAACGTCTCGCTGGCGCCCGAGCAGGTCGGCTGGGTGCCCCAGCAGCCGGCGCTCTACAAGAAGCTCTCGGTCGCCGAGAACCTGCGCCTGTTCGCTCGGCTGGAGAAGGTCGAGGACGTGGGCGGCGCCGTCGAGCGGATGCTCGGGCAGACCGACCTCGCCGCGCGCGCCGGCGATGAGGTCGGGCGGCTGTCCGGCGGCAACCAGCAGCGCGTCAACATCGCGATCGGCCTGCTGCGCAGCCCGGCCGCCCTGCTGCTGGACGAGCCGTCGGCCGCGCTGGACCCGCGCCAGCGCGAGCGGCTGTGGAGCTTCATCGCCGGGCTCGCCGCCTCCGGGACTGTGGTCGTCTACTCCACGCACGACGTCGGCGAGGCGGAGCGCTATGCGGACCGCGTGCTGGTGCTCGCCGACGGCGAGCTGCTGTTCTCGGGCACGCCGCGGGAACTCCAGGCGGCGGTCGGCGAGGCCGATGACCTCGAGTCGGCCTTCGTCCGCTTCCTGCACGACAAGGGGCACTAGGTCGTCCACTGACGGTGCGCTGGCTGCTGCTCAAGGACCTGCAGATCCTGCGCCGCTCGCCGCTGCTGGTCGCCCTGCTCGTGATCTACCCGGTCGTGATCGCGCTGCTGGTGGGCCTGGCGCTCGACCGCCCGCCCGGGAAGCCGAAGGTCGCCTTCGCCAACCTCGTGCCGCCGGGTCAGAGCGAGTTCTCGATCGGCGGGCGGCAGCTCGACGTGGCGGACTACGCCCCGCGGCTGTTCGAGTCGATCGAGGCGGTCCGCGTCGAAACGCGCGAGGCGGCGATCGCGAAGGTCCGCTCCGGCGAGGTGCTGGGCGCGATCGTGCTGCCCGAGGACGCCACCGACCGCCTGCGCCGGACGCTCTCCCTCTCGGGCGGGGAGCCGCCGACGATCGAGGTCTACTACAACGCCTCCGATCCACTCGAGCAGCAGCTGGTGCAGAGCACGATCCAGGCGCGGCTGGCCGAGGCCAACGACGCGCTGTCGGACGCCGTCCTCACCGAGGCGGCCGGCTACATCGACGTGATCGTGACCGGCGGCGAGGTGGCGCTGCCGCTGGTGGGTGCGGTCGACATCCTCGGGCTGCGGCGCGCGCAGGCGATCGTCGAGGCCTCGATCGCGAGCCTGCCGGCCGGCGCGCCGGAGCGCGTGGCGCTGGCCCAGGTGGCCCGCTTCGCGCGGCTGGCCGCCGACAACCTCGACGTCTCGGAGCCGATCCTGGCCACGATCGGTTCGCCCGTGGAGGTGCGCCAGACCAACGTCAGCGGCGCCGCCCGCAGCTCGCTCGGCGCGTTCTTCGTGGCGGTCGCCGTGACGGTCTCGCTGATGTTCATCACGCTGCTGCTCGCCGCCGGGATGCTGGCGCTGGAGCGCGAGGAGCACGCCTTCGGGCGCCTCGTCCGCGGACTCGTGTCGCGCACCGCGCTGCTCGGCGAGAAGATCGGCCTCGCCGCGCTGTGCTCGTTCGCGGTCTGCCTGGCGCTGCTGTGCGGGCTGGCCGCCTTCGTCGGGCTCGAGTGGGGGCGCGCGCCGGCGTGGCTGGCCGCCCTGGCCGGCGGCGCGCTCGGCTTCGCGGCGATGGGCGTGGCGATCGGCGCCCTGACGCGCGAGGTGCGGGCCGCGTCGCTGCTGGCCTTCCTGCTCTCGCTGCCGATCGCCTTCCTGGCCCTGGTGCCCGCCGGCGCGGTCGCCGGCGGCCTGTTCGACGTGGTCAACGTCGTCTCGGGCCTGTTCCCGTTCAAGCCCGCCCTGCGCGCGCTCGACGGAGCGATCGGCGGCGGCGAGATCGGCCTTCCGCTGCTGCACCTGCTCGCGCTCACGCTCGGCTTCGCCACCCTCGCGCGCCTGTCGCTGAGGAGGTTCGGATGATCGAGATCGTCAAGGCCGGCGCCGAGCGCATCGACGACCTCGAGCCGCTGTGGCACGAGCTGGTCCTCCACCAGCGGGCGATGCTGCCGGTGCTGGGTCCGGTGCGCGAGCGCGCGGACACCTGGGAGCGCCGCCGCCGGCACTACGCCGAGCTGCTGGCCAAGCCCGGTGCGTTCGCGCTGCTCGCCGTACGCGCCGGGGCCCTCGTCGGCTACGCCATGGTCGACTCCGCCTCGCGTCACCGCCAACGAGGGCGCCATCCGCTTCTACCGCCGGCACGGCTTCGAGCCCATGTTCACCGAGCTGATCGTCCGGATCCAGGAGCCCGTCAAAGAAACCGACACGCCCGGATGCGACCGATCCGCGGCGCCGGATCGCCACCCGAGGGATCGCCGATAAACACCACTATTGGCTTCACCCTCGTGCCGCGCCCGGCATCCACGGCTCGGCCGCCCCGAACGGGTCGCCCTTCTTTGACGAACTCCTAGACTCGACGCATGGCCTTCCCCGCCACCCGCCTGCGCCGCCTGCGGCAGACCGCGCCGCTGCGCGGCCTCACGCGGGAGACGGAGCTGTCGGCGGCGCACCTCGTGTACCCGATGTTCGTCGTGGCGGGCGGTGAGCGGCGGACGCCGATCGCCTCGATGCCGGGCATCGACCACCTGAGCATCGACGGTGCGGTCGAGGAGGCCGGCCTCGCCCACTCGCTCGGGATCCCCGCGGTGCTGTTGTTCGGGCTGCCGGCGGCCAAGGACGAGCAGGGCACCGGCGCGTGGGACGACGAGGGCATCGTCCAGCTCGCCACGCGCGCGATCAAGGCCGCGCATCCGGAGCTGCTGGTGATCGCCGACCTGTGCCTGTGCGAGTACACGAGCCACGGCCACTGCGGCGTGCTGCGCTCCGACGGCATGGTCGACAACGACGCCACGCTCGAGCTGCTGGCGCGCACCGCCGTCTCCCAGGCGCAGGCCGGCGCCGACGCCGTCGCGCCCAGCGACATGATGGACGGGCGCGTGGGCGCCCTGCGCGGCGCGCTCGACGAGCACGGGCTCGCCGCGACGCCGATCATCGCCTACAGCGCGAAGTTCGCCTCGGCCCTCTACGGCCCGTTCCGCGAGGCGGCCGACTCCGCCCCGGCCACGGGCGACCGCCGCGGCTACCAGATGGACCCCGCCAACGCCCGCGAGGCGGTGCGCGAGGCGCGCCTGGACGAGGCCGAGGGCGCCGACGTCGTCATGGTCAAGCCGGCGCTGCCCTACCTCGACGTGATCCGGCGCATCCGCGAGAGCACCGAGCTGCCGATCGCCGCGTACAACGTGAGTGGGGAGTACGCCATGATCAAGGCCGCCGCGGCCATGGGCCTCCTCGACGAGCGCGCCGCCGTGCTCGAGGTGCTCACCGGCATCCGCCGCGCTGGCGCCGACATCGTCATCACCTACCACGCGAAGGACGTCGCCACATGGCTTCGATGAAGGTCCGCAGCCGCCGCGACGGCGCCGCCATCCCGCTCGACGACACCGACCGGCAGCTGCTGAACCTGATGCAGGGGTCCTTCGCGCTCACCGAGCGGCCGTTCGCTCACGTCGCGGGCCTGGCCGGGCTCGACGAGGCCGAGGTCATGGAGCGCGTCCAGCGCCTGCTCGACGGGCGCATCATCCGCGAGATCACGCCGATCTTCGACACCCGCGCCCTCGGCTACTCCTCGATGCTGGTCGCCGCCAAGGTCGACGCGGAGTACCCGCACCGGGCGGCGCAGATCATCAACACCCACCCGGGCGTCACCCACAACTACCTGCGCAACCACGACTTCAACCTGTGGTTCACGATCGCCACCGAGCCGGGCTCCAGGCTCGGGCTCGACGGCACGCTGGAGCGCCTGCAGGCGCTCACCGGCGCGGAGTCGATCCGTGAGCTGCCGACGCTCAAGCTGTTCAAGATCCGCATGGACCTCGAGATGGAGAAGGGCACCGACGCGCTGTCGGCGGCCGGCCAGGCCGTCGAGCCGCTCGAGCTGGACCCGATCGAGCTGTCCGACGCGGACGTCGCGACGATCCGCGCGACCCAGGGCAAGATGCCCGTCGCCTCCGAGCCCTACGCGCCCGCCGCGGAGCGCCTCGGCGTGCCGGTCGCGGAGGTGCTGACCCGGCTGGAGTCGCTGCGCGAGCGCGGCGGCCTGCGCCGCGTCGCGGCGATCCTGTTCCACCGCCGTGCCGGCTTCTCGGCCAACGGCATGGGCGTGTGGAAGGTGCCGGAGGGCGCCGAGCTGGAGATCGGCCGGCAGATGGCCGCCTTCCGAGGCATCTCGCACTGCTACCAGCGGCCGACCTACGCCGACTGGCCCTACTCGATCTTCACGATGGCCCACGGGCGCTCCAAGGAGGAGTGCGACGCGATCCTCGACTCGATCGCCGAGGCGACCGGCATCTCCGAGCGGGCGACGCTGTACTCGAGCACCGAGTTCAAGAAGGTCCGGATGCTCTACTTCACCGACGCCTTCCGGCGCTGGGAGGAGGAGCACAACTGACCACCTCGCTGACCGACACGCGGTCGGCGGAGCTGTATCGCCGGGCGCTGCACGTCCTGCCCGGCGGCGTGAACTCGCCGGTGCGGGCGATGCGCGCGATCGGGCGCGACCCGATCTTCGTCGAGCGCGCGGCGGGCGCCGAGCTCACCGACGTCGACGGCAACGTCTACGTCGACTACGTCTGCTCCTGGGGTCCGCTGATCCACGGGCACGCGCACCCGGCGGTGCTGGCGGCGATCGGCGCGGCGGCGGCGCTGGGCACCACCTTCGGCGCCGCCACGGCGGGCGAGGTGGAGCTGGCGGAGCTGGTCGCGCAGCGGATGCCGGCCGTCGACATGCTCCGGATGACCTCCTCGGGCACGGAGGCCGCGATGAGCGCGATCCGCCTCGCGCGCGCCGCGACGGGCCGCGAGCAGCTGCTCAAGTTCGCCGGCGCCTACCACGGGCACGTCGACGGGCTGCTGGCCGAGGCGGGCTCCGGCCTCGCGACGCAGGGCATCCCGGCCTCGCCGGGCGTGCCGGCGGCCGCCACCGCCGCCACCGCCGTGGTGCCGTGGAACGACCCGGACGCGGTGCGCGCCGCCTTCGCCGCGCACTCGTTCGCGGCCGTCCTGTGCGAGCCCTACCCCGCCAACATGGGCCTCGTCCCGGCGCGGGCCGGCTTCCTCGAGCTGCTGCGCGAGCTGTGCACGGCGCACGGCACACTGCTCGTGTTCGACGAGGTGATCACCGGCTTCCGCGTGTCGCGCGGTGGTGCGCAGGAGCTGTGCGGCGTGCTGCCCGACCTCACGGTGATGGGCAAGGTCATCGGCGGCGGGCTGCCGGCGGCCGCCTACGGCGGCTCGGTCGAGCTGATGGAGCTGGTCGCCCCGGCCGGCGACGTGTACCAGGCGGGCACCCTGAGCGGGAACCCGCTGGCCGTCGCGGCCGGGCGCACGGCGCTCTCGCTGCTCGGCGAGCAGGCCTACCTCGCGCTCTCGGACACCACGCTGGCGCTCGCGGAGGGGCTGCGCGAGGCGGCCGGCTCGCGGCCGATCCAGGTGGCCTCCACCACCGGGCTGGTGACCGTGTTCTTCTCCGCGCAGCCCGTGCACGACTACGCGGGCGCGGTCGCGTGCGACACCGAGGCCTACGGCGCCTGGTGCCGCGCGCTGCTCGCCCGTGGCGTCTACCCGCCGCCGTCGCAGTTCGAGGCCTGGTTCCCATCCCTGGCCCATACGCCCGAGCACGTCGCGCGGACGGTCGAGGCCGCAGCCGCGGCGTTCGAGGAAGTCGCACCATGACGCGCACCGGGTCGACAGCGCGGCCGGTTCCGGCACGGCCACGCGGAGCAGACGTGTGAGCGCCGAGCTCGCCTCCCTACTACGCGCGGAGGGCGGCCTGCTCGCGGCGTGCGTCGTCGACCCGGACGAGGCGGCGCCCCCACCCGCCTCGCTCGTCGTCGAGGCCATCCACGAGGGCTACCTCCAGCACTACGCCCAGGGCCACGTGCTGCGTTCGGACGATCAAGACCTGGCGCTGCTGGCGGGCGACCGCCTCTACGCCCTCGGCCTGGCCCGCCTCGCGGAGATCGGTGACCTCGAGGCGGTGGCGCGGCTGGCGGACCTCATCTCGCTGTGCGCGCAGGCCCACGCCGAGGGGAAGCCCGAGCGGGCGACGGCCGCCTGGGAAGCGGCGCGGCGCGGCGCCGACTGACGCCGCGCCAGGCCCGCGCGACGGTATTGTTCTGCTTCCTCCCCGACCGGAAACGTCTGCCGTGTCCGACCCCCGCAAGACGCCGAAGTCCAAGTACACCGCCGATCGCGCGATGCCGGGCGCCTTCGAGGGCGAGACGGTCACGCGGCGCCGGTTCATGACGCTGACCACGCACGGCGCCGGCGCGATCGCCGTCTCGGCGTTCGCGCTGCCGACGCTGGGCTTCGCGGCGGGCTCGGCGCTCTTCGAGCGGCCCCAGGTCCAGTGGCAGACGGTCGGCGCGCCCGAGGACTTTCCGGAGGACACCTACGTGCCGAAGGTCATCACGGAGATCTCCGGCGTCGGGCAGGTCGGCAAGACGACGGTCTACATGCGCGCGCACAACGAGCGCCTCGACGGTCCGATCCCCGAGGGCATCCCGGGCGGCGGCGAGTTCATCGCCATCTCGACCCGCTGCATGCACCTCGGCTGCCCGGTGCGCTACGTCGAGGCCTCGGCGCGCTTCATCTGCCCGTGCCACGGCGGCGTCTACGACTTCACGGGCGCCGTGTCGGGCGGCCCGCCCGTGCGCCCGCTCGACCGCTTCTTCGTGCGGGTGCAGAACGGCCAGGTGCAAGTGGGCCCGCGCTACTCGGTCAACTCCGAGTTCAAGCGCTTCGAGGCCTATCGCGACCCCGGCCAGCCCCTCGACGGCATCGGCCAGTACCTCTACCCCCCGCGCTTCTCCACGCCCAAGCTGGACTAGGACGCCGCCATGAAGCTGCCCAAACCGCCCGTCCCCCCGCTTCCCACCGCGCTCCAGCCGCCACCGCAGCGTCCGGGTGAAGGAGAGAAGCGCGGGCCGCTCGACCACGCCAAGGAGGCCGGCATCTCCGCGGTCGACTGGGTCGACGAGCGCACCTCGCTGTCGGGCGGCCTGCGCTGGGCGATGTTCCGCAAGGTGCCGAAGGGGACGAACTGGTTCTACACACTCGGGTCGGCGACGATGTTCGCGTTCCTCTCGCAGGCCGTGACCGGCGTGTTCCTGGCGATGTACTACCGCCCGGACGCCTCCGGCGGCGCCTACGAGTCGATCCGCTACATCACCAACGAGGTGTTCCTCGGCGAGTTCGTGCGCGGGATGCACAAGTGGGGCTCGACGGTGATGGTGGTCCTGATCTTCCTGCACATGGGCAGGACGTTCTTCTTCGGCGCCTACAAGTACCCGCGCGAGCTGAACTGGGTCATCGGCGCCGTGCTGCTGATCCTCACCATGGTGATGTCGTTCACGGGCTACCTGCTGCCGTTCGACCAGCGCTCCTACTGGGCCACCATCGTGGGCGTGAACATCAACGGCACCGGGCCGCTGGTGGGCCCCTACCTGTCGGACTTCCTGCGCGGGGGGGCCGAGTTCGGGGCCACCACGCTCTCGCGCTTCTACGCGATCCACATGCTGCTGCTGCCGGGCGCGATCGCCGCGCTGATCGGCGCCCACCTGTACCTGGTGGCCAAGCTGGGCACCACCGCGCCGCCGTGGCTGAAGGCCAATGGCGACGATCGCCTGAACGAGGACCGCGTGTGACATGAACGCGCGCGAGAAGGAGGCCTACCTCCGCGAGTACTCGATCCTGAAGTCGCAGGGAAAGCCGTTCTTCCCCTACGCGGTCGCCAAGGACTCCGTGATGGCGGTCGTGGTGCTGATGACGATCATCGTCATGGCGATCGTGTTCGGCGCAGAGCTGGGGCCGAAGGCCGACCCGACGACCACGACCTACGTGCCGCGGCCGGAGTGGTACTTCTTCTTCCTCTTCGAGCTGCTGCGCATCATCAAGCCCGCGCTGCTCGTCCCGGTCGCCACGATCGGCGTGCCGACGATCCTGATGGTGCTGATGATCCTGCTGCCGTTCATCGACCGCAACCCCGAGCGGCGGCCGGAACGGCGCCCGATCGCGATGATCACCGGCATCTTCGTGATCATCGCGATGGGCTACCTCACCTACCTCGGCGCCGCGGCCGGCTCCCCGAACGAGATCGACATGGAGGTGGCCGCGCAGTACGAGCCGGGAAAGCTCGTGACCGCGCAGTCGGGCTGCCTGGCCTGCCACAAGATCGGCGAGAACGGCAACGACGGGCCCGGACCGGAGCTGACCGACATCGGCGCGCAGCTGTATCCGGCCGCGATCGAGCGCACGCTGGACAACCCGACGGCGCCGATGCCCTCCTATCGGAACCTGCCGGCGGAGAAGAAGGAAGCGCTGGTGGCGTTCCTCGCGCAGCTCAAGGGCGAGCCCACCGGCGGCGAACCCTAGGCCGAGGCCGCCGATGAGCACAGGCGCCCGCAGCGGCACCCTCGAGGAGGGGCAGGTCCGCGCGATGTTCGATCGCATCGCCGGGCCGTACGACCTCATGAACTCCGTCATGACGGCGGGGCTGCACCACCGTTGGCGCCGGCGGGCGGCCGACCTGGCCCGCGTCGGCGCGGGTGACCGGGCGCTCGACGTCGCCACCGGCACGGGCGACCTCGCGATCGAGCTGGCCGGGCGCGGCGCCGAGGTGGTCGGCTCGGACTTCTCCGAGGGCATGCTCGACGTGGCGCGGCGGAAGGCGCCGAGGCTGCGCTGGGAGCACGGCAACGCGCTCGCGCTGCCCTACGAGGACGGCGCGTTCGCCGCCGCCACGGTCGGCTTCGGCGCGCGCAACTTCTCGGACCTGGAACGGGGGCTGGGCGAGATGGCGCGCGTCGTGCGACCGGGCGGCCGCGTGGTCGTGCTCGAGATCACCACGCCGCAGCAGCCGCCGCTGTCGACCTTCTTCTCGCTGTGGTTCGACCGCGTCGTGCCGCTGCTGGGCAAGCTGGCCGCCGAGCCGGAGGCCTACACGTACCTGCCCAGCTCCGTCAAGCGCTTCCCGGGGCCGGAGGCGCTCGGGGCGGTGTTGAGCGGCTTGGGCTTGATCGACGTGCGCTGGATCCTCACCGCCGGTGGGATCATCGCCCTGCACACCGGCGCGGTGCCGGGCTGATGGCGAGCGCCGAGTCGGTCGCGGCGGTCGTCGAGGCGGGCGGCGCGCACGTCCCCGAGCTGATGGAGCGCCTGGAGGCGCGCCTGACCGAGCTGGCGCGCTCGCACGGCAGCGTGCTCGCCGAGCACGCGGGAGCGACGATCGCCGCCGGCGGCAAGCGCCTGCGTCCGCTGCTGGTGTTCGTCGCGGCGGGGCCTTCGCCGCGCGATCGCGCCGGCGTGCTGCGCGCCGCCGTGGCGGTCGAGCTGGTCCACTCGGCCACGCTGGTCCACGACGACGTGCTCGACGCTGCGCCGCTGCGCCGCGGCCGCCCGACCGTGGTGGCCAGCGCGGGCCGGACGATCGCCACCGCCACGGGCGACCTGCTGTTCTCGCGCGCGTTCGCGGAGCTGGCCGGCGGCGGCAGCGCCGCGGCGGTACGGCTGCTCTCCGACGCCTCGTCGGCGCTGGCCCGAGGCGAGCTGCTCCAGCGCGAGGACGCGTGGAACCTCGCGGTCGGCCGCGAGCGCTACCTGGAGCGCTGCGACCTCAAGACGGCGCGGCTGTTCGAGGCCGCCTGCCGGCTCGGCGCACTCGCGGGCGGCGGGCACGAGGAGCTGCTGGGGCGCTTCGGGCGCGAGATCGGCCTCGCCTTCCAGCTGCTCGACGACGTGCTCGACGTGTCGGGCCCCGCGGAGCGCACGGGCAAGCACCGCGGCGCCGACCTGCTCGACGGCACGGTGACGCTCCCGCTCATCCTGGCGAGCGAGCGCGATCCGCAGCTCGCGGGGCTCGACCTGCGGGCCGTGCGCACGCCCGGGCAGGCCGAGGCCGTCTGCGACGCGATCGCCGCCACCGGCGCGCTCGAGGGCGCCCGCGAGCAGGCGCTCGAGATGGTCGAGGCCGCCAAGGCGGACCTGCCCTCGCTGCCGGAGGCCCAGCAGGGGGCGCTGGAGCTCGTGGCCGACGGCGTCGTCGACCGCTACAGCTGAAGGGCCGAAGGCCCGGTTACGGTCGCCCGGATTGCGACCTTGGGGTCAGAGCGTCACCCGGATGGTGACGCAGGCTAAAAATCCTCGGGGAGGATCGCGTCGACGCCCAGCGCGGATACGAAGCGCTCGATCTCGTCTTCCATGTTGGCCTGGGTGAGCTGCTTGAGGTCGCGCATCAGGGCCTCCGTGCCGCGGTCCAGCTCGTCGTCGAAGCGGTCGACGGTCGGCTGGTCGAAGACGCCGAGGTCCTTCCACTCGCAGTTGGGGCAGCGCAGGTGGACCTCCCAGTGCGTCGAGGAGGCCTCGGACCACTCGACGGGGAACACCAGCCCGCGATCGCAGTCGGGGCAGAGGTGCAGCGCCTCGGTGCCGGGGCGCTCGCGGAACGGGAGCGCGGCCGCCGCCTGCGAGGGGTTCTCGAAGTAGACGACCTCGATCGCGCGTCCGGACGGAAGGACGATGCGGCGGACGTGCTGGCTGTTGGAGTCGGAGTGGTTCATGCGCTGAAACGGGCTTGCTGCGCACTTGATCGGCGCGCCGTCGCGAACCTTGACTCGTACATCCGTGCATCCGCACGGGCGCTACCCTTCGTAGAGGTCTTCGACGGCCAACGACCAGCGGGGTTTTCGCGGTGTTCAACTCCATCGGACCAACCGAGCTGATCATCGTCTTGGTGATCGTGCTCCTCATCTTCGGGCCCAAGCGGCTTCCCGGGCTCGGCAGGCAGCTGGGCAGCGGCATGCGCGAGTTCAAGGACTCGGTCACCGGCAAGGGCGGGCGCGACGACGACGACGACGAGCTCACCGCCGACGCCGACGCGGCCAGGGAGCGGCGGCAGACCGAGGCCGCCTTGGGGCGCCCCGAGGGTGAGCGTGCGCCGCTCGCGGGCGAGCCCGCGCCGCTCGAGGGCGAAGTCGTGTCCGAGCGGCGCTCCTAGCGCCCCGAGCGGCAGCTCCACATGGCCCGCGCCGCGCTGAGGCCGGTATCGCACGATGACCGCCTGAGCCTCGTCGAGCATCTCGACGAGCTCCGGACGCGGCTGATCATCGGGCTGGTCGCCTTCATCGCCTGCTTCGCCGTCTGCTTCTGGCAGAACGACGTGATCCTCGACCTGATGAACCGGCCGCTGGAGAAGACCGCCTTCAACGCGGAGAGCCAGGATCCGTTCGAGCGCGCCGCGACGTTCCAGGGGGCGCAGAAGCGGCTGTATCTCCAGCAGGCCGTCGCCGCGCGGGCGCTGGCACAGGAGGAGCGCCTCAGCGCGGAGGTCCGGCGCATGTACGTGCAGCTCGCCGTCACCGCCACCGCCGCCGCGGAGGCCGCCCCGAACGCCACCGCGCGCCGGCCGGTGACGCTCGGCGTCGGCGAGCCGTTCACGGCCACGTTCAAGGTCGCCGCGTACGCGGCGATGCTGCTCGCGCTGCCGCTGCTGCTCTACCAGGCCTACGCGTTCATCCTGCCGGCGTTCTCGCCCCGCGAGCGCCAGGTGGCCACTCCGCTGCTGTTGATGGTGCCGTTCCTGTTCTTCACCGGGGTCACGTTCGCGTACTTCATGGTGCTGCCGCCGGCGATCAACTTCCTGCAGAACTTCAACGACGACTCCTTCGACATCCTCCTGCAGGCGCGGGACTTCTACTCCTTCGAGCTGCTGGTCCTGATGGCGATGGGAGTGCTGTTCCAGATCCCGGTCGGCATCCTCGCCGCGACCAAGCTCGGCGTCGTCACGCCGCAGCAGCTGCGCAAGGGCCGGCGCTACGCGCTGGTGGTGATCGCGGTCATGGCGATGCTGCTGCCGGGCCAGGACCCGGTGACGATGCTGATCATGATGGTTCCGCTGATCGTGCTCTACGAGGGCTCTATCCTCTTGGCATCGCTGCTCGACCGGCGCGCCTCCCGCGCCCTCGCACGCGAAGACGCCGAGCTGGCCGCCGCGGACGACGACGAGCTCCTGTACCCGGACCGGGACGACGAGTAGCCCCACCCACCATGCTGTTCGACCTCAGAGGCCGCGGACGCCGCCGTACCGTCAAGCTCGTCTACATCACCCTGGCCGTGCTCATGGGCGGCGGCCTCGTGCTGTTCGGGATCGGCGGCGGCGGCGCGATGCAGGGCGGCCTCGTCGACGCCATCACCGGCACCTCCGGTGGGGATACCGGCACGGAGCGCCTGGAGACCCGCGAGCGCCAGGCGCTGCGCGCCACCCAGGCCAACCCACGGGACGCCGCGGCCTGGGCCGCGCTCGCCCGCGCCCGCGTGCAGACGGCCGGGGTCGGCGAGAACTTCGAGGCGACCACGGGCGCCTATACGGAGTCCGGCGCGGCCAAGCTCGCCGCCGCGGCCGACGCGTGGGAGAAGTACCTCGCGCTCGACCCGGAGAACCCCGACGACCGCGTCGCGGCCCTGATGGTGCGCGCGTTCGACCCGACCGGGCTCAACCGCCCGGCGGACGCGGTCGCCGCGCAGGAGATCATCACCGAGGCCCGTCCGAGCGACACCACGTTCGCCCGCCTGGCGATCTACGCCTACCAGGCCGGCCAGATCCGCAAGGGCGACCTCGCCCGCGGCGAAGCGCTCGAGCGCGCCCCCCAGGACGAGCGCAACACGCTCAGGAGCACCATCGACCAGCAGAAGCAGGCCGCCCTCGCCAGCCAGGTCCAGCAGGGCCAGGGCACCCCGGGCGCAAGCCCGACCGCCACACCGGGCAACTAGCGCCCACCGCTACCATTCCCCCGCGCGCCCTTG
>Ga0136616_10000242_pt1 | contig 23693 bp, 20 predicted proteins | sample AntDrymUQ2992106_2_FD_106648 | JGI IMG/M metagenome (GOLD analysis project Ga0136616, IMG submission 106648) | Polar desert sand microbial communities from Dry Valleys, Antarctica - metaG UQ299 (21.06) | ecosystem: Environmental > Terrestrial > Soil > Desert | place: Antarctica: Dry Valley... | reverse complement strand
GCGGCTGCAGCGGTTGTGCCGCGAGGGCGGCGAGGAAGCCGACCTGCAGGAGATCCGCAAGCGTTGCGCGCTGGTGACCGACTCCAACCGCTGCTACCTGCCGGTGGGTCACGCGCTGCTGGTGCAGTCGACCCTGGACGCCTACGCCGACGAGTTCACCGCCAGGCTCGCCGGTCCTTGCGATCATCCCGACGTCGCCGTGCCCAAGATCATCGAGCTGGACGACGACACCGGTGAGGTCGTCTTCGACCGCGACTATGACCGCAAGCGCATGGACTGGTCGTACGGCGACGACGGGGACGCTAACAGTAGCGGGTAAGCACCACGAACGTGGTGGTGCGAACCGTCTGCGGCCAGGCGTTGATGCGGTCGAGGATCGCGTCGAGGCGACCGGCGTCGGCGACGGCGAGCCGCACCAGCAGGTCGTACTCGCCGGCCACGCTCTCGGCCTCCTGCAACTCAGGGATGGCGCGCAACCGGCGCACGTAGGCGGCGACGTCCGGGGTGTTGATGACGATGGCCACACGCGCGGCGTGCCCGGCCGCCCTCGGCACAGCGGCCACATCGGCGTGGTAGCCGCGGATGGCTCCGTCGTCCTCCAGGCGGCGCACCCGGGCCAGGGTGGCCGTCCTCGACAGGCCGACGCGCCGGCCGAGGTCAGCCATCGACAGGCGTGCGTCGTCGCGCAGCAGCGCCAGCAGTTGCTCGTCGAGCCCGTCCACGGTGGCTGTCCTTCTCCTCGGCACCGACGTTTCGTCGGCAGACTCGCACGCTGCGTCGGGAGGAGCAACGACGCCTGACGCTTCGCGTAGTGACCCGCCTGCCCGCACCCCCCACACTGGACTCCCAGGCGGCCCTCTACGCTCGGAGCCCAGCCATGTCCGCCACCCATCCGGTTGCCCCCGCCGCCGTGCTGGCCACCCTTGCCGACCACCTGCTCGTCGATGGGCACGACTTCGTGCTGGACACCAAGGCGTCGCGCGGGTCGTGGCTGGTCGACGCTCGCGACGGCACCCGCTACCTCGACGTGTTCACCTTCTACGCGTCGTCCCCGCTGGGCATGAACCACCCGGGACTGGTCGACGACGCCGAGTTCATGGCGGAGCTGGCGACCGTGGCCGTCAACAAGCCGGCGAACTCCGACATCTACACCACGCACCAAGCCGAGTTCGTGACCGCCTTCGAGCGCGTGCTGGGAGACCGGGCGCTGCCGCACCGGTTCTTCATCGATGGCGGCACCCTTGCGGTGGAGAACGGCCTCAAGGCCGCGTTCGACTGGAAGCGCCGCCACAACGCGGCGAACGGCCGCGATCCCGCGCGAGGCACGCGGGTGCTGCACCTGACGAGGGCCTTCCACGGCCGCGGCGGCTACACCTTGTCGCTGACCAACACCGAGCAGGTCAAGGTGGCGCTGTTCCCGCAGTTCGATTGGCCCCGGATCGACGTGCCCGCCGTGCGGTTCCCGTTGGAGCAGCACCTCGTCGAGGTGGAGGCCGCCGAGGAGCGTGCGCTGGAGCAAGCCCGCGCCGCCTTCGCCGCGCATCCCGACGACATCGCCTGCTTCCTCGCTGAGCCCATCCAGGGCGAGGGAGGCGACAACCACCTGCGCGCCGAGTTCTTGCAGGCGATGCAGCGTCTGTGCCGCGAGCACGATGCGCTGTTCGTCCTCGACGAGGTGCAGACCGGCTTGGGACTGACGGGAACGCCGTGGGCCTACCAGCAGCTCGGCCTCGAGCCCGACATCGTCGCCTTCGGCAAGAAGACTCAGGTCTGCGGGATCATGGCCGGCGGGCGTCTGGACGAGGTCACAGACAACGTGTTCGCCGTGTCGTCACGGATCAATTCCACCTGGGGCGGCAACCTCACGGACATGGTCCGAGCACGGCGGATCCTCGAGATCATCCAGGCCGACGACCTCATCGCCTCGGCGGCACGGCTGGGCAAGGAGCTGCTGGGCCGCTTGGACACCTTGGCCGACACCCACCCGCAGCTGGTCGACAACGTGCGCGGGCGCGGCCTGATGTGCGCGCTGGACCTGCCCACCACCGAGTTGCGCGACGAGGTCACCACCCGCATGCGCCGCGACGAGCGCGTGATGATGCTGACCTGCGGCCCACGCAGCATCCGCTTCCGCCCCTCGCTGGCCGTCCACGAAGACGAGCTGGCCGCCGTCTGCGACGCCCTCGACCGCGTGCTGTCCCGACTGGAAGGCCAGCGATGAACCTGCACGGCAGCGTCACCGCCATCTATGTCACCGCGGAGGCGACGGCCCCGATGACCGGCGTGGCGTCGGTGCAAGCGGTGCCCGGCGCCGGCCTTGACGGCGACCGCTACGCCCGCGGCGCCGGCACCTGGTCCGCGCCGAACCGCCCCGAAGGCCAGCTGACGCTCATCGAGTCCGAGGCCGTCGCCGCCGTGACCGCCGAGACCGGCACGCCCCTGGACCCGGCCGAGACACGTCGCAATCTCGTCACCGAGGGCGTGGCGCTCAACCACCTCGTTGGCCGTGACTTCCGCGTCGCCGAGGTCGTCCTGCGCGGCGTGAAACTGTGCGAGCCGTGCACGCACCTGGAGCGCCTGGCCGGCAAGCCGGTCCGCAAGCCACTGGTGCATCGCGGCGGGCTCAACGTCATCATCGTGGAGGGCGGCACGATCGCCGTGGGCGACACCGTCCGCGAGGCCGCCCGATGACGCCGCGCGTTCCGTGCGCAGGTGACCGCGCCGGCGACGGAAACTGCACACGCTTGTCCGCGCCGCCCATCCGTGTGCGGGTGTCCGCGCCGGCGGCGGAAACTGCACACGGTTGGCCTGCGCGCCGACTGCACCAGTTCGTCGCACCGCGACCCCAAGGGAGCAAGAAGCCATGACACGAACCGTCGCCAGCCTGATCAACGGCGGGGCCTGCACCGACGCGCCCGGCGGCAGCTTGACCTCGACGAACCCGGCACGACTGGATGACGTGGTCGCCGAGGTGCGCCTGGCCGACGCGACGGTGTTCGTCGACGCTTGCCGGGCGGCGCGGGAGGCCCAGCCGGGATGGGCACGTACCCCCGCGCCGATCCGCGGCCGCGCGATCCAGCAGATCGGGCGCCTGGTCGAGGACAACAAGGAGTCGCTGGCGCGGCTGGTCACTCGGGAGATCGGCAAGCCCTACGCCGAGTCGCTCGGCGAGGTGACCGAGATCATCGACACCGCCAACTTCTTCCTCGGCGAGGGCCGCCGGCTGTACGGGCAGACCGTGCCGTCGGAGATGCACGATAAGCAGCTGTTCACCTTCCGCAACCCCGTCGGTGTGGCGGCCATCATCACCGCCGGCAACTTCCCGGTCGCGGTGCCCTCCTGGTACCTGATCCCCGCCCTGCTGTGCGGCAACACGGTGGTCTGGAAGCCCGCCGAATACGCCCCGGTGCTGGGCGAGGCGCTCACCGAGCTGTTCCTGCACGGCGGCCTGCCCGACGGGGTCCTCAACACCGTCCTTGCCGAGGGTCAGGCCACCTTCGAGGGTCTGTCGCAGGCCCTGGAGGCCGGGCTGGTCGACAAGGTCGGCTTCACCGGCTCCTCGGAGGTCGGCTCGCGGATCGGCGAGCTGTGCGGACGCCACCTGCAGTCGCCCTGCCTGGAGCTCGGCGGCAAGAACCCCTTGGTGGTGATGCCCGACGCCGACCTCGACCTGGCCGCGGAGGGCGCGCTGTTCAGCGGCTTCGGCACCGCCGGGCAGCGCTGCACGTCGCTGGGCACCGTCTTCGTGCACGAGTCGGTCCACGACGACTTTCTGGCCCGCTTCACGCAGCGCACCGAGGCGGCCGCGATCGGCGACCCGACCGCCGAGGTGCTGTACGGCCCGATGATCCACGAGCGCTTCGCCGAGCGCTTCGGCGGTTGGCTGGAAATGATCGAGGGCCACCACACCGTGCACGGCTCGACGGGGACCGGGCGGATCACCGCCGGCAACCCACGCAAGGGCTTCGTCGGCGACCCCGAGGCCGGGCTGTACTACCACCCCACGATCGTGGACGGCATCACCGCCAAGGACGAGCTGTACCGCACCGAGACCTTCGGTCCGATCGTCGGTGTCGGCTCCTTCGGCGACTTCGACGAGGCGCTCGAGCTGGCCAACGGCCACGGCTACGGCCTGTCGTCGTCGATCTACACCAACAGCCCCGCAGCGGCGTTTCGCTTTCGCGAGCGGATCAGCGCCGGGATGGTCAGCGTTAACAACTCCACGTCCGGCGCCGAGGCGCACCTGCCCTTCGGCGGCAACGGCAAGTCCGGCAACGGCAGCCGCCAATCCGGGATGTGGGTCCTGGACCAGTTCACGCGCTGGCAGTCGCTGAACTGGGACTACGCCGGCAAGCTACAGAAAGCCCAGATGGACGTCACCGACGTCAGCGCCGACCTCGGTTTCCGCCTCCCCGACTAACCCCGGGGTGGTGGGGATCCGGAACCAAATCGGTAGCGGATCCCCACCACCCCGGGTTGAGGGAGTGGCGCGGCGTCGGAGGACCGGACAGACTTGCCGCGTGGACGCCTCTGACCGCACCCGCCCAGCCGAGCCTGCCTCGCGGCAGGGGACCGGTGGGATGCCGCAGCCTGCCGCCCCAGGTCCCGTGCCGGCGCAGCGCCGCGGCGTGCGGCCGAGCACCGCGGAGCGCGAGGCCGCGGCCCTGCGGTTGCGGCAGGCCTACGTCGACGACCGCTTGACGCTGGACCAGTACAGCGAGCGGCTGTCGGCGGTGTACGCCGCCGACACCGATCTCCAGCTCGAGGAGATCGTCGCCGATCTGCCGGAGGTGGAAGACGCCGAGCCGGCGCCTGAGGAGCGACCCCCACCACCGCGTGACGACGACGAGGAAGAGGACCGCCCGTCTCGTGGCCGGCGGGCCCTGGCCGGTCCGCTGATGTGGCTGGCCATCGTCGGCGGGTTCATCGCCCTCGGCGTCGGCGGCATCCCCGACCACGGCGCGGTCATGGGCGGCGCCGACATCGGCCTGGGCCAAGTCCAAGCCGCCGGCGGCGAGATCGACGTGGCCACCGTGATGGGAGGAGCCGAGATCGACCTGCGCGAGATGGAGCCGGGCGAGGAGGTCACCATCGACGGCGCAGCCGTAATGGGAGGGGTCAACGTCGTGGTGGCCCCCGGTACCGAGGTCAACCTCGGCGGTTTCGCCTTCATGGGCGGGCGCGACATGGACGAGTCGGTCAGCGAGGTCGAGGTCGCCGAGGACGCGCCGGTCGTCAACGTCAGCGTCAATGCCCTGATGGGCGGCGTGAGCGTCGAGGCCAAGCAGCCCGGCGAACCGCTCGACGACGACGACTGACTGGGCGTCAGCGCCAGGCGTCGACCAGGTCCAGCAGCTGCGGCAGGGCGCTGATCTCGGCGTCGGGTGCCACGTGGCCGCTCGGTATCGGACCGCCCGTACGCAGCACCGCTCGCAGGCCCGCGCCTTTGGCCCCCGAGATGTCGTCGATCGGCCGATCACCGACGAAGACCACCGCCGCGGGATCGTCCACGTCCATCCCGGCCACCGCCTCCAGGAAGACGGATGGATGCGGCTTGGTGTGGGTCATCTCGCTGGTGTAGCGGCGGACCTCGAGCAGGTCGAGCAGCCCGTCGCGCTCCAGGAAGCGGTCGTGGAAGGCTCGCGGCCACATCGTGTTCGACAGCAGCCCGGTGCGCAGACCCCGCGCCCGCAGCGCCCGCAGCGTCGGGACGGCCTCGGGATCGTGGGCGATGTGCGGGGTCCAGGCGTCGAGGTGGTGCGTCGCCGCCTCCTCCAGCACCGCCTCGGCGACGTCGACGCCCAGCGTGCGGGTCGCCTCGGCCAGGACCTCGGACAGGGTCGTGCTCTGCTGGGTGGTTTCGATGCGCTGCCACATCGCCGCTTCGACCGACAGCAGTCGCTCGGTGAGCTCGGCGACGCGCTCGGGGTCGATGTGGCGGGCGGCCGCCTCCCACAGGTCCAGCAGGTCGACATCGGCCCAGCGCGACAGCGTGCCGCCCCAGTCAAACAGCACCCCCTGCACCGCCGGCCCCCCGCGAGCAGCGCTCATGCCTTGGCCAGCGCCAGCGCGGCGTCGTGGATGTCATCCTCGGACAGCAGCACGGTGTCGGCTGCCGGACCGAGCGGGACGTAGCTGTCGGCGGACCGCACGGTGGCCAGCGGCCCGTGGAAGCCCCGCTCGACGAGGTCGGCGACGATGGCGTCGGCGACACCCCCGCCGGTGGCCCTGGCCTCGTCGGCCACCAGCACGCGGCCACACTCGCCGGCGTGGGCATAGATCGCCTCGTGCGGCAGCGGGCTGAGCCAGCGCAGGTCGAGCACCCGGACGCCGAGGTCGTGTTCGTCGGCCAGCAGTCGCGCCACCCGCAGCGCCATGCGCACGCCGTTGCCGTAGGTCACCACCAGCACGTCGGCCTCGCCCGTCCGGGTGTCGTGGATGCCCACCTCACCGGGCAGCAGCGCTGAGCCCGGAGGCGCGTAGTCCGACAGCCAGCCGCCGTCGCCGGCGGCGTGCAGGTCCTTCTCGTGATACAGCGCGATCGGCTCGAGGAAGACCACCACCCGGCCGTCGGTGCGCGCCATCGCCAGGGCTCCGCGCAGCAGTCTCGCGGCGTCGTCGCCCCGCGCAGGGACGGCCAGCGCCAAACCGGGGATGTCGCGTAACGCGCCGACGGCGTTGTCGTTGTGGAAGTGCCCGCCGAAGCCCTTCTGGTAGGCCAGCCCCGCCACGCGCACCACCATCGGGTTGGTGAACTGCCCGGAGGAGAAGAACGACAGCGAGCAGGCCTCGCCGCGCAGCTGGTCCAGGGCGTTGTGCAGGTAGGCCAGGTACTGGATCTCGGGAACGGGAAGCAGCCCGAGCAGTCCGGCCCCCTGCGCCACGCCGAGGATCGTCGTCTCGTCCAGCAGCGTGTCGAAGACCCGGCCGCTGCCGAAGGTCCGTTGCAGCCCCGCGGTCACGTGGTACACGCCGCCCTTGCGCCCAACGTCCTCGCCGAACACCACCACCTCCGGACGCCGCAGCATCTCGTCGCGCAGGGCGGCGTTGATGTGCGCCGCCATCGTGCGTCGCGGCGGTGCGGTGGCGCGTTCGGGAAGGTCGAGGCCGAAGTGCTCGGCGCGCTGCGCGTCGTCGAGGCGAGCGCATGCCTCGACGCGAACCCGAGCCTCGCGGTACGGCGCCAAGGGCGCCATCACCTGTTCGCGAGTCGTCAGCTTGGGGGTGATCGCCGCCCGTTCGGCGGTCGCCCGTACGGCATCGCGGGTCGAGGCGACAATGGCCCGCAGGCGGTCGGGTGTGGCGGCACCGGTGGCGACCAGCCGCCGGGCGTTGCGCACCAGCGGGTCGCGCGCCTCGTCGGCGCAGACGTCGGCCAGGGTGCGATAGGTCGTCTCCACGTCACTGCCGGCATGCCCCCACAGGCGCACCGTCGGCAGGTGCAGGAACACCGGCGCTCGGGCGGTACGGCAACGCTCGATCGCTGCTGCTACGGCGTCATAGATCTCGTCCAGCTCGCCGTCGGCATGGACGTAGTGCAGGTTGGACATCCGCGAAAAGCTGTCGGCGATCCAACTGCGCGGTGTGTCCACGGAGATGCCGATGCCGTTGTCCTCGCAGACGAACAGGATCGGCATCGCGTTGCCGCGACGGTGGGCGTAACGGGCGGCGTTGATGCCCGAAAGGGCGGTCGCGTGGTTGGCCGAGGCGTCGCCGAACGTGGCGCACACGATGCTGTCGTCGGGGATCGGGCGCGGTATGCCAAGGCGGCGCATCCGCGCCAGGCAGAACGCCGTGCCGACCGCCTTGGGCAGGTGGGAGGCGATCGTGCTGGTCTGCGGCGGCACCCACAACGGCCGGCTGCCCCAGACCTTGTGGCGGCCCTGGGAGATGGGGTCGTCGGCGGAGGCGACCAGGGACAGCAACGTGTCCAGGACCGGATCGACGTTCCCACCGCCACCGCCGGCAAGTCGCGAACGGGCCATCATGAAGCCGCCCGCCCGGTAGTGCAGGAAGCACGGATCGGTGGTGCGCAGCAGCGCGCCGACCACGGCATTCTGCTCGTGACCGGCGCTGGAGATGGTGTAGAAGCTGCGGCCGCTGGTCTTCAGTTCACGGGCGGCGACGTCCAGCGCACGCGAGCGCACCTGGTCGGTGAACAGATCGCGAGCGGCGGCCGCGGTCAGGCGGGAGCCGCCGGGCAGCGGCTCGTCGTCGGCCAGTGCGGCGACCCCGGCGCGCAGGTCGTTCAGGCAGCGCTCGAGGTTGCGCTGGACGATGTCGACCCGGCTCTCCATCACGCTCGGAAGGGTAGTCCCGTCGCACCGGGCAGTTGGTGCTTCACGGGGGTCAGGGTTCGACCGACTCCGGGTCCAGCGTGGGGGCGACCGGATCGGGATAGGCGATGCGTGGGTGGTAGACGCCGACCAGCGTGTCGATGAACGACGCCGTCACCGTCTTCAGATCGGCGAAGGTCAGCGACGATGAGTCGAGCTGACCGTCAGCGACGCGCTCGGCGATCAGCGACCGGACGATGTCCTCCAGCCGCTGGCGGCTGAGGTTGCGGTTGTGCTGGGCCGCCGACCGGGACGCGGCCTCGCAGCAGTCGGCGAGCATGAGCACGGCCATCTCGCGGCTCGCCGGTCGACGGCCCTTGTAGCGGAAATGGGCCTTGTCGACTTGGCCGGCGTTCGTCCCCGCAGCCGCCAGCGCCTTGCGGTGGAAATAGCTGACCAGCGTGGTGCCGTGGTGGGTGGCGATGCCTTCGACGATCTCCGGCGGCAAGCGGTAGCTGTTGGCCATCGTGATGCCGTCGGTCACGTGCTCCTGGATGATCACCGCCGAGACTCCCGGCTCCAGGTCGTCGTGGGGATTGGCGATGCCAAACTGGTTCTCGACGAAGAACCAAGGCCGGCGGACCTTGCCGATGTCGTGGTACAGCGCCGCGGTGCTGGCCAGGAGCGCGTCGGCGCGGATGGCGCGCGCCGCCCGCTCGCACAGCGTCGCCACCATGATCGAGTGGTTGTAGCTGCCGAGCGCCTTCTGCTCCAGCTCGCGCAGCAGCGGGTGGTTGCGGTCGGCCAGGTCGAGCAGGCTGGTGGCGGTCACCACCCCGAACAGCGACTCGAGGAACGGCAGGCTGGTGTTGACCAGCATCGCCACGAGCACCCCGTTGATCAGGCCTGCCAGCAGTGCGAGGCGGACGGTGGCCAGGTCGTTGAACACCGCGGCACACAGCCCGGCCAACATGATGTAGGCCAGTGTCGACTGCCAGGCCGCCCGCCGCAGGTCACGCCGCGCAGACAGTCGCGACACGAGCGGCACCGACAGCAGACCGGCGATGGCGGCGAAGGCGACGACCCCACCCTCTCCCGGCTCGGCGAAGGCGACCATCGCGACGGTGGGGATCACCGCCAGCACGCCCACCGGCGGGTCGAACAGGATGGTGGCCAGCATCGCCACGGCTCCCGCCGGCACCAGGTAGCCCCATCCGCCCGCGGCGGTCGGTGCCAGCAGCGTGACGGCCTCCACCACCAGGGCGAGGCCGGTGAACAGGGACGCCAGCAGCACCAGGCGGCTGGAGGATCGCCAGACGCGGGGCCGGTAGGCGCGCAGATACGCGGCGACGGCGAGGGTCGCCACGATCGCTAGAACCAACGCCTTGGCCGCCTCACGCCACGGTTCGTCACCCTCCAGCCCGCGCTGGCGCAGCGCCATCAGCTGCACGGGGTCGACGACCTCGCCCGCGCTGACCACCAGGGCTCCGGGCGGAAACGACCGCATCACCTCCGAGACCTCGGCGGCGGCCTGTTCGCGGGCTGCGGCCGTGGCCTCCTCGTCCACGCGCACCGTCGGCAGCACGGAGCTGCGGATGACCGGTTCCACGACGGCTTCGGCGACACCCTCGGGGAACGACCGGACCGCCAGCTCGGTGCGCAGCTGCTCCTCGGTGGCCGCCTCCAGCCGTTCTGCCGGCACCCGTTGGCGGGCGAGCTGCTGGGCGATGGACAGCGTCTCGGTCCCGACAGAGGCCAGCGTCTCATCGTCGAGCGCGACGAGCGCGCGCACCGCCTCGTCTTGCAGCGCGGGCAGCCGCTGCGCCAGCGCGCTGCGTTGGTCACGGCGACTGGCGGTCTGGCCGTTGGTGTCAGGCTCGCGCACCTCTGCGACGGCCGTGAAGACGTCTCGCACCTGCTGCACGATCGCCGCCTTGGCTTCCTGGTCGTCGACCAGCACCGGTTCGATCAGGTCGCCAGCCTCCCGGCGAGCGCGGTCGGTGGCCTCCCGGTCCTGGATGCGGATCAGGTCAGGTGCCACGACCGTCCTGGGGGCGGGCTCGCCGACGTGGATCGGCTGGTCGGTGAGGAACACCGAGATCGACAGGGCGGCGGTCACGCCGGCCAGTGCGAGCACCAGCGGCAGGAGCCGCCGAGCCCGCCCCGGCAGCCGGCCGAGCCACGCCACCCGTGGCCGCGGCACCACCTAGCCGCCCGACTCCAGCGCGCGCAGCCGCTCACGGTTGTCCAGCGAGTGGTCGTGCGCGTGCGTGGTCAGCTCCAGCGCGTGAGCGATCTCCTCCAGGATCGGGTCGCTGCGCGACGCCACATCAAGGCGCAGGCGCTTGATGCTGTCGGCCAGCTCGGCCGCGAGGGCGGCATGGGTGGTGTGGTCGTCATCGGTCATAAGCGCTTCCTCTCAGACACCGCTCAGGCCAACCATGAAGGCGCGCGCCGTCAGCCCGAAGCACACCAGCCCCACAACCGCGAAGACGCCGTGGGGGTTGTAGCGGCCGTCGCGCGCCACCCGGTGACCGACGACCAGCGCGATCAGGGGGAAGACCACACCGTAGGCGAGGTGGAAGGCCAGCGTGGCGCCACCGCCTTGCGGTCCCGGCCGGCGCCCCAGCACGAGCAGCACCAGGCCGACCAGCAGCTGCAGCGCCAGCAGGATCTGGCCGAAGGACACCACCCGCCAGAACGTGGGGGTGTGCTCGTAACGGGTGAACCGCAGCGCCAGCGACCATCCGCAGACGGTGGCCCACGTACCGATCAGCAGCACCCCAACCACATAGCCGTGCACGCCGGTCAGGCTCATGACCAGAGTTTATCGGCCGTCACCTAGAGGGCCGCTGACCCGCCCACCCTCCAAGGCCCTCCAGGCGACGGCCGCCTCGTAGCCAGGGGGTCGTTACCCTTCGGGGGTGATCTCGTTGAGTGGGGTGGAGCGGGCGCACGGCACGCGGGTGCTGTTCCGGGACGTGTCGCTGCGCATCATGCCGGGCCGGCGCATCGCGTTGGTCGGCGCCAACGGCGTGGGCAAGACGACCCTGCTGGACATCGTGTCTGGCGAGCAGCAGCCCGACGGCGGCGAGGTGGCCCGCTCCAAGGACCTGCAGATCGGCTATCTGCGACAGGAGGTGGCCGAAACCTCCGGGCGCACGGTCCTGGCCGAGGTGCTGACCGCCGCGGGCGACGTGACGTCGCTGGAACAGCGGCTGCGCAACCTCGAGGCTCGCATCGCCGCCACCCCATCCGGCGAGGAGCAGGACGCCCTGCTGGCCGACTACGGACGCCTGCAGCACCATTTCGAGCATCTCGGCGGCTACAGCATCGAGGCGGCGGCGCGGCGCGTGCTGGCCGGTCTTGGCTTCGACGACGCCGACGTGGAACGCGACGTCGGCCTGCTGTCGGGCGGGTGGATGATGCGCGTGGCGTTGGCACGGCTGCTGCTGGCGCGCCCCGATGTCCTGCTGCTCGACGAGCCGACCAACCACCTCGACCTCGCCAGCGTCACCTGGCTGGAGCAGTTCCTCGCCGACTACGACGGCGCCATCGTCCTGGTCAGCCACGACCGTGACTTCATCAACGCCGTGGCCAACCGCGTGGTCGAGATCGCGCACGCCAGCATCACCGAGTACGTCGGCGACTACGCTGACTTCGTCGAGGAACGCGCCTTGCGCCTGGCTCAACAGGAGGCCGCTGCCAGCAACCAGCAGCGCAAGATCGCCCAGACCGAGCGCTTCATCGAGCGGTTCCGCTACAAGGCGAGCAAGGCTCGGCAGGTCCAAAGCCGCGTCAAGGCGCTGGACCGTCTGGAGCGGGTGGAGGTGCAGCGCGAGACTGCGCGCCGGATGCGCTTCCGCTTTCCGGCGCCGCCGAGGGCCGGCCGCGACGTGGTGCGTCTGGCGCAGCTGACCAAGCGCTACGGCGACAAGCTGGTCTACGGCGGCCTCGACCTGGTGCTGGAGCGCGGCAAGAAGGTCGCGCTGGTCGGACCCAACGGGGCCGGCAAGTCCACCCTGCTCAAGATCCTCGCCGGGGTCCTGGACTTCGACGCCGGTCAGCGCATCCTCGGCCACAACGTCAATGTCGCCTACTTCGCCCAGCACCAGATCGAGGGTTTGGACCCCGGCAAGACCGTGCTGCAGGAGCTGTCGGCGGTGGTCGACACCAGCAAGGTCAACCCCCGCAGCATGCTCGGGGCGTTCCTGTTCTCCGGGCAGGACGTCGACAAGCGCGTGAGCGTGCTGTCCGGCGGGGAGCGCAGCCGCCTGGCCCTGGCCAAGATGCTGGCCAACCCCGCCAACCTGCTGTGCATGGACGAGCCGACCAACCACCTGGACATCCCCAGCCGCGACGTGCTGGAGGACGCGCTGGTGGAGTACCCCGGCACCGTCGTGCTGATCACCCACGACCGCCACCTGATCCGCTCGGTTGCCGACGTCATCATCGAGGTCGGTGCCGGCACCGCCACCGTCTACCCCGGCGACTTCGAGTACTACGCCGAACGCACCGGCGTCGACCTGGGGGACCGCGGCGCCACCGAGGGTGTCACGCCGGATCGGCCGGGTGCCGCTGCCGCCCCGATGCCACTACCGGCGCCGGCGTCGCGCAAGACCGCCGACGACAAGCGCGCCGAGGCGGAGCGGCGGAATCTTGTGCACCGCCACACCAAGCGCCTGCGGGACCGACTGCTGGCCGTCGAACGCGAGCTGGTCGCCGAGGAGGCACTGATCGCCGAGCTCACGCGCGAGATGGCTGACCCCGACAGCTATGGCGAGGCGGAACAAGTGCGGGAGCTGGTGGGGCGCCACGGTGCCGCCAAGGACCGCGCCGCAGAGTTGTTCGAGGAGTGGGCCCGCCTGTCGTCGGCGATCGAGCAGGAGACCGCCCGCGCGGAGACGCCGGCCCGCTGATCAGATGCGCTACCGCTTCGCTACTTGAGCGCTCGCCCGCAGGAACAGCCGGCAGAGGTCAGGAAGATCCGGCGTGCCATGCTGGTTGGCAGTGAGCATGGGACCGAACTTGGGCGGCGGCCGCGGCATGATGCCGGGCACCGGCGCGGTGCGTCGCGGGTCGACGCCGCAGGAAGGGCAGCGCCTGCCCAAGGGACTGGCCAAGCGGGTCTGGCGCGAGTTCGCGCGGCCCTACCGCGGCAAGCTGGTCCAACTGTTGGTCGCGATCTCGGCGGCCTCCGCGCTGGTGGTGGTGCCGGCCCTGCTGATCAGGCCGATCGTCAACGCGATCTCCGTCCAGCCCCCCGACGCAGGACGGATCGTCACCATGTACGCCCTCGGGCTGTTCGGCGTGGCGATCGTGGCGTCCGGGTTCTCGGTGTGGCAGCGCTACCTGTCGTCGTTCATCGGCGAGCAGCTGATCTATGACCTGCGTCGGATGCTGTACGACCACGTGCAGCGGATGCCGCTGGCCTTCTTCACCAGGACGCAGACCGGGGCGTTGATCTCGCGGCTGAACAACGACGTCATCGGCGCGCAGCGGGCGTTGACGGGCACCTTCGGCACGCTCACCGCGAACGTCATCCAGGTGATCACTGCGGTCGGGGCGATGTTCCTCCTCGAATGGCGGCTGACGCTGCTGACGCTCTCGGTGCTGCCGCTGTTCGTGGTGCTGGCCAAGAACGTCGGGCGCAAGCTGCAGGCGCTGACGCGGGAGTCGATGCAGCTCAACGCCGACATGAACACCGTCATGACCGAGCGCTTCAACGTGTCGGGGGCGCTGCTGGTCAAGTTGTTCGGCCGTCCGCGCGAGGAGACCGACACCTTCGCGGTCAGCGCCCAGCGAGTCGCCGATGTCGGCGTGCGCAGCGCCATCGTGGGGCGACTGTTCTTCGTCATCCTGTCGCTGGTGGGGGCGCTGGGCACGGCGGCGGTGTACCTGATCGGCGGGCGTCTGGCACTGTCAGGTGCGATGGACGCCGGGGCCGTCGTGGCCTTCGCCGCCCTGGTGACACAGGCCTACCAGCCGCTGGCGGCGCTGACCAACGCCCCGGTGGAGGTGCTCACCGCCCTGGTGTCATTCGACCGCGTCTTCGAGATCCTCGACCTGCGCCAGCCGATCGGCGACGCCCCTGCCGCCGTCGACCTGGTCGAGCCGAGGGGCGAGGTCACCTTCGACGGCGTCGGCTTCGCCTACCCCTCTGCCGCTGACTCGTCGCTGGCCTCGTTGGAGCGCGGCTGGGCCGAGGTCCTCGACGCAGCACCCGGACCGCCGGTGCTGCACGACGTGACGTTCGTCGCCGAACCCGGCCAGACGGTCGCGCTCGTCGGCCCTTCGGGGGCGGGCAAGTCCACCATCACCAGCCTGCTCACCCGCCTGTACGACGTGACCGCGGGCGCGGTGCTCGTCGACGGCCACGACGTGCGCGAGCTGACGCTGGCGTCGCTGGCCGCCGCGGTTGGTGTGGTGAGCCAGGACCCGCATCTGTTCCACGACACGATCCGCGAGAACCTGCGCTACGCCCGTCCGGACGCCACCGACGCCGAGATCGAAGCCGCTTGCCGTGCGGCGCAGATCCACTCGGTGATCGCGTCCCTGCCCGACGGCTACGACACGCTGGTCGGCGAGCGCGGCTACCGGATGTCGGGCGGCGAGAAGCAGCGGCTGGCCATCGCGCGCGTGCTGCTCAAGCAGCCGGCCGTCATCATCCTCGACGAGGCGACGGCCCACCTCGACAGCGAGTCGGAGGTGCTGGTCCAGGCGGCGCTGCGCACCGCGCTGACCGGACGCACCTCGCTGGTGATCGCGCACCGCCTGTCCACGATCGTCAGCGCCGACCAGATCCTGGTCGTCGTCGGGGGCCGGATCGTGCAGCGGGGGACTCACGACCAGCTGGTCAACGCCGAGGGCCTGTACGCCGAGCTGTACCGGACGCAGTTCGCCGCCAGGACCTGAGCCGCTGCGAGTTTGGTGGCGCGTCAGGCCGGTGCCAGCAGGTCCAGAATCCGTCCCTTCAGCTCGGTGAAGGCCGGCTCCGTGGTGGTGGAACGACCTCGGTCACCGCCGAGGGTCACGGCCAGCCGCGCCACGACCCGCGCCGGGCGGACGCTCAAGACGACAATCCGGTCGGCCAGCAGCAGGGCCTCGTCGATGTCGTGCGTCACGATGACCACCGTGGGGTGCGCGTGGGCGAGGACGCCGCGCAACCACACGTGCATCGTCAGGCGGGTCTGTGCGTCCAGGGCGCCGAAGGGCTCGTCGAGCAGCAGCACCGAGGCGCCTGTGGCCAGCACCTGCGCGATCGCTCCGCGCTGGCGCATGCCGCCCGACAGCGTCGCCGGCAAGGCGCCGGCGAAATCGGCGAGGCCGGTCTCCTCCAACAGCCGGTCGGCCACCCCGACGGGATCGGCCACCCCGCTGGCGCGCGGTGCCCAGGCGACGTTGTCCCGCAGCGACAGCCACGGGAACAGCGTCGAGGACTGGTCCACCATCGCGCGGTCGGGTCCCGGTCCGGGCACCGGACGCCCACCGATGCGGATCCGCCCGGCGTCGGGCTGCTCGAAGCCGCCCAGCAGGCGCAGCAGCGTGGACTTGCCGCAGCCACTCGGGCCCAGGACGGCCAGCACGTCGCCGGCCTCGGCGGCCAGGTCGATGTTGTCGAGCACCTCGACAGAGCCGAAGCGCTTGACCAGGCCCTCGACGCTGATCACGACGAGGCCCAGCGGGTGAACCGCCTGCTGACCCGGCGCACCAGCAGATCCGTGCCGAGCCCCAGCAGCGCGAAGAAGGCCATCCCCACGATCACCCGGTCGAGCCGGCCGACCTCTCGGGCCGCCATCATCATCGCGCCCAGCCCCCGGCGTGTGCCGGTCAGCTCACCGACGATGACGCTCATCCATCCCAGGGTAAGGCCCAGCCGCAGCCCGGTGACGATGCTCGGCAGCGTGGCCGGCAGGTAGACCCGGCGCGGCAGCTGTGAGCGGGAGGTGCCCAGCATCAAAGCGGTCTCGGCCCAGGCCCGGGGAACGCGCATCACGCCGTCGGCGGTCGACACCACGATCGGGAACACCGCGCCGATGAAGATCAGGAAGCGGGCGGCGCCCTCACCGAGGCCGAACCAGGCCAGGCCCAGCGGCAGCCAGGCGAAGATCGGGATGGGCCGCAAGGCCTGGACGAGCGGGTCCAAGACCAGTGCCACCCGGTGGGACAAGCCCAGCGCCAGACCGAGCGGAACGCCGACCGCCGCGGCAAGGCAGAAGGCGACCAGCAGACGGCGCAGGCTTGCGACGATGTGGAACACCCCGGCGCCTTCGAATCGGACGACGCCGGGCAAGGTCGTGGTCGCGTCGCCGAACAGGAAGGCATAGGCCGCGGTGGCCACCGCGCCGGGGTTGGGCAGGATTCGCGGCGACACCACGCCCGTGGCCGTGACCGCCGCCCAGACCGCCACCAGCCCGACCGGCACCGCCAGTCCCAGCCAGCCGTTGGGTCCACGCTTGACCCGCTCGCGGCTGGGCGCCAGCAGCCGCTGTTCGGAAGCCGATGCCTGCGGCGACACGGCGCCTCAGGCCTGACCGGGCATGAACTCGGTGCGCAGCAGGTCGTCGTAGTCGGGCTCGGCTCTCAGGATGCCCAACTCGGCCATGTCGGCGCCGCCGGCCTCCACCTGGGAGACCCAGCGCTCGTCGAGCTCCCAGACCGCCCCGACGTTGGTCAGCAGCTCGGTGAAGACGTCGGTGGGTAGCCCGTACTGGTCCACGATGAGATCGCGCCACACGTCCTCGTCGTTGTCGCCGCCCGGTGACAGGTGCTCTGCGGCGCTGCGTTGCAGCTCGACCGCGGCCCGGCACAGCTCCGGCTCGGAGTCGAGCATCCGCGGTGACGCCCAGATGCAGGAGTTCAGCTCGCCGATCCGCGTGGTGTACGGGTCGACCAGGCGGCGACCGCTGCCCGAGGCGACCGACGCGCTGGGGTTGACCTCGGTGCCCATGAACGCGGCCACGTCGCCGCGCTGCAGGGCGGCCGGCATGTCGTTGTACTCGACGGGCACGAGCTCGACGTCGTTCGTCGGGTCCATGCCGGCCTCGTCGAGCAGCGCGTTGAGCACCAGCGACTGCATCGACGGGCCCTTGAAGGCGATCCGCTCACCTCGCAGGTCCTCGACGCGCTCGAAGGCGGCGTCGGCCGCGACGATCAGACCCGCGCCCTTACGCGCCGCCATGGCGATGATCCGCGAGCCCAGTCCCTGCTCGGCCTCGACGAAGCCGTTGACGATCCCGAACAGCGCGAAGTCGAGTTGGTCGCGCTCGAGCGCTTGATTCATGTCTGTTCCCGACGTGAGCGTGGTCGTCTCCACGGTCAGGCCCTCGGGTGCGAACTGTGCCCAGTACAGCGGGGATGCGGCGTGGCTGTTGGTGAAGGTGGCCACCCGGATGGTCTTGCCCTGCACCGCGGAGGTGTCTGCCCCGGCCGTGGCCGCACCCTGTGGCGCCGCCCGCCCGCAGGCGCCGAGGGCGAGTCCCGCCGTGCTGACCGCCAAACCGGTCAGGAACCGGCGTCGATCGATGGTCGCGCTCGTCTGCACGGTCGTCCTTCTAGGTGGGTCGAGGGGTCAGGAAAGGCGAGCGGCATTTGCCAGCATGATGCAGTTCGGGACCGCCACCGGCAATCGGTTGGTCAGGGCGGCCAGGATTTTGGTCCGCGCGTCCGATTTGTTCCGTGCAGCGTAGACGGCCGCAGGACCAACGGCGGGGAAGGGTTGGATCATCGGCGTTGTTGGACAGAATCGATAGGTATCCGGCGACGAGCGATTGGTAGCCGGCGACGACAGTCGAAGACAGGACGATCCGACGTGGCAGCTGTGACGATCTACTGGCGACCGATGTGCGGGTACTGCGAAGTCCTCAAGCGCGAGCTTGACGGCCGCGGCGTCGACTACGACACCGTTGACATCTGGGCTGACCGCGATCAGGCCGACGTGGTGCGCAAGGCCACAGGCGGTGACGAGATCGTTCCAACGGTGCGCATCGGCGGTCGCTTCTTCGTCAACCCGTCGGCTGACGAGGTCGAGGAGGCCGCGGCAGCCTGACGCCCGGCGCCGCCATTACCCGCGCCGCCATTGTCCGCGGCGCGACATGTCCGCAGCGCCAGAATGGGTGGCGCCGTGACCGCCGCCACCCGACAACCGATCACCGCCGACGTCGACGCCGGCTCGGCTCCCAGCCGACCGGAGTGGACGGTGCCGGTAGTGGCGTGGCTGGCCTCCAGGGCACTGGTGGTGGCGGGGATCGCCATCGGCAACCGCCTGCAGAGCACGGGCCAGACCGTCTTGGACGCGTTGCACCTGTGGGACGGCAACTGGTATCTGTCGGCCGCCGCCGGCTACGCCACGCCCAGCGCGTCCAGCGGGCAGCCGCTGCCGCAGCTCAACTTTGCCTTCTTCCCGGCCTACCCGTTGACGATCCGGGTCGTGAGCGCGGTTCCAGGCGTATCGCCGCTGCTGGCCGCGGTGGTGCTCAACCTGCTGCTCGGTGGGCTGGCCGTCATGGGGGTCTGGGAGCTGACCCGCCGTATCTCGGGACGCCAGGCCGCCGACCGGGCGGCGGCGCTGGTGGCGTTTTTCCCCGGCTCGGTGGTGCTGTCGCTGGTGTACAGCGAGCCGCTGATGCTGACCTTCGCCGTCGGGTGCCTGCTGGCCCTGCTGGACCGGCGCTGGACCCTCGCCGGACTGCTGGCCCTGGCCGCTGGGGCCACCCGGCCCAACGGCATCGTGCTGGCCGCCTGCTGTGCCTGGGCGGCGCTGGCGGCGCTGCGCCGCGACGGCGATCGCACGGCGCTGGTGGCCGTAGCACTGGCTCCCTTGGGCTTCTTGGGATACCTCGGCTGGCTGTGGGCGCGCACCGGCGATCCGACGATCTGGTTTCGGGTCCAGCGAGACGGCTGGGGTGAGCGCATCGACTTCGGGCGCCGTACCATCGCCGAGATCTCGGTGCTGGCCCCCGGCGGCGAGGCGCTGACCCCGACGATCCTGCTCCAGGTTTCGGGCCTGTTGTTCGCGGCGGTCGCCCTGGTGCTGCTGTGGCGCTGGCGGCCGCCAGCCGTCCTGGTCGTCTACACCCTGGGGATCCTGGCGGCGTCGCTGCTGTCGCAGACCCTCGGAGCTCGCCCTCGCTTCCTGCTCACGGCCTTTCCGCTGGTGGTGGCGGTCGCCGTCGCGGTCCGAGGATGGCCGTACCGCTTGCTGCTCGGCGTCTCCGCGGCCGGCTGCGCCGTCCTCGCCGCGCTGTACACGGTGCCGCTGCTGGCCGTCCCCTGAGCGACGCAGGCAGCGGCGGGGGTGGTCGCCCGGGACTCGACTCAAGTAGCGACAGCGGTAGTCGCTCAAGATTCGACTCGCTCTCGTAGTCTGGCGGGTGATGAGCGAGGAGCCGACGACCGGACTCGCAGCCTCGGCGCCTCGGATCGCGGTGGCGCCACGGTTTGCGCGCGCTGCCCGCCTACGCGCCGTGCTGCAGGCGGTGCGTCCGCACCAATGGCTCAAGAACGTGCTGGTGCTGGCCGCGCCGGGTGCGGCCGGAACGCTGCTGGACCCGGCGGTGCTCGCCCGCTCGGGTGCGGCGTTCGTCTGCTTCTGCCTGGTCGCCAGCGGCACCTACCTGCTCAACGACGCGATCGACGTCGAGGCCGACCGCTTGCACCCCCGCAAGCGCTCCCGCCCAGTCGCCGCCGGCCTGATCGGCGTTGGCGCGGCCAAGGTGTGGGGGCTGGCCCTGCTGGCGGGCGGGATCGGCCTCGCGCTGCTGGTGGCTTTCCCACTGGCCGTCGTGCTGGCGGTCTACGTCGTCGTGATGCAGTCCTACACGCTGTGGCTGAAGAACCACGCCGTCATCGAGCTGGCGATCGTTTCGTCGGGGTTCGTGCTGCGTGCGATCGCGGGTGGGGCGGCCACCGGTGTGGAGCTCTCCACCTGGTTCCTGATCGTCACGTCCTTCGCCTCACTGTTCATCATCGCCGGGAAGCGCCAGGCCGAGCGGCTCACCCTCGGCACCGGCGCCACGGCGCATCGTCGAGTCCTGGCCGAGTACCCCTCCGGCTTCCTGGAGATGCTGGGCGGCATCGCCGCCGGCGTGGCGATCATCGCCTACTGCCTGTGGTCGTTGATCGGCGTCGAGCACGGGCACCTGTGGTTCGAGCTGTCGATCATCCCGTTCGTCCTGGCGATGCTGCGCTACGCGCTGGTGGCGGCGCACGGGCGCGCCGGCGCGCCGGAAGACGTCTTCCTGAGCGACCGCACGCTGCAGGTGCTGGGCCTGCTGTGGGCCGGCGCCTACGCGGCCGGCGTGTATGCGGGCTGAGCGGCTGCTGACCGGTTGGGGACGCACGGCGCCGAGTCGAGCGTCGGTGGCCAGGCCCTTGGCGGCCGGCGAGGTCAAATCACTACTGGCGCCCGGCGGCGGGCGCGGCGTGGTCGCCCGCGGGCTGGGCCGCTCCTACGGCGACGCCGCGCAGAACGCCGGCGGCACGGTCATCGACGCCACCCGGCTGGACGGCGTCACCGACTTCGACCCCGACGACGGACTGGTGACCGTCCAGGCCGGCATGAGCCTGGACGCGCTGCTGGCCCGTTTCGTCCCGGCGGGCTGGTTCGTGGCGGTGACACCCGGCACGCGCTTCGTGACGGTCGGCGGCGCCATCGCCGCGGACATCCACGGCAAGAACCACCACTCCGACGGCAGCTTCGCCCAGCACGTCACCTCCATGACTCTGCTGACGCCGACCGGTGAGCACCACGTCTCCGCGCGTGACCATTCCGACCTGTTCTGGGCCACCGCGGGCGGGATGGGACTGACCGGGGTGATACTGCAGGCGACCCTGCGCCTGCTGCCGATCTCCACGTCGCTGATGCGGGTGGACACCGACCGCACCAGTGACCTCGACGAGCTGCTGGCGCGCATGGACGCCGGCGACCACCGTTACCGCTACTCCGTGGCCTGGATCGACTGCATGGCCACCGGACGCAGCCGGGGCCGTTCGGTGCTCACCCGCGGCGACCACGCCACGGTCGCCGACCTGCCGCCGCGCCGCCGTGCCGACCCGCTGGCCTACGACCCGAAAGTCCGCCTCGCGGCTCCACCGTGGATGCCGTCCGGGCTGATGGGATCCTCCACGGCACGGCTGCTCAACGAGGCCTGGTACCGCAAGGGTCCCCGCCGCCGTCGCGGTGCGCTGCACAGCCTCGGCGGCTTCTTCCATCCGTTAGACGGCGTGGCAGGCTGGAACCGCATGTATGGGCGGCGCGGCTTCGTGCAGTACCAGCTCGTGGTGCCATTCGGCGCCGAGGACGTCATCCGCTCTGCCATCGAACGGCTGGGGGCGGCACGGTGCCCCTCCGTGCTGGCCGTGCTCAAGCGCTTCGGTCCAGGCAACCCCGGGCACCTGTCGTTCCCGATGGCGGGTTGGACGCTGGCCCTGGACCTGCCGGTGGGCCCATCCCACTTACCGGGCCTGCTCGATGCGCTGGACGAGTCGGTCGTTGCGGCGGGCGGGCGTTGCTATCTGGCCAAAGACTCGCGGATGCGCCCGGAGCTGGTCGCCGCCATGTACCCGCGCCTGAACGAGTGGCGTTCGGTCTGCGCCAGCGTGGACCCCGACCACCTGCTGCGCTCGGACCTGTCGCGACGGCTGGGCCTGCGATCATCCGTAGCTGGACCGACGAAGGGGCGAGAACGTGCGTGACGCGCTGGGGGCCGTGCAGTCGGTGCTGGTGCTCGGCGGGAGCTCAGACATCGGTGTGGCGACCGCCCGGCGGCTGCTGGGCTCCCGCGCCGGCACCGTCGTACTGGCCGGGCGCCGACCCGAGGCGCTGGACGCCGCGGCCGACGCGCTGCGCCGGTCGGGCGCCGGGGAGGTCGAGACCGTGGCGTTCGACGCCGACGACACCACCGGTCATGGGGCCTTCGCCGAGCGGGTCTTCGGCGTGCGCGACTTCGACGTGGTGGTGCTGGCCGCGGGCGTGCTCGGCGACCAGGAGACCGCGGAGCACGATCCCGAGGTGGCCGTGGAGGTGCTGCGGACGAACTTCCTCGGCTGCGCATCGATCGCCCTGCATGTGGCGCAGCGGCTGCGGGCACAGGGGCACGGAACCCTGGTCGTGCTGTCGTCGGTGGCGGGGGAGCGGGTGCGGCGGTCCAACTTCGTCTACGGGGCGGGCAAGGCGGGCCTGGACGGTTTCGCCCTCGGGTTGGGCGACAGCCTCGTCGGCTCCGGCGCCCGCGTGATGGTGGTCCGGCCCGGCTTCGTGCACACCAAGATGACGGCTGGTCGCCCCCCGGGACCCCTGGCCACCACCGCCGAGGCCGTGGCCGAGGCCATCTCCGACGGCCTCCGGCGCGACCGCGAGATCGTCTGGGTGCCGGGTGTGCTGCGCGTGGTGATGGCGGTCCTGCGCCATGTCCCACGTCCGCTCTTCCGGCGCCTGCCCGTGTAGGTCCGGCTCAGCGCCTCCCGAGCGGTGGACCCGGGTCGCTGGTCAACCCGGGGTGGTGGGGATCCGGTACCGAATCGGTAGCGGATCCCCACCACCTCAAGTCGGGATGAGGTGCGGGGCAGCCGAGGCAGTCGGGTTAGGACGTCCGTCGAGCCATCAGGCCTGCGGCAGCCTGGTCGGTGGGCAGGAGCACCACCTGGGCGACCTGCACGTGGGCGGGGCGGTCGGCGATCCACACCACGGTCTCGGCCACGTCGTCGGGGGTCAGTGGCGTGATGCCCTCGTAGACGCGCTGGGCACGGTCGTGGTCGCCGGAGAAGCGCACGATGGAGAACTCGGTTTCCACCGCGCCCGGGTCGACCGTGGAAACCCGTACGCCTTTGCCCAACAGGTCCATGCGCAGCCCCGTGGTGATCCGGTCCACCGCAGCCTTGGTAGCGCAATACACCGCACCGTTGGGGTAGGTCTGGTGGCCGGCGATGGAGCCGATGTTGATCACGTGACCCCGCCCACGGCGAACCATCGCCGGCACCACGGCATGGGTCACGTTGAGCAGGCCGGTGACGTTGGTGGCGATCATGCGTTCCCAGTCGGCGGGGTCGTTGTCTTGCAGCGGGCCGAAGCCGACGGCCAGCCCGGCGTTGTTGACCAGCACGTCGACGTTCCGCCAGCCCTCGCCCAAGCCGTCGACGGCGGCGTCCACGGCCGCGCGGTCGCGCACGTCCAGCGGCAGGGTGCGCACCTCGGCGTCCAGCGAGTCCGCCAGCTCGGTGAGCCGATCGTGCCGCCGGGCGCACAGCACCAGGCGGGCGCCGGCGCGGGCGAAGGCCTCGGCGCAGGCGCGCCCGATGCCGCTGGAGGCGCCGGTCACAAAGACGGTGGCGTCGACGAGCATGCCGCAGGCTCCTTGGTCGCTGATGTCGTGGTCGCTGAGGTCGTGGTCGCTGAGGTCGTGGTCGCTGAGGTCGTGG
>Ga0136616_10000241_pt1 | contig 23722 bp, 19 predicted proteins | sample AntDrymUQ2992106_2_FD_106648 | JGI IMG/M metagenome (GOLD analysis project Ga0136616, IMG submission 106648) | Polar desert sand microbial communities from Dry Valleys, Antarctica - metaG UQ299 (21.06) | ecosystem: Environmental > Terrestrial > Soil > Desert | place: Antarctica: Dry Valley... | reverse complement strand
CTTGGGGTTTCGGGTCACGGTGAACACCGACAACCGGCTCATGAGTGACTGCAAGATGACCTCGGAGATGGTTGCCCTGGTCGGTGCCTTCGGCTACGGCTGGGCGGACCTCCAGTGGTTGACCGTCAACGCGATGAAGTCGGCCTTTCTCCCCTTCGACGAGCGACTGACACTCATCAACGACATCATCAAGCCGGCCTATGCAAGCTTGCTCGAGGAGTCAGACTCAGCCACGTCGAGCTGAGCTGACTGTCTCACCGCAGTGGTCGGGCACGCAACGGCCAACAGGCCGCAATCGCATCGAAGTCGGCGTCGTTGTGGGCAAGCTCGACGTCGTGCCGCGTGGCGATGGCGGCGATCAGGCAGTCAACCATGCTGTGCGGTGTGCGGCCTGTTCTGCGCACCGCACGGAAGATCATCGCAGCCTGATGGAAGTCCAGCTGTCGATCGACCGAGAGAAGCACCAGGCCGTTGACAAGACGGTCGATGACCTCGGCCCGAGGGTCTGTATCGGCGCCGGCGAGCAGCTCCATGGAGATGGGCTCAGTGATCGCCAGCTCCGGACCGGTCTCGATCAGTTCCAGCATGCCGGCAGCTGTCGGGCCGGGACTCTGTCGCAAGTGAGCAATCCACGCCGACGAGTCGACCAAGATCACGTTCACATTCTTTCGACCGGCTCAGAACCCTTCGCACTACGCAGCTCGTCCAGGTCTGCAGCGAAACCGATTCCCCGGATGTCAAGCAAGAACCGTGTCGTCACCGGCGCTGCCAACAAGCGACGCAGCGCGAGGTCCACTGCTTCTCGCTTTGTCCGGCTGCCGAACCGGCGCATGACCTCGGCGATCAGATCGTCATCCAAATCGATGTTTGTGCGTCCCATACACCAACGATACACCGCCCACGTCGAGGTAAGTGTCACTCAGTCGTGCCAGCGGACGGCGCCGCTCACCTTCTCCACGACCTCCTCCCAGGCGGAGGCCATCGCGGCGGTGTCGGCCGGCGCCAAAGACTTTCCTACTCCGCGCTGACTTTCGACGAGGGCTCGGCCGAGCGCAGTCTCCGGTCGAATCAAACCGTCCACATCGTCCAGACTCGCGTACTCGGCGACGTCGAGCACGCCGTCGAAGGAATGGGCCAGGCGCGAGTAGTCGAAGACGTCGGTGCTGTCGCCACGGCTGAACAGTTCGGAGATCTCGGCCAGGTCGTAGCGATCTTCCTCGGCCGGCAGCGCAGGGACGTCGCTATCCACCACATCGGGCCAGGTCGCGACGTCGCGCAGGTCGTGTGGGCTCTTGCCACGGATGAAGGCTCCAAGGCCGTCCGCCGAGCGGAAGAGATAGACGGTTTGCTTTCTGCCGAGGAAGCGCGGCGCATCATCGACATAGCACCGCAGGGTCAGCCCACTGCCCTCGGGAAGGGTGAGCTCGACCGGGAGAATTCCGACCGACTCCCAGAACTCGGTGGCCTCGTCGACCTCGTCAGCGTCGGCTTCCCATGCGGTGCTTGGCAATTGAATGACGGCCGTACCGGTGACCGGTTCCTCGATGAGGACGTCGCCGTCCTCGCTCTCGAGGGCGCGGCGGTCGGCATCCTCGGCTTCGCGACCGAGCTTCGCCGCCGCCTGGCGGCGCTTGGCGCGTTCCTCGGCGATCTTTCCGGTCTGTTGCGCCTCCTTGGCAGCCAACTCCTTCTCCTCGGCTTCGAGAACCGAGACGTCAACCTTCGGCCAGCGGATCCGCTTTCCGAGCCGGTTGAGCACCAGCTCCCAGTGTTCGTCGACGGCCTTGCCGACCTCGGTCCAGGAGTTCTCGCCTTCCCGCCCGACGAAGGCATCAGCTCCCATGGACAGCAGCCCGATCTCGGGAACCTGCTCCAGGTCGCGGACGATCCCGGTCGCCGCGCAGCACTCGGCGATCCGGCTGACGATGTCGATGGTGTCGGCGACCTCGCCCACCGACCAGCGGTCCGGGTTCTCGGTGACCAACTCGTACATACCGTCGAGGTCGTAGCGATGGTCGTCATCCGGTGTGAGGTCCCGGGCGGGGAGCGTGGCCACTACCGGCCACACCGGATGGTCGTCCAGGTCGTGCTCGGTGGCCGTGCGGGCATAGGCGGCCAACTCGCGCTCGGACTTGAATACGTGCAGTCGCCCCTCGGCGCCGAGGAAGGCCTGCCACTGCTCGCCGTCCTCTTCCCAAGGCGGAGCCCACAACGTGTAACCGGTCCGGTCGTCGATGGTGAGGGCGATCGGGACGATGGAAGGTGATGCCATGGCGGTGTGTTCAGACTCCGATCGGGTGCCAGACGGTCTTGGTCTCCAAGAACGCCGTCATCCGGGACAGCCCCGGTTCGGCGGCCCAGTCTGGACTACCAACCTGCATTCCGGAAAGCGGCGGCCGTCGAACCCGCTTGAGCGTGCCGGCCGCCTTCGCCTCCAGATCGCGCGCCAAATCGATATCGGCTGCCTCGTCGCCATCCGAGGCGCCGAGAGTTCCGGTCAGGTCGATCGCGTTGACGTCGCCGTGCTCGGCCAGCCATGGACCGATCTCCGCAGCGCTTCCGGTCAGCAGATTCACCACCCCGCCGGGTAGGTCGCAAGTGGCGAAGGCCTCGGCAAGCGTGATAGCCGGTAGCGGCCTGCGTTGCGAGGACACCGCCACGACGACATTGCCACCGGCCACTGCCGGGGCCAGGACACTGACCAGCCCGAGCAGCGAAGAGTCTTGCGGCGCAAGCACAGCCACCACACCGGTCGGCTCGGGGATGGAGAAGTCGAAGTACGGCCCGGCGACCGGGTTCGTCCCACCGAGCACCTGGGCCAACTTGTCGGTCCAGCCCGCGTACCAGACCCAGCGGTCGATGGCGGCAGCGACGACCGTACGCGCCTGCGAAGGCCGCAGCCCCTCACCGGCGGCGACCTCCGCGGCGAACTGATCCGCACGACCCTCCATCACCTCAGCCACCCGGTAGAGGACCTGACCACGGTTGTACGCCGTCGCACCGGCCCAGCCGGAGAAGGCCGCTCGCGCCGCCACGACCGCGTCGCGGGCGTCTTTGCGTGAGGCCCGGCTCGCATTGGCGAGAAAGCTCCCTTTGGCATCGGTGACGACATAGGAGCGCCCGGACTCCGATCGCGGAAACTTTCCACCGATGTAGAGCTTGTACGTTTTCCGCACATTCAGTCGTGAACTCACACCGTCACGCCTCCTCGACGCCGGCCAGGTAGGCGGCCAAGCCGTGCCGGCCGCCTTCCCGTCCGTAGCCGGACTCCTTGTAGCCACCGAACGGGCTGGTCGGATCGAATCGGTTGAAGGTGTTGGCCCACACCACCCCAGCCCGTAGCCGTGACGCGATCGCCAGGATCCGGGAACCTTTGTCGCTCCAGATCCCGGCTGACAGCCCGTACGGCGTGTTGTTGGCCTTTGTCACGGCCTCGTCGGGTGTACGGAAGGTCAGCACCGACAGTACCGGTCCGAAGATCTCGTCCCGGGCAATCCGATGGGCCTGTGAGACCTCGGTGAAAATCGTTGGCGGGAACCAGAATCCACGGTCAGGCAGATCGCACGGTGGGGACCAGCGCACTGCCCCCTCCGCCTCGCCGATGTCGGACAGTTCGCGGATGCGGGCAAGTTGCTCAGCGGAGTTGATCGCACCGACGTCGGTGTTCTTGTCCAGCGGATCGCCCACGCGCAGCGTCTTGAGGCGGCGGCGCAGCGAGGAGATGACCTCGTCGACCACCGATTCCTGGACCAGCAACCGCGACCCGGCGCAGCAGACGTGGCCCTGGTTGAAGAAGATCCCGTTCACGATGCCCTCGACGGCCTGGTCGATCGGGGCGTCGTCGAAGATGATGTTGGCCGCCTTGCCGCCGAGTTCCAGAGTCAGCTTCTTGCGGGTTCCTGCTGCGCTGATCGCGATCTGGCGGCCCACGTCGGTCGAGCCGGTGAACGCGATCTTGTCCACGTCGGGATGCTCGACCAGCGCCCGCCCGGTGTCCCCGGCGCCGGTGATGATGTTGACCACGCCCGGCGGGAGGTCGGCCTGCTGACAGATCTCGCCGAACAGCAGTGCGGTCAGCGGGGTCGTCTCGGCCGGCTTGAGCACGACGGTGTTGCCGGCTGCGAGCGCCGGGGCAATCTTCCAAGCCAGCATGAGGAGCGGGAAGTTCCACGGGATGATCTGTGCCGCAACACCCAAGGGCTTCGGGTCGGGCCCGTACCCGGCGTAGGAAAGCTTGTCTGCCCACCCGGCGTAGTAGAAGAAGTGCGCTGCCATCAGCGGAACGTCCACGTCCCGTGACTCGCGGATCGGCTTGCCGTTGTCCAGGGACTCCAGCACGGCGAGTTCGCGTGATCGTTCCTGGATGATGCGGGCGATCCGGAAGAGGTACTTGCCCCGTTCGGCCGGCGGTAGTCGCGACCAGGTCCGGTTGTACGCGCGGCGGGCCGCCTTCACCGCGGCGTCGACATCGGATGCATCCGCAGCGCAGACCTCGGACAGCACCTCCTCGGTCGCCGGGCTGATCGACTTGAAGCTGGGGCCATGCCCGTCGACGAACTCGCCGTCGATAAACAGGCCGTACGACGGTCGAAGGTCCACGATCGACCGGGATTCCGGCGCCGGGGCGTACTCGAAGCCCACCGCTGCGGTGGGAGGGCTCGCGCTCATGGCTCTTCCACGGAGAAGAGTGCGTCGTCGCTACTCATGGGTGGTCTCGCCTCGCTCTGGTCGACGCTGACTCAGTCGACGGTGACATAGTCGGGGCCGGAGTAGTGCCCGGTGAAAAGCTTCTGCCGTTGCAGGAGCAGGTCATTGAGCAGGCTGGACGCACCGATCCGGAAGAGGTCCGGCGTGAGCCAGTCGGGTCCGGTGGTCTCGTTGATCAGTACCAGGTGCTTGATCGCGTCCTTGGCCGTCCGGATCCCACCGGCCGGCTTCACCCCGATCCGGCGCCCGGTTGCCTCGGCGAAGTCCCGCACCGCCTCGAGCATGACCATGGCCACCGGCAGGGTCGCGGCCGGAGACATCTTCCCGGTGGAGGTCTTGACGAAGTCCCCGCCGGCCAGCATCGCCAGCCAGGATGCCCGCCGTACGTTGTCGTACGTCGCAAGCTCCCCGGTCTCCAGGATCACCTTGAGATGCGCAGTGCCGCAAGCCTGTTTGACCGCGACGATCTCGGCGAACACGTCGGCGTAGCGCCCGGACAGGAACGCGCCCCGGTCGATGACCATGTCGATCTCGTCGGCTCCGGCGCGTACCGCATCCTGGACATCGGTGATCTTGACCTCGCGACTGGCCCGGCCACTGGGGAAGGCGGTGGCGACAGCGGCAACGTGGATGCCGGTGCCCTTCAGGGCTTCGACGGCGTACGGGACGAGGTCGCCGTACACGCAGACCGCCGCCGTGGATGGGCAACTCGGATCGCTCGGGTCGGGGCGCCGAGCCTTGGCACACAGCGAGGCGACCTTGCCCGGTGTGTCCGCGCCCTCGAGCGTGGTCAGATCGATCAAGCCGATCGCAGTATCGATGGCCCATGCCTTCGCGGTGGTCTTGATCGACCGAGTGGCCAGCGTTGCCACCCGCGCCTCTGCGCCGACCTGGTCGACGCCGGGAAGCCCGTGCAGAAATGCGCGCAGCGACGCGTTGTCCCGAGTGGCGTCGAGGTAGGCCGGGGGCGCCGTCGTCAGGGAGAGGGCGGGATCGATCGTCGGGGCGGCCACGATGGAGAAGTCTAGTGGCCGACGCGTCGCGCTACGGTGACTCCTCGTGCAGACCACCGTCGTTGATCATCCCCTCGCCCGCGCCCGCCTGACGACAATGCGTGACGAGGTGACTGATAGCGCGACCTTCCGCGCCGCCCTGGCCGAACTCACCGTCATGCTGCTCTTCGAGGCCACCCGTGACCTCCCGGTCGAGGACTTTCCGATCACGACGCCGGTCGGGCCGACGTTGGGGACGAAGGTGAGTACCCAGCCGGTGCTCGTGCCCGTGCTGCGGGCCGGGCTCGGGATGGCCGATGCGGCGTTCGGACTGCTGCCCGAGGCGACGATGGGCTTCGTCGGGTTGGCCCGGGACGAGGAGACCTTCGAGCCGACGGCGTACATGTCCTCACTGCCGGAGTCCCTGGCCGGTCGCCCCGTCTTCGTACTGGACCCGATGCTGGCCACCGGCGGCTCGCTGGAGCACTGCTGCCGGCTGTTGCTCGACCGTGGGGCCGAGGAGATCACCGTGCTGTGCACACTGGCAGCGCCCGAGGGCCTGGCCCGACTGGAGTCCACCGGCATGCCGCTGCGGGTGTTCACCGCCAGCATCGACGAGGGCCTCAACGACCAGGCCTACATCGTCCCGGGACTCGGGGACGCCGGCGATCGCCAGTTCGGCGCCGTGTGATGCGTTTCCGGATTTCCCCCTCCGCGCTTTCTCCGGAGAATGTGCGGTCAGCGGCGGCGCAGAAGTGCCTTTCTCCGGAGAATGTGCGGTCAGGGGTGTCGTCGCCGGGTCAGCGGGCGAGCAGGGTGCTGACTTCGGCGTGCAGGGCCTCTAGTTCCTCGGCTGCCCGACCTCGCGCCCCGAGGTTTCCCGCATCTGGAAGGACCGGGACGACGACCTCGAGATAGGTCTTGAGCTTGGGTTCGGTGCCGCTGGGACGCACGATCACCCGGACGCCGTTCCCGCGAAACCGCAGTACGTCGGCCTCGGGCAGCAGGTCGTCGGCCTGGACCTCCCGGCCCAGGAGTTTCGCCGGAGGTGCCTGGCGCAGCCGAGACATCAGTTCGCCGATCTCGTCGAGGCGCTCGACCCGGATCGAGATCTGCGCGGTGGCATGCAATCCGTGCTCGAGGGCCAGTTCGTCGAGCCGGTCGGCAATGGTGGCGCCGCGGGCCTTGAGCCGGGCCGCCAGCTCGGTGAACAGCAGCGCCGCGGAGATCCCGTCCTTGTCCCGTACCAGGGCCGGCGCGACGGCGTACCCCAGTGCCTCCTCGTACCCGAAGGACAGCGGTGAGCCGGTCACCAATGGCGCCCGGACGATCCACTTGAACCCGGTCAGGGTCTCGGCGTACGGAACTCGGTGCGCGGCAGCGATCTTGCCCAACAGCGACGACGACACGATGCTCGCAGCGAAGGTGCCGGTCTCGCCGCGGGCGAGCAGGTGATCGGCGAGCAGGACCCCGACCTCGTCACCGCTGAGCATCCGGCCCTGACTGGCGATCGCGCATCGGTCGGCGTCCGGGTCGTTGGCGATCCCGAGATCGGCCCCGCTGGAGGCGACCAGTCCCAGCAACCGGTCCATGGCTCCGGGTTCCTCCGGGTTGGGAAAGCCGACCGTCGGAAAGGTGGGATCCGGCTCGTCCTGGGTCGTGACGACCTCCGGCGCGGGATAGCCGGCAGCGCGAAACACATCACGCAGCACCACCGATCCGACTCCGTGCATCGCGGTGTAGGCGACCGAGAGGTCGCGCGGGCTATCTGCGGCCACGAGTCCGGCGATCCGGTCCACGTACGCGGTCACCACTGTCGCATCGACGGTGCTGAAGGTCTGGGCCATCGGGATGGCCAGGGTCGACCCGGCGGCGGCGATGGCGGCCTGGATCTGTACGTCGGCCGGCGGGACGATCTGTGCCCCGTCACCGAGGTAGACCTTGTAGCCGTTGTCCTGCGGCGGATTGTGGCTGGCTGTGACCATGACGCCGGCGACCGCGGAGTAGTACCTCACCGCGAAGGCCAGGACCGGTGTGGGCAGCGGTTGCGGCAGGACCAGAGCCTGGAAACCGGCGGCGGTCAGCACGGCTGCGCTGTCGTGGGCGAACTCCCGGCTGCGATGCCGCGCGTCATATCCGATGACGACGGTGCCGAATGTCCCGCATTCAGCGAGATAGGCGCCCAGCCCGGCCGCGGCGCGACGTACGACTGCTGCATTCATCCCGCCGGGTCCGGCCCGAAGCGGGCCGCGCAGACCGGCGGTGCCGAAGGTCAGCGGCCCGGTGAACCGGTCGGCCAGATCGGCGATGGCCTCGGGTCGCCGAGCGGTGGCCGCGGTGAGCAGCGCGCCGAGCTCCCGGGCGTCATCGGCGTTGGGATCGTCGGCGATCCAGGACGACGCCGCGTCGAGCAACGGTTGGAGTTGCCCATCCAGCGGCAGCGGCAACGGTGCGGGTGGAAGCGGCGCGGAGGACATCGACGAGGAAGACATCGGCTAGAGCCGGCCGATCAGGTCCCGCAGCAATCCACCCATCCGCTGCGCCGAGGCGTGTCCCGCCTCCAGCACCTCGACATGGTTGAGCGGGACGCCGGTGATCCCCGCCGCGAGGTTCGTCACTAGGGACAGTCCGAACACCTCCATGCCGGCCGCGCGCGCCGCGATCGCCTCGAGGGCGGTCGACATCCCGACCAGGTCGGCGCCCAGGCTGGCTAGCATGCGGATCTCGGCAGGGGTCTCGAAGTGCGGTCCCGGCAAGGCGGCGTACACCCCTTCGGCCAGGTCGGGCTCGATCTCCCGGGCCAGCCGACGCAGCCGCGGCGAATACAGGTCGGTCAGGTCGACGAACTGGGCGCCGACCAGCGGCGAGGTCGCGGTCAGGTTGAGGTGGTCGCTGATCAGGACCGGCTGGCCGACGGTGAAGCCTTCGCGCAACCCGCCGGCGGCGTTGGTCAGGATGATCGTCTGAACTCCGAGGGCGGCCGCCGTACGAACCGCGTGGGCGACCTGGGCCACGCCGTAGCCCTCGTACAGATGGGTCCGTCCCAGGAAGACCAGCGCCTGGCGCTCACCTGCCTTTATCAGCCGGATCTTGCCGCTGTGCCCGACCACGCCTGGGGCGGTGAACCCGGGCAGGTCGACAGCCGAGATCTCGGCCAATGGCTCAGCGAGGACGTCGGCGGCCGGCCGCCACCCCGAACCCATGACCACGGCCACGGTGGGATGGCTCGGCGGCAGTGCATCGTGCAGCGCCGCCGCCGCCGCAGAGATCAGCTCACTCGATGACATGGCGGGGGAGCCTAGCCGGGCTGGGCTACCGGGCGGGGTAATACCGCACGATGGACTGGGCCACACAGACCGGCTTGTCCACGCCTTCGGCCTCCACGGTGGCGTCGACGGTCGCCTGCACACCGCCGCTGACCCGCTCGGCTGCGACCAACTCGGCATGGACCCGGACCCTGGAGCCGACCGGTGTCGGCGCCGGGAAGCGGACCCGGTTCAGCCCGTAGTTGATTCCCATGGCTACGCCGTCCACCTGGAACGCGTTGTGCAGCAAGGGCACCAACATCGAGAGAGTCATGTAACCGTGCACGATCGTACGACCGAACGGTCCGGCGGCAGCGCGTTCGGGGTCCACGTGGATCCACTGCTCGTCCTTGGTGGCTCTGGCGAAGGCGTCCACATCGGATTGCGGAATCTCGACCCAGTCGCTGGTGCCGAGATCAGAACCGACCATGTCTAGCAGTGCGTCCGGAGTGGCAATGGTCCTCGTCATGCCCACCATCCTCACCTATCCGGCCGGTCCGCCGGTCCTGGCCACGGGCTGGACGGCGCGCTCGAGGACGCAGCTGCGCCAAAGGTCACACCGCAGGGGCCCAGCCTGACGCCGGATCGGCCACCGGTGCGGCCTAGACTTACGGGGTTGTCAATCGTCGCACTGTGGGCGCCCAACAGAGGGCCGCTCCGACGGCGAGTGGTCGAACAGACCAGCGACTGTCGATCGAGAGGATTGCCCCGGTGTCCCGCGCATGAGTGTCGTCGCGACGAGTGCGGCTCTGCCAGGCGAGCGGGTCGGCGGCTGGATCGATGCCTGGGTCGAGGCCCACGCCGCGGAGCTGGTGGAGACCCGGCGCACGATCCACGCCCACCCCGAACTCGGCTACGTAGAGCACGAGACCACCGACCTGGTCCTCGGCCAACTCCGCGAGGTGGGGCTGGAACCCACCCGGCTCGACCACGGAACCGGCGTGATCTGCGATGTCGGGGACACCGGCCCGGTGGTGGTGCTTCGGGCAGACATCGACGGGCTGCCACTGTTCGACCTCAAGGACGTGCCGTACAAGAGCCAGAACCCAGGGGTCGCGCACGCCTGTGGGCACGACGCACACACGGCGATGCTGCTCGGCGTCGCCCGGTTGCTCAACGAGTTGGCTGCCTCCGCTGAGCCCGGAATGGCCCACGGCCTCGGCGGTCGCGTCCGGTGCGTGTTCCAGCCAGCGGAGGAACAGGTACCCGGCGGCGCGCTCGAGGTCTTGAAGACCGGCGCTCTGGACGGGGCGGTCGCAGCCTTCGCCGTGCACTGCGACCCCACCCTCGACGTCGGCCGGGTGGGTCTCAAGGCCGGGCCGATCACTGCGGCCTGCGATGCCGTCAAGGTGACGCTGACCGGTCCCGGCGGGCACACCGCTCGGCCGCACATGACCGTCGATCTCGTTGATGCCCTGGGTCGGGTGATCATCGCGACTCCCGGGCTGCTGTCGCGGCAGGTGGACCCCCGGGCCGGACTGTCTCTGGTGTGGGGTGCGGTCGGTGCCGGGATCGCCGCCAACACGATTCCCGACAGCGGAACGCTGCATGGGACGATCCGACTGCTCGACCGGGATTGCTGGGACGAGGCCGAGAAGCTGATCCGGCGCCTCGTCGCCGAGGTCGTGGCGCCCACCGGAGCGCAGGTCCAGATCGACTATCAGCGCGGCGTGCCTCCGGTCGTCAACTCTCCCGGTCCGATCGCCACGCTCACCGCCTCGGCCCGGGAGACCGTCGGTGCCGACGGCGTCCAGCCGACCGAGCAGAGCCTTGGCGGCGAGGACTTCGCCTGGTATGCCGACTACGCACCGATCGGGCTGGCCCGGCTGGGCACCTACGGTGGCGGACCCCCGTTGGATCTGCATCGCGGCAGTTTCGACATCGACGAGCGCGCTCTCTCGATCGGGGTACGGCTATTGGCTCGTACGGCGCTGCGGGCGCTGGCGGGCGAGCCCGGGTAGCGCAGCCGCGATGGCGCAGCGGTCGGACCCACCTCCGACGGCGACGGAGGAAGTGTCGCCGCCAGAAGAGGTGACCGCCCCAGAGGCACTGTCGTTGGCCGCCGGATTTCCGCAAGCCGACCGAGGGCAGTGGCAGGAACTGGTCGCTGGCATCCTCCGCCGGTCCGGACTCGGGGTTGCGTCGGGGTCGGTAGAGGATGCGTTGCGCACCTCCGTCGACAGCGGCCTAGAGGTCGCGCCGTTGTACGTCGCCGAGGATGCCGCTGATCTTCCGCGGTACGTCGGCGTACCAGGTCTGGCGCCGTTCGTACGCGGCAGTCGAGCGGGTCGTCCCGAGTACGAGGGCTGGGATGTTCGCGCCCGCCACGCCCATCCCGACGTCGAGGTCACCCGGCAGGCCATCGCTGCCGACCTCGCCAACGGAGTGACCTCGCTCTGGCTGGTGCTCGGCCAGGGGGCGATCCCCGTCCAGGCACTACCCGAAGTACTTGACAGTGTGCTTCTCGACGTGGCTCCGGTTGTGCTGCAGGCGGGGTCGGCAACGCCGCAGGTTGCGGACTCGTTCTTCGACCTGGCCGCCTCGACAGGTGTCAAGGCCGGGGAATTGCTCGGCAACCTGGGCGCTGATCCGTACAGCGATGCGATCCGTACCGGTTCCGAGCTGGACCTGTCGGTGGCGGTCTCGTTGGCTCGCCGCTGCCATGACAACTTTCCACTGACGCGGGCGATCACGGTGGACAGCACCGTGTTCCACGATGCCGGCGCCGGAGTCGTGGAGGAGCTGGGCTGCTCGTTGGCGGCCGGAGTCGGGTACCTTCGCGCGCTGACCGACGGTGGGTTTGACGTCGATTCAGCGTTGGCAGCGCTGGACTTCCGGTATTCCGCCGGCGCGGACCAGTTCCTGACCATCGCCGCATTTCGGGCCGCCCGTCGTCTGTGGAACCGGGTCGGCGAGGTGTCCGGTGCGTCAGCGTCAGCGTCGGTTCGCGGACAGCGTCAGCATGCGGTTACCTCCTCGGTGATGATGACCCGGCGCGATCCGTGGGTGAACCTGCTGCGCACCACAGTTGCCTGTTTCGCGGCCGGAATCGGTGGCGCCGACACCGTCACGGTGGCGCCCTTCGACAGTGAAATCGGGTTGCCGGATTCCTTCGCCCGCAGGATCGCCCGCAACACCCAGACGCTGCTCATGGAGGAAGGCCACCTCGCCCGGGTGCTGGATCCGGCCGGCGGCTCCTGGTATGTCGAGTCATTGACCGACCAGTTGGCCACAGCGGCATGGGACTGGTTCACGGAGATCGAGCGGGCCGGGGGACTGGCCGCGGCCACGACCAGCGGCTTGGTCGCCGACCGGATCGCGGCGGTCTGGGCGGTCCGTCGGGATCGACTCGCGCACCGGAACGATCCGATCACCGGAGTCAGCGAGTTCCCGAACCTCACCGAGACGCTGCCCGTACGTGAGCCGCACCCGGTTGTGGAGCCAGGGTCGCGACGGGCGGCCCTGCCGGTCGTACGAGCCGCGGGGGACTTCGAGACGCTCCGGGATCGAGTGGATGCCATTGCCGTGGAGCAGGATTCGCGGCCGGCAGTCTTCCTGGCCACTTTGGGTCCGATCGCCGCGTCGACGCCGCGGGCCTCCTTTGCCGCGAACCTCTTCCAGGCCGCCGGATTCGACACTCCCAGCAATGGCGCCGACGACGCCGAGAATGCGGGGATTGTCTCGGCTTTCGTCCGGGCCGCAACGTCGGTTGTGTGCCTGTGCGGCACTGATCAGCTCTACGCGGAGCAGGCGGCCGCCCTCGCCGAGGCGTTGCGTCGGGCCGGAGCGACTCAGGTATGGCAGGCGGGTGCAGCAGATCCTGGCAGTTTGCGTCAAAACCGCCAAGACATCGATGCGACCGGTGATCTCGCTCGCATCGATGGACATGTCTTCGCCGGATGTGATGCGCTGGCTGTGCTGGATGCGGTGCTCGAGGCGGTCCGGCCGGCCGAGGGAGATGAGCCGTCATGAGTGATGCGCGAAGCCCTAGAAGCGGGGCGGACGTGCCGTCGGTGATCCCTTACTTCGGCGACGTCGAGCTCGGGCCTCTTCCGGTCGATGCACTCGGACCGATGCAGTGGGCTGACCAATATCAGGCAGTGGCCGGACGCAATGCCGCTGAAGCGAATTGGCTTACACCGGAAGGCATTACGGTCCCGCCGCTCTACACGGTTGAGGACCTCAGAGATCTGGACTTCCTCGGAAGCTACCCGGGCATCAAGCCCTATCTGCGTGGGCCGTACCCGACGATGTACACGACCCAGCCGTGGACGATCCGCCAGTACGCCGGGTTCTCCACCGCAGCTGCGTCGAACGCCTTCTACCGGCGCAACCTGGCCGCCGGGCAGAAGGGGCTGTCGGTCGCCTTCGACCTGCCGACCCACCGTGGGTACGACTCCGACCACCCGCGCGTACCGGGCGATGTCGGGATGGCCGGCGTCGCGATCGACTCGATCCTGGACATGCGCCAACTCTTCGACGGTATCCCGCTGGATCAGATGTCGGTGTCGATGACTATGAACGGCGCCGTGCTCCCCGTACTCGCGCTCTACATCGCCGCCGCCGAGGAACAGGGTGTTGCTCCGCAACAGCTTTCCGGCACCATCCAGAACGACATCCTCAAGGAGTTCATGGTCCGCAACACCTACATCTACCCGCCCGGGCCGTCCATGCAGGTGGTCAGCGACATTTTCAGCTACACCTCGCAGAAGATGCCGAAATACAACTCGATCTCGATTTCGGGCTATCACATTCAGGAGGCCGGTGCGACCGCCGACCTGGAGCTTGCCTACACACTCGCCGACGGGATGGAGTACATCCGGGCGGGTCAGGCCGCTGGGTTGGACATCGACGTGTTCGCCCCGCGACTGTCCTTCTTCTGGGCAGTCGGGATGAACTTCTTCATGGAGGTCGCCAAGTTGCGGGCCGGGCGACTGCTCTGGGCGAAGCTGGTCGCCGACGCCGGGGCGAAGAACGACAAGTCACTGTCGCTGCGGGCGCACTGCCAGACCTCGGGCTGGTCGCTGACCGCGCAGGACGTCTTCAACAACGTCGTACGGACCTGCCTGGAAGCGATGGCCGCTACCCAGGGGCATACCCAGTCGTTGCATACCAACGCCCTCGACGAAGCCCTGTCGTTGCCCACGGACTTCTCGGCCCGCATAGCCCGCAACACTCAACTGATGCTGGCCCAGGAGTCGGGTACCACCCGGGTGATCGACCCCTGGGGTGGGTCGGCCTACGTCGAGAAGCTCACCTACGACCTGGCCCGACGCGCCTGGGCGCACATCGAGGAGGTCGAGGCCGCCGGCGGAATGGCGCAGGCGATCGAGGAGGGCCTGCCCAAGCTCCGGATCGAGGAGGCCGCTGCACGTACCCAGGCGCGGATCGACTCCGGGCGCCAGCCGGTGATCGGCGTGAACAAGTACCGGGTGGACGACGCCGACGAGGACATCGAGGTCCTCAAGATCGACAATGCCGATGTGCTGGCCCAGCAGGTGGCCAGGCTAAAGAGCCTTCGCGCGGAACGGGATTCGTCGACCTGCGCGGCTGCGCTCAAGAAGCTGACCGATGCCGCCTGGGCAGCCGCCGAGGGCAATCGTGGCTCCGACCTCGCCGACAATCTGCTCACCCTGGCCATCGACGCGGCGCGCGCCATGGCCACGGTCGGCGAGATCTCCTCGGCCTTGGAGGAGGTGTACGGACGGCACCGGGCCACGGTACGGACGATCTCCGGTGTCTACCGGGACGAGGCGGGCGCCATGGACGGCATCGAGAAGACCCGGCGCCTTGCCGATGAGTTCGAACGGGCCGAGGGTCGCCGACCCCGGATCCTCGTGGCCAAGATGGGCCAGGACGGACACGACCGTGGCCAGAAGGTGATCGCCACCGCCTTCGCCGACCTCGGCTTCGACGTCGATGTCGGCCCGTTGTTCCAGACGCCCGAGGAGGTAGCCCTGCAGGCCGTCGAGGCCGATGTGCACATCATCGGCGTCAATTCGCTAGCCGCGGGACATCTCACCCTGGTACCGGCCCTGCGGGCGGCGCTGACCGAGATGGAGGCTGAGAACATCCTGATCGTTGTCGGTGGGGTCATTCCGTCCGGGGACTTCGCCGAACTCGAAGCGGCCGGTGCGACAGCGATCTTTCCGCCCGGAACGGTCATCGCCGAGGCCGCCCAGGGCTTGCTGGCGACACTGTCCGAGCGCCTCGGACACTCGTGAGCCGAAGCGCTGGACTGAGGGCAGCGGCGGATGGGTGATCTGGTCACCCGGTTGACCGAGGGCGTGCTGGCGGGATCGCGTACGTCGGTGGCCCGGGCGATCACCCTCGTGGAGTCCCGGCGGGCTGATCATCGTGAGCAGGCACAGGAGCTGCTCAGCGTCCTGCTGCCGCATACCGGGTCGGCTCGCCGAGTCGGGATCAGCGGTGTCCCCGGGGTAGGCAAGTCGACGTTCATCGACGCGTTGGGGACCGCACTGACCGCCGCCGAGCACCGGGTGGCCGTCCTGGCCGTCGACCCGTCCTCGACCCGTAGCGGTGGCTCGATCCTGGGCGACAAGACTCGGATGTCGCGGCTGGCCGTCGATGAAGCGGCCTTCATCCGGCCCGCTCCTACCGCCGGCACGCTCGGTGGGGTCACTCAAGCCACCCAGGAGTCGATGGTCGTCGTCGAGGCGGCGGGCTACGACGTCGTGCTGGTCGAGACCGTGGGTGTCGGTCAGTCCGAGGTAGCGGTGGCGGACATGGTCGACTCGTTCCTCTTCCTGACCATGGCGCGTACCGGTGATCAGCTGCAGGGGATCAAACGCGGGATCCTGGAGATCGCGGATGTCATCGCGGTCAACAAGGCCGACGGCCCACACACCACCGATGCCCGCAGGGCCGCGCGCGAGTTGGGCGCGGCCATCCGGATGTTGCGTGGGTCCGGATCTGCTTGGCGAGTACCGATTCTCACGTGTTCTGGACTAGATGGCACGGGCCTCGACGAGGTCTGGGCACAGGTGGTGGCCCATCAGGAACACCTGGCAACCGAGGGCGAACTGGAGCGCCAACGTCAACGCCAGCAGGTGCGTTGGACCTGGCGGATGGTGCACGACGCACTCGAGACCGACCTGCGCGAGCATCCTGCCGTACGGAAACTGGCGCCGGGCACGGAGCGCGCGGTCCAGGCCGGGGAGCTCACCCCCTCACTGGCCGCGCAACAGATTCTGGACGCCTACCGCAACCGCTGACCTTGACCGGGCCCTCGTTGGCTGATGCGGTCAGCGCGTCCAGTTCGGGTCGCGACCGGTCAGTCCGAGTAGCCGGTCCAGCACCGGGCCCGTGTCTGGCACGGGTACCGGCTCGGCGTAGATCCCGATCTGTCTGCCCTGCTCGGCCGTCTTCTCCACCTCGATAGCGCCGGATGACCCATTTCGGGCTGACGCCGACGTGCTCGGCAAATGACCGCTGTAGCCGCCGAACGCTGGTTCCGAGCCGGTCGGCCAGGGTGTCCACCCTGGTGATGCCCGGCTCGGCGGCAATCCGAGCGACGATCGCAGCGACTTTCTCCGCACGGGTCGGGAGGCGGCAGCTTCGCCCGCAGGAATCCTCGACGACGCGGACCATCTCCGCCTCGTCGGGTCAGGTGGACGTCCTGCTCGCTGGCTGCGGGCGGCTCAATTTGGTCACAGCTCCATGATCGCGGAAGAGTTTGTCCACAAATCCTGTTGAGGTCCCACGAGCGTTTTGCCAGCGGCGACGGTGGCGGCATGGACATTGCCTTGGCCCAGTTGGCGTCACGACAGGGCGGGATCATCACCCGCGACCAAGCTCTCACGGTGCTGACGCCCGCCGAAATTCGCCGTCGGCTACGTCGGGGTGTGTGGCGACTGACGCCCTGGCGGGGGATGTACGTCGACGCCGAGGTCCCGGACGACTTACCATCACTTGTGCGGGCCGCTGGGCTACTTGTAGGCGGGGACCTGGTTGCCTGTCATACCACCGCTGCGGCTATCTGGGGCTTCGACGTCCGCTCTGATGACCGCCTGCATTTCCTGGACCCGCCCGATGTGGACAACCGCCGCAGACCTGGCCTGCAGGTGCACCCGTCAGTCCTGGGTACCGATGATGCTGTGCGCATGAACGGCATCTGGTGCACCCCACCGGCTCGTACCGCCTGCGATGTCGTCCGGCTCACCGCGCCGATCGAACAGTCCGGCCTTCGCCAGGTCATCCGGCTCAGGTGGCTGATACCCCGTGCCGACGCGCTGGCCGAGTCCCCATGAGTCACGCATGCGGTAGCGCTTCCTTGATGCCCACCTTCCGGCGCCTGCGTGCCAGATCCGCGTAGGAGACATGGGTGAGCGGTGGCACCGGCTGGATACCGGATGGCGCGATCGCCGAGTCGGCGCCGAGTACGACGGCGGTATCGCGCATCTGACCCAGGATCAGCTGCGCGCCGACCGGGATCGACACAACTGGCTCACCGAGAACGGCTGGACGCTGCTGCATTTCACCGACGTTGACGTCTACCGACGGCACACGCGAATGGTCGCCACAGTCCGCCGGCTTCTCGACCGCAATGCCGCCTGACCCGAAACCCCCGCGATCATGGAGCCCTGACCAAATTTCACACCGAAAGGTGGTCACAGGTCCATGATCACAGGGGCTTGTGGGCATCGCGCGCAAGTGCTCGGCACCCTCCGCGCCCAGCTTTCGATGATGGCTCCGGTGTGGCGTCGCTACTGACCGCTTTGGGTTCGGTGGTGACGCCGGCCTGAGCGGGGATTCTTATGTGGGGAGCAGCCCGCGGCGTTCCAGCAGCGGTTCGATCCGGGGCGGTCGGCCGCGAAAGGCGGCGAATGCATCCATCGGGTCCACGCTGCCGCCGAGAGACAGCAGCCCGGCGCGGAACGCGTCGCCGTTCGTACGGCGAAGACCGTCGTTCTCGTGGAACCATTCGACGGTGTCGGCGTCTAGCACCTCCGACCAGATGTAGGAGTAGTAACCGGCGCTGTATCCGCTCGCGAAGATGTGCGAGAAGTACGAGCTCCGGTACCGCGGTGGAATCGAATCCAGTTGCAGGCCATGACGAGCCAGCGCCGCAGCCTCGAAGGCCTCCACGTCCTCCGGTGCGATCGGCGGGTCGGACGGCGACCGGCGGTGCCATTCCTGGTCGAGCAGAGCTGCCGCGAGGTAGGACGTCGTCGCGAACCCCTCCCCGTAGGAGCGCGAAGCCAGCAGACGGTCGGCGAGCGCCTGCGGTAGCGGCTCCCCGGTGTGGTGGTGAACGGCGTAGTTCGCCAGCACGCTGGGCCACCAGGCCCACATCTCGTTGACCTGGGACGGGTACTCGACGAAGTCGCGCGGCACACTCGTACCGGAGAAGCGGGGGTATCCGACGTCGGAGAACAGGCCGTGCAATGCATGCCCGAACTCGTGGAAAGCGGTCCGCACCTCGTCGGTGGTCAACAGGGTCGGCTCGCCCTCGGCCGGGCGCGGGATGTTCAGAGTGTTGACCACGACCGGCAACGTGTCGAAGAGCTGGCTCTGGTCGACGAGGGTGTTCATCCATGCACCACCGCGCTTGGACTCCCGCGCATAGAAGTCCGCGAGGAAAAGGCCCAGCGCGGCGCCGTCGGCATCGGTGACTTCGAAGACGCGCACATCGGGGTGATAGGTCGGCAGATCATGCCGTTCGGCGAAACCCAATCCGTACAGCTCCCCGGCCGCGTGGAAGATCCCCTGCAGCAGAACCCGTTCCAGCTCCAGGTACGGCCGCACAGCGGCGGCATCGATGTCGAACCGGGCACGCTTGACCTGTTCCGCGTAATAGGCCCAGTCCCAGGGCTGCAGTGATCCGGTGCCGCCGTCAGCTTCGAAGGCGGCCTGCAGTTCGGCCTCCTCCAGCCGGGCGTTGGCCACCGCCGGTCCGACCAGCCCGTGCAGCATCGTCGCCACCGCATCGGTGGTGCCCGCGGTCTGGTCCTCAACGATGTAGGAGGCGTGGTCGGGGTATCCGAGCAAGCCGGCTCGTTCAGCGCGCAGGCAGGCGATCCGGGTCAGGGTGCGTCGCGTGTCGTGCTCGTTGCCGCGGCTGCCCCGCGAGGTTGCCGCACGAAAGACCCGCTCGCGCAACGCTCGGTCGGTCAGCGCGACCAGGACCGGCTGTGCCGTCGGCAGGATCAGGGGCAGGAGGTATCCCGACTCGTGACCCCGGCTACGCGCGGTCTCGGCCGCGGAGGCGCTGGCGTCCTGCGTCAGACCGGCCAGCTCTGCGCTGTCCTCGACATGGACAGCAGAGGCATTCGTCTCAGCCAGCAATCGAGCGGAAAAACCCGTCGACAGGCTCGACAGTTCCTCGTTCAGCTGGCGCAGCCGGGCTTGCGCGTCATCGGAGAGCCGGGCGCCCGCGCGTACGAAGTCGCTGCGGTAGCGCTCCAGCAGGCGGTCCTGCTCCGCGCTGAGCCCCAAGTCGGCTCGCCGGTCGTACAGGTCCTCGATCCGGTCGAACAGGGCGGCATGCAGGTGGATCGCGTCCGAGTGGGCAGCCAGTTGCGGCGCCACGGCGGCCTCGATCGCCCGCAGGCCGTCGGTGGAGGTCGAGCCGACCAGGTTGAACAGCACCGTGCTGACCCGGTCCAGCAACCGTCCGGAGCGCTCCAGGGCGACGATCGTGTTCTCGAACGACGGCTGATCCGGCGAGCCGGCGATCACCTCGACCTCGGCCAACTGCTCGGCCATCCCCGCCTCGAAGGCGGGAAGATAGTGCTCCTCGTGGATCAGGTCGAAGGGCGGCAGCCCGTACGGAAGCTCACTAGGCCGGGCGAAGGGGTTGTCATGTGAGACCTGGAGCGCACCTTGGCAGGGGTTAGAGGGCAGCACCGCATCCACCTTGCCAGAGCGTCAGTCGCCGACCGAGCGGCACTCGCGTGCCCGCAAGGCCGCGACGTAGTCATCCGGTGCGGCCGCGGCCTGCGCGGCATCGGCGATCAGACCGATGGTGCGTGCCGAGGGAAGCCCGCCCTCGAAGGCGTCCAGAACGTAGGTCCAGGCCATTACGTCCCCGGTCAGTGTGTGCACCCGGACCCGCATCGTCATGTAGAGGTCGTTGTCGGCGCCCTCCCAGGCGTCGAGCAGCCGCTGGTCCTCGGCGGAGACGTCGTACAGCGCGACGAACACGACTTCGTCGTCGACCGGGACGATCGTGGGCAGCGCCCCTTCCCAGCCCAGTTCCTCGCCGCCGAAGGTGAGTCGCCACCCACGGATCCAGCCGGTGCCCGCCTCCGGGGAGTGCGGGCAGCGACGGATCATCTGCGTCGGATCCATGTTCGACCCGTAAGCGGCGTAGAGCGGCACCGGCGCAGCGTAGCGACGCGTGGCGCGGCTCGGCGGGAACGCCGTCGTGCTGAGCGCGGGCCGGGTGCGGGAGAATGGCCCCGTGACCAGCATTGTGATCATCGGGGGCGGACCGGCCGGGTACGAAGCCGCGCTGGTCGCTGCGCAACTCGGCGCCGATGTCACCGTGGTCGAGCGCGACGGCCTGGGCGGGGCGTGTGTGCTCGCCGACTGCGTCCCCTCCAAGACCTTCATCGCATCCAGTGGTGCGTTGACCAGCGTCCGGGACAGCGCAGAGCTGGGCGTACGGGCCGGCCAGGTCGCGCAGTCCAGCCTGGATCCGGGCACCGTTCACGGTCGGGTCAATGCGCTGGCTGCCGCACAGTCGGCCGACATCCGGACCCGGCTGGCCCGCGAAGGAGTGGTCCTGATCGCTGGATCAGCCAGATTGGCCGATGCCGCGCCGGGTCTGGCGCGCCACGTGGTCCACGTCGAGTCCGCGGACGGGGGCCAGGACATCGACAGCGACATCCTGCTGCTGGCCACCGGCGCCGATCCCCGCATCCTGCCCGGTGCCGAGCCGGACGGTGAACGGATCCTGTCCTGGCGGCAGGTCTATGAGCTCGAGGAGTTCCCCGAGCATCTCGTCGTCGTCGGCTCGGGCGTGACCGGCGCGGAGTTCGCCAGTGGTTACCTCGAGGCCGGGGTCCCGGTGACCTTGGTTTCCTCCCGCGACCGGGTACTGCCCGGCGAGGATGCTGACGCCGCTGAGGTCCTCGAGCAGGTATTCGTGAAGCGCGGCGGGCAGATCGTCAAGCAGGCCAGAGCTTCCGGTGTCCGACGGGACCGCGGCGGGCAGTCCGCGGGCAGCGGCGACGGCGTGATCGTGTCCTTGGAGGACGGACGCGAGGTCCGCGGATCGCATGCGCTGATGACTGTCGGCTCGATACCGAACTCGGGTGGACTCGGACTGGAATCTGCCGGCGTCGCCGTGACTGCAAGCGGGCACATCACGGTGGACAAGGTGTCGCGTACCAACATCGCCGGCATCTATGCCGCGGGTGACGTGACCGGCGTCTGGCCGCTGGCCTCGGTCGCGGCCATGCAGGGCAGGGTGGCGATGTGGCACGCCCTCGGTGATGCCGTGGCTCCGATCAAGCTGAAGACGGTGGCGGCCAACGTGTTTACCCATCCCGAGATCGCCACGGTCGGGCACTCGGAGAAGGTCATCGCCGAACGAGCGATGGCGGCCGACATCATCATGTTGCCGTTGGCCACCAACGCCCGGGCGAAGATGGTGGACCTGCGAGACGGGTTCGTGAAGTTGTTCTGCCGGCGCCCGACCGGGGTCGTCATCGGCGGAGTCGTCGTGGCACCGGGCGCCTCCGAGCTCATCCTGCCGATCGCCCTCGCGGTGCAGAACAGCCTGACCGCGGCCGATCTGGCGCACACCTTCTCGATCTATCCCTCGCTGTCCGGAACGATTACCGAAGCCGGGCGCCGGCTCATGACTGCCGACGACCTTTCTTGACGGCAGCCAGCACGTGACCGGGTCCGTGGACGGGACGTTGGACCTGGCCTACCTGCGTGCACACCCCCACATCGTCCCGATGATGGTGCGGCACCAGCGGATCCGCGCCACCCCGCTGCCGGGTGGTGACAGCTCCGTCGCCGAACTGTTCACCCTCGACGGTGGGGAGATGCTCTTCGCCAAGTCCCGCGAGGAGGCGCCCGCCGGATTCTTTGCAGCCGAAGCAGCCGGGCTGGCTTGGATCGCGCAAGCGGCGGTGATCCCCACCCCGGAGGTCATCGCTGTCGGCGACGAACTCCTGCTTCTGGAATGGCTGCCCCGCGGCGAAGCCACGCCGGACGCGGCCGAACGGTTCGGCGCCGACCTGGCCGGACTGCATCTGGCCGGCGCTGACCGCTTCGGGGCCCCCTGGTCCGGGTTCATCGGGCGGCTGACGATGGACAACTTCGGGGTCCCCTCGGGGAGATGGGCCGAGTTCTTCGCCGTACGGCGGATCGAGCCGTATCTGCGTGCCGCTCGGGATGCCGGCCGCATCTCGGCAGAGGACGCAGCTGCGGTGTCGGCTGTGCTTGCTCGGCTGGACTCCCTCGGTGTGCCAAGCGAGCCACCGGCGCGTCTGCATGGGGACCTGTGGAGCGGGAACGTGCACTGGGCGGCCGACGGAAAGGTGTACCTGGTCGATCCTGCCGCGTACGGCGGGCACCGTGAGACCGACCTCGCGATGCTGGCGCTGTTCGGCGCGCCGTACCTCGAGCGGATCCTGGCCTCCTACCAGGAGGTCGCTCCGTTGGGCTCGGGCTGGCGGGAGCGGGTGGGGCTGCATCAGCTGTTCCCGGTGCTCGTGCACGCCGTCATGTTCGGGGGCTCGTACGGCGCTCAGGCCGGCGAACTGGCCTGCCGCTACCTCTGAGCCGCGCTCCCTAGCCGCAGCGGCGAGGTACGACGCGTCCCGCCCTCGTTTTCACGCGCCGAACCGCGGTACAGCGCGTCTGGCCTCAGTTCTCGTTCGGCTCTGCAGCTGCGTCCGCGATCGTGCAGATGGTTGCGCCGCTGCTGACGACCTCGCCGACCGAGGCGCCGAGGCCGCTGACCGTGCCGGCCTTGTGCGCGTTGATCGGCTGTTCCATCTTCATCGCTTCCAGGACGACGACGAGATCACCGGCCTCGACCGTGACACCGTCCTCGACCGCGATCTTGACGATCGTGCCCTGCATCGGACTGGTCAGCGCGTCACCTCCGGCCGCTCCGCCCGACCCGCCGCCGCCGCGACGGCGGGGTTTGGCAGCGACGCCGCCGGGCACGGCACCGCCGCCGCCTAGGGCCAGGCCGCCAGGCAGCGAGACCTCCAGCCGGCGACCGCCCACCTCCACCACAACGGTCTGTCGCTCAGCAGGCGCGTCAGGATCCTCGGTCGGGTCGGCATAGGGCGGGATCTGGTTGTCGAACTCGGTCTCGATCCACCTGGTGTGCACCGAGAACGGCTCGGAGGTGAAGGCCGGATCGGAGACGATCGCGCGGTGGAACGGCACGACGGTCGGCATCCCGGCGACTTCGAGCTCGTCCAGCGCCCGGCGGGACCGCTCGAGGGCCTGCTCCCTGGTAGCGCCGGTGACGATCAGCTTGGCCAGCATCGAGTCGAAGCCGCCACCGATCACGTCACCCTCGACGACGCCGGAATCCAGCCGCACGCCCGGGCCGCTTGGTGGCCGCCACCGGGTGACCGTCCCGGGCGCAGGCAGGAAGTTGCGTCCGGCGTCCTCGCCGTTGATCCGGAACTCGAAGCTGTGGCCACGTGGTTCGGGATCGGTGTCGTACCCCAGTGGCTCCCCGTCGGCGATCCGAAACTGTTCACGGACGAGGTCCAG
>Ga0136616_10000240_pt1 | contig 23885 bp, 19 predicted proteins | sample AntDrymUQ2992106_2_FD_106648 | JGI IMG/M metagenome (GOLD analysis project Ga0136616, IMG submission 106648) | Polar desert sand microbial communities from Dry Valleys, Antarctica - metaG UQ299 (21.06) | ecosystem: Environmental > Terrestrial > Soil > Desert | place: Antarctica: Dry Valley... | reverse complement strand
GCGCGCAGGTCCTGCCACTGCGTGACGTACTCGTCGGGCGCGTCCGGCGTCCCGGTGCGCATCGGGAACTTGCCCTCGGGGGCCAGCTGCAGCCAGTCGATGTAGCCCTGGTCGAACCAGTAGCGGGCGAACGCCTTGGCGGCCTCGACGTTGGAGTCAGCGCCGATCCCCAAAAACGAGATCTGGCCGTACTGGGCGGGTTCCGCCCCCCCGCCGCTCAACGCGCCGACCAGTCCCGAGTTCTTCGCCAGGAAGGCCGGGTCGTCCTTGCACTCGGGACAGGTTGGCAGCGCGTCGTTTCGCAGGCCGGCCATCTCGTCGAGGATGAACGGCGACCAGATGATCATGGCCGCCTGACCGGCGAAGTAGGTGGCGCGGGTCGAGTCGACCGTCTGCGCGCCGCCTGGGCTGTAGTCGTTGACCAGCCGCTCGTAGAACTCGATCGCGCCTGCGCATTCGGGACTGTTGAGCGTCACCGCGCCGCTGTCGTCGACCAGCTCGCAGCCGTTGGCAAGGGCCAGCTGCTCGAACGTCTGCTGCGTGAAGACGTCAGCCGGGTCGGTCGACAGCGTGATGCCCGACATCTTCTCGCCGGGGTTGTGCAGCGCCTTGGCGGCGGCCTCCAGCGCTTCGAACGAGTCCGGGGGCTCCAGGCCCGCCTCCTCGAAAAGGTCCTTGCGGTAGACGATCAGCTGGCCCCAGCCGTCCGAGGGTATCGACACGACCTCGTCGTCGACGGTGCCCAGTTCCAGCGCCGCGGGGGTGAAGGTGTCGCGCCCGAGCTCGTCGATGACCTGGTTGGCGGCGTCGGGGTCCAGCAGCCCCTCCTCGGCCCAGCCCGCGGCGAAGTCCAGCGGGTGGTACACGAGGTCGGGCAGGTCACCCGAGGCGGCATTGGAGATCATCAGACTGGGCAGCTCGTCCTCCTCGACAGCGACCAGCTCCACCTCGACCCCCGACTCTTCGGTGAACCCGTCGATGATGTCCTCGGTCAGCGCGATGCGGTCGGGCTCGTTCTCGGTGCTCCAAAGGCTGATCGAGCCACCCGCGGTGGCGCCCTCCGAGCCGCCGGACTGTCCCTCGCCGTCCCCTCCCCCGCACGCCGCGGCCACCAGGCACAAAGCGAAACCGATGAACAGCAGCGACGGACGGCGCATACGGGTCCCTCCCCCTCAAGCGAGCGGGGATCATAACGGATGGACCCCGGTTCGCATAGGGATTTGCGACACCGAATGCCGCTTGTCGTTGGTCGTTGGGCCGGCATGGACAACAATCGGTAAAGGGACGAACTCTTCGAGACCACACGGCGTGGGCCTGGTCCGGCGGCTGCGGCGGCGATGACGCCGAGGCTCCGGGCCGTCTCGGTGAGGCGGTTCGGTCAGGCGACCGCCTCGGCGGGCGGCTGATCGAACTGGGTTCGGTACAGCTCGGTGTAACGGCCGCCGGCCGCCAGCAGCTCGGTGTGCGTGCCCTGCTCCACGACCCGTCCATCCTCGATGACCAGGATGTGATCGGCGGCGCGGACGGTGGACAGCCGGTGGGCGATCACCACCGCCGTCCGCCCGGTGAGCGCCTCGGCCAGCGCCGCCTGCACCGCCGCCTCCGACGTGGAGTCAAGGTGCGCGGTCGCTTCGTCGAGGAGCACCACCCGAGGTCGCGCCAGCAGTAGCCGGGCGATGGTCAAGCGTTGCCGCTCGCCACCGGACAGCCGATAGCCGCGCTCGCCGACCACGGTGTCCAACCCGTCGGGCAGGGCGGTCACAAGGTCGGCGAGTCGCGCCCGGCGCAGCACCTCCCACAGCTGGTCCTCCGACGCCTTCGGGCGCGCGATCAGCAGGTTGGCGCGCACCGACTCGTGGAACAGATGCCCGTCCTGGGTCACCATCCCGAGCGTCTCCCGGATCGAGTCGGCGGTCAGGTCCCGCACGTCCACGCCACCCAGCCGGACGGCGCCGCCGTCGACGTCGTACAACCGTGGTATCAGCTGCGCGATCGTGGACTTTCCGGCCCCCGACGATCCCACCAACGCCAGCATCTGCCCCGGCTCGGCACGAAACGACACGCCGTGCAGCACTTCGACGCCGCCCCGCTCGTCGAGCTTGGCCACCTCCTCCAGCGAGGCCAGCGACACCTTGTCGGGCGACGGATAGCTGAAGTGCACGTCGTCGAACTCGACCGAAACCGGCCCGTCCGGGACCGGGCTGGCGTCGGGCTTCTCGGTGATCAGCGGCTTGAGGTCCAGCACCTCGAAGACCCGCTCGAAACTGACCAGCGCGCTCATCACCTCGACGCGCGCGTTGGCCAGGGCGGTCAGCGGCGCGTACAGGCGGGTGAGCAGCAGGGCCATGGCGACCACGTCGCCCGGCGCCAGCTGGTTGCGCAGCGCGTAGAAGCCGCCCAAGGCGTAGACGACCGCCAGCGCCAGCGCCGAGACCAGCGTCAGCGCGCTGACGAACACCCACTGCAGCATGGCCGTGCGCACCCCGATGTCGCGCACCCGCCGCGCCCGCACGGCGAACTCGGCCGACTCCTGGGAGGGCCGGCTGAACAGCTTGACCAGTGTCGCCCCAGGCGCCGAGAACCGCTCCGTCATCTGCGTGCTCATCAAGGCGTTGTGGTTGGCCGACTCCCGCTCGAGCTGCGCCAGCCGGGTGCCCATCCGCTGCGCCGGCAGCACGAACACCGGCAGCAGCAGCAGGGTCAGCAGGGTGATCTGCCAGGACGTCCCGATCATCACGATCAGGGTCAGCACCAGGGTCACCAGGTTGCTGACCACGCCGGAGAGAGTGCCGCTGAAGGCCCGCTGGGCGCCGATGACGTCGCTGTTCAGCCGGCTGACCAGCGCACCGGTGCGCGTGCGGGTGAAGAACGCGATCGGCATCCGCTGGACGTGGTCGAACACCGCCGTCCGCAGGTCGAGGATGAGGCCCTCACCGATCCCCGCCGACAGCCAGCGCGTGACCACGCCCAGCCCGCTCTCGGCGACGGCGATGACGGCGATGAGCCCTGCCAGCCCGAGGACGACCTCCAGCGCGGCGCCCGCGACGATCGCCGTAACGATCCGGCCGGCCAGCACCGGTGTGGCGACGGCCAGTCCGGCCGTCACCACGCTAAGCAGCAAGAAGGCCACCAGCTCCCGACGATGGGGTCTGGCGAACACGGCCATGCGCCGCAACGTGGCCTTGGAGAACGGCCGACGATCCTGCTGCGCGTGCATCGCGTTGTACAGCGACATCCACGCGGTGACTTCCATGTCCATCGTGCACCGCCAAGGCTACAAGGTCGCCGGCCGCACTGGCCGGTGACGTGGTCGTCCACGTTAGAACCTCAACCGCGCTTGAGGTCAAGTTCGCCTGACACACGGCGCAACTCGATCCGCACTGCTGCCCCGCCGAGGTCGCTGTCACCGATCGACAGCCGGCCGCCGTGCGCGGCCGCGATGTCACCAGCGATGGTCAAGCCTAGTCCAGCACCACCGCCGCCACGGTCACGGGCCTCGTCAAGCCGAGCGAACGGTCGAACGACGTGGTCGCGCCGATCCGGGGGGATGCCATGGCCGTCGTCTTCGACCGTGACCATCGCGGTGTGGTCGCCTGAGGCCGTGACGATGCGTAGTCGGCTGCGGGCGTGTCGCACGGCGTTGTCGATCAGGTTGCCCACGGCGTGCTCGACGAGCGTTGGGTCGGCCAGCAGCTGTACCGGCGACAGCGCCGAAACGTCGATCTCGAGTCCGTGGCAGTCATACCCCCGCGCAAGGACCACAGCCACGACGTCGTCGAGGTCCACCGCGCGCCGGCGCGGCGCCAGCCCGGCACCGTCGAGCCGTGCGAGCAGCAAGAGTTGGTCGGACAGGCGCTGCATGCGAAGCGTGGTGGCCAGCAGATCACCACTGGTGGAGAGCCAGTCCACGCGCTGGCTGCCGCGAGCGGTCTCCAGCTGCGTGCGCAGGTTGGCAATGGGACTGCGCAGCTCGTGGGCGGCGTCGGCTACGAACCGTCGTTGGCGCGTGGAGGCCGCCTCGAGCCGGGACAGCATGCGATTGAGCGTGTCAGCAAGGAGTCCGATCTCGTCGCGGCGGCGGGGCTGGGGAACCCGCCGGTGCAGGTGGCTGGCACTGATCTCGCGGGCCTCAGCCGTGATCGCGGCGACCGGTGCGAGCGTGCGACCCACCAGCAGCCACAGCGCAGCGCACAGCGGCAGCAAGACCAGCGGCAGGGCCGTGAGGGCCAGGGCGCGAGCCTCTGCGATGGTGTCGGTGACGTCCTCGAGGGAGGTGGCGACAAAGACGGTGGTGGGACCGGCAGCGGTCTGGACGGTGGAGGCGGCCACCTGGAACCCCGCCTCGTCGTCATCGACGGGCAGCGATCCGACTCGGGAGACCGTCGTCGCACCGGGCTCGGGACGGGGCAGCGCGAGCGCAGGATGCTGACGCGCGTTGGCACTGGCGGCGATGATCTCGCGGTCTGGTCCGACGATCTGCACCAGGGCCTCGTCGCGGCCAGCGACCGGAACCGGGTCGGGCACGGTCCCGCGTTCCACCAGCGCAGCGATGTCGCGGCTGCGCAGCGCCGTCGCTTGCCTGACGTTGGCCAGCAGCGTCCTGCGCCACACCACTCCCAACACCAGCACCGCAGCCAGCAGGATCAGCGTGACACCGATGGTGCCCAGCAACACCATCCTGGTTCGCAATGACAGCGCGATCCGGCGGTCAGGCATCGTCGCTGGCCGCCACGCGGTAGCCGTGGCCTCGTACCGTTCGGATCAGCTGTGTCCCGAACGGCTCGTCGATCTTTCGACGCAGGTACCCGATGTAGACCTGGACGACGTTGGGGTCGCGTTCGAGCTCTCCGCCCCAGACATGCTCGAGGATCTCCCGCTTTGACCGCGTATGGCCCACGCTGCGCAACAGGTACTCGAGCAATGAGAACTCGCGCGGTGTCAGATCCAGCTCCGTGCTCTCGTGACGGGCGCTGCGCCGGCCGGGATCGAGCGTGAGCAGCCCGCTGCGCAGCACCGTGGGACGCTGCTCGGGGCGCCGCAGCAGCGCGTGCAAGCGAGCCACCAGCACGAGATAGGAGAACGGCTTGCGCAAGAAGTCGTCCGCACCCAGGTCGAGCGCCTCGGCCTCGTCCAGCTCGTCGTCCATCGCCGTGAGCATGAGGATGGGAGTCTGGACGTCGTCGCCGCGGAGGCGCTCGCACACCTGGAAGCCGTTGCACTCGGGCAGCATGATGTCGAGCACCACGGCATCGAAGTGCTCATCGCGCGCCAGCAGGTACCCGCTGAGGCCGTCGGAGGCGGTTTCGACGGCGAACCCGTGGTTGGCCAGGCCACGCTGGAGCGCAGCGGCAAGCGGGCGCTCGTCCTCGACGACCAGCACCCGCATGCCCGCCTCCTTCCGTTATGGGTCGACCGTTCCCAGCGGTCCCGTGCCAGCCGTGCGGGGGGCACGGTCGACCTTGAGCAACTCTTCTCGGCCAGCGCCGCCGGAGACGCCGAGCGCCAAGACGAGACCGACGCCTTTGGCGTAAAGCTTGTACTCCTGCACGTCGGGCTCGATTGTGATGGTGTCCTTGGTCAACAGCACGTTGTCGTAGTGGCCCGCCGGGACTTCCGCCATCTCCTGCGTGCTGAGCACCTCGCCGTTGTCTTCGGCTTCGCCCTTGAAGTACTCCTGGCGATACCGCATTCCTGCGCGTGGTTCAGCGGGCATGATGATGCCTGGAAGGGCGCCGTCGACACCGGCCTCGAACGAACCGCTCCTTGTCGCGATCTTGCCATTCTCGAACTCTGCGGTGTCTTCTCCCAAGTACCACACGTTGCCGTGCTGGTCTTGGGCGTACCAGTCAAAGGTGTCCTCGATCAGTTCGCCATCTTCGGTCACGGTGTCGCGCACGACCAGGGCAGTGATGCCGTTGGCGATCTTCCTTGTCTCGGTGGTTGCTACCACCACGATCTTGAGCTCCTTGCCTTCTTCGTCGATCTCACGGTAGGTCCAGCGGGTCCTGGGTGCCATCGGCGAGTAGGGATTGTCAATCTTGGTCGTAAAGTCGGCTGGGTCCAGCTCGACGGGGTCGCCGCCGCGCGGCAGATCGGCTCCGGCGGCGACCTGCCTGGTCTGCGAGGCGGCTCCGGCCGACGCCTTGGCAACGGGTTGCGTGGGGGTGGCGCCCTCCGTCCGGAGGACAGCCGTGTTGGTGGGGCTCGGCTCGGCGGGCTCACCAGAGCAGCCGCCCAGAGCAGTGGCGAGCACCACGAGAAGGAAGCGGTGGCGCGCAGGTGACGGCATCGGTGACCCTTCTGCAGTTCGAGGCGTCAGCGTGACCGAAGCCGACTGAGAAACCGCTGAGAAGCCACCCGTCCCGAAAGGTGCGTCTGGATGCTCTGAATCAGGGTCAATCTCTGGCCGCGGCGCCGCCCATGACCTCGATGTAGCGCCGAGCTGATGCCTGCACCACACGCTTGGCGTCGCGACGCAGCACAGGCGTCCACCAGCCCCCGTAGATCCGATCGAAGGCATACGGGCGCACCGCGGCGACGACACCGCGGACCGCGTCGGCGTGCAGCGGCAGCCGGTTTGGCGCGCTCCACACAAAGGTGACGCGGTCCTCGCCAGGCGTCACGAAGATGGTGTCCCCGCTCAGCAGCGCGCCGGAACCGCCGGCACCCGACGCCCAATGGACGACCGAGCTGCCGGGGAAGTGACCGCCACACTGGATGAGGGTGAGGTCAGGCAGCACCCTGTGTGCATCGCGCCACGTCCGAAGGGCCGGGTCCGGGTGGGCGAGCCAGGTGGCGTCGGCTTCGGGTAGCAGGATCTCGGCGTCAAAGGCCCGGCTCCACTCGGTGATCGCGCCGTAGAAGTGGGGATGACTGGCGCTGACGGCCCGCAGGCCGCCGGCGTCGCCCACCTGCCGCACCGCGGCGGCGTCAAGGAATCCGGGTGGATCCCACAGCAGGTTGCCTTCGGCGGTGGTGACCAGTAGTGCCCGCTGCCCGATCCCAACCGGTGGCTCCACGCCGATGCCGATCAGGCCCGGTTCAACCTCGCGCACGTCACTGCGGTGCCCGTCGGCGGCGAGCTGGTCCAGCGTCGCCCACTGCTGACCGCTCGGTGGCACCCACTGCCGCTCGTCGGCGCAGATGACACAGACAGTCGGCGGCGAGGGCGCCGCCGGGTAGTGGTTGCCGCAGGCCGCGCAGATCAACAGCTGCGGACCGGCTGTGCCATCAAGTTCGTCGCTCATCAGCCGCTCCGATGTCCGGGCTATGGCCGTCGGCGTTGCGTCGAGGATCAATCCAGCCGGTCGAGGGCTCGTTGCGCACGCTCGACCTCTCGGCGCGTGGCGGCTGCCTTCTCCTCGAGCTTCTCGAGGGACGCCCGCGCCCCGTCGGCGCGCGCCCCGGCTTCCGCAGCGGCACGCAGCAGGCGGTCGGCATCGCGCCGCGCCGCGACCGCGGCGGCTTCGGCCTCCTCGGCGGCCTCGCGGGCGGTGTCAGCCTCACGGGCGGTTGCCTCACCCTCGTCTTGTGCCCGCGGCCGCTGCAACTGCACTTCGTCGGCGGCCGCGCGTGCTTGCCTCAGCGCTGCTTCGGCCTCACGCCGCCGCGTCAGCTGTTCCTCGCGCCGCCGCTCCGCCATCGTCCGCCGTTGCTTGCCTTGAGCCGGCTGCGCAGCGTCCGCTTGCTGGTCCGCGACCGCCTCGGGGGGTGGGCGGGCAGCGGCCCCGGCGCGGGACTCCTCAGCGCGATCGTCCTCGCTGACGACCAGGCTCAAGCCGGACAGGTCGGCAAACCCGGTCGGCGGCGCCAGCGGCGAGGAGAGCCGTCCAGCCAGCATCTGCTGTCCGGCCCGCTCGTCGGCGGACCCAGCCTCCAGGGTGGCGGTGATCTCGGCCACGTGCGCCTGCGGGTTGACACCCTGCTGCCCGAGTGCGGCGACGGCCTTGGTGACCAGCTCCTCGATCGCCGCCCGCCGAGCCGCGGACACCGCTCGCAGCTGCGGCGCCTTGACGCCGGACAGCAGGCGCCGCTGCTGCTCTCGCACTGCGGCGCCTGACTCCAGCAGCGCCTCCACGGCGGGGCGATGGGCACGAACCAGGTGGTTCACCGCCCAGGCGGCCAGCTTCGGTCGGCGCAGTCCTGCCACCGACTTGGCGGCATCCCGCTGGCCGGCCGCACGCAGGCGCTTCACGAGCCCGTCGCGAGCCGCCGTGAACTCATCCGGGGCGACGATGAACAGTGCGTCGACCTCGTCGTCTGCCACAGCGGTGACCTCCCGGACGCCTCGCAGGCCGCGGTCCTGGACCTGTGGAGCGCAGTATCCGTGGTTCTCGCTACAGGTCCAGCAGCACGGCGAGGATCGCGCGGATCTGGGCCAGCGAGGTGGGTCCGACGTTGCCGATGGTGTCTTGCACCGTGGCCGTCGCCACCGCACGGATGTGCTGGCACTGGGCGGCCGAGTCACCGGTAAGTCCATTGTGGTCATCGGCGGTGATGACCACCTCTGACTCGTAGCCGCGCAGAGTCCGGGTCACCGGAACGATCTGGACAACGGTGGGGCTGCCTGCCAGGACCTGCTGCGCGGCAACGACGATGGCCGCACGTCGGAGTCCCGCTTCCGATCCCGTGGGCAGCCCGGGGTCGAGCGCGACGACGTCACCCGAAGTCAGCATCGAGCCAAGCCGTCTCATCGGCGCCGAGGTCGCCGGCCAACTCCAGGCCGATCTGCTCCTGACGCAGCAAGCGAACGGCTCGGGCAACGGTGTCCGACACCGTCGTGTGCTGCTCGCGGGCGAGCTGTTTCAGCCTCTCGTGGCTAGCCGCTGCGCTTGAGCTTGCCGTGTTGCTTGGCGTAGCGCTCGCCCCGGCGGAACACGGCTAGGCCGAGCGGGATGGCCACCAGCCCGATGACCGCCAGCGGCCAGATCTCGTCGCCCATGGCGCCGAGGGGCTCGCCCTCCAGGATGGCGTCGCGGATACCGTCGAGCGCGTAGGTGGCCGGGGACACCACGGCGATGGCCTGCATCCAGCCCGGCAGCACGTCGACCGGGTAGTACACGCCGGACACCACCAGCAGCAGGCCCTGGGCGATGAATCCTAGCTGACTGCCCTTCTCGGGTGAGATCAGCGGCAGGACCGCCGTCATGATGCCGAGGCCGACGAACGACACCGAAGCCACCGCCAGCACCACGAGGGCGGCCGCGAAATCGGCACCGGGAATCGACAGGTCGAAGAAGAAGAGGCACAACGAGAACAGCAGTACCGCCCGCACCATCCCGTACAGCAACGCGAAGGCGCCCATCCCGAACAGATGAACGGGGCGCGAGAGCGGCGCCATGAAGGTGTACTCAATCGTCCCCTCCCAGCGCTCCCAGGCGACCGTCTCGGTGAGGATCTCGAAGATGATCCCGAGGTAGGCCCAGATCACCGCGCCGATCAGCAGACTGGCGGCGGCGCGGTTGACGTCAATCGTGCCGCCGGTGGCTTCGATGCCCCGGGCGATGAACACGATGGTCAGCGTGTTGGCGACCGTCCAGATGAAGAAGGCGATCTCCCACCAGACGTAGCGCTTGACCAGGTACAGGTTGCGCTCCACCACGCCGACCAGGCCGATCAGTTCGTGGCGCGGCGACCAACCGCCCAGTCGCTGGCGGACGGCTCCTGTCGTGGCTTGCAGATTCACGCGAACACCTCGCGGTCGTCATCCGGGTCGGTTTCCTCGGCGAACTCGCGGCCGGTGGCGGCGAAGAACGCGTCCTCAAGGGTGTCCGCGCCATAGCGCCGGTTGAGCTCGGTGACGCGGTCGAGGACGAGCAGTCGCCCACGGTCGAGCACTCCGACGCGGTCAGCCAGAACCTCGGCCTCGGCGAGGTCGTGGGTGCACAGCAAGATGGTCGCGTCGTGGGTCGCCCGCATCTCGCGGATGAACGCCTGCACCTCACGCTTGGAGCGAGGGTCAAGGCCGGTGGTCGGCTCGTCGAGGAGCAGCAGCACCGGCGCGGTCAGCAGAGCCCTGGCCAGCGCCACCTTTTGCTGCATGCCCCGCGACAAGTTCTCCATCGGCTCGCTGCGGCGGTCGCGGGGGAAGCCGACGCGCTGGAGGATGTCGGGGATGCTGTCGCGGGTCTGACCCGCCGTCAGCCCGTGGAAGCGGGCGGCGTAGCTCAGGTTCTCCGAGGCCGACATTCTCTTGAAGAACGATGCCTCGACCGACACACGGTTGACCAGGCGCCGCACGGCCGCGGCCTCGCCGAGCACGTCGTGACCGAACACGGATGCGCTGCCACCGTCGGGCAGCAGCAGCGTGGACAGCACCCGCACCAGGGTGGACTTGCCGGAGCCGTTCTGGCCGAGCACCGCGACGGTCTCGCCACGCTGGACGGTGAACGACACGCCGTCGAGGGCGGCAACCTGCCGCCGGGCGCTGAAGCGGCCGCCGGTCCGCGCTCCTCGGCGGAACACCTTGCGCAGGTCGGTGACGTCCAACGCCAGGACGTCGGCGGAGGACGCGTCAGGAAGGGGAATCGAGGAAAAAGATGAAGTCACGAAGTTGCTCCCGGGCACACAAGAAAACGACAACAGCGCCGTCAAGCGGCGGTGACCGCGACGGCGCGGCGCTGCGTTGTCAGCAGGCGAGCAACATGCCCGCAGGGTAGCAGCCGGATGTGGCCGGCGTCACGTGCGCGCGGCCCGGCGAGCCTCGACGGCGCGCTCTGCCTCGAGGCGCTCGAGCTCGCCGGTGGAGTGGTCGACGTGCGACATCATCTCGGCGACGGCCTCATGACCGGCCTGCTCGGCGATAAGCCGGTGCATCTGCTGGCAGATGCGCCGGTACGACGGATGCCCCTGTGGGGTGGTGCGCAGCTCCAGCATCTGCATCGCGGCGCGGGCGTTGAGCTGCATGCTGTAGCGCAGGCGCCAGGCGAAACCGACGGCGTACTGCGCCTGACGCGGCAGGTCGACGACCAGACGCTCGTACAGCTGCGCCTGGCGGTCCATGGCCGCGTGCCACTGGTCGCCGACACCGGCCTCGTCGATCTCGACCGGGGTGTCGTACCCGTGGCGGGCTGACAGCTCCTGCCATTCGATGGTGAGCATCCGGTGGCGCTGCAGATCGCGGAAGGCCCCGTAGTCGCTGCAGACGTCGAAGCGGTACCACACCCGTTCCAGCGCCCTGCCGGGCTTGTGCCGCCGGTTGGCACGCTCTCCCACATAGGCCCGCACCACCCTGCGGCGGTCGTCTCCTGACAGCGCCTCGGTCAGCGTGCGCAGCTGGGACTCGGGAAGGTGGCTGTGGGGATACAGCATCCCGCACAGCAGCTCGACCTCGGCGTCCGGTGACCAGGCCACCAGCTCCACCTCGGCCGCCGGCTTGCTGGCGACGCCCTCCAGCAGCTGCGTGGCCACGTCGCGCGTCGAAGCCCGCGTGTCGCGCAGGTAGTCAACCCACACCTCGCCGCGGTCGGGGCGGTCGACCCGCGTGAGGAACGACGGGATGACCGTGCGCAACTCGGACAACATCATCGCGGCGACGTCGCGGGCCTCGGCCAGCTCGGACGCGCGCAGGCGCAGCAACAGCTGCTCGTAGGCCTGCCCACTGGCGAAGATGCCGACGTTGCTGACGGTGGCGGCGGGCAGCAAGCCGCGCAGCACGTCGCAGGCCTTGGCCTTGATAGCGTTGCGGTAAACCACCGGCGAGGTGGTGTCGTCGCGGGGGAAGCGACGCTCCGCCCACCCCAGCACCACGGGCAGCAGCTCGGCGTAGGTGGTGAAGTTGCTGTCCAGGGCCTCGGTGTAGGCCTGAGCGTGCGGCGAGGTCAGCACGTCGGGATCGCGGTAGTAGCGCCAGCGACCGCCGGGACGGTCGTCGTAGGGCATGTACCGCGTCGACTGCTCCAGGTAGGCCCCGAGCCTGCCCCATTCCAGCTGCTTGGTCAGCAGGTTCGACGCCTGCTCGACCGCCACGTGCGCCCCGCCCAGCTGGGCCACCGAGTCGTCGCCGTACTCCAGGAAGACGCGGCGATACAGCTGGGCAGCCCGGTCGGCATTCAGGGCCGGGGCTGGGCCAGCCGCCTGCGGCGGCGCGACCTGGTTGGACAGGTCCTCGGCGAACTCGTCGAGCAGCAGGCGCCGCAGGCTCTTGGGCGAGCGTGAGTAGCGCGCGTACAGCGCCCCTTTGACCACCTCGGGAAGGTCAAGCAGGGCGAACACGGGGCGGTCGGTGTTGGACACGTACCGGTCCAGCACGGCCTGCTCGTGTGGGGTGAATTCCTCGACGACGTAGGGATGCACTCGCTGCTCCAGTCGTTCCAGCGGCGAGTGTACGCAGGTCGGTTGAGGCCACCTCGCAGCTTCCGCCGATCAGGACCACGGGTGTTGAGCCGCCGGTCAGGGGCATGCTCGGCTCGCTTCCCGACCGCGTGGAGGACCCGTGATCTCATTCGAGCTGGCCCGACGGCTGCTGTCCGCCGGCCTGCAGTGGCGTCCCGGCGACGGCGACCGGTTCTTCATCCCCGATCGCAACCTCGACGAGGCCGTGTTCTCCGTCAGCGAGATGAGCGTCGAGGTGCGGCCGGCTCCCGGCGGGCAACTGATCGCGTTCAACGGCACCGCCGAATGGGCCTTGGACTCGATTCTGCAGCAGGAGGCCGTGTGGCTGCCCAGCGAAGCCCAGCTGCGTGAGCTGCTGGGCGCCGACTTCACCGCACTGCAGCGAACCGCGGACGGTTACCGCTGCGAGATCGAGGATGGGGCCAGCGGCCAGCGGCTCGGCTTCGAGCACGCCGACCCCGCCGAAGCCTACGGTCTGGCGCTGCTGCGGGTGCTGGAGACCACCAAGGCGCAGGCCTAAACCAAGGCGCCAGCAGCGTAGTGCCGTGACCGACGGCTACCGCATCGCGCTGGAGGCGGGCGACCGGCGCTACGACTACCCCACGTCGGACCGCGGCCAGTTGCAGCTGTGCCAGCGGCCGACGATCACCTAGTACGCCTAGCGATTGACTCGAATCAAGCTCGCCTGGCGGCGGCCCGTGTGGTTCTCGGCGTTGACGATCATGAAGCCGCGCACCGGCGTGTCGGCCAACTGCTCGCGGTTGATCCCCGCCCTCCAGCGGATCCGCTCACGCGGTCCGAGCTCGAAGAACGCGCCGGTCTCCACCGGCTGGCTGAAGGCGTCGAAGTGCCCGACGCCATCGACGATCTCATCACCGAAGGCCAGGCCCTCCTGCGAGAACACCCCGGTGATGTAGCTGAAGTCGGAGTCACTATCAGGCGCAAGACCGACGTCAGACAGCTGGAAGGGCAGCAGCACCGTGGAGGTGTTCAAGCCACCGCCGGCGAAGAAAGCGTTGACAATCTCGCCGGTCTCCAGGTTCACCGTGAACGACCCGAGGAACCCCTCGAGCACGCCGAGGACCGGGCCGATGTCGAACCCGATTACGGCGAATTCGTGCTCACCGTCGTCGTCGGTGTCGAGCAGGACATCCCACTCGTTGACCGCCGGGTTGGAGACGTCGCTGTAGGTGTTGAAGGCGAACACGCCGATGTCGTCATCGGGGAACGCCTGGACGCCGACGGCGCGCACGTCGTTGGTGGCCAACCCCTCGCGCCGGTCCTCCAGGCCCCAGGCGTAGACGTCCGCCGTGCCGGGCACCGCCGAGCGGTTGTGGGTACGGAAGTTCGCCTCGGCCTCGTCCGCACCGACGCGGCCCGGCCTGGTCTCGATGTCCGAGATGGCCCGGGGCACCGCCACGTACGGCACCCGCAGGTCGGACAGCTGCGAGCCACCGAACACGGGCCTGATCGGCGAGAACACCACGTTGCCCGTCGCCGGCGTGAAGCCGGTGGGGGCCTCGGACGCGTCGAAGTGGAAGCGAACGCGAACGACGCGCGATCCCTTGGCCGGCACCCGCACCCGCGGTGCATGGACGCACACGGAAGCCCCACCACCGGCGTCGGCGTCCATGTCGGCCCTGGTGATGTAGGTGTGAGCGGTGTCGGAGTGGTTGCGCAGGGTGATCTGCTGCGTCTTCGTGATCCGCCGCTCGGTCTCGGCGAACCCGAACGACAGGCTGGCGCTTGCCGGCCCGGTCACCGCGACCACCGGAGTGCGGACCGCGTCTTGCGGATCGACCAGGCCCGCGCCGGCGCGGGATACCGAATAGTCGACGATCTGGTCCGGCTCGGCCGTATTGACCAGCGCCGCCTTGGTGTGCACGACGCTCCAGTTCGGATGCGCCTCGCGGTGCAGGGCGGCGACGCCGGCGACGTGCGGTGCGGACATCGACGTGCCCGACAGCCGCGTGCCCTCGGTGCCGCTGCCTACCAGCGCCGAGTTGATGGAGACGCCCGGCCCGGCGATCTCGGGCTTGGCGCCGCTGTCTCCGTTGCGCGGGCCGTTGGACGTGAAGCTGGCCAGCGTGCGGAAGGTCGGGTTCGGGACGGTACCGGCGTCGGTGATCGTGGCCGTCTCGCCGTCGGCCGCGACGAGGAACTCCTCCTGCTCGGGCGTTGCGCCCAGGAACGGGATGTCCACGCCGGGGATGGGACCCTCGACCGGTGGCGAGCCGTCTGCGTCGTTGATGAACACGACCGCAGCGAGGTTGAGCTCCTGGCCGATGATGGCCCGGTCGATGCGCGGGCAGACGCCGCGGAAGGTGACGACGATGTCACCCTCCTGCGCGCCCTCGAAGTCCTCGGGCGTACAGCCCAGCGACTCGTCCTCCACAGTCTCCGGATCATCCTGCAGGACGAACACGGGGCCAGTGATCGGCTCGGCGACGTCTGCGCCGTTGGAGTTCTGCAGCGTGATCGTCTCGCCGTTCACCGTGAAGTCGGCCACGTCGATGGTGGCGATGCTATCCATCGCCGCGACGGACAGCGCCCGGGTCGCCGCTGCGGGGGCGTCGGTGATGTAGTTGGCTTCGCCGCTGTTGCCGGCGGAGGCCACGACCACGACGCCAGCCTTGACGGTGTTGTCGCTGGCGACCGACAGGGGGTCGTCTGGGCGACCGTATGGCGAGCCGAGGCTCATGTTGACCACGTCGAGGTCGTGCTCGACGGCGAAGTCCAGCGCCTGGATGATGACCTCGGTTGACGCCGAGCCGCCGCAGCCGAACACGCGCAACGCGAACAGGTCAGCCTCGGGCGCGACGCCCGGTCCGACGCGAAAGGTGTTGTCGTGGGTGGTCGAGTCGTACGGCCCGTCGAAGGTGCCCGTCGGCGAGCACTCCTGGGCCCCCGGCGGTGCCGGCGACGTGGCTGCCATGCCCATTGCAGTCCAGCGGGTCGGGGTCGGGCTGAGCTGTGTTGATGTCGGGGTTCTCGCTGGAGGCGTCGTAGTCGTCACCGACGAAGTCGAAGCCGCCGACGACCTTGTCGGTCGGGAACGTGCCCGGCTCGATGACCGTCCCGTCGTTGTCCGCGAAGGCCTCCTCGGTGCCGGGGGCGCCGAAGTTGCGTGCGTGTAGTCGATACCCGTGTCGATGATCCCGACCTTGATGTTCTCACCGGTCAGACCAAAGTTCTCCCACACTCCCGGGGTACCCAAGAACGGCACCGAGTCAGCGTTGGTTGGCCGGAACAGCTGCACGTCACGCACCGATTTGACGCTGGGCAGCGCGGCGAGCCTCGGGACGTTCCTGGCCTTGATCTGGACGGCAACGCCGTTGTAGGCGTCCTGGACCTTGGTCAGGACTTCGCCGCCGAGGTCGACGACGTCGGCGGCGACAGTGCGCTGCCGCGCCCGCAGGTCGCGACGGATCGTGGCTCGTTGCCGGTTCGACAGCTCGTCACCCTGCTTGGCCGCACGCGCTTGGCGGACGGCCACGGGCGCCCCCTCGACCTGCACGATGACCGTGAGCAATCGGTCAGGCTCGGCCAGCTTCGGCGTCAGGTGCGGGTCGATGCGCTGCCCTCAGGTCCTCGCAGCGGGATCCGCTCGAAATCGTGGCCGGGCCGCTGGGCGGCAGCGACCGGGGGTACGAGCGACAACAGGACGACGATGCTGAGCAACGCTGCTCGTGCACTTCGGAACACGGGACCTCCACTGGCCAACGACATGGCGAGCGACAAGGATCCCCCGTCACCCCCGAAAACGACTGGGACCCTAGACCGAGCCGACCGCTGTGAACAAGTGCTGGTCGAATCTGGAGCGGTGAACATTTGGGCGAACAGCGCTGATAGGTGCGCTACCGCTTCGCTACTTGAGCGCTAGCAGGGACTCCAGGCCGATCGTCAAACCGGGGAGGGCCGCCACGCGTTTGGCGGCGAGCAGCACACCAGGCATGAAACAGCTGCGGTCCAACGAGTCGTGCCGGATCGTCAACGTCTGTCCGGTACCGCCGAAGACGACCTCCTGGCTCGCCACCAGCCCTGGCAGCCGCACGCTGTGGACTGGAACCCCGTCGACGACCTCGCCGCGCGCCGGGTGGCCGGCAGGCCCCGGCGGGGCGCCGTGCTCGCCGCGCGCGGCGGCGACCAGGCGTGCGGTGCGCAGCGCGGTACCGCTGGGTGCGTCGACCTTGCCGTCGTGGTGCAGCTCGGTGATCTCGGCGTCGGGCAGTACGCGGGCCGCCTGCTCGGCGAAGCGCATCAGCAGCACCGCGCCGAGCGCGAAGTTGGGCGCCACCAGGCAGTTCGCCGGACCCGTCAACCCTCGGAGGGTCTCAAGATCGTCGTCGTCCAGGCCGGTGGCTCCCACGACGGTGTGGACCCCGTGCTCCAGCAGCCAGGCGGCGTTGCGCCGAACGCTGGACGGCAAGGTGAACTCGACCGCCACGTCGGCACCGGCGTCCAGCACCAGGTCCAGGCCATCGCCGGATCCGACCTCGGCCACCAGCTCGGTGTCGGGATCGTCGGCCACGGCCTGGCACACCGCCGAGCCCATGCGCCCCGAGGCACCAACCACCGCCACCCGCAGCATGTCAGGCCTCGCGCTCAAGTAGCGAAGCGGTAGCGCTCATGTGACGGCGGGACGGATGAACTGGTCGTAGCTGGCAGGGTCGGCGCCCTCGAGCGGACCGACCATCGCCAGCGTCCACGGGCCGCCCAGAATGGCCCTGGCGACCTCGAGCACGTCGTCGCTACTCACGGCCTCGATGGCGGCCAGCGTCTCGTCAAGGGTCAGGAGCGGACCGCCCGTCGTCAGGGCCTTGCCGAGGCGGCTCATCCGGCTGCCCGTGTCCTCCAGCGACAGGATGGTCGACCCGGCCAGATGCCCCTTGGCGCGGGCTAGCTCCGCTTCGTCCAGCCCGCCGCGCAGCGCCTTGTCCAGCTCCGCGCGCGTCACGGCCAGCACCTCGCAGGCCTTGGAAGGTGCGGTGCCCGCGTACACCGCGAAGGTGCCCGCGTCGGCGTGCATGCCCGTGTAGCTGTAAACGGTGTAGACCAGGCCACGGCGCTCCCGCACCTCCTGGAACAGCCGGCTGGCCATGCCACCGCCCAGTGCCTGGCTGAGCACGCCCGCCGCGAAGCGCCGGTCGTCACCGCGCACCAGCCCGGGACTGCCGAGCACGAGGTGGGTCTGCTCGGTGGGACGGGTCCGCAGCGCTGCACGGGCGTCCCGAGGAGAACGCGGCGCGCTGCGCTTGACGGTCGGCTCGGTTGGACCCGACCACCCGTGGACAGCCTGGGCGACCTGGGCCACGACGGCGTCGTGGTCGACGTTTCCCGCGACGGCCACGACGACGTTGCCGGGCACGTAGTGACGCCGGTAGTAGCGGTGGACCTGGTCGCGGGCCATCGCGGTGATCGTGGCCTCGTCGCCGAGGATCTCCCGGCCCAGCGGGTGGTCGCCGTAGTAGGCCTGGCTGAACACGCTGTGCACGAGGTCGTCGGGGGTGTCCAGATGCATGCGAATCTCTTCGAGCACGACGTCGCGCTCGGCGTCCACGTCGCCGCTGCGCACCACCGAGGCGGTCATCATGTCGGCGAGCACGTCGGTGGCCAGTGGCAGGTCGCGGTCAAGGCAGCGGGCGTAGAAGCAGGTGTACTCCTTGGACGTGAAAGCGTTCATGTCCCCGCCAACGGCGTCCATGACCTCAGCGATCTGCTGCGCGGTGCGCCGCTTGGTGCCCTTGAACAGCAGGTGCTCCAGGAAGTGACTGGCACCGGTGACGGCTCCTCGCTCATCGCGGGAGCCGACACCGATCCAGAATCCGACGGCCGCGGAGCGGACATCCGGCATGGTCTCGGTGATGACCCGTAGGCCCGAGTCGAGCGTGGTGACGCGCACGCCCTCCGTGACGCTGTCTGCGCGCAGCGTGGCAGACCGCGAAGCGGTCAACGCCGGCGACGGCGACGGCGCACGTTGCCGTCGTCCTCGCCGCCGTCGGTGCGGGTGCGCTCACGCGCGCGCTGGACGTCACTGCGGTCGCGGGGGGGCTCAGGCGTGCTGGCGGTCGAGGGATCCGGCGAGGCTGGCACGGCTGCAGCGGGGGCCGCCGTAGGTCCGGTGGTCGGAGCCGCAACTGTCGGAGCCGCAGCTGTCGGAGCCGCAGCGGCCGGAGCCGCAACAGAAGCCGGGGCCGCTGCCGAACTACCGCCGCCATCAGGACCGTCGACCATGGCCAGGCTGAACTTGCGCCCGTCCTTGACCTCGACGACCTCCACCCACAGCTTCTGGCCGACCGTCACGGCCTCGTCGGCGTGGTTCAGCCGGCGACCCTCGGTCTTGGGCAGCTTGGAGATGTGCAACAGCCCGTCGCTGCCCGGCGTCAGTGAGATGAACGCTCCGAAGTCCGCGGTCTTGACCACCGAGCCGTAGTAGCGCTCGCCGGCCTTGGGCACCACCGGGTTGGCGATGGCGCGGATGCGGTCCAGCGCCATCTGCGCCTTGTCGCCGTCGCTGGAGTAGATGTGCACGACCCCGCGACCGTCGACGTCGTCGATGTTGATGTCGGCGCCGGTCTCCTCGGTGATCTCGCGGATGATCTTGCCCTTCGGCCCGATCACCTCGCCGATCTTGTCGCCGGGGATGTACTCGGTCAGCACACGGGGGGCGTGCGGGTTCATCTCCACGCGCGGCTCGGCGATGCAGTCGGTGATGACCTGCAGGATCCGGGTGCGGGCGTCACGCGCCTGGCCCAGGGCCGCCGCCAGCACGTCTGCGGGGATCCCCGACAGCTTCGTGTCCAGCTGCAGGGCGGTGACGAAGTCGGCAGTTCCAGCGACCTTGAAATCCATGTCGCCGAAGGCGTCCTCGGCGCCGAGGATGTCGGTCAGCGTCGTGTACTTGCCGTCCTCGGCGATCAGGCCCATGGCGATGCCGCCGACGGGCGCGGAGATCGGCACACCGGCGTCCATCAGCGCCAGTGTCGAGGCGCACACCGAGCCCATCGACGTGGAGCCGTTGGACGACAGGACCTCGCTGACCAGCCGCAGGGCGTAGGGAAAGTCCTCCGCCGAGGGCACTACTGGAAGCAGCGCCCGCTCTGCCAGGGCACCGTGGCCGATCTCGCGGCGCTTGGGACCGCGCATGAAGCCGGTCTCACCGGTGGAGAACGGCGGGAAGTTGTAGTGGTGGATGTAGCGCTTCTCGGTGCCCGGATCCACGGTGTCCAGGCGCTGGGCGTCGCGCAACATGCCCAGCGTGGTGATGTTGAGCACCTGGGTCTCGCCGCGCTTGAACAGTCCCGAACCGTGGGCCCTCGGCAGCACGCCGACCTCGGCGGACAGCTCGCGGATGTCGGTGGGCCGACGCCCGTCGATACGCACGCCGTCGTTGACGACGCGGCGACGGATCAGCTTCTTCTCCAGCGACTTGAAGGCGTTCTTGGCCTGGCGCTCCAACTCTTCGTCGCTGACCTCGACATCGCCCGCCTGGTCGAAGGCCGCGTCCAGCGCCCGCTCGCGAAGATCGGCGGTGCGCTGGTTGCGCGTCGCCTTGTCGATGCTGTCGTCGGTCAGGACGACCTGCAGGTCAGCACCGACAGCGCCCTCCACGGCCTCGTAAACCTTGGGCGCGTACGAAGGGTAGCGGGGGAACTCGCGCGTGGCGTGGGTGCCAACCTCAGCCAGGAACGACACTTGCAAGTCGCACAGGGCGCGCAGGTGGGACTTGGCCTCCTCCAACGCCGCGCCGAGAACCTCCTCGGTGGGCTTGGTGGCGCCCATCTCGATCTTGGCGACCGCGCCCTCGGTGGCCTCGGCCTCCACCATCAGGATGTCGATGTCGTTGGTGTCGGGGTTCAGCCGGCCGGCCACGACGAGGTCGAAAACGGCGTCGTCCAGCTCGGGGAACGTGGGGAAGGCACGCCACCTGCCGTCGCTGTCCATGGCCATGCGGATGCCCGCGACCGGCCCGTCGAAGGGAATGCCGGCCAGCATCGTCGCCATCGACGCGCCATTGATGGCCAGCACGTCCGGCGTGTGGATCTGGTCAGCCGACAGGGTGGTGATGAGAATCTGGATCTCGTTGCGCAGCCCGTCGGCGAACGTCGGGCGCATCGGCCGGTCGACGAGGCGGCAGGTGAGGATGGCGTTCTCGCTGGGGCGCCCCTCCCGCTTGAAGAAACCGCCGGGGATCTTGCCGGCGGCGTACATGCGCTCCTCGTAGTCGACCGTCAGGGGGAAAAAGTCCAGGTGCTCCTTGGGACGGCTGGACGCGGTCGAGGCGACCAACAAGATGGTCTCCCCGAGGTGCGCGACCACGCTGCCCCCGGCCTGGCCAGCGAGCTTGCCGGTTTCGAAACGGATTTCTGCGTCGCCAATCTTGGCGGACGCCTCGGCGGTACCGAGTTTGCCCATGGGATGGGAACCTCCTGCCGGCGCGGCCGGCGTGTGACCCCGGGGGTCGGTGCGGGCGGGCAGTTCCCAGTGGAGGGGGCCGGGCGCTTCGTCCGGCCGCCTCCACTGACAACTGTCTGCTCCGATCACCAACACCGTGGGGCGTTTACTTGTCTTCTCTGTGCTCTGGTCGTGGAGTGCTAGCGGCGCAGACCCAGTCGCCCGATCAGCGACCGATAGCGCTCGACGTCGGTGCGCTGCAGGTAGGCCAGCAGTCGGCGACGACGGCCGACCAGCTGCAGCAGTCCCCGGCGGGAGTGGTGGTCCTTGGCGTGGCTGCGCAGATGATCGGTCAGATGGTTGATCCGAGCCGTCAGCAGCGCCACCTGCACCTCTGGCGAACCGGTGTCGCCCTCGGCCGTGGCGTACTGACTGATCAGCGCATCCTTGTCCGGGATGACGGCTTTGCTCACGAGCTACTCCAATGGATCGGTCCCGGCGGATGGACGCTCGCTTCTCGCGGGCGTCGGGAACCCGAGGGGTCGGGCCAGATGGCCTGACCGGTCCTCGTCGGCTCTCCTGTCGCGGCGTGGGCCGCAGGTCACCCGGATCCGGGCACGACGGTCTGCCGTCTGTAGTTTGACGGCACTGCCGAGTCTGCCACGTGGAAGGCGGCGGCTCAACCGGCCCCCCACCAGCGTGGTCCGGCGGCGGGTTCAGGACACGCCTGGATCCGTCGATTCGTTGACAGATGACCGTCCCCGTTGCTTTCGCCTCCCGTGCCCTGCCGACGTTGCTGCTGGTGTTGGCGTCGGCGGCCTGCGCACCGGGCGCCACCCCCGTGCCGGCCGCCGCGGTGGCGGTCCAGACGCCCGCGTCGATCCAGCTGTTGAACCGACTGGCCGCCGAAGCGGCTGCCAGCACTCCCGCCGTCACCGGCCTTCCGGTGGGGCGGGCTCGGACCGCGCTGGTCCGCCGTGGCCTCCAGGTGCAGATCGTGGCGCTGCGACCAGGAGCGCGGCGAGTGAGCGCCCAGTGGCCGGAAGCCGGAGCCCCGCTGCCCGAGGGGAACGCGGTCGTGGTGTGGCGCGGGCGCCCGCCGTCACCACCGGCACCTTCCGCCGCCGAGCCGACCGCCGCTGCCACCGCTGCGCTCTTGCCGGTAGCCAGCCCGGCGCCCGTACCCTCGCCGGCGGGCACTCCGGCGCCCACCCCCTCGCCGTCTCCTGGCCCGCCTTCGGATGCCGAACCGACGCCGCGGCTTGACGACCGTGAGCGCGAGGGCGCACCGCAGGCGGCGACACCGTCACCCGTGCCATCGCCGCAGCCCAGCGACTCCGACGGGGCGGAGCCCTCAAGCAGCGGGAGGTCGCTGTCAGGACGCGCCTCCTGGTACGGCCCCGGTTTCGCCGGGCGGACCACCGCCTGCGGCGGCATCTTCGATCCGGAGCAGCTCACCCTGGCCAGCGGCGAGCTTGATTGCGGCACAGGTCCTGATCACCGGACCGATGGGCCGCAGCGTCCAGGCGGTGGTCACCGACTGGGGGCCCGCCGAGTGGACCGGTCGGCGCTTCGACCTGTCCCGGGCCACCTTCGAGGCGATTGCCGATCTCGGCGCCGGCGTCGTCGACGTCACCGTAGACCTGCTGTAGCCAGCGCCAGCGTCACCTTTCCAGCAGGCGTCGGGCTTCGGCCACGTCGGCGTCGATTTGGGTGACGAGCGCTGCGACGCTTTCGAAGCGCTCCTCGGCGCGCAGGCGGTGACGAAAGTCGACGGCGACGAGATCGCCGTACAGGTCACCGGAAAAATCCAAGAGGTAGGCCTCGATCCGCAGCTGCTGGCCCCCGAAGGTGGGATTCACCCCCACGCTGGTGACGCACGGGTGCTCCCGGCCGTCGGGCCAGGAGCAGGCGCCGGCGTAGATGCCCCTCGCCGGCACCGCGACACGCCGGCTGACCTGCACGTTGGCCGTCGGGTAGCCGAGTCCGGCGCCCCGCTGGTCGCCTCGCACCACCACGCCGTCGACCAGATGAGGCCGGCCGAGCATGCGCGCCGCGACCTCGACCTTCCCGGCGTCGACCGCGGTCCGCACCTCGGTGGACGACACCACGGCCCCATCGACTTCCAGCAGGGCGACGCCCTCCGCGGTGAACCCGCACCCTGGCCCGAGGTCGCCCAGGGTGGTGAGGTCTCCGGCGGCCTTGTGCCCGAAGCGGAAGTTAGTGCCCACCACCACGTTTCGGGCCTGCAGGGCATCCACCAGCACGTTGTCGACGAAGGCGTCGGCAGACCAGTGGCGCACGTCGTCGTCGAAGGGCAGCACGACGACGAGGTCGACGTCCTGCTCGGCCAAGGTCCGGGCACGCCGTGCCAGCGTCATGAGCAGCTGTGGCTGGCTGCCCGGGTTTACGACCTCCATGGGGTGACGGTCGAAGGTGACGACGACGCTGCGCAACTCCTGTGCGCTCGCGCGGTGCACGGCTCGCCGGATGATCGACTGGTGCCCGCGGTGCACACCGTCGAAAAAGCCGATGCTGACCACCGACGGGGCCGGCTCGATGGCCCGCAGACCCTCGACGATCAGCCCCGAGCTCACTCCCTCGCCCCGGCCGGCGCCAACACCACCGTCGGCCGCGCCATCCCGTCGTCGTCGTGCACCACCGCGAGCAGTCGTCGTTGGCCGTCGAGCACCGCCACCGGACCCGGTTGCCCCGTGGCCGGCAGCGGTCGCCCATGAGCGATCGATCTCGCCTGCGACTCGTCGACGACGACGGCGGGATAGTCGGCCATGGCCTCGGCCGGTGTCACGAGCGCCTCCGCCAGTCGCCCGGCCGAGGCCAGGCCGGCGACCTTGTCCAGGTCCACAGCGTCGTCCAGTGAGAAGCGTCCCGAACCCAGGCGGCGCAACGCCGCGAGGTGCGCGCCGACGCCGAGCCGCTCTCCCACGTCGGCGGCCAGCGTGCGGATGTACGTGCCCGCAGAGCAGCGCACCAAGAAGGCCGCCTCGGCGCTCGGGCCGGGCTCGAAGTCCTCTAGCACGATGTCGTGGATCGTCACCGTGCGGGCATCGCGGGCAACCTGCTCGCCTCGGCGGGCCTTGGCGTGGAGTCGCTCGCCACCGACCTTGATCGCCGAGACCATCGGGGGGATCTGGCGG
>Ga0136616_10000238_pt1 | contig 23987 bp, 30 predicted proteins | sample AntDrymUQ2992106_2_FD_106648 | JGI IMG/M metagenome (GOLD analysis project Ga0136616, IMG submission 106648) | Polar desert sand microbial communities from Dry Valleys, Antarctica - metaG UQ299 (21.06) | ecosystem: Environmental > Terrestrial > Soil > Desert | place: Antarctica: Dry Valley... | reverse complement strand
CGAGATGAACGCGTCGTGCGCGGACTCGAGTATCGCGTAAGTGGATCCCCCGTCGGCGGAGAGCGGCGCGACCTCCATGTCGGGTTGCCGCAGTGGCTCGAGGCGGGGGGCGTACGCGCTCATCGCCCTTCCTCTATCGGCAGCGCTCGCCCGTGCTGTAGCGAACGGGCGCCGTTCGTCGCCGGGACGGGACCAGAAGAGCGGTTGCGTCATCCTCTCTTGCGTGGACCGCCCCGATCCGATTCGACCCGATCTCCCCCGTCCCGAGCGCGCGCGTCGCATCCTCGAGCGCGACGGCGGCGAGTGCGTCTGGTGCCGCCGCCCGCTCGAGCCGAGCCATCCCCACCTGTCGCTCGAGCACGTCGTCCCGCGCCTCAAGGGTGGGCCGGCCTGGCCGGAGAACGAGGTCTGCGCGTGCAGGTCCTGCAACCGCAGGCGGGGCCACGCCTCGCCCCTGGCCTGGCTCGCGGAGTGCGAGCGGCGGGGGCTTCGCCCGAACCGCACGGCGATCCGGGCCAGCCTCGAGCGCCTCGACCGGGCGATCGCCGAGCGCGGCGGCCAGCGGCGAGCGCGGCCTTACCTCGCCGGTCAGCTGCGGCGGATCGCGCGGACGTAGCGCGGGCGCGCCGCGGGCAGGCGGCCTTCGCTCGCGGGAGTCCCCCCGGAGTCCTACTTCCTCTCGAGGGCGTCGGGCTTGTGGGCGGCCTGCTTGCCGGACTTGTCGCTCTCGACGACGTAGCGGGGGTCATCCTCCGAGCCCTTGACCTTCGTGCCCTTCTGACCCTTGTTACCGACTCGCTTCTCGCCGGTCACCTTGTCGACGACTTCGCCCTCGGTCTTGCCCTGTGGGGTGTTCCACTCGACCTTGTCGCCCTTCTCGAGGTCCTTGGCCATGCTCGCCCCCTTCGTAGTCGACTGCCGTGGGAGGGTCCTGTGCTTCTTGAGTACGGCCGGCGCGGCCACGAAGATGCCCACGCCGAGTCCCTGGCGGGCACATCCGGCCGGCCGTGGCCGGTGCCCGCCCCGCCCCGGCGCTCAGCTCAGGGCCGCCCTGCTCTCTGCTCCGCCATCCGTCTCAGCCGCCGCAGCGACTCCAGGTTGCGCACCGCGAGGAGCGGCTCGAGCAGCGGGCCGGCAAAGCGCCCGAGCAGCCCTCCGAAAGGGCTCTCCCGGATGGTGAGCCACGTGCCGTCGCCGTGGGCGGCGAGGGACAGCTCGGTCCGGGCGACGACCACTGGTCGCGTGCGAACCTCGAGCACCAACCGCTTCGGCCGGCGGGACTCGATCACCTCGGTGGTGTCGCGAATCCCGAGCGGCCCCACCCCCTGGGTGTGGTGAAACCGCGAGCCCTTCGCCGGCAGGCGCCCTCCACTCGGCGGGTCTGACTCGCGCCGACCACCCAGTGGGCGTAGGAGCCCGCGTCGGCGAGAACCTCCCACACCGCCTGCGGCGGGGCATCGACGTAGACGTGTTAGAGGCCACGGTCTCAGCCGGCCCGATGCCGGGCGCCGTGTCGTTCGATCTGCTCGAGCGCTCGTGCCGTGGCCTGAGCCGACAGCGGACGCCCGAGCAGGCCGCGGTTACGGGCGACCAGGCCGTAACCGAGGCTCAGTGGCCCGCTGACCAGCCGCGCCGCGTGCGAGAGAGGGGCACCGCCTGGCAGCAGATCGAGGAGAGGGGCTACGGCCACCCCACCCGAGTACACCTTTCCGTCGGCCGTCACGAGGTGGGCCGACGCGTACCGGCGCTCGGCCTCCATGCCTCGGAGGAGCTCGTCAGCCTCGGGATCCTGGAGGGCGACGGGCCGCAGCCGTAGCCGGCGGTCGAGGTCGAGGAGTCGGGCCAGGGACCAGCGGCAGAACCCGCAGTCGCGGTCGTAGACGACAGCCGCGCGAGCGCCGCGAAGGGGTCGGGTCCCGTCTCGAACGCCGCTCACCGAGCTCAGATCTACTTGCGCTCGAGCGGCTCGGTGGCCGGCCCCTCGAGCACGGCACCGTCGACGTCGAACCGCGAGCCGTGGCAGGGGCAGTCCCAGCTCCGCTCGGCCGCGTTGAAGCGCACAAGGCAGCCGAGGTGCGTGCACCGAAGCGAGACGGCGTGCATCCCGCCGCGCTCGTCGCGGTAGACCCCCGTCTTTCCGGCTCCGTCGCGGACGACGCGCGCCTCGCCGCGAGGGACGCTCGCCTTCGAGTCGGTCTGCGCGGGCCTGGCTCGGTCGCCGACGAAATCGAGGCCGACCTTGGCGTTCATCCCGGCGAGCTTCGGTGTCGAGCGCACGGAGAGCCGGTTGGGCTCGAACGTCGAGGCCCACGGGTGTTCTCGCCCCCCGAGCAGGTCGCGGAGGATCATCGCGGCGAAGGTGCCGCCGGTGAGGCCCCACTTCATGAAGCCCGAGGCGACGAAGAGCCGCGTCGAGCGCGGGAGGTAGGGCCCGACCACGGGTAGGCTGTCGTAGGGCACGGGATCCTGCGCCGACCAGCGGTGGGTCACCGCACCCACATCCCAGTGGCGCCGCGCGAACTCCTCGAGGCGGTCGTACCGCGCCGAAGAGGCTTCGCCGGCGCCCGTCTCGTGCCCCTCCCCGCCGACGATCAGGAGGTCTCCGTAGGAGCGCAGCGAGCGCGTCGTGCTCCCCGCGCTGATCGACAGGCCCCGGGGCGGCGCGCTGCGGATCCGGGCCGCGATGCAGTAGGAGCGCATGGGCTCGAGACGCGCGAAGTAGAGCCCGCGGTCGAGCAGGGGGTAGTGCGCCGCGTCGACGACCTGGCCGGCGGTCACCGTCGCGCCGCTCGTGCGCACGCGGCACGGCGACCCCGCCTCGACCGAGAGAGCCCGCGTGCCTTCGAAGACGAAGGAGCCCTCTCCCTCCACGGCGGCGGCCAGGCCCTGCACGTAGCTGGTGGGCTGGAGCTCCACCTGATCATCGAGGCAGGCTGCGCGGGCGACGGGGTACGGAACATCGACATCCTCGACCAGACGCACCCCGAGTCCGGCTGCGCCGGCCACCTCGGCCTCCTGCTCGACCGCCTCGATCTCGCTCTTGTCGGCCGCGTACGTGAACGCGGACCGCCGCTCAAGGTCGCACGCGATCCCTTCGTCGGCCGACAACTTGGCCACCAACTCGACGGCGGCGAGGCTCGCCTCCGCATAGACCCTGGTCTTCTCGGCTCCATGCGCGCTGCGGATCGTCGAGAGGATGGTCGACTGCAGGGCCGTGACCTTCCCGGTGTTGCAGCCGGTCACCCCGGAGCCGACGCCGGCGGCCTCGAGGACCGCCACGCTCGCCCCGTCGCGCTTGAGCAGGAGCGCGGTGGTGAGCCCGGTGATCCCACCGCCGAGGACCGCGACATCTACGTGAACGTCGTCTCGCAGTGCGGGATAGGCGTTCGCGGAGGCGCTGTCGAGCCACAGGGAGTCCACGGCGGATACCGTCGGTACGGTCATGGCCCGGTGACGCGGTCCGGTGCGCCCGCGCTGGCAGGCGGCAGCTCGGTCCGCGGCCGGGGCTCGTCAAGGAGAGTCATCGGATCCTCGCTCGGGTGCTGGCCGCGCTCGGATACCCGTTCGTCTCCGGCCTCAACCGGCACTTGGCGCGCCGGGCCAGGATCAGGGGCGCGGCGCCACCGACCCGCCGGCCAGGCTACGGCTTGCACGCCGCTGACGAACGCCGATCTCTCGGGGACCGGTGCCCTAGGCGCCTACTTTCTACATGCCCGGTTGCCGCGGTCGGAGAAGCTTTCGCCGGCCTCTGGGATGAAGCGCCAGCCCATGTGGCCCTCGTGGAGGGCCAGCTTGAGGACTCCGAACGCCCTGTTGCTGCGGACCGCGGTGTTGGGCTGCAGCTTGCCCCAGCCGCGCAGGTTCCTACCGCCCGTTCCGACGACGAATTGGACCATGCCCTTCGAGTCTCGCCGTCCGAGGTAGTTCAGCGGCGCGAACCGCTCGTAGTCGTGCTCGTGACCGCTCAGGAAGGCCTCCGCGCCTGAGTCGTCGAGCCGTTTCCAGAGATACCTCAGCTCCCGCCAGTTCCCGTGCTCGTTCCCCGAGGAGAAGCGCGGGTGATGCGTGTAGGCGAGGGTGCACGCCTGGCGGCGGTGTCGGTACAGGTCGTCTGCCAGCCATCGAGACTGCGGCGAGCTAGGGCCGCACCCGCCCACCTCCCCGCAGTTGCTGTTGAGCGCGACGATGTGCCAAGCCCCGAGGTCGAACGAGTAGTAGCCCCGCGTGCGCGACCCCGCGCGCGAGCCGAAGTAGCGGAAGTAGCCCGTTGCGCCGGGTGTCTCGTACTCGTGATTGCCGGGAGCGGGCCTGGTCCTCGACAGGAAGCGGCCCCAGCTGCGGTGGTAGCTCTTGAGGAAGTTCGAGTACTCGCCTCGTTCGTACTGGATGTCGCCGAGGGGGAGGATGCGATCGGCGGACATGCTGGATACCACCCTGGCCGTCTGACGCATGTGACAGCGCGTCGAGGTTCCGTAGCCGCCGTTGAAGTAGCTGCTCCTCGGGTTGCACGCGATGTCGCCGGCGGCACCGACGACCGGGTACGCGGCCGCCGCGGAGCCAAAGGCCGAGATCCCCAACGAGGAGACAGCGAGAGCGACGAACACCCGCGCGAGGGTGCCGTGATGACGGGGCGGCGGCTCGTGCACTGGGTCGGAGCCTAATCCCCATTTGGACCGCACTCGGCTTCCCCCCTCGCACGCTCGTGGTGCGTCCCGTGGACGCGTGTCCGAGCGTGAACAGCCGGCCGTCGCGGAAGTTGCGCCCTCCGAAACTCTTAGCTCTCTCCCAAGATCGGACGCGAGATTCCTTTCTGTCGGCTCGAGCCGACAGCAACCCACCCGGAGAGGCGCAACGATGCGACGCAGGACCATGGCAGCGACAGCGGCGGGGTACTGGCCCTCGCCGCGGGAACGACCCGACAGCCGCGCCCGGCGGCGGACCCGCTCGGCCTCGAGGGTCTCCAGGCGCTGGCCCGCGGCGAGGCCGCCGAGGCCCGCCGAGGCCGTTCCGCGCGAGCCGGTCGAGCTCGGCGATCTCCTCGACGCCGCTCTGCACGACGCTCGACGCCGGCATCCCGGTGTGAGCTTCGAGCTCGCCGACGCGTCGGGCGACAGCGTCGTCGAAGGGTGGCCGGACGGTGCGGTGGTCCTCGACGACGCCGAGCTCGGCGGCCTGCGGGCGATCGTCCGGCTGCCGCCGGCCTCGCGTCCAGATTCCTAGGGATCCCTCAAGGCCGGATCACAATTCGGTCGACCAGGTCCTATGGGTCGGAAGGGACCAAGCCTCGCCTGTCCGCTGCGCCGACGCGAGCGGCGCGCCGCGCTGCTCGCGAGCTGCTTGGCGACGGGACTCCTGGCCACGGCGCTGCTGGCTCCGGCGGCCTCCTCGGCCCAATCGCCGCCACAGGACGCGACGCGCGTCGCCCCCGCCACGCCCCGGGCCGCCGACGCCCGCGACGAGATCCTCGTGCGCTTCCGCGACGAGGCCGGCGCCCACGAGCGCGGAGCCATACGCCGTCGCGCGGGCACGCCGATCGACGAGCCGCTGCCCGTGGCCGGCCTCCAGCTAGTCGAGGCGGGGCGTCCGTCCGAGGTCGCCGAGGCGGTGCGGACGCTCGAGCGCGACCCCGACGTCCTCTACGCCGAGCCCAATCGACGCCGGTCGACCGCCGCGTTCTTCCCGAACGACCCACTCTTCCACCGGCTCTGGGGCCTCCACAACACCGGCGGCTATCTCGGCGGAATCCGCGGCGTCGCCGACGCCGACATCGACGCGCCCGAGGCCTGGCGGCGGACCCGGGGCCGAAGCACAACCACGGTGGCGGTCATCGACACCGGCGTGGCCACTACCCACCCCGACCTTGCGCCCAACGCGTGGTCCAACGCGGGCGAGAACGGCGCCGGACGCGAGTCGAACGGCGTCGACGACGACCGCAACGGCCTGCGCGACGACGCCCGCGGCTGGGACTTCGTGGGCAGCGACCGCAGGCCGGTCGACGACCACGGCCACGGCTCCCACGTCGCCGGAACCATCGCCGCTCGGCGCGGCGACGCCCGGGGCGTCGCCGGAGTGAGCCGGCGAGCGCGGATCATGCCGCTCAAGGTGCTCGACGCCGAGGGCTACGGCTACCTCTCGGACCTCGTCAAGGCCTACCGCTACGCGTCGACCAAGAGGGCGCGCGTCGTCAATCTAAGCCTCGCGGGAGGCGAGCACTCGCGGGCCGAGCGCGACGCCATCGCCGCCTCTCCAGGCACGCTGTTCGTGGTCGCGGCCGGCAACAACGGTGCCAACAATGACCGGTCCCTAAGCGCCGAGTACCCGTGCAGCTACCCGATGGCCAACGTCCTCTGCGTCGCGGCGAGCACTCCACGCGACCGCCTGGCGAGCTTCTCGAACTTCGGCCGCTCGAGCGTCGATCTTGCCGCCCCGGGGACCCACATTCTGAGCACGCAGCCGGGCGGCCGCTTCGCGACCTTCAACGGCACCTCGATGGCCACGCCGCACGCGGCCGGCGTGGCGAGCCTCGTGCTCGCGGCCCGGCCGAAGCTCTCCACGGCGCGGGTCAAGGCCGCGATCCTGCGCGGCGCCGACCGCAAGCCCGCGCTCGCGGGCACCTCGGTCACCGGCGGGCGGCTCAACGCCGCCCGCGCCCTGCGCCAAGTCGCGCGGCTACGGTAGGGGCGTGGGGGGACGCATGCTCATCTGGCGCCTCTTAATTCCGGTGCTCGCGCTCGCCGCCTTCGCGGTGATCGCCCTGCCCGGAGGCCGTACGCCCGGCCCCGAGCCCGAGGTCGCCGACGCCGAGCGCGCGAGCGGACGGGACGCCCGGCCGGGCGAGGTCGTGGTCCCCGACCAGTACATCGTCACCTTCAACCGCTCCGCCGAGGCCCCTCCCAGGAGACCGAGACCCGCGAGCGGCGGGAGGGCTTCGACGCCGACTACGTCTACCGGCGTGCGGTCGAGGGCTTCTCCGCCGAGCTGTCCCAGCGGCAGGTCGATCGCCTCGAAGCCGATCCCGAGGTGGCCTCGGTGACCCCCGACCGCAAGGTGAAGGCCGAGGCCGCCTTGGCCTCCGGCGAGCCGACGCCTCCCCCCGGCGTGCGCCGCATCGGCGCGGCCACGACCTCGGGCGTGCGCGAGGCGAGCACAGCCAACGTCGCGGTCCTCGACACCGGCATCGACCTCGACTATCCCGACCTCGACGCCGCGAGCGGCAAGAACTGCGTCAACCCCGGTACCGCGGCCGACGATGACAACGGCCACGGCACACATGTTGCCGGCACGATCGCCGCCGAGAACGACGGGTCCGGAGTCGTAGGCGTCGCACCCGGCACGAAGCTCTACGCCGCCAAGGTGCTCGCCGGGAACGGGAGCGGCACGGCCTCCCAGGTGATCTGCGGGATCGACTGGGCTACCGGCACGCGCACCGACGGCGATCCGGCCAACGACATCGAGGTGGCCAACATGAGCCTCGGTGGACCCGGTCCGCCTGTGGGCACCTGCGCCACCACGACCGACCCCGAGCACAAGGCGATCTGCGGGTCGATCGCCGCGGGAGTGACCTACGTGGTCGCCGCCGGAAACGACGGCTGGGACTTCGACTACGCCCCCGAGCCCGACACGCCGGCTGCGTACCCGGAGGTCCTCACCGTCTCGGCGATGGGCGACAGCGACGGCCAGGCCGGCGGATCGGGAGCGGAGCCCGCGTGCCAGCCCGGAGAGGTCGACGACCGCTACGCGAGCTTCTCGAATTACGCTTCGACGGCCGCGGGCAGCGCGCACACCATCGCGGCGCCGGGCGTCTGCATCCGCTCGACGTGGCCGGGCGGAACCTACGACACGATATCCGGGACCAGCATGGCCTCACCCCACATCGCCGGCGCGGTGGCCCTATGCCTCGACGAGGGCGGCCGCGAGGGGCCGTGCGCGGGCCGCTCGCCGGCGGAGATCGCCGACAAGATGCGGGCGGACGCCGCAACCTACGCCGTCGACGAACCCGGCTCCGGCTTCGCCGGCGACCCCGCGCAGCCGCTGTCGGGACGCACCTTCGGCTACCTGACATGGGCGCGAGGGGGTTCGAGCGACTCGGTGCCGCCGACGATCGGCGCGGTGGGGCCGGCCCAGGGAAAGACCGACGTCGCGCGCGGCGCAGGCGTCGGCGTCATCTTCAGCGAGCCGATGGACGAGGCGGCGACCGCGAACGCCTTCTCGCTCGTGCGCGCGAGCGACGGAAGCCGCGTGTCCGGGGCCTTCTCCTGGAGCGGTAACACGTTGATCTTCAAGCCCGCTGCGCCGCTCGGCCCCGCCACCTGGTACACGGCGCGAGTGTCGACAGGCGCCCGCGACTCCGCGGGCAATCCGCTCGCCGCCGAGAAGACGTGGTCGTTCCGCACGCTCGCGACCGTCACCGCGTCCGCGAGCGCCACGGTGATCGAGACGGGCAAGAGCCGGAGCGGAATCTACCGCGCGCTCCGCGCCGACGACAACAGCTACTTCGCGCTCAACTCCACTACGTCCGGCACGCGGACGAGCTCGTGGTACGGCCGCTTCACCGGGGTCTCGAACGCGCTCCGAAGCCTCAGGGCCACCTTCAAGGGCAAGAGCTCTCCCACCTGTGCGCAAACGCTCTCCGTCTGGTCCTGGGCGGCGAGCAGATGGGTGTCGCTCGACTCCCGTTCGGTGGCCTCGACGGAGGTTCAGGTCGACAAGTCCCCGCCCGGAACGCTCGCCGACTATGTGAGCGGTGCGAGCGGCAACGGGGAGCTGCGGATTCGGGTTCGCTGCACCCGGGCGACGTCGACCTTCTACACGAGCGGCGACCTGCTGAGAGTGGTCTACGAGCGGCCGTAGGCCGCCGGCTAGCCGAGCAGGGCCCGAGCGCACCTCGAACCGTTTCGCGTGCTCTCCACCGATAATGAGCGCATGCCCGTCGGGACGCTCGTTCACCGGATGCGGCCCGCCGACGGCGAGCCCGATGGCGCGCTGGTCCTGCTGCACGGTCGTGGCACGGACGAGCTCGACCTGCTCCCCGTGGCAGACAGGCTCGACCCCGAGCGGCGGTTCGCCGTGGTGACGCCGAGGGCGCCGCTCTCCCTTCCGCCCGGCGGCTACCACTGGTACATCGTCCGGCGCGTGGGCTTCCCCGACGAGCGTACGTTCTTCGAGAGCTTCGGTCGACTGGCCGAGTGGCTCGACGCGCTGCCCGATGCCCTCGGGGTGCCTTGGGAGCGCACGTTTCTCGGCGGCTTCTCGATGGGCGCGGTGATGTCGTACGCACTCGGCCTCGGCCCGGGACGCCCGCTGCCCGCCGGGATCATGGCCCTGAGTGGCTTCATCCCCACGGTCGAGGGCTTCGAGCTCGACCTCCGAGAACGCGAGGGCTTCCCCGTGGCGATCGGCCACGGAACCGACCCGACCATCCCGGTCGACTTCGGGCGCGAGGCTCGGCGACGGCTCGAGGACGCGGGCGTCGCGGTGCTCTACCGGGAGGCGGCGATCCCGCACACGATCGAGCCGAGGTTCGTGGCCGTGGTGCGCGAATGGCTGAAGGACATCCTGGTCGAGCCACGATCGCGAGAGCCATAGACCCCCATCCCTTCCTCGACCTGCCGGCGCCCATCGCCATCGCCCACCGAGGTGGCTCGGAGCAGGCCCCCGAGAACACGCTCGAAGCGTTCGGCGAGGCCGTCGCGCTCGGGTATCGCTACCTCGAGACCGATGCCCACGTGACTCGCGACGGCGCCGTGGTGGCCTTCCACGACCCGAGCCTCGACAGGGTCACAGACCGCAGGGGAGCGATCGCCGCCCTGAGCATCGCCGAGGTCGAGACGGCGGACGCCGGCCACGTCTTCACGCTCGACGGCGGGCGCAGCTTCCCGTTCCGCGGCCGCGGGGTCAGGATCCCACGCCTCGAAGAGCTGCTGGTCCGCTGGCCCGAGGTGCGAATCAACATCGACCCCAAGGCGGACGAGTGCGTTGAGCCCCTCGTCGCCCTCATCGATCGACTCGGCGCCTGGGACCGCGTCGGCTTCGGGGCCTTCTCGGATCGCCGTCTTCGTCGTGTCCGCGCGCTCAGCGGCGGACGGGCGTGCACGTCGATGGGGCCGCGCGCCGTCGCCGTCGCTCGCGTCGCCGCGAGCCGTGGGCGCATGCCACGCCAGGGCGCGGACTGCGTTCAGGTGCCGCTACGCAGCGGTCCGCTACCGATCGTCACCGCTCGCTTCGTCGACGCGGCCCATCGCGCGGGACTCCCGGTGCACGTCTGGACGGTGAACGACGAGTCGGCGATGCACGACCTGCTCGACCTGGGCGTGGACGGCATCATGACCGACCGCCCGCGCCTGCTTCGCGACGTGCTCGCGACTCGGGACCAGACCGGCCGCCGGTAGCTGCGGGGACGAAGGGTTCGAGGACTGACGGACCCGGTGTCGTCGCCCGCCCTCAGCCGCGTGGCACGACGAAGAACGCCACCGCGACGAAGTGCACGACCGCGGCTGCGACCACTAGCACGTGGAACACCTCGTGAAATCCGAATACGGCGGGCTTGGGATCCGGCCGCCGCCTCGCGTAAACCACGGCCCCAGCCGTGTACAGGACTCCGCCGGCGACGAGCAGCGTCGCCGCAGCGACACCGCCCACGCGGACCAACTGCGGCAGGGTCGGGACGCCGATCCAACCAAGCGCCACGTAGGTCGACGCGGTGAGCCACGCCGGTGCGCCGATCCAGACGAGCTTCAGTACCAGGCCGAGAATCGCGCCCCCCCAGAGGAGCCCGAGGACGATTCGCGACAAGGCTCCGTCGAGCAGCAGGACCGCGATCGGCGTGTAGGTGCCCGCGATCAGCACGAAGATCATCGAGTGATCCAGCCGTCGCATCCAGAGAGCCGCGCGAGGACGCCAATCGATCCGGTGGTAGAGCGCGCTGGCTCCGAACATGCCGGCGAGGGCGACGGCGTAGACGGCGCCCGCGGCGAGGGCTCGGCGCGACGGCGCGGTGGCGACCAGAACGACGCCTGCAGCCAGGGCCGCGAAGAACGCCCACTGGTGCGAGACCCCGCGCAGACGTGGCTTCACGCCGGGCAGCCACGAGGATCCCTGCTGCGACCTTCTCACGCAATCTCTCCCAATGATGGTTGGCCGACACCGCGTCGTCGGGTCTCTCCCTACAGCTACCAGGGACTGAGAGGGACTTCAACGCGATGCTAGCGGCGGGAGGAACTACTCCAAGTCCAGGTCCCCGAGACCGTAGGCTCCGATCCATGACCGACGAGCTGAATTGGGGCGACGGGAACTACGAACGCACCGCCCGTACTCTCGAGCCGGTAGCGGAGGTCGTCCTCGACGTCGCCGCGATCGCCCCCGGGGAAAGCGTTCTCGACGTCGCCTGCGGGACCGGCAACGCCGCCCTGATCGCCGCGCAACGGGGCGCTCGCGCAGTGGGAGTCGACCCGGCTAAGGCGCTGGTCGAGATCGCCCGAGACCGCGCGACGGCGTCCGGCGCCGACGTGAAGTTCATTGTCGGAGATGCTCTCGACCTGCCCGTGGCCGACGCGTCGTTCGATGCGGTCGTCAGCGTCTTCGGGGTGATCTTCGCGCCGGATGCCGACCGTGCTGCGGCGGAACTGCAGCGCACTTTGCGACCCGGGGGCTGCATCGTGCTCACAAGCTGGATCCCCTCGGGGCCGATCAGCGCCGTCGGGCGTGCGCTCTTCTCCGCCCTCCCAACCCCGCCCGCTGCGCCGCCGCCTTGGGGTGACCCAGAGTGGGCCCGCGAGCTGCTCACCCGCCACGGCGCAGCCGCGGTCGAGGTCGTCGAGCACACGCTGCCCTTCAGGGCCGCTTCGCCGGAGGCGTGGTTCGCCGATCAGGAGGTGAATCACCCCGTGTGGCGCTGGGTCCGGCGGCAGGTAACCGCCGAGCGCTGGGTGGAGCTCCGCGAGGAGAGCGTGGCGGTGTTGAGTGAGGCCAACGAGGATCCCAGTGCCTTCCTCACGACCAGCCGTTACCTCGTTCTGGCCGCCCGGTTGGCATGAGATCGGGGTATCAGGCCGGCGTGTGACAGACCGCCTCGACGTTGTTGCCGTCCGGGTCGAGCACGAAGGCGCCGTAGTAGTCGGGATGGTAGATCTCGCGTACGCCCGGACCGCCGTTGTCGCTCGCACCGGCCGCGAGCGCCGCAGCGTGGAAGGCGTCGACCTGGTCGCGGGACGACGCGGCGAACGCCACGTGGACGCCCGTTTGCGGCGGCCGGTCGCGGCGCCCGATCCAGAAGTACGGCTTTCCACTCTCGCCGAAGCCGCCGATGCCGTGGACCGGCTCCATGACGAGGCTGATCCCGAGGGGTTCGAGCGCGCGTTCGTAGAAGGCCTTGCTGCGGTCGTAGTCGGTGACGTCGAGGCCGAGGTGGTCGAGCATGCTTCTCCTTACGGTGGCGTTTTCCTCCGCAGGGCCTGCGCGCAGGGTGGGTCGGCGTAGGATCCTGCCGTGAGCTCGACGCAGTATTACGTTGCCCAGACGCTCGACGGCTACATCGCCGAGCGCGACGGTGGGCTCGACTGGCTGCTGCGCTTCGACGGCGAGAGCGCGATCGACGCGTCCGAGGCCGGCCCCATGACAACCGACGGCGCCTACGACCGCTTCTTCGCCGAGGTCGGGGCGCTCGCGATGGGGTCTGCGACGTACGAGTTCATCCTCGCCGAAGCGCACGAGCGCTGGCCCTACGAGGGCACGCCGAGTTGGGTCTTCAGCTCGCGCGAGCTATCGGTGCCCGAGGGCGCCGACGTGCGCTTCGCGCGCGGAGCCGTGCGACCGGTTCATGAGGAGATGAGCAGGGCGGCGGGCGGGCGGAACGTCTGGATCGTCGGCGGTGGCGACCTCGCGATGCAGTTCGCCGAGGAGGACCTGCTCGACGAGCTCCACCTCACGGTAGTCCCGGTCGTGCTCGGTGAGGGGCTCCCGACGTTCCCGCGGCGGCTGCGCCGGCGACTGCACCTGGCGGGTATGCGCCCCTTCAGGAACGGGATGGTCGAGTTGCGCTACGAGGTGGTAGCGGCCTGAGCGCGCTTCTCATCCAGACTCGACCCGCCTGACGAACTCGGTCTTCGCGTTCGTGTAGGCCTCGCGATCGGCGCTCAGCCGAGCGGCCATCCGGCGCTTCAGGTTTGCGTACTCGGCGCGCAGGCCGGCATCCTCACGCAGCCGATCGCGGAAGCGCATATGGCGAGCGAGCTCGCTCCGGTCGGCGACGAGGTGGAGGTGATGGGTGCGGTGGAAGGCAGAGGGTCGGCAGAGCCAGCGGCGACGGTCGAGCGTCGCGTTGTAGGCCTCGGGAAACCGGTAGCCACCGCGCCCGACGAGCCCATCGATCGGCGCGTCGAGATCCTCGACCAGCGCCATCACGTCGATCACGGGCTTCGCCGCGAGCCCGGGCACGGCGGTCGAGCCTATGTGGTGGATCTCAGCTCGGGGCAGGAGCGGTTTGAGGCGCTCCTGCTCCGCCGCGAAGCGCTCCGGCCACGCCGGGTCGTAGTCGACGATCTCGATGGCGACGTCGCTGCCGCCCGCGCGGGCGAGGTCGCTGGCCGCCGCGACGGCGCGGGCGGTGGCGTCACGCAGTCCCTCGATGCGCCGGTTGTAGCAGCGCCGCTCGAAGGTCCGTCCGATCCGGTGGATACCGATGACGAGGCCGTCACGAGAGGCTGTGCCGCACGTAGCGGCGCACGGTCTCGTGATGGGGCGTCCACGCCTCCCAGACGTCTCGGGCCCAGGCGCGCACGAGTCGCTCGTGCTCCGAGGGACGCTGCGCCGGCAGGATGTCCGTGACCGTCAGGCGGCCGTCCATGGGCGGTGGCTCGAGCCACTCGAACGCCGGGCGCCTGAGCATCCGCCGGTGGAGCTTCGGGCCCTCGTGCGGGTCGGCGCCGTCCTCGATGACCATGCAGAGGGTCATCAGGTGGAGGCCGACTGACTGGATCGCGCGCCGCTCCGCCACGCCGGGGTGCTGGACGGCATACGCATCGACCGTCAGCTGATGCGGCGCGAAGTACCTCGGGTCCCCGAACTCGCGCGCCAAGACCACCCCGTAACGCGCCCAGCACGCCGGCGAGGAGCGCATGTAAGGATGCGTCGGCCCGTCCTCGACGGGCAGTGGCGCCCCGCAGCCAGGACAGAGGCCGACGCCACGACGAGGAGCGTGAAGCGGCGGCTCGGACACGGCGACCATCCTGACGAGCCGGCCCCACCCGGTACGTCGCTGACGACCACGCATGTAATGATCTCGGCATGGACACCGCTCGCAACCCGGCAGACGCCGAGCTTCCCCTCGCCTGCACGTTGGGCCCGGACGACGGGCCCGCGCGGATGCGGCGGTGGCAGGATCTGGCGCAGAAGGGCCATCCCAGCGCCCGCCGCAGCGGTCACCGGCTCGAGGTTCGCTACCAGCCCGAGCCGGGCGTCCGCGAGGAGCTCGAAGCGCTCGCCGCCGCCGAGCGGCAGTGCTGCGCGTTCGTAGCGTGGGACGTGAGCCAAGAAGGGCGCGACCCAGTGCTCCACGTCATTGCCGACCCGAGCGCCCCCGATGACGTCGCGCCCATCGCGGCCCTGTTCGGAGCGGACTGACCACCGATCTCAGCTCGCGGGCGAGTACGAGAGGTCCTTGGCGCGCAGGCTCGCAGGTGCGAGTCGCACGAAGCGAGTCGATCGGTCTTCGAAAACCCCCTCTCTGAATCGACCCCAGGCACGCTCGTCCGGTCCGAGATAACGGCTGCCCCAGCGACGCGCGCGTTCAGAGTCGAAGTCCAAGACTTCGACCGTCCCCTTCGCTACGACCTGCAAGATCTCACCGGTCTCGAGGTCGCAGGTGTCGACCACGAGCGCAGCCCGCGCGTCATCCTCGAGGATTGTTTGGAGGCGCGACCAGCTCCCCGTCAACCACCAGAAGGCATGCTCCTCCCACAGGTACCAGACCGGACGCACCGTCGGCCCGGTTGTCGCAACGCGCGCGATCAACGGCCGGGCAAGAAACTGGTCTACGTTGAAGGGGTCAGCCCGAGTGATCGTCTCAGTCTGAACGATCGCCGTGGGCGCGGACGAAGCTGATCGTGAGCACATCCCCTAGCATCGCTGTTCGCCGCGCGAGGCTCGCAGACCCGAGACCATCGGCCAGCTCCTCCATGACTTCAGCAGCGAGTTCGAGGAGCCTACGCCCGGCCCGGACCGATGGGCTGCGACCAGATGTGGCAGTAGTCGGCGCAGGGGTCATCGGCCTGACGACGGCTGTCGAGCTCGCCGAGCGGGGCCTCGCCGTGCAGGTCCGGAGCCGGTCGGCTCCAGCGCAGACGACCTCGGCCGTGGCCTCGGCGATGATCGGGCCGAGCGTCGCGCCCGCGGGAGAGCCGACAGCAGCGTGGGAACGAGCCTCGATCGAGACCTTCACGGCGCTGGCGAGTGTGTCCGAAACCGGGGTGGCTCTGCGCCGAGGCCGCCTGGCGGCACGAGCGAGCGGCCCGCCGCTTCCGGGCTTCGAGCCGTGTGCGGAGGCCGAGCTGCCCGAAGGATTTGCGTTCGGCTTCTGGGCCACGCTCCCGCTGGTCGACATGCCGGTCTACCTCCACTACCTGGTTCGCCGGCTCGAGGCCGCCGGCGGGACAATCGAGCTCGGTGAGGTTTGCGACCTGACCGAGCTCGCCGAGGTGGTGCCCTTGCTCGTCAACTGCGCCGGGCTCGGCGCCCGCGAGCTGGTCCCCGACCCCGCCATGCGTGCGGTCCGGGGCCAGCACGTCGTGGTAGACAACCCGGGGCTCGAGGAGTTCTTCGTCGAGGCACCCTTCAGCCCAGCCTGGGCTGCGTACTGGCCCTACCCCGATCACGTCATACTCGGCGGGACCCAAGCCGACGGCGACGAGAGTCTCGACCCCGACCCTGGTGTCGCCGAGCAGATCCTCCAGCGCTGCATCGCCGTGGAACCCCGACTACGCCTAGCGGCAGTGCGAGGCCACCAGGTCGGGCTGCGACCGGCGCGGGCGGCCGTACGACTCCAGGCCGAGCAGATCAACGGGGCGCGCTGCATCCACAACTACGGGCACGGTGGGAGCGGCGTCACCCTGTCCTGGGGTTGCGCACGGGAGGCGGCGTCGTTGCTCACCGGCTGATCAGGCAAGCCCGCGCGCTCCCGGCGGGAAACGTCGTCCACGCCTCCCGCCCCAGCGCCCGCTTGAGCGACCTCCGATATCACCCGATCGAGGACCCCGTCGACCGAGGCCTGCTTGCTCGTCGGCCCTGTACCGACTAGAAGTCATCCAGCGACGTGCCACGAGCTGCGTGAGGTCGTAGGTGTCGGGCGACCACCGGCGTGAGTCAGCTCAACTGCCGTTCAGCGAGCCAAGAGAGGACTTCCGCGGGATGATCGTCGGGCGGGAAGACCGGATAGAAGACCTGCTCGATCATCCCCCTGCGTGCGACGAAGGTAAGGCGGCGATACAGGCGCATGCCCGCGATCTCGAACGTCGGCAGGTCGAGCGTCTGGACGAGTGCGAGGCGCGAGTCGTTAAGCAGTGGGAACGGCAGGTACTCTCGGGCAGCGAACTCCAACTGCTCGTCCAGCGGCTGTGCGCTTACACCGAGCACCTGTGCCCCGAGCGCCGCAAGCCGGCCCGCGTGGTCGCGGAAGGCGCAGTTCTCGCTGGTGCAACCGAAGGCGCCGGGCGTTTCCATCCAGCCCGGCGGGAGCTGCTCGCCAGGTATCCCGGTGCGTGGATAGACGTAGCCGACAAGGGTGCCTTTGGCCGCGAGTGCCAGGTCGATCTCCTCGCCGGTCGTCGACTGCAAGGTGATCGCAGGCACGGCTCGACCCTCGAGGCCGTCGGCCCCGCCATCGTCCGCGGGTCGCGGGAGATCGCGAGGTAGCTCGGTCTCATGTCGAATTGCCCACACCCCAGGAGACGACTCGCTCGGGGCGGATTCGGATCATCGGCCGGTCCCCGCCGATCGCCTCGGCGGGGCCGCGGACCTCGACGCCGCGTGGTCTCCAGGGGTTGGTGCTGGCGAGGTCGTCGACGACGATGGCTGCGCGCCCCGACCGTTTCACGTCTCGGTACTTCTTCGTCCGTTCGAACTCGCGGCCGCCGACGTCGATCGAATCTTGGTCGGTGTTGTAGCTCCAGCCGACGGGCACGACGTGTGGCGTGCCGTCCTTTCCGACCGTCGCGACCCGACCGAGACGGCGCTCGCCCAGCAGGTACGCGAGCTCGGCTTCGCTGAACGCGCTCATCAGTGATCCTCACCCCGCCGCACGCGCTCGAGGATCCGATCGAGCCGGCGCTCGGCATCCGCCTTGCCGGTAGATGCGTGGAAGGGCTGTCCGCGAGTCGCCGCCCACGGCACGAGCACGTCGAAGTCGAGCTCGCGGATGAGCTCGAGGCATTCGATGTAGGCGGCCCGATCGCTTGACCCGAGCACCGCCGCCACCCACTCGCCCTCGTCGAGGTAGACGGTATCGCCCGTGAATAGGAAGCGGTGCCGGCCGCTCTCCCAGAGGTAGGCGGTCGCCCCGCTCGTGTGCCCCGGTGTCGGGATCACCTCGAAGTCGTCGTCGAGCGTGTGGCGCTCGGAGAAGGTTCCTTGGACGCGATAGCGCTCGGCCACCGACTCGCGCTCCTCGTCGTGCACGAAGAGTGGCGCGGCGACCCAGTCGGAGGCGAACATGGCCTCGTGGCGGTGGTTCAGGTAGTGGCGTGAGATGCCGCCGAGATCCTCGATCGCCGGCGCGTCCGACTCGAGCCCGGTGGCGCTGTAGACGAGCAGGTTGCCTCGATCGCGGAGCAACAGAAAGGCGCGGATGTCGAGCGAGGGAGCGAACGGCAGAGGCTCCGGGGTCGAGGCGTAGAGGCCTTCGAGCACGGTTTCCATGTGGACGAGCTCCTTCATTGGCCACGACCTCCTGCGGGTCGTGGGGCGAGTACCGCCACCATCGAGATCATGCTCGGACCTCCGCCGGCAGGCCGTGGCGGGCGACGGCGCGGTCGTAGTTCAGCCGCAGCAGCTCGATCACGTCGTGGACGTCGTCCTCGGTTTCGATTCTGCGTGCCGCGTACCCCGGCTTGCCGGGGAAGACCGGGTGGTAGTCGATCCGGCCCTGATCGTGGAGCTCGTGCCACACCGCCTTCGGAAAGCCGGTGTGCAGGGCACGGTCGCCGTGCAGGTGACCGATCTCTCGGCGCCCGAGCTTGAAGGCGAACTCGCCGCGCTCGCCCGGGCCGGCCTCGACGCCCGGCCACGAGGTGACCTCCTCGGTGATCTGCTGACTTGCTGTGCGTGGCTCTGTCATGGATGGCTCCTTTGAAGATCGGGGTTGAAGACGAACGCTTCGGTCGAGTCGACCCGCCGTCCCTCGTCACGCAGGATCAGATTGAGGTCGCCGAACTCGTGCCAGAGGTAGTCCTGCTGTGAGGCGATGCGATAGGAGCGCGCGATCAGGTCGGCCTCCGCGATCGCCTCGAGCATGTCCAGGTGGGATGCGTCGGGGTCGTGCCAGCCGGTGATCAGGCCGTCGACGGCGCGGACACCCACCTCCGGGGTGATCACGAGTTGCGTCCAGCCTTCGCTCGCGACGAGCTTGCCGCTCGCTTCGGCAGCGCTCTCGAGCGCCCTGACCACGGTCGTCCCGACCGCGATCACGCGCCCACCCCAGCTCCGCGTGGCGTTGACAAGCCGCGCGGTGGACGCCGGCACCCGGGACCACTCCGGGTACGGACGCTCGCCCAGCTCGAGCGACGAGACACCGGTGTGAAGGGTGATCGGCGCGATCACGACCCCGCGGGCGACGAGCGCCGTCACCAGCTCCGGCGTGAACGGGCGCCCCGCGCTCGGCATCTCGGCGCTGCCGGGAAGCGTCGCGTACGCGGTCTGGTAGTCGGCGAGCGGGCGCTCCCCGCGCAGATAGGGATACGAGATCGGCCGCCCGTGAAGCGACAGGTAGTCGATCAGCGGATTCGGGAGGTGGAGCTCCGCCACCCAGAGCCGCGTGGCGCCCAGGTATGGCGAGAGCAGCTCGGCGGTCGCGCCGCCGGGCAGCGACAGCCACTCGCCGCTCGACGCGTTCCCCAGCGGGGCGCGCTCGCGGCGGAGCTCGACGACGTAGCTCAGCGGGCGGTCGGTCGGCGCCGAGTCGGGCACCGCGGTCGAGAGGTGCAGCTCGATGATCTCGCCGCTGGGCCTCTCGGCGGGCAGCGCCGCCGGCAGCGTCGCCGAGGTGTTGATGACCAGCAGGTCGCCCTCCTCCAGGTAGTCGGGCAGGTCGCGAAAGCGCGCGTGCTCGAGCCGCCCGTCGCGGCGGTGGGCGACGAGCATCCGCACCTCGTCCCGGCGCAGCCCCCGCGCCTCTGGCGGCTCGCGGGCCTCGGCCCGCGCGGTGAGATCGAGCGCCGCGACCGCGTTCAAGGCCTGACCTCGGCGAGATCGGCGACCCGGTAGCGACCGCTCGGCAGCTCCCCCTCGATCAGTGCCAGCAGCCCCGGCACGCTCTCCTCCGGCTCGGGCCGGTCTGAGATGTCCTCGCCCGGGAAGGCCTCTTGGTGCATCTGCGTGCGCATGTCTCCGGGGTCGACGGCGTGGACAGAGAGCGCGGGATGCTCGGTCGCGAGCACGGCCGTCAACTGCTCGAGTGCCGCCTTCGACGAGCCGTAGCCGCCCCAGCCCTCGTAGGCCTCGACGGCGGCGTCGGAGGTGATGTTGATCAGCGTGCCTCGATTGCGCTCGAGCACTGGGAGGGCGAGCTGCGCAAGCCGCAGCGGGGCAAGCACGTTGGCGGAGTACGCCCGTTCGAGCTCGGCGAGCGGGTAATCGGCGAGACTCGGTCGCGGGCTCGGTCCGAGCACGCTCGCGTTGTTGACGAGCAGCGCCAGGCTCTCGCCCGCGGCTTCGACCATCGCGCGCCGGTGGGTTTCCTCGCCGACGTCTCCCGTGATCGCCACGATCGCCGTGGTCTTGGCCAGATCGTCGCGTGCCTCCAGCAGCGCTTCGGATCCGCGTGCATCGATCACGAGCCGCCACCCGCGCTCGGCCAGCGACCGCGCCAGGGCCAGCCCGAGCCCCCTCGATCCGCCGGTGATGAGGGCGGTGTTCACGGCGTCAAACACTACGCGCGAGACCGCCGCATGACCATCGGGAATTGGTACTAGACCGCTGGGACTAGCCCGACTTGCGCGGCTCGACCAACCCCTCCCGCGCCGCCCACAGGGCCGCCTGGGTGCGGTCGCTGAGCCCGAGCTTGCCGAGGATGTTCGAGACGTGGGTCTTCACCGTGCGCTCGGCGACGCCCAGCTCGAGGGCGATCAGCTTGTTCGCCATCCCCCTCGCGATCAGGGCCAGAACCTCCAGCTCGCGCTCGGTGAGCGGCGTGCGGGGCGCCGGGTCCGCGCGCCCGGCGACCTCCTCGACGAGCCGCGCGGCGACGGCGGGGTCGAGGATCGTCTCGCCCGCGTCGGCGGCGCGGATCGCGCTCACCAGCTCGCGCGGCTGCACGTCCTTGAGCAGATACCCGGCGGCGCCGGCGCGGACCGCCGGGAAGAGCTTGCTGTCCTCGGCGAAGCTCGTCAGCACGACCACACGGGTGGCGGGGGAGACCTCGGCGATGCGCCGGATCGCCTCGTCGCCGCCGAGCCGTGGCATCACCAGGTCCATCAACACGACGTCCGGCTTCAGCCGTTCGGTCTCGGCGACCGCCGCCTCGCCATCGGCCGCCTCGCCCACCACCTCGATCTCGTCCTGGAGCTCGAGGAACGTGCGAAGACCCTGGCGGACGACCGCGTGATCGTCAGCGATCAGGATACGGATCAAGCCGGCACCTTCAACCGCACCGCCGTGCCTTCGCCCGGGTCCGAGCTGATCTCGAGCGTCCCGCCAAGATCTCTGGCGCGCTCCTCCATCGAGGTCAGCCCGAGCCGGCGGGAGCGGACCGCGGGCGCGTCGGAGTCGAAGCCCTCTCCGTCGTCGATGACGCTCAGCACGACGTGGCCGTCGAGGGTCTCGAGCCGCACTGCGAGTCGCTCGGCCCCCGAGTGTCGCAAGGCATTCTGGAGCGCCTCCTGGGCGATCCGCAGCACCTCCGTCGCCGCCCCGGCGGGCAGCTCGGGTTCCCCATTCAGATCGAGACCGATCTCCCGCCCGTAGGCGCGGCGCAGGAGGTCGACGTGCTTGGCGAGCGTCGCCGCCAGGCCCTCCGATTCGATCGTCGCGGGTCGCAGCGCCAGGATGACGGCGCGAAGCTCCTCGATCGCCTCGCCCGTGAGCTCGTGAAGCCGGACCAGCTGCGCCTGCGCCGCCGCTGGGTCGCGCTCCAGCAGGCCGGCCGCCGCCTCGCCGGTCAGCCGCAGCGCGAACAGACGCTGGGTGACGGAGTCGTGCAGCTCGCGCGCCAGCCGGTTTCGCTCCTCGACGATGTTCAGCTCCCGGCTGCGCTCGTAGAGGCGCGCGTTCTGGATCGCCACCGCCGCGTGCGCCGCGAAGGTCTCGATCAGCTCCTGATCTTCGGGGCTGAAGCTGGCGGTCCCGAGCTTGTCGGTGAGATAGAAAGCCCCGACGATCGTGCCGCGCGCCACGATCGGCACGCCGAGGAACGAGCGCATGTCGGGGTGCGGGCTCGGCCACCAGCCGCGAAAGCGCGGGTCGCGCTGGATGTCGTCGATCCGGTAGGGCTCGGGCGCCTCCAGCATCGCTCCCAGCAGGCCGTGCGTCCGCGGCAGGGGACCGAGCGACTCGATCAGCTGGTCGGACATGCCCGCGGTCAGGAACTGAGCGAACCCGCCCCGTCCGTCCGGTACGCCGAGCGCCGCGTACTCGGCGTCGACGAGCTCCCGCGCCGCCTCCACCAGGCGCTGCAGGATGGACTCCACCGAACGCTCGGCGGCGATCGCGAGCACGGCGTCGCTCAGCGCCTCAAAGGCTTGGCCGGGCTTTGCCTCCATGCGTCTCACATTACGCCGCGGGCGAGGCGGTGGGTGAACCTCTCAACTTCAGCCGAAGCGGCCGATAAGGGACTGGTGACGCTCTGGCGAGTAGCAGTCGCTTGCTCCGTGCTGGTTCTGGCGTGCGCACCCGCGAGCCTCGCGCACGGCATCCACAAGAGCGTTCTCCCCGCCGACACGCCCTTGGAGGAGTTCTTCCGCCTCGGGGTCGTCCACATGCTGGGCGGCTACGACCACCTGCTGTTCGTACTCGGAATCGCCATCCTCTTCACCAAGACGGCGGACGTCATCAAGGCGGTGACCCTGTTCACCGTCGGCCACAGCGCCACGCTCATCGTGGCGACCGCCGTCGGCCTCAAGCTGAATCCGCTTGTCGTCGACGCGGTGATCGGCCTGAGCGTGGCCTACATCGGACTGGAAATCGCCGTCGCTCGACACGATGGGGCGAGCGTGGCAAGAACTCGCATCGCGGTCCTCGTATTCGGCCTGATCCACGGTCTTGGGCTGTCCACCCGACTACAAGACCTCGGCCTGCCAAAGGCCGGCCTCGTCGAGCGAGTACTGAGCTTCAATGTCGGCGTGGAGATCGGCCAGCTTGCGGCCCTGACCGTGTTTCTCGGCATCCTCTGGGTCTTTCGGCATCGGGGCTGGCTCGAGCGGATCAAGTCGCCTGCAGGTGCCGCCTTGCGGTGGGGAGGTGCGGCGATCTGCCTCTACTTCGTCATGCTCACGATGTCCGGGACGCCGGCCTGAGCGATCCGTACTGTCGCCAGCGCGGTTAGCGGGAGCCGCCGCCGCCCGCCGGCTCGACCCCCCCGCCGAGTGCCAGCTGCGCCTCGTAGGCACCCCGGCCCGACAGGCAGGCGGCGCCGCAGCGCGCGGCGAGCTCGATCGCAGCATCGATCGGGCGACCCTCGCCGAGGCCGTAGGTGAGCCCGGCGGCGAACGCGTCGCCGGCCCCGTAGACGTCTGCGATCGGGCCCGGCGGGCGGGCGGCTTCCCACGAGCCCTCTACGCCGTCTGCGCCCGTGTAGCTCCCGCCGTCTGAGCCCGAGGTCGAGACGACGAGCCGCGGCGGCGGGTCGAGGGCGTCGGGGGCGAGCCGCTCGCCGGGGTCCTCGGCGCTCCCGATGAGGGCATCGAGGCCGACGCCCCCTTCGACGAGCGTCTGCTCGCCCGCCCGCGGGGTCGCGGTCAGCACGCGCGCCCGCCGCGCGGCCCGAAGCGCGCCCGCGTCTCCGGCGGTGAAGTAGACGGCGTCGGCGCCCTCGAGGCGCTCCCACGGCAGCGGGTCGTCCTCACTCGGTGCCAGCCTGCGCCCGAGCACGGTAATCGTGCGCTCGCCCTCCTCGTCGACGAAGGTAAACGCGCGCCGCTGGGGCTCCGGTCGGTCGACGGCGTGCACCCGCAGACCCAGAGCCGAGAGCTCCTCGCGGGCGCGGCGGCCGATCTCGTCGTCGCCAAACGCCGTGAACAGATCGGCCTCGCCGGCCAGGCGAGCGAGCCAGACGGCGGCCACCGCCCCGCCGCCCGCGGGCTCATCCCACCACTCCTCGGCGTGCACGATCTCGCCGGGCGAGGGAACCCGCTCGACGCTCGCGAACTGGACCCACTCGACGTGTCCGACGACGGCCACCCGCACCGGACGCAGTGTCACAGACGAAGGGCGCGGGGAGGCGGCCCGTCCCTTGCTGGCGGCGTGGCGGCGCTCGGCGACCGCGCTGGCGATGAGGCCCTCCCACCTTGGACCGTCCGCGATCGATCGCGACTCACTACATGCCCCCGAGCCAGGCCGGGTATCTCTGAGGGAATGGAGCTCGAGACCTGGCAGGCACCGTCCGGCGAGCGGATCCCCAACCACCCGTCTTTCCCCGTGCTCCTCTACCGCGACGTCGAGGCCGCGCTCGGCGGCGCCGATGCCTGTCGCGCCCAGTTCTCAGAGCACGGTTGGGGCGGCTCATGGGTCGACGGCGTGTTCGGCTTCCACCACTTTCACTCGACCTCACATGAGGTGCTCGGAGTGATCGG
>Ga0136616_10000237_pt1 | contig 23994 bp, 24 predicted proteins | sample AntDrymUQ2992106_2_FD_106648 | JGI IMG/M metagenome (GOLD analysis project Ga0136616, IMG submission 106648) | Polar desert sand microbial communities from Dry Valleys, Antarctica - metaG UQ299 (21.06) | ecosystem: Environmental > Terrestrial > Soil > Desert | place: Antarctica: Dry Valley... | reverse complement strand
TCGTGTGGAGCATCGCGCCAGCAGCGCTGGGCAACATCCTCGGCGCGTTCTTCCTCGTGGCACTGCCGTTCTGGCTGGTCAACACCCGGCGCGACCGATGACGACCTGTCGGAATGGTGGGTCGGGTACATCGGGTTCCCCATCCACCCGGCTCGAACCGGGCGACCCCCATTGGAGGACCGGATGACCGACTACCGAAGCCCGCTCGAACCGCGGACCGTCGACACCGCCGAGGGCGACGCCGCCACGCGCCTCGCCGCGACGCACAAGGCGTTGGGCATGGTGCCCAACACGTACGGCGTGATGGCGAACTCGCCCGGTCTGCTCGCGACCTATCTCGACGGCTACCAGTGGTTCCGTTCCGCGTCGGGCTTCACGCCCGGCGAGCAGGAGGCGGTGTTCCTCACGATCAGCCGGTTCAACGAGTGCGACTACTGCATGGCGGCGCACAGCTTCATCGCCGACAACATGTCGAAGACACCGATCGAGGTGACCGATGCGATCCGCGACGACCGACCGATCGACGACGAACGCTTCGCGGCCCTCGTCGGGATGGTCCGCTCGCTGCTCGAGACTCGCGGCCACCCGGCCGAGGCCGACGTCGCCGCCTTCCGCGAGGCCGGCTTCACCGACCCGCAGGTGCTCGAGTTGGTGCTGGCGATCGCGGTGAAGACGATCAGCAACTGGTCGAACCATCTGTTCGGCACCCCGGTCGACGACACGTTCACCTCGCGGACCTGGTCGGTGCCCGAGCCGGTCTGATCGTCTGATCGAGTCGCTGCCCGTCATGCGAGCGCCACGTCAGCGTGGACGTGGACAAGGGACGGGCCGTGGTGCAACAGCGCGGTGGTCAGCGCCGGGTCGAGCTCGGAACCGCACCCGGTGCCACGACCCGTACCCCTCGCGCCCGACGCGTCGACGCCTTGACCGTGACAGAGTCTGACAGTGCACCCGGACTCGAGCTTCGCCGTACTCGAGGCGATCGACGTCGTGATCGATCGCCAGTGGTCGACGCTCGGCGCGCCCGGCTTGTGGATGACCGGTGAAGAACGGACCGAGATCGTGCGCATCGCCCGCAGCCGGCAGGCTCCGGTGGACGCCGACGATCCGGCAGCTGCCGCGGCGTCGCTCGCGGCGCACCGCGCCGCGACGATCACCGCCGACACCGTGGACGAACTGGAGTCGCGCGGGGTGCGCCGCGAGCACTACGTCGAGATCGTCGGTGTGGTCAGCCGGGTCGCGGCGATCGAAACGTTCGATCGCGGCATCGGCCGACCGGCACGGCCGGCACCGCCGCCGTTGCCGGGCGTGCCGAGCCGTCACGTCGTCGCCGCGGCGAAGCGTCGAGCCGGGTGGGTGCCGACGGTCGACGCGATCAGCCCGCCGACCGCGCTCCAAGCGGTGCCCCCGGAGGCAGCGGCGCAAGAGGCGCTCCATGGAGCCCTCTACCTGTCGTACCCGGGTATGGCCGATCTCGCCGCCGTGCGTGGACTGTCGCGTGCGCAGATGGAGCTCGTCGCCGCCCGCGTGTCGTACCTCAATGACTGCTTCTTTTGACTGTTCGCCCACGCCGGGATGCTCCGTGCGAGCGCCCACGCGACCGGCCAGGCGATCGACCTCCGCGCGATCACCGATCGAGCGACCGACCCGCTGATCGACGCCGGCATCGGGCTTCTCGCGTTCGTGACCGCCCTGATCGGCGGTGACCCGTCGGACCTCGACAACGCTCGGACCGCGCTGCGCGATGCCGCCGGGCCCGACGCCGTCGTGCGGGCCGCTGCGGTCGCGGGCAACTTCCAGATGATGAACCGCATCGTCGACGCCACCGGCGTACCGATCGGTCCCTCGATGCGCGCCATCGCCGCCGATCTCGGACTCGAGGCGGCCGATCTCGCCTGACCACGCGGCTCTGGAACGGTCAGGACGTCGGGGCCATCAACCCTTCGACGACCTCGACAAGGTCAGCGCCCTGCACGTCGGGCGGATCGAACACCGTGGCGTAGACGCCCTCCTGGCGAGATGCCCAGCCGGTCACCAGACCGGCGGCGTGCGCCCCGTGAATGTCCCAGGCGTGCACGGCGACCATCGCGACACGACCACCGGCCAGGTTCAGCTGGCTGAGCGCGTGCCGATACGGCGCCGGGTGGGGCTTCCACACCTGTATCTCGTCGACGCTCATCACCAGCTCCACGAACTCGGCCAATCCGCTGCGTTGCAGCAGGTGCGCGGTGTTCGTCGCCGACCCGTTGGTGAGTGTTGCGATGCGGACTCCTTCCGATCTCAGCCGCTCGAACGCCGGCCGGACGTCGGTGTGGGCGGTCAACTCCCCGAACTCGGACAGCACGGTGCGGCGCTGTGCTTCGTCGAGCGTCGGCGCGACAACCGTCAGCGACGCATCGGCGAGGTCGGCGAACGGTCGATACGCGCCTGTGCACCCGAGCGCGAACCCGTCGCGCAGCATCCGGGTGAAGAACACCTCGAGCGTCGACCTGGCGAGCCCGACTCCGGTCAGGGCGTCGTCGACCACGTCGAGCCCGAACAGCGTCTCGACCACGTCGAACACGACGGCGTCCAGACGGCGTGCGTCACTCATCGCCCCAGTCTGCACCAGCCAGCGTGGCGCTTCCGACGGCTCGCCCGCGTGGAGTGCGGAGCTCGTGGTCGTCTGTGTTCATTTTCGACGCACCCGCCGGCGCGGACTCCTCGACCGGGTTCTGCCTCGCCGGGACCGCCGCCGTCGCTACGGCTGCGCCGACATGCCGGGATATAGTGCGGCGATGTTCGACGTGAGAGACATTCGCCGGGTCGACGGGGCGCTGGTGCTGGTGACCTATCGCGGCGACTGGTGACCGTACTGCTGCGGCCAGCTGGTTCGGCTGGCGAACGTACTGGGTGAGATCCACTCCCTCGGCGCTGACCTCGCCGCGGTAACGGTCGACTCGCCCGAGCGCAACGCCGCCTTCGCGGCGCGCTGGCTCCTGCCGTTCCCGATCCACAGCGATCCGGGCGGCGGCGGCATCCTCCAACCGCTCGATCTCTGGAACCCGAACGAGCGCGGCGGGATCGGGTGGCCAGCCGTCATCGTCTTCGACGCCGACGGTCGGGAGACCCACCGATTCCGTTCCCGAGACTTTGCCGACCGGCCACCACACGATGACGACCTGATCGCCGCGCTACGCGAACTCGGGCTCGGCGCGCTCGAACCGCCAGAACCATGGGTGCCCGAACACGAGCCGGTCGACGACCCGGGCGCGCTGCGAGTCGAGGCCTTCGGCCCGTACTTCCGCGGCATCCGGTTCGGCGTCCGTGGCCTGGCCGGCCGGCTCGTCGACGAGCACGACCGCGCCGAAGCGATCCGGATGAGCGACATGGCCGTCAGCTTCCTGGACGCGTGGAAGGCGCGTCGCGAAGCGGGCTGACCACGGCGTCGCGGCCCGCGCCGCCTGTTCGGGAATGGTCGGGCGACGACATCGGGTTCCCGATCCGAGATGGGAGCACTACTCGCACCCCAGACAACCGCGCCACAAAGGAGGCGAACGTGCCATTTCTCGATTCGATCGCTCACGATGACAAGGTCCCGCACGTACTCGGGAAGTTCTTGGCGCAGGGTTCGACAGCGGGTCGGCCGCAATCGACTTCCACCAGCAGCTGCTGCGGGGGGATTCGCCGTTCACAGTGCAGCGCGAGTTGATGGCGGCGTACGTCTCGGGCGTCAACGCCTGCCGGTGCTGTCACGGTGCTCACAGTGCCGTGGCGCAGCTGTTCGGAGTGCCGGAGACCGTGATCACCGGACTCGTCGACGACGTCGACACCGCCGAGGTCGAGGATTCGATGAAGCCCGTGTTCCGCTATCTGCGCAAGCTCACCGAGACGCCAACGCGGGCGGTGACGTGACGGTCCACGAACGCAGGGGCGATCGTTGATGCATGACCTTCGTCGTCGGACGCTCGTTGCGGCGGCCGTCGTGGCCTTCGCCGATCAGGTGTCCAAGAGCGCCGTCGTGGCGGTCCTCGGGGACGGCGACTGGTCGAGCGGCCTGCTGCGTCTGACGGTCGTTCGCAACCCGGGTGGGCCCTTCGGGCTCGGTGCCGGCGCCTCGATGTTCTGGACGGTCGTCACCGCCACCGTCGTGATCGGAGCGGTGGCAGTGATCGCTTCGGGCCGCACGGTGCTCCAGCCTGCGATCGCGGTGGGTGCGATGGTCGGCGGCGGTATCGGCAACCTCGTCGACCGCCTCGCTCGCTTCCCCGGCGCCGGGGGCGGCGCGGCGATCGACTGGATCAGGCTCGAGCCGTATCCGAGAGTGTTCAACGTCGCCGACGTCGCGTTGCGTGGAGGGGCCGTCGTCGTGGCGATCGCCGTCGTCGCCAGGCGACACGAGGGCCCAGGGTCCGCCGAGGTGTCGCCGAGCCCGCCCACGCTCGGTTGAGCAAACGTAACGGCGACCGGTCACCACTCCACCATGTCACCGATGCGAGCGACGAGGCGCGGCCAGCAACGGCCTGCGTGGCCGGGGAACGCGATGCCGGTCATGGCACCTCCGTGCGGAGCCGAGCGCGGTGGCGGACCAGGTCGTGGTCGGCGAGCGGGTTGCCGACTCGGTGCTCGGCATCGTGCCGCAGCCATGCCACCGTCGACGCGTACGACCTTTCCATCAGCTCACCGGCGCGGCTGAAGTCGCCGGGACCGACGTCGATCGGACAGGGCGGTGGGATGACCCGAAGATCTGCCCGTCCGAGGTAGTGGTCGACGTCGGCCGACAGCCGGCTGTTGATCATCAATGACACGGCGTGCAGGGTCATCCCGAGCGCCGATGTCGGTGGTTCGTCGAGTGAGCAGGCGTAGCCGGTGGCGAGCACGTAGATCGTGTTAGCGCCGAGTGCAATGGCGTGCGAGACGGGTGCGTTGTTCACGACCCCGCCGTCCATGTAGGTGTGGCCGTCTACGACGACGGGTGGGAAGACACCGGGGATGGCGGCGCTGGCGGTGAACACGTCGAGCGCGGACCCGGCCGACAGGGCCACGTCGCGGCCGTCGAGGACGTCGGTGACCACGACGTGGAGTGGGATGGGTGCGTCTTCCAGCCGTTCGAATCGGATGTGAGCGCCGATCAACTTTCGGAGCCCACCGGCGTCGAACAGGCTCGCCCGCCTGCCGAGGAACCCGGCGAGCCCCAGTGTGAACCGCACCGGGAAGACGTCACCACGTCGGAGCGACGTCCAGATGCTGGCGAGCCCGTCGACTCCGGCGTCGGGGTCCGCCCCGGCGAGCCACGCCGCGTTGACCGCACCCACACTCGTCCCCACCAGGACGTCGGGACGGACGTCGGCCTCGTGCAAGGCTCGGAGCATGCCGACCTGCACGGCGCCGAAGTTGGCGCCTCCGGACAGGACGAACGCCGTGGTCATGTTGTTCAGCTCCTTCGGGGGTTGGGGCGATCTGATCGCTGTGCACGGGGAACCCGTTCCGTGTCGGAACACTTCCTGTGACGACGGACGCCGTGGCGGCAGCGGGGCTGACATCTCGCCCGGGCTCGGACGGCGGGAAGGCGTGCGGCTGTCGGCGGGTTCCCCCGTCACACGACTTTCGAGAAGGGCATTTGTGACATGGTCCGAGCACATTGGAACGGCGCGGTGATCGCCGAGTCCGACGACACTGTCGTCATCGACGGCAACCACTATTTCCCGGCCGGTTCGGTCAACGAGGAGTACCTGGTGGCGAGCGACAGGACGACGGTCTGCCCGTGGAAGGGCCGGGCGTCGTACTACTCGGTCGAGGTCGAGGGCAAGCTGAACCGCGACGCCGCCTGGTACTACGCCTCGCCGTCGAGCGCGGCGAGCAGCATCGCCGGGCGGGTCGCGTTCTGGCGCGGCGTCAAGATCGAAGACGAGGGGACGGCCGGACGGCGCCGCTCGTTGTTCGGCCGGTTCCAGCGGGAGACGTCCGTCGTCGCCGCGGCGGGCATCACCGAGCACCCCGACGACGCCAACGACGTGCGCGACGTCCCGGTGGCCGATGTCGACGACCACTCGTTCTTCGCGGCCCTCGACGGTCACGTCACCATCGCCGACTTCTGGGCGCCGTGGTGCAGACCGTGCAAGCAGCTCCACCCGATGTTCGACGCGCAAGCGGCCGAGTACGCCACGGACGTGACACGGTTCGTCCGGGTCAACGTCGACGAGAGCCCGGGCGTCGCGTCGGCGTTCAACATCATGAGCATCCCGACGATCATCGTGTTCGACGCCCACGGCCGCGAGATCGACCGCGAGATCGGCGTGCCCGGCAGGCGCCGGCTCGAGCAGTTGGTGCGCAACGCTGGCGTGCTGGCACAGGCGACGACCGGGCGAGGCGCGGCATGAGCGGGCTCGGTGAAGTGACAACCGTGGACGTCGTCGTGCTCGGGATGGGCCCGGGCGGCGAGGACGTCGCCGGCAGCCTCGCGTCGGCCGGGTTGTCGGTGGTGGGCATCGATGCCGGCCTGGTCGGTGGTGAGTGCCCGTACTGGGGGTGCATCCCGTCGAAGATGATGATCCGCGCTGCTCACCTGCTCGCCGAGGCCCGCCGCATCCCCGGCATGGCCGGCACCTCGACCGTGACCCCCGATTGGGCGCCGGTCGCGGCGCGCATCCGCGCCGAGGCGACCGACAACTGGGACGACACCGTCGCGGTCGACCGCTTCGTCGGTAAGGGCGGCACGTTCGTGCGCGGCCGCGGTCGCCTCGTCGCCCACGACGTGGTCGAGGTCGACGGTCGGCGTTACCAGGCGACGCGGGCCGTGGTCGTGGCCACCGGGACCACCGCCGCCGTGCCACCGATCCCCGGCCTGGCGGACACCCCGTACTGGACCAACCGTCAGGCGATCGAGGCCACCGTCCTGCCCGGGTCGATCATCGTGCTCGGCGGCGGCGCGATCGGGGCCGAGCTCACCCAGGTGTACGCCCGGTTCGGTGTCGACGTCACCGTCGTCGAAGCAGCCGAGCGGTTGCTGCCGATGGAGGAACCCGAGGCCGGCGATCTGCTCGCGGACGTGTTCCGCAACGAGGGCATCGACGTCATCACCGGCGCCGAGGCGACCGGGGTGTCGTACGACGGGAAGTTCCGGGTCGTGCTGGCCGGCGGTCGGGAGCTCGTGACCGAACAGCTGCTGGTGGCCACCGGCCGTCGGGTCGACCTGGCCGGGATCGGCGCCGAGGTGCTCGGCATCGACGTCACCACCGCTCGGGCGCTCCCCGTCGACGAGCACCTCCGGGTGACCGACGGGGTCTGGGCCGTCGGTGACGTCACCGGTCGCGGCGCGTTCACCCACGTCGCGATGTACCAGTCGAAGATCGCCACCGCCGACATCCTCGGCGAGCCACACACCCCCGCCGACTACATCGCGCTCCCGCGTGTCGCCTTCACCGACCCCGAGGTCGGCGCGGTCGGGCTCACCGCCGGAGCGGCGCGTGACGCCGGGATCGATGTCGCCATCGGCCGCGCCGACGTGCCGTCGACCGCTCGCGGGTGGTTGCACAAGACCGGCAACGAGGGCTTCATCCAGCTCGTCGCCGACCGTGATCGTGGTGTGCTCGTCGGCGCCACGTCGATGGGTCCGAATGGCGGCGAGGTCCTCGGTCTGCTGACCTTGGCGGTGCACGCCCGCACCCCGATCGAGGAGCTCCGATCCATGATCTACGCCTACCCCACGTTCCACCGCGGCATCGAGGACGCCCTACGGGGCCTCGCATGACCGACGATCGCGTGATCGGCGAGGGTGATGTGCTCCCCGACGTCGCCCTCGTCGATCACGAAGGCCGTCCCTGGCGGTTCAGCGGCCACCGCGGCCGGCCGCTCGTGCTCGTGCTGCACCGCCACCTCGCTTGACTGCCGTGCCAGGAACATGTGATCGCCGTGCGCGACCACCTCGACCAACTCGGTGACACCCTCCCCGTCGTCATCATGTTCGCCGACGACCCGTCACGCCTCGCGGCGTACCGCACCTACCTGGACCTCGAGTTCCCCGTCGTCGCCGACGTCGACCGGACGCTCTACCGACTGCTCGGCGCCGGACTCGGCTCGTTTTTTTCGGGTGTGGTCACCGGGGACGATCGCGATGTACGCCCGGCTCGTGCGCCGGGGCCGCCGACTCCATGCACCGACGGAGGACACCCGCCAACTCGGCGCCGACGCCGTCATTGACCGCGACGGCCGGCTCCACCGCCTCTGGCTCCCACCCACCCCCGACGCACGGCCTGCCGTCGACGAGATCGTCGACGCAGTGCGGGAACTCGACCGACGATGAGACCGAGGGGCGTCCGGGACCTGTCCACCGGGCCGTCCGACAGTGTCGTCACACCAGACTCGCGTCGAGGCTGCGGGCGGCGTTGACCAGACCGATGTGAGAGAAGGCCTGCGGGAAGTTGCCGAGCATCCGCTGTGCGACGACGTCGTACTCCTCGCTGAGCAGCCCGACGTCGTTGCGCAGCGTGAGCACCCGCTCGAACAGGGCCGTGGCACGCTCGCGTTCGCCGCGCATCGCCAGCGCCTGGACGAGCCAGAACGTGCAGAGCAAGAACGTGCCTTCGCCGCCATCCAACCCATCGGTGTCGACACCATCGGTGCGGTAGCGCTTGACCAGACCGTCCTGGGTGAGATCGCGGGCGATCGCGTCGACGGTGGCGACGATCCGCGGGTCGTCGGGGGACAAGAAGCCGACGATCGGCAACAGGAGCAGACTGGCGTCGAGCTCGGTCGACCCGTAGTGCTGCACGAATGTGCCGAGCCGGTCGTCGAAACCAGCGGAGCAGACATCGCGATGTACATCGTGGGCGAGTGCGCGGAACCTGGCCGCGTCGCCGGACAGGCCGTGCAGTTCGACACCGCTCGCGGCCCGGTCGAACGCGACCCAGGCCATCACCTTGGAATGGGTGAAGTGCCGCCTTGGGCCGCGGATCTCCCAGATGCCCTCATCGGGTTCGCGCCAATGCTGTTCGACGAACTCGACCAGTTTGCGTTGGAGCGCCCACGCATCGTCGTCGGGTGCCATGCCCATCGTGCGGGCTTGATGCAATGCATCCATGACCTCGCCATAGACGTCCAGTTGGAACTGCTCGGCGGCGCCGTTGCCGATGCGCACCGGCCGGCTGCCGTGGTATCCGGGCAGCCAGTCCAGCTCCAGTTCGGGCAACCGTCGCTCTCCATCTACGCCGTACATGATCTGCAGCTGTGCGGGATCACCAGCGATCGCTCGTAACAGCCAGTCCCGCCAGGCCATGGCCTCGGAAAGGCATCCGTTCGCCGTGAACGCCTGCAGGGTGAGGCTGGCATCACGCAGCCAGCTGTAGCGATAATCCCAGTTTCGTGATCCCCCCAACTGCTCCGGCAACGAGGTCGTGGGGGCGGCGATGATGCCCCCCGACGGCTCGTAGATCAGCGCCTTCAGCGTCACCAATGATTGCAGCACGCTCTCGCCCCAGCGGCCGACAGTGACCGTGCGATCGCTCCACTCCCGCCACTCGGTCTCGGCCCTCGCCAGCTGATCGACGGCATCACAGGCGGCCGGCTCCTCATCGCCGGCGTGGTACCAGGTGAGGGTGAACGGGACCATGTCGCCCGCAGCGACGCCGAACGTCCCCACGGTGTGCATGTTCTCACCGTGCAGCGGCACGGGGGTGTGGACGACGATGGCGTCGGGGCCGGCGACCGCCCGAATCCCGTCTGGGGTGCGCCGCACCCACGGAACGGCCCGGCCGTAGTCGAGTCGGAGCCGCAGCACCGTGTGCATTGGCACCTCGCCGGTGAGGCCCTCGACGATGCGGATCACCGTCGGGTTGGCGTGGCGGTGCGGCATGACATCGATGATCCGCACGCTGCCGGAGTCGGTGACCATGTCGGTCTCGAGCACGAGCGTGCCGGGACGGTACCGGCGCTCGACTCGCAGGACCTGCTCCTGCGGGGCGATCGTCCAATGGCCGTTCTCGTCGCTGCCGAGCATCGAGGCGAAGCAGGCACCGGAGTCGAAGCGGGGCAGGCACAGCCACTCGATGGCACCGTCGGTGGCGACGAGGGCGGCGGTGTGACCGTCGCCGATCATCGCATAGTCCTCGATGCGCCGGCCCTCGATGGGCCCCTCGATGCGCCGGCTCTCCACGGAAGGCTCCGCCATCACGGTCAGCCGACGATGCCGACGTAGACCGCTCCGGCGACGAGACCGAACACGCCGTGGGCCATCGTGACGCCCACCGGGGTCATGGCGCCGAAACCGGTGAGGGCGATGCGGGGCTGGGCGATGTCGCCGCGGTGAACGAGCGGATGTGCCATCGTGAGCATCATCGGCAGGGCCATCGTCACGATGAGGCCGTGGACCAGCCCGATCACGAGCCCGAGGATCGTGGCGTCGCCGCTCGAGGTCGGATCGAACGCGGTCAGGACGCCGGCGTGCACCAGCCCGAACAGTGCGCCCATCATGAGGTGCATCATCAACCCGATGCCGTAGGCGGTCTGCTTCGAGGAGTCGGGGGCGACCATCGTGCCGAGCGTGCGCAGCAGGTCCATCGTCGTCATGCCCATCGCCCGGCCGCCATAGATCACGGCCAGCATCGCGACGGCACCGACGAGGCCGCCGAGGACGGCGGCGCCGGGGTCGTAGTTGCCCGAGAGGGAGAGGGCGAGGATGGATCCGGTCATGATGTGCTCCTTGGCGTCATCTAGGAGATTCGCAGCGTTGCTGCATCCCTTGTGACCCGGGAACCCATCGCGGTCGCCAGCTCATTCCATGATGGATCGGTCACCAGATCCGGAGGATCTCGGCGGTGGCGAAGATCGCACCGACGTCGACACCGACCGTCGGTGCCGTGAAGACCTCGGGGGGAACGCCGATGTCACCGACGTATAGCTCACCGACGAGCGGCCGTGCACCGACGTGACGCAGGCCGACCTTGGGCAGCGCGAGCGTGAGGGTGGCGGCGGCGCGCACGACCGGGTCGTGGGCGTCACCGGTGGTCGCGTCCAGTCCTGACGGGAGGTCGAGCGAGAGCACCGGTCGAGCCGTCCCGTTCGCCCACCCGATCAGTGTGGCGGCCAGGCCTCTTGGGGCACCGGCGAGCGAGTAGCCGATGATGCCGTCGATCACGACGTCGAACGATCCGAGCCGATCGACGCGATCGGTGTCGTGGATCTCGATGCCGAGCCGGTCAACCCGTGCGAGTTGCGCTGCGGGCACCTCGGCGAACCGGTCGCTGGGGCTGCTCGTCACGACCGTGACGTGCGCGCCCCATCCGTGCAGTCGACGGGCCGCCACCAGCGCCCCGCCGCCGTTCCCGCCGGGTCCGGCGAGCACCGCGATACGTCGACCGCGCGGGTCGCCGCCGAAGAACCGCACCCGAGCCAGCTGTGCGAGGTCACGACCAGCAGACTCCATCATCTGCACGAGGCCGATCCCGAGGTCCTCCACCATGATCCGATCGACCTCGATCATCTGCTCGGTCGTCAGCCACGGCAGCGATGGCGGCGCGTCCGGGATCGTCGTTGCGTCGTGGTTCACCGGTCACCACCTCGACCCGCACGCATGATGAGATTGGCGACGAGTCCTGTCCAGCCGGTCTGATGGGATGCTCCGAGGCCTCGGCCGTCGTCGCCGTGGAAGTACTCGTGGAACAAGACCAGGTCATGCCACCGCTCGTCGGTGCCGAACGGCCCGTCGGTGCCGAGGGCGGGTCGTGCCCCGGACGGGCCGCGCAGGAACAGGCTGACGAGGCGGGCGCAGAGGTCGTCGGCGATCTCCCCGAGGTTTCGCGTCGTCCCCGACCCGGTCGGGTACTCCGCTCTGAAGTCGTCACCGAGGTACGTCTGATAGCGACGGAGTGCTTCGATCGTCAGATAGTTGAGCGGGAACCACACGGGTCCCCGCCAGTTGGAGTTTCCCCCGAACTGCGAGGTTCGTGATTCGGCGGGTTCGTACTCCAAGTGGAACGTCTCACCCCCGAGCTCGACATCGAGGGGATGATCGTGGTGGTGGCGCGACAATGAGCGGATGCCGTACGGCGACAAGAAGTGCCGCTCGTCGACGAGCTTGCTCAACACCACTCGGAGCCGATCGGGATCGATGATGCTGAGAAGCCGGTCCGCTCCGTCACCTCCGTCACGGTCACGGCCGAGGCCTGCGACGACATCGGCGAACTCGGGTTTGTTGGCGAGGAACCACCGGACGCGGCCACCGAAATCGGGATGCCGGTCAAGGGTCGCCGCGCCGAGGCCCGTGACGGCGAACAGCGGGACGAGCCCGACCATCGACAGCGACGGCAACGGCACTGACTCGCCGCCCTCGCAGCGGAACACATCCCGGTAGAAGCCGATCGCGTCGTCCCACGGGCCCTGGGTGTTCATGGCCGTCGAGATGTAGGCGAAGTGCTCGAAGAACTTGGTGGCGACGTCTTCATAGGTGTCGTCGTGGTCGGCGAGCACGAGGGCGATCTCGAGCAGGTTCAGGCAGTACATCGCCATCCACGCCGTGCCGTCCGATTGCTCGAGGTGGCCGGCCACGGCGAGTCGGGCTGAGCGGTCGAACGGCCCGACGTTGTCGAGGCCGAGGAAGCCTCCTTCGAACACGTTGTTGCCTTCGGAGTCCTTGCGGTTGACCCACCACGTGAAGTTGATGAGGAGCTTGTGGAACAGGGACTCGAGGAAGTGGAAGTCGCGGGCGCCGTCGATCTCGAACACGCGGATCGCCGTCCAGGCGTGCACCGGGGGGTTGGCATCGTCGAACGACCACTCGTAGGCGGGGAGCTGCCCGTTGGGGTGCATGTACCACTCCCGGCACAGCAGCGTGAGCTGGTGCTTGGCGAAATCCGGGTCGACGTGGGCGAGCGCGACGCAATGAAACGCAAGATCCCACGCGGCGTACCAGGGGTACTCCCACTTGTCGGGCATCGAGATGACGTCGAAGTTGTTGAGGTGACGCCAGTGTTGGTTGCGGCCGGTCACACGTGATGCTGGCGGCGGCGGGCCGGCGGGATCACCGTCGAGCCAACGATCGTTGTCGACGTGGTAGAGCTGCTTGCCCCACAGCATCCCGGCGAAAGCCTGACGAGCGACGAGGGCCTCGTCCGCGGTGACCCGGTCGCCGATCACCTCTCGGTAGAACTCGTCGGACTCGGCGGCTCGCGCGGCCACGACCGTGTCGAACGCGGCACCGAGCGACTCGTGCCTTGGCCGAATGTCCCGGTCGCGCCCCAGCCGGAGGCGGAGCTCGACGTGGTCGCCCGCGGCGACCTCGACGCGGTGGCGGACACCCACCTTCGTGCCGGTCATGGCCGGATTGACCGTTGCCGCGTCATAGAGGATGTGGTCATTGATGCCGTCCTTGGGGTACGCCGTCGCATTCGGCACGCCGAACAGGCAGGCACTGTTGGTCTCGTTCTCACAGAACAGGAGATCGGGCGGGTCGGACGGTCCGTCGCCTGCGGCGAGCCGCCAGCGGCCGAGCTCGTGGTGTTCGGCGACGACGTCGCCGCCGGCGGCCCACAGCCGCGGCGTCCGGTCGTCGAGACCCCATGACCAGGTGTTGCGGAACCAGAGGGTGGGGATCACGTGCAGTTCCGCCGGTTCCGGACCTGCGTTCGTCACTCCGATCCGCATGCACACGTCGTCGGGGGCGGCCTTGGCGTAGTCGACCGTGACGACCCAGTACCGGCCGTTGTCGAACACACCGGTGTCGGCGAGCTCGTACTCGGGGTCGAGGCGGCCACGACGACGGTTCTCCGCCACCAGCTCGTCGTACCGGAATCGGTCCTGGGGATAGTGGTACCGCCATCGCATCCACGAATGCGTCGGCGTCGAGTCGAGGTACCACCAGTACTCCTTGGCGTCCTCGCCGTGATTGCCCTCGTTGCCCGTCAGGCCGAAGATCCGCTCCTTGACGATCGGATCACGTCCGTTCCACACCGCCAGCGACAGGCACAGGTGTTGACGCAGATCGCAGATACCCGCCAATCCGTCCTCGCTCCAGCGGTAGGCGCGCGACCGGGCGTGGTCGTGCGGGAACGACTCCCACGCGGTCCCGTCAGCGCTGTAGTCCTCTCGCACCGTCCCCCAGGCGCGTTCACTCACGTAAGGCCCCCACTGCTTCCACGGGCCGGGATCCCGACGTGAGCCCTCCGCCAGGCGACGGCGCTCGGCGCCGGCCGCGGGTCCAGACACGGTCACGACGATTCTCGTCGGGTGTCGAAAGGCCAGAACCGGAGCGCGACGAGCAAGAACGCCCTACGGACGCTATCGAGTGCGCCCTGGGCGACGCTCCAACCGAACCTCCGTGCCAGGGACTGACCGATCGGGATGTCGCACGGGCCGTCGGCGGGCGGGGGCTGCACCGACGAGGAACCCCTATGGATGTTGCGACATTCCGATGGGTGTGCATCGGTGACCCGATGTTGGTCATCGCCACGTCGACGCACCATCGACCGAGGTCGACGATGCCCACGATGCTCCGATGGCCTCACGGTTGACCCGATACGGCAACTCGCTGGCCTGCTGCCTCAGTCGTGGACCACGGTCGCCCCTCGGCGACGGCGACGTGGAGCTGCTCGCCGAAGAGATGGGCGAGCAGTCGTACGCAGGCGGCACATTCGTGTTCCGTCAGGGCGATCCGGCGGCCAAGGTGCACGTGCTCCGTAGCGGATCGGTGGAACTGTCACGACAGGTCCGGGGTCGACGCGTGACGCTGCAGGTCCTCCGGCCAGGCGATGTGTTCGGCGACGTCCCGGTCTTCCTCGGCGAACCCGAACCGTTCGATGCCCGCGCGCTGCAGGACAGCTCCGTGCTGTCGCTGGACGCGGCGGCGTTGTACGAACTTCTGCAGACCCGGCCGTTGGTCGCCCGGCGATGGTTCGTCTCCCTCGCCGAGCGGATGGCCGGATTGCAGCACCGACTCATCGACTTGTTGGCGGGCGGCATCGAGTCACAGCTCGCGTCGATCCTGCTGCGGGACCAGGCTGGACATGTCCGCGTCACTCAGGAAGATCTCGCCCGACTCCTCGGGGTTCAACGGTCGAGCGTCCAGCGAGTGCTGAAGTCGCTCGCGGCCGCCGGGCTGGTGGGGCTGCACTACCGCCGCATCGACCTCGTCGACCGTGGGGGGCTGCTCTCACTGCTCGACGAGTCCGATCGTTCGCGCAGCGCGCCCCAGCGCGGCGTCAGCTGACATCTGCGGGGGCGGCATCGACGCGGTGCAGGAGACGGCGGGCGCGGAACACCTCGGCGTCCGACCTCGCCTGCAACCGGCGAATCGCAACATTTCGCGCACTTCGGTATGACGCGCAGCTGCTTCCGGGTTCCCCGTGCATCGACCACACGTTCATCGCCGCGGCCGGCGCACGGCACACCCGATGACATCCACCCGAGGAGCCCCATGACCACCGCCGCGACCACCGACCTCCGGCCCGACCTCGTGGTGCTACCCCGCACCGTTGACATCCCGAGCTCACCGAATCGGGACACCGATGCCATCAACGCGCTGCGTTTCCTCGCGGCCGACGCAGTCGAACTGGCCGGCTCGGGCCATCCCGGCACGGCGATGGCGCTCGCCCCGCTCGCCTATCGGCTCTACACCCGCCATGTCCGCAACGATCCGACCGTGCCGGACTGGTTCGACCGGGACCGCGTCGTGCTGTCGATCGGACATGCCTCGATGCTGCTCTACGGGGCCCTCCACCTGGCCGGATACGACGTCGCCATCGACGACCTCCGCAACTTCCGGCAGTGGGGGTCACGAACGCCCGGACATCCAGAACGCGACGCGACCCCAGGGATCGACATCAACACCGGGCCGCTCGGGCAGGGTGTGGCCAACGGCGTCGGGTTCGCGATGGCCGAGCGGATGCTGGCGTCGCGGTTCAACCGTCCGGGCATGCCGGTGATCGATCACCGCACCTGGGTGATCGCCGGTGACGGCGACATGATGGAGGGCCTCAGCAGCGAGGCCGCTTCGCTCGCCGGTCGTCTCGGCCTCGACAAGCTCACCGTCTTCTACGACGACAACCGCATCTCGCTCGAGGGTGCCCGCGACGTCGAGTTCTGCGAGGACGTACCCGAACGCTTCCGTGCCTACGGGTGGCAGGTCCTCCATGTCGGCTGCGTCAACGATCTCGACGCCATCGACGCCGCCGTCACCGGGGCGGTCGCGGATACGACGCGGCCGTCGCTCGTCGTCGTCGGCAGCAACATCGGCTACGGCTCGCCCAAACAGGACACCGCGGCCGCGCACGGCTCACCCCTCGGCGCAGACGCGATCCGCGCGACGCGCACAAAGCTCGGATGGCACCACGAACCGTTCGTGATCCCATCCTCGGTCTACGACCATTGGCGGTCCCAGATGGCGGATCGAGTCAGCGACCACGGTGACGCCGACACGGTCCTGGTGGCATATCGCGCCGCCTGGCCGGAGCTCGCCGCCGAGCTCGACCGGGTGATGTCGGGGTCGCTCCCGGCCGGATGGTCGGCGTCGTTGCCGACGTTCCCGGCCGGTGACCGGGTTTCGGGTCGCGACGCGTCGGGTAGGGCGCTGAACGCGCTCGCCGCAGTCATCCCCGAGCTGGTCGGCGGCTCCGCCGACGTCGCCCCGTCGACCAAGACGCAGATCATCGCCTCCGGCGACGTGAACGCCGGTGACTGGGCCGGACGCAACATCCACTTCGGGGTCCGCGAGCACGCCATGGGGGCGATCTGCAACGCGATCGCGGCCCATGGCGGCCTGCGTCCCTACTGCGCGACGTTCTTCGTGTTCTCCGATTACCTCCGCCCGGCGATCCGGATGGCTGCGCTGATGCAGCTACCGGTGATCTTCGTGATGACGCACGACTCGATCGGGGTTGGTGAAGACGGGCCGACCCACCAACCGATCGAACACCTCGCGAGTCTTCGTGCGATCCCCGGGCTGCGGGTGATCCGTCCCGGCGACGCGAACGAGGTCGCCCAGGCGTGGAGAGTAGCCCTCGACCACCTCGGACCGACGGTGCTCGTGATGTCCCGCCAAGACATGCTGGTGCTCGAGCCCGATCTCCCCGATGTCGCCTCCGGTGCCGCGGTCGTCGCGGCAGGCAACGAGGTCACGATCGTCGCGACCGGCTCGGAGGTCGAGCTCGCGCTCGACGCCCGCGCCCTGCTCGCCGGCGACGACATCTCGGCGCGGGTCGTTTCGATGCCGTCCTGGGAGCTGTTCCGAGAGCTTCCGGCCGAGCGCCGGGACGCCATCGTGCCGCCAACGACGCCATCGGTGTCGGTCGAGGCCGGCGCCACCCAGGGATGGTTCGAGTTCGTCGACCATCCCGTCGGTATCGACCACTTCGGAGCGTCCGCTCTGGCCGACATCCTGTATCGCGAATACGGATTGACGCCCGTGACGATCGCCGCTCAGGCCCGCAACGCGCGCTCGCGCAGCTCCAAATCATCGAAAGGCAACCACTCATGAACGCACTCGAGACGCTCCACGACACCGGCCAGCGCCTGTGGCTCGACAACATCACCAAACACCTCATCAGCTCCGGGACGCTGGCGCACTACATCGACGACCTGTATGTCACCGGTGTGACATCGAACCCGACGATCCTCGAAAACGCGATCTCCGGTGGCAGCGACTACGACTCGGCGATCGCCGCCGCGCTGGCTGCCGATATCGAGTCGCCCCAGGACCTCGTCTTCGCTGTCGCACTGCAGGACCTCGTGGCCGCAGCCGATCTGCTCCGCCCGATCTTCGACGCGAGTGACGGAACCGACGGGTTCGTTTCGGTCGAGGTCGCACCGGATCTCGTCGACGACGCGGGCGCCACCGTGGCGGCCGGCCTCGCACTGTTCGCGCAGGCCGACCGCCCGAACGTCCTCGTCAAGGTCCCCGGCACGACCGCCGGGCTGAGCGCGATCGAAGACCTGATCGCGGCGGGCGTTCCCGTGAACGTCACGCTGTTGTTCTCGACGGCGCACTACCAGGCGGCCGCCGATGCCTACCTTCGCGGGCTCGAACGACGCCTTGCCGACGGGCTGCCGCTCACCGTCGCGTCCGTGGCATCGTTGTTCGTCTCACGATGGGACGCCGCCGTCGATCCTGCGGTCCCCCCGGCGCAGCAGGGCAAGACGGCCATCGCCGTGATGAGCCAGACCCTCGCCCGCCACCACGAGATCGTCGACAGCGATCGCTGGCAGGCCCTCGCGGCGGCCGGTGCATCCACCCAAAAGCCCCTGTGGGCGAGCACCGGCACGAAGAATCCCGAGCTGAGCGACACCTACTACCTCGGTCGTCTGGCCGCGCCCGGGACCGTCAACACGATCCCGGAAGCGACCCTGCTCGCGTTCGCCGAGCACGGCGCCGTCTGCGAGCTGCTCGACCCCGACGTCGCCGGCGCCGAGGCAATGCTGGCCGACGTCGCGGCGGAAGGGGTCGACATCGATGCACTCGCGACGACCTTGCAGGTCGATGGCGCAACAGCGTTCCGAGCATCGTGGTCAGCGCTGCTGGCGTGCATGCAGCGCAAGGTCGATCACCTGCGCGCGGCGCATGACAGCGAGACCGCCCGATGACCACCCGCCACCACACCGCGCAACAACACGTCAACCCGCGACAGCACAACAAGGAGCACCCCCTCATGCAACTCGGAATGGTCGGCTTGGGACGGATGGGGGCGAACCTCGTCCGTCGCGCCATGAACGCCGGACACGCATGCGTCGTGCACGACGTCAACCCGGAGTCGGTCGCGCAACTGGTCACCGAGGGGGCGACCGGAGCGTCATCGCTCTCGGACGTCGCGACGAAACTCGACCTGCCCCGCGTGATCTGGGTGATGGTGCCGGCCGGGATCGCCGGGCGTGTGATCGCCGACGTGGCCGACCACCTCGAGGTGGGCGACATCATCATCGACGGAGGCAACAGCTACTACCGCGACGACATGGATCGAGCGAACGAGCTTCGGCATGCCGGCATCCACCACGTCGACGTGGGCACCAGCGGCGGGATCTTCGGGCTGGACCGCGGCTATTGCCTGATGGTCGGCGGTGAGACGGAGATCGTCGATCACCTCGACCCGCTCCTGCGGGCGCTCGCGCCGGGATTCGACGCTGCACCACGCTCCGCCGGACGATCCGGCGAACCATCGCGGTCCGAGCACGGCTACCTCCACTGCGGACCCAACGGTGCCGGACATCTCGTCAAGATGGTCCACAACGGGATCGAGTACGGCGTCATGGCGGCCTATGCGGAGGGCTTGAACGTCCTGGCCCATGCCGGCGTCGGCGCTGCATCGCAGGAGCACGACGCCGAGACCACACCGCTACGCGAGCCGCAGTACTACCAGTTCGACATCGACATCCCCGAGGTCGCCGAGGTGTGGCGTCGGGGCAGCGTCATCGCCTCGTGGCTCCTCGACCTCACCGCAGTCGCGCTGCACGACGATCCCGCGCTCGAAGACTTCAGCGGGCAGGTCTCGGACTCCGGCGAAGGTCGCTGGACGGTGCAGGCTGCCGTCGATGTCGGCGTGCCCGCCCACGTCCTGACCGCCGCGCTGTACGAGCGGTTCAGCTCGCGCGGCGAAGCCGACTACGCCGACCGGTTGCTGTCGGCCATGCGCAAGCAGTTCGGCGGACACCACGAGAAAGCGGAGTCACAATGACGGAGGAACGCGCCGATGCGCTCGTGTTGTTCGGCATCACCGGAGATCTCGCGGCCAAGAAGCTGTTCAGCGCGCTCTACAACCTCGCCTGCCGCGACCGACTCCCCTCGGTCGTGATCGGAGTGGCGTCGACGGAGTGGGATCTCGAGACGCTGCGGTCGCACGTCAGGACCTCGCTCGGAACGGCCGGTGTCGAGATCGACGAGCATGTCTTCTCGCGACTCGCGACCGCGCTGCGCTACGTGTCGGGTGACTACCGGCAGCCCGGCACCTACCGACGGCTCGCCGAGCTCCTGCGCGGCACCCGGCTGCCGGTCTGCTACCTCGCCATCCCGCCGTCATTGTTCGATGACGTCATCGACGGCCTTGCCGGTGTGGGCGTGAACGAACACGGCCGGATCGTGATCGAGAAGCCGTTCGGTCGCGACCTCGGATCGGCCGAGGCGCTGAACCGCACGCTCCATCGACACTTCCCGGAGGACGCGGTGTTCCGCATCGACCACTTCCTGGGCAAGGAGCCGGTGCAGAACCTGATGGTGTTCCGCTTCGCCAACAGCATCCTGGAGCCGCTGTGGAACCGCAATCACATCGACAGCGTGCAGATCACGATGGCGGAGTCGTTCGGCGTGGAGGGCCGCGGCAACTTCTACGATCATGTCGGCACCCTTCGAGACGTCGTGCAGAACCACCTGCTGCAGATCATGGCGCTGCTGGCGATGGAACCGGCGGTGTCGGATGCACCGAACGCGCTGCGCGACGAGAAGGTCAAGGTGCTCACTGCGACCAGGCCCCTCGAGCGCGCCAACGTCGTGCGCGGCCAGTACGACGGCTACCGGGACGAACCGGGTGTCGCGCTGGATTCCGACACGGAGACCTACGTGGCGCTGCGCACCGAGATCGACTCGTGGCGGTGGGCCGGTGTGCCCTGGTACATCCGCGCCGGCAAGGGGCTGCGTGCGACCGTCACCGAGGCGGTGATCGAGTTCAAGCGGCCTCCCCGCCCCTTCTTCTCCGATGCGGGGTTCGCCCCCCACCCCAACCACCTCCGGCTGCGAATGAAGCCCGACCACTGCATCACGCTCGAGCTGCAAGCCAAGAAACCCGGCGACGCCCTGGTCAGCCACACCGTGCCCCTCACGGTCGCCCAGGACAAGGACCCCTGCGGCAGCCATGAGGCCTACGAACGGCTCCTCAACGACGCGTTGAGCGGGAACACCGGGTTGTTCGCCCGACAAGACGGCGTCGAAGCAGCGTGGCGGATCGTCGAACCGGTCCTCGACGACCACGCGCCGGTGCAGACCTACCCGCAGGGCACATGGGGGCCGGCGGCGGCTGACGCGCTCATGTCCGACGGCGGCTGGCACGAAGTCGACGACCAGACGTGACCGGCACCGTGCTCTCCGTGGACCTGGGTGGGACGAACATGCGCGCCGCGGTGGTCGAACCAGATGGGCAGGTCACGCTCCGAGTCAGCGAGCCCACGCCCCACGACGCGCCGTGCCCCGCCGCGCTCGAACTGCTCATGAGATCGGTCCGGGATCGAGGCGGCGGACGTGGCACGTTCGGAACGATCGTCATCGGTGTCCCCGGCCGGGTGAACTACCGCGCCGGACACCTCGAACACGCGCCGAACCTGCCGGTGGGGTGGGCCGGTGAGCTCACCGAGGCGAAGCTCGCCGTGCACTTCGACGCGCCGGTCTTCCTGGCCAACGACGCCGATCTCGCCGCAGTCGGCGAATCCTACTTCGGGGCCGGACGATCATTCACCGACGTCGTCTACATCACGATCTCGACCGGCATCGGCGCCGGGGTCGTGTTCGACGGCCGGCTCGTGCGCGGCACCCGGTCACTGGCCGAGATCGGCCACACGGTCATCGCGCTCGACCGTCTCGCAGCCGGTGAACCATCGACGGCAGAGCTGCTCGGCGCCGGACGTGCTCTCGAACGATACGCGAACGCCGCCGGCATCGCCGCCCGCGGTGCCGAATTGGTGGAGCTGGTTCGCAGCGGAGATGCCGAAGCCCGCAGTGCGTGGGACCGCACCATCTGCGCTTCGGCGACCGCCGTCGTCAACCTCACTCACGTATTCAGCCCCGATGTCATCGTGATCGGCGGTGGCGTCGGCCGCAACGGCGCGCTCGTCATCGAACCAGTCGCTGCAATGGTCGAGCGCCACGGTCCTCGAGGACTGGATCAACCGATCGTCGTGCTGAGTGCCACCCTCGGCGACGATCCAGGACTCGTCGGCGCCGCAGCCTGGCCTCGTGCGATCGGCCGACGATGAGCACAATCGTCGCCAGCGAGGTCGTGCTCGTCCGCCACGGACAGACCGAGTGGAGCCGGGACGGCTTGCACACCGGGCGCACCGACATCCCGCTCACCGAGATCGGACGACGTCAGGCCGATCAGCTGGCCAGCATGCTGCACGACCGGGTCTTCGCCCTCGCCATCTCGAGCCCGCTGGAACGAGCGAGAGCAACCGCTGAGCGCGCCTGCCTCGACGTCGCCGTCGAGATCAGCGACGACCTGCTCGAGTGGGACTACGGCATCTACGAAGGGGTCACGACCGACGCGGTTCGTCGCGACATACCCGACTGGAGCGTGTGGACCCACCCGATCATCGACGGAGAGACGCTCGACGAGGTCGGTCATCGAGCCGACTCGGTGATCGAGCGGGTGCTCAGGGCGGGAAGCACCGTGCTGTTCGCCCACGGCCACTTCCTGCGTATCCTCGCCGCGCGGTGGCTGGGCCAATCGCCCGAGACCGGCCGCCTCCTCGCGCTCGACACGGCGACGATCTCCGCGCTCGGGTTCGAACGCGAGAACCGCGTGATCCGCCGTTGGAACGAAGGGTGCCACCTCCGCGGCATCGAAGCCCCTTGGTGACCCCGACGACCTCCTGCGAGAACCGCCCACAAACGACCACCTTGCACGAATCGAGCACACCCGCACGGATGTTCTCGAGGCGAACTCCCACGCCGACCGAGTTGGTTGAACGCGAGGAACGAGCAGTAATCCATTGGTCGGACCTTTCTCACCGGAGCCGGCGCCGCAAGGTCACCGACCCCCCGCGCGCGGGGATGAGCGCGGTGCCCAGGAGGCGTGTCTGCTCCGGCTCGACACGTTCGGCCCGTAGGTCGGCGCCGGCCAATACGGTGCTCAGCACGGTGCTGACCTCGAAGCTGGCCAGCTCGGCTCCGATACAGCGCCGAGCGCCGCCGCCGAAGGGGATCCAGTCATACGGGCCTGGCCTGCCCGCCAGGAACCGGTCTGGGAGGAACCGGTGCGGGTCGGGGTACAGCTCGGGACGGTGGTGGACGAGGGGGATCGACACCATCACCGTCGACCCCGCGGTCAGGTCGCAACCACCGATAGTGAGTGGATGGCCAAGCGTGCGCACGGCGTCGATCAGCGGCGGCCGCGACCGAAGCGTCTCCTTGACGACGGCGTCCAGGTAGACGTCGTCGCGACCGGCGGCGACCCCTTCGCGAACCCGGTCGAGCACCGTGGCGTGGCGGAGCACGCGCTCGAACGCCCACGCCAGAGCGACCGAGGTCGTCTCGTGCCCCGCGATGAGCAGTGTCACCACCTCGTCGCAGATGTCCCCGTCGTCCAGGGGTCGGCCCTCGTCGTCGGATGCAGCCATGAGCGACCCGAGCGCATCGGGGCGGGTCGGCTGCGATTGGTCGCGGCGGCGACGCGCGAGCTCCTCGCGCACGAGTGCATGCACAGCAGCCTCGCGCCGCCCGAAGATCCCTCCGAGGCTCCACCAGGCACGGTGGCCCCGTCCAAGCAACAGCGCGGCACCGGCCGCCGGAGCGAGCATCAGGCGGGCTCGGCGCGCCAGCTCCGCTTGCGCCCCCGGGGTCGCGGTGTCGATCACCGCGCGGAGGATGACGTTCAGGGTGATCGTCTGCAGGCTGGGGAGGAGTCGGAACGCTCGATCCGCGGGCCAGCGCGCCATCGCCTCGCGGGTCTGGCACACGATCTGATCACCGAGATCTGTCACCCGGGTGCCGTGGAACGCAGGTGTGAGGACGTGACGCCGCCGACGGTGGTGTACACCGTCGGCGAGCAGCAGGGAGCCGCAGCCCAGGATCGGCAGGATCTTCCCGTTCGCCTCGCCGGCGCGGAACGTCTCAGGGTCGCCCATGAAGATGGCGCGCGCCGTGCCGGCGTCTGACACGACGACCAGCTCACCCACCGGATGGAACCGCTGCACGAACGGCTCACCGAACCGCGCCTGCGCTGCCGTCTGGAACCCGACGGGGTCGCGCCACATGCGCAACGTCTGCAGGATCGAGGGCATCCTCGACCCAGGTGCTCTTCCGGCCGGCACGTCCCGGAAACCTACGGGACTGACGCC
>Ga0136616_10000235_pt1 | contig 24011 bp, 20 predicted proteins | sample AntDrymUQ2992106_2_FD_106648 | JGI IMG/M metagenome (GOLD analysis project Ga0136616, IMG submission 106648) | Polar desert sand microbial communities from Dry Valleys, Antarctica - metaG UQ299 (21.06) | ecosystem: Environmental > Terrestrial > Soil > Desert | place: Antarctica: Dry Valley... | reverse complement strand
GTTCTCGCGCAGCTCGGTGACCGAAACCTTCGAGCAGTTGACCTCGAGCTCGCCCAGCATGTCGTTGATCAGGTCGTGAGTCATCGGCCGCGGCGTGTTCGCCCCTTGGAGCTTCATGAGGATCGCGGCTGCCTCGGGATGGCCGATCCAGATCGGCAGGAACTTGTTGCCCTCGCGCGTCTTGAGGAGCACGATCGGCTGCTTGCCGACCATGTCGAAGCTGACGCCGTAGATGACCATCTCCTGCATCTGACGCGGGACTCCTGCGTGCCGGGTGCCGAGGCATCAGTCTAGAGGGCAACGCCCGGCCGCAGAGACGCTCGACCGTCAACGATTCAGCACCTTCACTCGAACCACCCGGGAGCGTCCGCGCTCGTACGGGTAGCCCTCTTCACGCTCCATCACCGCCCGAAACGGGTACTCGACCGTCCCACGTGTGCCACCGAACTCATAGCGGTGACTCCACGTCCCGTCCCCAGAGCTGCGCACGACCGCGAAGGCACGCCAGCGGCTGCGATAGAAGGCCTGCAGCTCCACCAATTTCCCGCTTGGAGGCACGTGCCCGCCGGCCAGGCGCCCGGAGAAGCGCACGTGATCGCCGTTGCGGACCCGGGAGCGACTGACTCGGATGGTGCTCTTCGCACGCACGCCGACGGTCGCCGACGCGTTCGCCGGAAGCTGGTGGGGCGAGCCCGCGTAGTCGAAGCGCAACGTGCGGCTCGGGCCGCGGCGAATGCGCTCGCGGAAATGGCCTTCGGAGTCCGTGACGGTCACCGCCTCTCGCTCGAATCCACCGGCCGAGCCGCGCGGGCGGCTCAGCACGACGACCTCCTCGCCCGCCAGCCGCTGGCTTCGCTCGCTGCTCAGTGCACCGGCGACCGTGGGGCGCTCGCCGAAGCCCACCGTGCGCCGCGCGTCGACGCCCCCGCCCTTCGCGGTGAGTCCCGCCGTCAGCCGCGTCGCCGTTCGATCGTCGAATCGAAGCTGAACGGCGTTCGAGACGCTCGTCGAGTCGACGTTGCCGGCGGCGTCCTCGAGCCAGACCCGGAGCGCGTAGTCGCCACGCCCCGGAACTGATAGTCCGGTCAGCGCGTTGCTGGCAACCGCGCGTCTGTCGGTTACGCACGGCGGCTCGCCATTCGCGTCACAGAGCCTCAGATGCGCCGCGACGATCGGTGCCGCCTGGCCCGGCGGTTCGCTCCAGCGAACGTCGAACGAGTTGGTCGAGCGAGTGCCCTCGCCACCGGTTACCGAGAGGTCGGCGATCGGAGCGGGCGCATGGTTGTCGGTCTGAAGCGTCCGCTGTAGCTCTGCCGGGTTGCTGGCCGCGTCGCGCGCGCCGATGACGACCGAGTGCTCGCCATCGGAGAGCCCCGTAGTGTTGATCGAGTACGAGTCCGCCGGCACGTTGGCGCACGGGACGCGACGCGTGTACTCGCATTGGCGGCCATCGTCGCGCTGTGCAGCGCCGTCGATCGCGAGGTACGTGGAGCCGATGCCGACGTTGTCGCCGGTGCTGTACGCGGCGCTCACGGTCCCGCGGTGCCAGCCACCGTTCCAGAGGCCGCCACCCAACTCGGCGATGGTCGGCGCGGAGAAGTCCTCGACGCGCACGCTCGCGAAGGGGACGCTCAGACGCGCTCGAGCGTTGTCGTTCGCGGCGTCGCCGGTCGACCGCGTGGTGCAGCCGCCCGACCTTCCGCAGCTCGCCTCGAGCCGGACCGAGCTGCGACCGTCTAAGGCAAGGTAGCGCGAGGGTGCCGAACCTCCGAGCCGGCACGACGCCGTGAAGCTGGGCTCGCCGGCGCGGCAACCCGAGAGCCATCTGCCGCTGTCGCCGTCGGCGATCCCGACCGACCACCCACCGTCGACGCGGTAGCCGTCCCAGTCGTAGGTCATGCCGGCGAGCTGGGCGCCCTCCGGCGCTCTGAACTCGATGAACGCACCCTCGCCGCGGGCGACCGTCCCGCCGTTCACCTCGTTGCGCACGACCAGACCGCGGCGGGAGTCGCGGTGCGACGGGCAGGCGGCGTAGGCGAGCATGCCGCCGCTGTCCGAGGGTTTCCACGAGCTGCTCGCGCTTGCGGCCGCGGAGTCACAGGCGTGCACCTCGTAGGTACCCGCCCGCGCAGCGTCGGCCGCCACCAATAGCAGCAACACGACGGAGACGACGCCGACGATACGGCCGAGTGGCCGCTGACGGAGAATCACGATGAGCGCCTTTCGCTGGGGGACGTTGCCGTCGCACCCTTGAAGGCCGCGGTGGCCAGGATTCGCCCCTGGCGGGGAGCGAGTGGCGCCTGTCAGAGCGTCCGCAGGAGCTGCTCGCCGCTGATGCCTGCGCTTGAGGGATCCGGCCAAAAGCGGCCGCGTCAGGAACGACCGTGCGAGGAATGGGCGATCCTGGACTCGAACCAGGGACCTCTTCCTTATCAGAGAAGCGCTCTAACCGGCTGAGCTAATCGCCCTTCGGCGCGCGATTCTAGCGGCCGTCCGCCGGCCGCTGGCGGCGCTCAGGCCGCCGCGCGGCGGAGGATCCGCTCGGCCAGAGCGACCGCCTCGCGCGGGTCGTCGAGCTCCAGCTCGACGCGGAATCGCTTGCCGCGCGGGCGCACGTGGACCTCGTACCCGAGCGCAGCCGTGAGCGTGTCCTCCGCGGCGCCGAGCGAGTCGGCGAGGTCGGGGTGGAGCTCGACCGTCGAGACGGACTTCGGCGGCCCCTGCGCCTCCTTCGCGTGGCGCTCGGTCTCGCGGACCGACCATCCGCGTGTGCTCGCCTCGCGCGCCAGCCGCCGCCGCTCGCCCTGGTCCTTGTTGAGCAGCAGCGCGCGCCCGTGGCCCTCGCTGAGCTCGCCCGCCTCGATCAGGGCGAGCGCCTCGTCGGGCAGGTCGAGCAGGCGGACGAGGTTCGAGATCGCGACGCGGCTCTTGCCCATCCGCCGTCCGAGCTCCTCCTTCGTCACGCCGAGATCTTCGACGAGCGTCGCGCAGGCGCGCGCCTCCTCGACCGGGTTCAGGTCCTCGCGCGCGACGTTCTCCATCAGCGCCAGCTCGAGCCGCTCGGAGTCCTCGGCGCGCCGCACGATCGCCGGGATACGCTCGAGCCCCGCGAGCTTCGAGGCGCGCAGGCGCCGCTCGCCGGCGATAAGCTCGTAGCTGCCGCCGGGGAGCGCGCGGACCACGATCGGCTGCAGGATCCCGCGCGACTTGATCGACTCCGCGAGCGCGAGCAGCGACTCGCCGTCCAGGCGCGCGCGCGGCTGGAGCGGGTTGGGGCTGATGAGGTCGACCGCCAGCTCGCGAAGGCCCTCGAGCGCCGGCTGGCCCTTCGGCAGGATCGCCGCCAAGCCACGGCCCATGCCGCGCGACGGCTGCGAGCCCGTGGGCCACTGGCTGCGGCCGGCCTCAGCCACGCGCGGCCACCTCCCTCGCGAGCTCCGCGTAGGCGAGCGAGCCCGAGCAGCGGGGATCGTGGCGGATCACCGGAACGCCGAAGCTTGGCGCCTCGCCCACGCGGATATTGCGCGGGATCACCGTGTCGAACACCAGGTCGGGGAAATGCTCGCGGACCTCGCGCTCGACGTCCTGGGCCAGCCGCGTGCGCGGGTCGTGCATCGTCAGGATCATGCCGGCGACCGTGAGTCGCGGGTTCAGCTCCCGCTGGATGAGCGCGAGCGTGTCGAGCAGGCCCGCGAGGCCCTCGAGCGCGAAGTACTCGGTCTGCACCGGCACGATCACTCGATCGGCCGCCACGAGTGCGTTCACGGTCAGGGGGCCGAGCGCGGGCGGGCAGTCGAGCAGCGTCAGGTCGTGGTCGTCGCGAACCGAGCCGAGCGACTCACGCAGCCGGGTCTCCGACCCTGGAAGGCGTGGCAGCTCGACGCTCGCGCCCGCGAGGTCGGGCGTCGAGGGCACGAGCGAGAGCCCCTCGACGGCCGTCGGCTGGGTGGCCGCGCCGAGGTCGAGCCCGTCGGAGAGACAGTCGTATGCACTCGGGCGCGCGTCGCGCGGGAACCCAAGCGCGGTGGTGGCGTTGCACTGCGGGTCGAGGTCGACGAGCAGCGTCCGCAGACCGGCCTCGGCGCTGCACGCCGCCAGGTTGACCGCGGTGGTGGTCTTGCCGACTCCACCCTTCTGGTTCGCGACGGCGTAGATGGTCCCCATGGCTCGCTCGAAGGTAGCCCTGGCGGCGGTCGGAACCGCCGTCCTCTGGACACAGTTCGGTGCCGAACCATCGATCCCTTCCAGCTCGTCTCGCTAGGGAAGCGGCCGCTTGACCGCCATCCCAGGGCGGCGGGGGAACTGCTCGGGCGTCGGCCGCTCCTTCACGAACACGTGCAGGTGACGGCTGTGTGCGCCGGAGAAGGGCTCGACGCGATGCACGGTCGCGCTCGAGAGGCCGAGCTGGCGCGCGGCCTCATCGCCCGCGCGTTCCTCGTCCGCGTCGCGCGCGCCGCGCCAGACGATCAGCCGGCCGCTGTCCTGAAGCATCGGGGCCGCGTACTCGACCACCACCGGGAGGCTGGCGACCGCACGCGCGGTCGCTACGTCGTAGGCCTCGCGCCCCTCGGCGGCGCCCCACAGCTCAGCTCGCTCGGCCACGACACGAGCGCCGGCGATCCCGGCGCCGGCGACCAGCCCCTCGGTGATCTTCGCCCTACGGCGCCCCGACTCGAGGAGATCGACGGAGGAGCCGGGAAGCGCTACGGCCAGCGGCAAACCCGGGAAGCCCGCGCCCGAGCCGATGTCCACGAGGCGCTTCGATCCCAACGGGCCAACAACGGGGAGCGCACTGAGGCTGTCAGCGAGGTGCTGGTGGACGGCTTCCACAGGATCGCGCACGCCGGTGCCGGCGTGTGGCTGATCGGCGAGCAGCTCGAGGAGCCGTTCGAGCTGCTCCAAGGCCAGGGGAGCGAGCTCGTGTCGGGTCCCGAGCTGTTTCAGGCGGGTCCGCCAACCTTTCACGATGCTGCTACGCACGCGTGCCCAATGTGCGCAAAGAAGGCTTGGCTTGCGGACTCGGGGCTATGCGTTCGCCGTGAAACGGTGAACGCAGACCGTCACGAGCCCACCGGCGTTACCACCAGCCGCCGCTCGGGCTCGTCGCCCTCGCTGTGGGTCTGCACGTCCGTGCGCTCGCTCAGGTACTGGTGCACGATCTTGCGCTCCGGGGAGGACATCGGCTCGAGCTCGACCGCGCGCTTGAAGGACAGGCAGTCCTCGACGGCCTGGTCCGCGGAGCGCTGCAGGGCGGCCTCGCGGCGCTCGCGATAGCCCGCCGCGTCGACAACCACTCGCTTTCGGTCCTCGACACCGCGGAAGGCCGCGCGGATGGCCAGGTGCTGCAGCGCGTCGATCGTATTGCCGTGCTTCCCGATCAGGAGACCGAGGTCTTCGCCGTTGACCGTCGCCCGGATCTCGTCGTCGCTCTCGACGACATCCACGCTCGCGCGCAGCTCCAGGGACTGGGCCACTCGCGTCACGATCGAGCGTACGCGCTCCGCAGGCTCGTCGGGCAGCTCCAGCGCCGACTCGCGCCAGTTCTCGAGATCGGCCTCGGCGGCCACCCGCGCGGTCCCCTCGCCGTCGTCGGGCTCGGCGATCACCTCGAAGCTGACGCTCTCGCTGTCGAGGCCTGGGAATCGGTGCTCGAGCACCTTCACCGCCGCCCACTTGGCCTCGCCGAGCGTCGCGCCCTCGCCCTCGGCGCGCGGGTCCGCCGATCCACCCGTGGTCTCCATCACCGCCCTACCGCCTTCGCCCGGAGCGTTTCTTCTTCTTGCGTGGCGAACGCGGCGGCGCCTTGGTCGGACGGCCGTTGCCACCGGAGCCGGCGGCCACCTTCTCGCCTCCGCCCTTGCCGTCCGTGGCCGCGCCATCGCCCGCGGCGAGCTTGCTCGCCTCCGTGGCGGGCTTGCCGCGTGCGGGCTTGGTCGCCTCGGCAGCATCCAGGTCGAGCGGCTCCGGCTTCGGGAACAGCTTTCGGACGAGGAGTGTCTGGCCCACGGTCCAGACGTTCGTCGTGATCCAGTAGACGATCAGTCCCGTCGGGAAGTTGAGGATGAAGAACACGAACACGAACGGGAGCGCAAGGAAGATGCGCTTCTGCGTCTTGTCGGCGGTCGCGAGCGACACAAGGCTCGCCCCGAGCTGCGTGCCCACGTAGAGGACGATCAATGCGGCGAGGACGGCGCCGGTCCCGGGCGCCCCGAGGTCGGGGATGAACAGGAAGCTCTCCGCTCCGCGAATGTCCTCCTTGAACTCCTCGCCGCGAAGCAGGTAGAAGAGCGCGATGAAGAACGGGATCTGAAGCAGGAGCGGAAGGCACGAGCTCAGCGGGTTGACCTTGTGCTCCTGGTAGAAGCGCATGGTCTCCTGCTGCATGCGCTGCTTGTCGTCCTTGTAGCGCTCCTGGATCTTCTTGAGCTCGGGCTGCAGCCGCTGGAGCTCCTGCATCCCGAGAACGCCCTTGAAGGTGAGCGGCAGGATCGCGAGCCGGATCGCGACCGTCATCGCGATGATCGAGGCGCCCCAGCCGAAGCCAACCTGGTCGTGGAAGAACTTGAGGATGACCTCGGAGAGGTCGATCAGCGGCTGGAGGACGTTTGCGACGACGATCATCGGGGCTGAGTGGTCCGAGGCCTGGGCGAGAAGACGCGCTGGTCATCGACCGGGTCGACGCCGCCGTGACTCCAAGGGTTGCAGCGCAAGAGCCGCCAAGCGCCGAGGACAGACCCGCGAAGTATGCCGAAGCGGCTCACGGCCTGCACGGCGTACTCGGAGCAGGAGGGGTAGTACTTGCAGCGCTGGGGAAGCGCGCGAGAGAGGGTGCGCTGGTAGAGCCGGATCGGGGCGACGAGCACCGTCCGCGCGGCTCGACTCGACGGTGGCTCAGCCATCGCGCCCTACGAGCCCCGCGCCGGCCATGAGCTCGCGCAGCTCGCGCTCGATCCCCGCCTCCGCATCGGCGCCCGCAAGGTCGCGCACGTCGGGTCGCGCGACGATCACGAAGTCGTGGCCGCCGGGGAGCTCATCGGCAGTAGCCCAGAAGGCCTCGCGCAAGAGCCGCTTCATCCGATTTCGCTCGACCGCCCCGCCGACGCGCCGGCCCACCGATACGCCGAGGCGCGGGCCGTCCGCGCCCCCGGCGCTCTGAAACGCGTAGACGACGAGGTAGCGGCTGGCGTGCGAGCGCCCTTCGCGGTAGACGCGGTCGAACTCCGCGCTTCGCGACAGGCGCCGCCGCGCTGGCGTCGGGCGCGAAGCACCGTCGCGACCGGCGGCGGACATCCTTACGGCGTGAGTCGGCGCCGGCCCTTGTGGCGCCGGTGCTTCAGGATTCGCCGGCCGGCGCGAGTACGCGAGCGTGCACGAAAGCCGTGCACGCGTGCACGCTTGCGCTTCTTGGGCTGGTAGGTGCGCTTCATCGAGGGGCCGTCGCCTACGGCGGAGTCCAGTATAGGCGTGGCTTGCGCGCTGCTCGAGTCGCGCCGCGCACAGCTTGTCAACAGCCCGCGAGGACGTGTGCACGAGCCTTCTTCCGCGATTTGCGGCCTCGAGATCGGTGGACCGAGCAGCGCTCGCTTACGGCCCTCGAGCGTATGTAAACTCGGCCCCGCCGAGGACGCGAGAAGCAGATCTCGTCGGTCCCTCCTCACCCAGCGGTCCTTTTCCCCACCGACCTTCGGAGGCTTGCTTCTGCCCGTGTCGCGAGAGCTCGAGACGACGTGGGACGACGTGCGCGAAGACCTCCGCGGTGCGATGCCGGACCTCAGCTTCCAGCTCTGGATCGAGCCGCTGCGACTCGTGTGGAGAGAGGTGAATGCCCTGTACGTCAGCGCTCCGCGTCACGTCCGCACGTTCGTCGAGGAGCGCTATCTCGAGGTCCTTCGCAGATCCGCCTCCCGCACCAGCAAAGCGCAGGTGACCATCCAGCTCGTAAGCGAGGAATGGGGCCCGAGCGAGTCCGACGGCGAGGCGGCGGCGTCGAGCGGCGTCGACCACCTGACGGAGGTCTTGAACCCCAAGTACACGTTTGGCCAGTTCGTGATCGGCAGTGCCAATCAGCTCGCACACGCTGCTGCTCTCGCGGTCGCCGAGATGCCCGGCCAGACCTACAACCCGCTGTTCATCCACGGTGCGCCCGGGCTCGGGAAGACCCACCTGCTGCACGCGATCGGCAACTACGTGCAGGACTTCGGCAGCGGGATGACCGTGCGCTACGCCACCGGCGAGACGTTCACCAGCGGATTCGTGAACGCGCTACGCCTCGGGGCGATCGGCGAGTTCAAGCAGCGCTTTCGCGGGACCGACGTGCTGCTGGTCGACGACGTGCAGTTCCTGGCGGACAAGGTGCGCACGGAGGAGGAGTTCTTTCACACCTTCAACGCCCTCTACGAGTCAGGGCGACAGCTCGTGATGACGAGCGACCGCGCGCCGGTGGACATGGCGCAGCTCGAGACCCGCTTGCAGGAACGCTTCGCCGCCGGTCTCGTCGCCGAGCTCGACCCCCCGATGCTGGATGTGCGTCTGGCAATCCTGCGCAAGCGCGCCGCGCTCGACTCCCTCGCGCCGATCCCCGAGGAGACACTCCGGGAGGTGGCCCGTCACGTCACCACAAGCGTACGGGCGCTCGAGGGCGCCCTGATTCGCGTCACCGCGTACGCCTCGATCAAGGAGGTCGCGCCCTCCCCGGATGTGGCTCGCGAGCTGCTCGGGCGGCTGTACGCGGTCACGCGGGCCACCTGCACGCTCGAGCAGATCCAGACGGCCACCGCGGCCGTTCTCGGAGTGGAGCGCGAGGCGTTGATCGCCAAGGATCGTCGCCCGAGGATCGCCTTCGCCCGCCAGATCGCGATGTACCTCGCCCGCGAGCTAACCGACGAGTCACTGCCGGCGATCGGCGCTGGCTTCGGAGGCCGCAACCACTCGACGGTCCTCCATGCCCACAGCAAGGTAACCCGGACCCTGCTCGACGACGAATCCACCGCACGGGCCGTCGACGAGCTCCGGCGCCGGCTGACCCACTCCGGCTCTTGACCGCCCGAGGTGAGAGGATCCACATCTCGTCCACACCCCACGCATCCCCGCGAAGCCCGCTCCAAAGGGGTTCATCCGCAGCCATGAACAAATTGACACCTCCTACTCTCTCTTTAAGACCTTGAAGATCTCGACCAGTCGTGAGCAGTTCCTCGCGGACATCGGCATTGCCGCTCGAGCCGCTTCGCCGAGAAGCGCCGTCCAGACACTCGCCGGCGTGATGATCAGCGCCGAGGAGGGCGAGGTCGAACTGCGTGCAACCGACATGGAGCTTGGGATCCGCGTTACGACCCAGGCGACGGTCGAGCGTCCGGGAACCGTGGTGCTCCCCGGACGCCTGCTCGTCGACGTCGTCCGCTCGCTGCCGAAGGACGCCGTCACGCTCGAGTACCGCGCCTCCGACGAAGACGTGGAGGTCGTAGCCGGCTCGGCGCAGTTTCGGTTGCGCATCTTGCCGGCCACCGACTTCCCGAAGCTGCCCGAGCCTTCGGGTGGCAACTCGATGCGCGTGCCGGCTACCGCGTTCGTGGAGACCATCGAGCGCGTCGCGCGCTCTGCCTCGCGCGACGAGACGCGCCCGCATCTCACCGGGGTGCTCGTGTCCGCGTCCGGGCGGGACCTGCGCATGGTCGCCACCGATTCCTACCGCCTCAGCGTGAAGGAGACCACGCTCGAAAAGGACGTGGAGGGTTCGCTGGAGGCGAATGTGCCGGCGCGGACGCTTCAGGAGCTCAGCCGCGTGGCCGCCGCCGACGCCGGCGGGGAGATCGAGATCTGGGCGCTCGAGAATCAGGTGGTGTTCAAGACCGGTCGGGCCATTCTCTCCTCTCGGCTGGTGGAAGGTCGATTCCCGAACTATCGCCAGCTGCTGCCCGAGTCCTACGAGCATGAGCTGAGGATCGACCGCGGTGAGCTGCTCGACGTGGTCCGGCGCGTCGGTTTGCTCGCCCAGAAGAACGCCCCGCTGCGGCTCGCCTTCACCGAGGGCTCGCTGGAGGTCTCGGCCCAAACGCCGGACGTCGGCCGCTCGAGCGAGTCGATCCCCGTGCCCTACAAGGGCGAGGAGCTCCAGATCGGCTTCAATCCGGATTTCCTGCGCGACGGTCTCGAGAGTGCGGAGTCCGATGAGCTGACCCTCAAGCTGATCAGCCCGCTTCGCCCCGGGCTGATCGAGTCGGGCACGGATGGTGACTTCACCTACCTCGTCATGCCCATTCGGCTGAATACCTAAAGGCAGCGGCCGTGCTCGTCACGCGCGTGCGTGTACGCGACTTTCGCAACTACGAGCGGATCGACCTCGACCTCGGCCACGGGCTCACGGTGGTGTCGGGCCAGAACGGCGCCGGGAAGACGAACCTCCTCGAGGCGGTCTACTTCGGCCTGACGGCCCGCTCCGCCCGCACCACCAACGAGCGTGAGGTGATCAGGCACGGGGCGGCCCTGACGCGCGTCGCCCTCACGACTTCGAGCGCCGATGCCGAGCACGAACTCGAGGTCGGCTTCGAGCCGGGGCAGCCGAAGCGCTTGCGGCTCGACGGCTCGGTGCCGGATGCTTTCACGGTCGGCGAGGCCCGCCCGCCCGTGAGCGTCTTCCTGCCCGAGCGCCTGGAGCTGGTGAAGGGAGCGCCGGCTCATCGCCGCGCCCACCTCGATCGCTTCGTCGCCGCGGTCTGGCCCGCCCGATCGAGTACGCGCGCGGCTTACGGGCGTGCCCTGGCGCAACGGAACGCATTGCTCGGGCGAATCAGGGCGGGCGCGGCGCGTGAGGAGTCGCTCGCCACCTGGGATGCCGAGCTTGCGCGCCACGGCGCCGCCTTGATGGCCGATCGTCGAGAGGCCGTGGAGCAGCTCGCGTCACACTTCGAGCGACGCGCCGGCGAGCTCGGGCTGTCCTCCTCGGCAGAGCTGCGCTACCGGCCGCGCTCACACGCGCAGGATGCGCGCGGCCTGGTGGAGGAGCTGTCGGGCCGGCGCGAGGAGGACCTCGCCCGCGGCTTTACGAGCCATGGGCCGCACCGCGACGACCTCCTCCTCCTGCACAGCGGTCGAGCGCTCCGGGCGTTCGGGTCCCAGGGTCAGCAGCGGGTTGGCGTGCTGGCGCTGCTCTTCGGCGAGCGCGACGTACTAGCCGCGTGCTCGCGCCCACCCCTGATGCTCCTCGACGACGTGATGTCGGAGCTCGACCCCGAGCGCCGGGAGCGGCTCACCAACCTCCTGCGCGAGGGAGGCCAGGCGATCGTCACCGCGACCGACCTCGAGCACGTGCCGGGGGCACGCGATTCGGCGATCGCCACGCTCGCGGTTGCGGACGGCGTTCTGCGAGCCACGCCTCGGAGCCTGGCCGCGTGAGGCGTCCGGGGCTGCGTTCGCTGCAGCCGGTGGTCGAGGATCTCGCGTCGCGTGCCGCTCCGGCCACCACCCTGGCGCGCGTGCAAGAGCAGTGGTCGGCCGTCGCAGGCCCGGTCGTAGCCGACGAGGCTCAGCCGCGGTCGGAGTCCCACGGAGTGCTCACGGTTGCGTGCCGGTCCGGCGTCTGGGCGCACGAGCTTGCGCTGCTCGGCAGCGACCTTCTGGAGCGGCTAAACGCGGCGCTCGAGGCAGATCCGCGATCGTCGCCACTTCGCGAGCTCAGGTTCGTGGTGGGACAGGTTTCCGGTGCTCCCTAAAGCGAGCGGGAGGCGGGTGGCTGCAAGCGCCTACTTTTCGCCTATTTGCGGGCATTTTGTCGCAGTTATGTACTGTCTTGCAGCAGGGCTGTCTGCTAGCCTATGAGGGTCAGTTTTCCGCCGCCCCGGCGCCCGTCGCAAGCGTGCGCAGCCGGGGCTTCCACGTGTAAGGAGCAGTGAAAGACCGCTTGGCAGAGAGAGCCGCTAAGCCGGCCGGGTCGAACGACTACGGCGCCCAGCAGATCACCGTCCTCAAGGGCCTCGAGGCGGTGCGAAAGCGTCCCGGGATGTACATCGGATCCACCGGGGCGCGTGGCCTCCATCACCTGATCTACGAGGTTATGGACAACTCCGTCGACGAGGCACTCGCCGGCGAGTGCGATCGCATCGAGATCACGATCAGGCCCGACGACAGCGTCACCGTCACCGACAACGGACGCGGCATCCCGGTCGACCTCCACGAGAAGGAGGGCCGGCCCGCCGCGGAGGTCGTGCTCACCGTGCTGCACGCCGGCGGGAAGTTCGGCGACGGCGGTGGCTACAAGGTCTCCGGTGGTCTCCACGGCGTCGGCGTCTCCGTCGTCAACGCGCTCTCCGAGGAGCTCGACCTGACGATCTGGCGCGACGGTCATGAGTGGACCCAGTCGTATGAGCGCGGCGCTCCGCAGGGGGAGCTCCAGCGCGGCGACGCGACCGACCGGCGCGGCACGCGCATCACCTTCCGGCCCGACCTCGAGATCTTCGAGTCGATCGACTACGACCGTGCCGTTCTCGAGCAGCGTTTTCGCGAGATGGCGTTCCTGACGCGAGGCGTCCGCATCGACTTCAAGGACGAACGTGGCGAGGGAGCCAGCGAGACCTTCCAGTACGACGGCGGCATCCGCGACTTCGTGACCTACCTCCACTCGCAAGGCTCGCGCGAGGCGCTGCACAAGAAGATCGTCTACCTCGAGGACTCCGGCGACGTCGGCGAGGTAGAGGTGGCGATGCAGTGGAACAACTCCTACCAGGAGGCGCTGCTGTCGTTTGCGAACAACATCAACACGCACGAAGGCGGCGCGCACCTGTCTGGGTTTCGGTCGGCACTCACGCGCACGCTGAACGCCTACGCGCGCGAGAAGGTCCTGCTCAAGGAGAAGGACGACAACCTCCAGGGCGAGGACGTGCGCGAGGGCCTCACGGCGATCATCTCCGTCAAGGTCGCGGATCCGCAGTTCGAGGGCCAGACGAAGACGAAGCTCGGCAACCCGCCGGTCGAGGGATTCGTTCAGGCGGCCGTGAACAAGGGGCTAGCCGAGTTCCTCGAGGAGAACCCCACGGAAGCACGGCAGATCATCGCCAAGGCGGTCTCCGCGTCGCGGGCGCGCGAGGCTGCCCGCAAGGCGCGCGACCTCACGCGGCGCAAGTCAGCGCTCGAGAACTCCACCCTCCCCGGCAAGCTCGCCGACTGCTCGGTGCGCGACCCCGCGCTCGCGGAGCTGTTCATCGTCGAGGGCGACTCGGCGGGTGGCTCGGCCAAGCAGGGCCGCGACCGCAACACCCAGGCCGTGCTCCCGCTTCGGGGCAAGATCATCAACGCCGAGAAGAACCGGATCGACAAGGTGCTCTCCAACCAGGAGATCCAGGCGCTCATCACGGCGATCGGCACCGGCATCCGCGAGGAGTTCGACATCGAGAAGGCGCGCTACCACAAGCTGATCGTGATGTGCGACGCCGATGTCGACGGCGCCCATATCCGCACGCTCGTGCTCACCTTCCTGTTCAGGGAGATGCCCGACCTGATCGAGGCCGGCTACGTGTACCTTGCCAAGGCGCCGCTCTACAAGGTCGTCAGCGGCCGCAAGGACATCTACATCGAGCGCGAGCTCGAGCTCGAGGAGCTGCTGCTCCGCGACAAGCTCGAGAAGATGGAGGTCGCCGGGCGCGGCGGCGAGGAGCTCACGCTGACGCACGCACGCTGGCAGCGGTTCGTCCGGTTGCTCAAGCAATACGAGGGCTGGGCGTCGGCGCTCGGTGCCGACTACGGGAGCGACGTGATCGCCTTCCTCGAGGAGTCCCAGATCCTCGACGAGCAGGTCTCGAGCGCTGCCGCCCTCCTGGAGCTGCTGGCGAAGGAGGCGCCGGAGGGCGAGCCCTACGACGTCGAGCTCGTGTCGGAGGATCCGGTCGAGCTCGTCGTGCGCGCGGTTGAGCGGCGTACCGGCTCGGCGAGCTCCCACAAGCTCCGGCGCTCCCTGTTCGAGAGCGAGGCGTTCGGGAAGTTCTTGGGCGTGCACGCGAAGCTCCGCGACCTGGTGGGCACGCCGCCGTTCAAGATCGCGCTCGGCAAGAAGGAGGCCGATGCGCTGTCGTTCGAGGATCTGCGCCGGGCCGTGCTCGACGTGGCGAAGGAGGGAGTCGTCATCTCGCGCTTCAAGGGCCTCGGCGAGATGAACCCCGACCAGCTCTATGACACGACGATGGACGCCGAGCAGCGGACGCTCCAGCGCGTGACCGTCGACGACGCGAGCGCCGCCGACCTGACCTTCTCGATGCTGATGGGCGACAAGGTTGAGCCCCGCCGCGCCTTCATCGAATCGAACGCACGCGATGTCACGAATCTCGACGTATGACGCATTCAACTACGCGGCGAGGCCGCGAAAATCAAGCTGATCAAGGACGCAGGGCCGAACGCTTGGTAGGCCAAGTGGAGGCCCGAGGACGCCGAGCAGCGCAGATTTGCAGGGGCCGCAGCTGATGGCCTCGATCGATCGTCTGACGGGGGGGTCCATCGAGGACCGCGGGCTCGACGAGGAGATGCGGTCGTCGTACCTCGATTACGCGATGAGCGTGATCGTGGGGCGGGCTCTGCCTGATGCTCGCGATGGGCTAAAGCCGGTGCACCGCCGGGTGCTCTACTCGATGCACGAGTCGGGGCTGCAGCCCAACCGGCCCTACCGGAAGTGCGCGAACGTCGTCGGCGGGGTGATGGGCAACTTCCATCCCCACGGCGATAGCGCGATCTACGACACGCTGGTCAGGCTGGCGCAGGACTTCGCCCAGCGCTACCCGCTCGCTGACGGGCAGGGCAACTTCGGCTCGATCGACAACGATCCGGCGGCCGCGATGCGCTACACCGAGGCGCGCCTCGCGCGGCTCGCCACCGAGCTGCTGCGCGACATCGACGCCGACACGGTCGACTTCGGGCCCAACTACGACGAGTCGCGCCTCGAGCCGCTGATCCTGCCGGCGCGCTTTCCGAACCTGCTCGTCAACGGCTCGTCCGGGATCGCGGTCGGGATGGCTACGAACATCCCGCCCCACAACCTGGGCGAGACGATCGACGCGGTGATTGCCTACATCGACGACCCCGACATCGACGTGCCCGGGCTGATGCGCCACATGAAGGGCCCCGACTTCCCGACCGGCGGCATGATCGTGGGACGGCAGGGGATCAAGGACGCGTTCGAGACCGGCCGCGGCCGCGTCGTCGTGCGTGCCCGGGCGCACATCGAGCCGCTGCGCCAGGGCAAGGAGGCGATCATCGTCACCGAGATGCCCTACCAGGTCACGAAGGGCGACGGCCGCAATGAGGGCACCGGGCTGATCAAGAAGATCGCCGAGGTCGTGAACGACAAGAAGGTCCCCGAGATCTCGGACCTGCGCGACGAGTCGGACAAGTCGGGCATCCGGCTCGTGATCGAGCTCAAGCGCGACGCCATCCCCAAGGTCGTGCTCAACAAGCTCTACAAGCACACGCCGATGCAGACGACGTTTGGGGTGAACATGGTCGCGCTCGTCGACAACGTGCCGCGCACGCTCGGGCTCGTCCAGCTGATCAAGAACTACGTCGATCACCAGCGCGAGGTCGTGGTCAGGCGCACGAAGTACGAGCTGCGGCGCGCGGAGGCCCGGGCGCACATCCTCGAGGGGCTTCTGGTGGCGCTCTCCGACCTCGACGCCGTCATCGAGCTGATTCGCGGCTCGCGTGACCCCGATGCCGCCCGCGACGGGCTGATCGAGCGCTTCGAGCTCTCGCGCGAGCAGGCGCAGGCAATCCTCGACCTGCGCCTCCAGCGCCTCACCGCGCTCGAGGCGGGCAAGATCCGCGAGGAGCACGCCGATCTCGTCGAGCGGATCAAGGAGCTGCGCGAGATCCTCGGCGACGAGGGGCGCGTGCTCGGCTTGATCAAGGAGGAGCTCGAGGAGGTGAAGTCGACATACGCCGACGAGCGCCGCACCGAGATCACCCACTCCGAGGGCGAGATCGACGTGGAGGACCTGATCGCCGACCAGCAGATGGTGATCTCGATCACGCGCTCCGGCTACATCAAGTCGCTGCCGCTCGCCACCTACCGCCAGCAGAAGCGCGGCGGCGTCGGCGTGATCGGCATGGAGATGAAGGACGACGACTACATCGAACACCTCTTCGTCTCGTCCACGCACGACTACCTGCTCTTCTTCACGAACCGCGGCAAGGTCTACCGCGAGAAGGTCTACGACCTGCCCGAGGCGTCCCGGACCGCGAAGGGCCGGGCACTGGTCAACGTGCTTCCCCTGCGCGAGGGCGAGTACGTCCGCGCGGTGCTGGCCACGCGCGACTTCACCGAGGGCAGGTACCTCGTCTTCGCGACGCGGAAGGGGATGGTGAAGAAGACCGAGTTCGGTGCGTACAACACCCCGATCCGGGCCGACGGGATCATCGCCATCAACATCCGCGACGACGACGAGCTCGTGGCGGTCCGGCGCACGAGCGGCGATGACGACGTGATGATCGTCTCGCACTCCGGGCACGCCGTCCGCTTCAACGAGTCGCGGGCGCGATCGATGGGCCGCGACACGAGCGGCGTCCGCGGCATGAACGTCTCCCGCGGCGGCAACTTCGTGCTGGAGATGGACATCGCGCGCGAGGACACCGAGCTGCTCGTCGTGACCGAGAACGGCTACGGCAAGCGCACGACGACGGCCGAGTACCCGCTCAAGGGGCGCGGCACGATGGGCGTGCAGACGATCAAGTTGACCGAGAAGAAGGGCGGCCTCGCCGGCGCCCTGATCGTCCGCGAGCACCAGGAGCTCGTGTTCATATCGCAGCAGGGCATGGTGCAGCGCACCGGCGTGAAGGGCATCTCGCGGTACGGGCGCGCCTCCCAAGGCGTGCGCGTGATGAACCTGCGCGAGGACGACCGTGTGAGCGCCGTCGCGCTGGTGATGGAAAGTGCCACCGTCGCGCCCGCCGAGATCCAGGAGGCGATCGAGAGCTCGGGTGGCGACGCTGTGCCGCCCGCAGGCGAAGGCTCCACCGACGGCTCAGGCGCCGGAGTACCGCCAGGCGCCGAGTAGGACGCGCACCCCCGGCGCTTCGCGGTTACCTCGCACCTCGCACCTCACACCGGCCGCCAGCGCCGGTTCCTGGCATCCCGACGGCGGCATCTGCTTGAATTGCCGGACCAGGGAAAGGAGGTGGTCCTAGCTTGAGTGACAGACGTTTCGGGACCCTGGAGGTGTCCGGCCGCTAGAACCGGCCGCTGGACCGTCGAGCGGAGTCCAAACCGGGGCACCGTCGGCGTGAGGAGGTCGGAAGTGGTCCCTCCGGCCAGGCGCGAGAGCGTCGCGGCATCCCCGCCGATAAGTCCAGCTCGAACCAACCGTCAGGGGCGCCCGCGTGGCGCCCCTGACGCTTTTCGGGCGCGGTTCGGCGCGTAAACGGGTGGCGGCGCAAAGCGCGAGCCGCCGAAGGTGTCAGGCCGCGACGAGGTACTGCCTCCACGCCGGCGGGATCGTCGGCGTGGCCACGTGCACGAAGATCGTCGGACTAGGTGCCCTGGGGCGGTGGCGCGGGTGCATGTCGGCCTGCTTGGGCAGGCGATCGCCCTTGCGCCGATTGCACGGAGCGCAGCACGTCACGATGTTGTCCCAGCTCGATGCGCCGCCCTTGCAGCGCGGGATCACGTGGTCGAGCGTTAACGACACCCGCTCCCGCCCGCAGTACTGGCACGCCCAGCGGTCGCGCGCGAAGATCGCGCGGCGGGTGATCTTGCGGCTGTGGGCGTTGCGCGGGATCCGCACGTAGGTGGTCAGGCGGATGACGATTGGACTGGGGATCGTCACGCTCTCGGCGTGCAGGCTCCAGTCCGAGCGCTCGATGATCTCCGCGCGCTCCTTCAGCAGCAGAACCGTGGCCCGCCGCACGGTGCAGACATTGATCGGCTCGTACGACGCGTTGAGCACGAGTACTCGACCGCCTGTGCCGGTGCGCTGCTCGGTCGGCGTTCCCGGCAGCGCGACCGGAGGGGCCGCGCCAGCGTCCCAGGCCTCCGCGACCTCCGAGAGTGCGCCTACCGCCACGGTGGCGCCAGTGTAGCGAGCGGCGCACGCCGCGAGAGGCGCTCAGCCGGCCGGGTAGGAGCCCAGAACTCGCAGCGTCTCAACGCGCCCTCCGAGCGCTTCGAGAGCGCCGGCCAGCGCCGGTTCGTCGGTCCCGCCTTCGAGATCCGCGAAGAACATGTAGTGGCCGAGCCTGACCTTTCGCGGCCGGCTTTCGATTCTCGTCAGGTTGACCTCGCGGTCGGCGAGCTCCTTGAGGACCGTGACGAGCGCACCCGGCGAATCGTCGTTGAAGCCCCAGAAGACGATCGAGGTCTTTGGCGCGCCGGGCGCGACTGGCGCGCGAGCACGCGTGTCGGCTCCCGCGAGCCACACGAACCGCGTGAGGTTGTCGGGGTGGTCCTCGACGCCCTCCGCCAGGACGAGGCAGCCGTAGAGGTCCGCGGAGAGCCGCGAGCCGAGCGCGGCCACCCCGGGATCGTCCGTCGCGGCAACGATCCGCACCGCCTCGGCCGTGGAGGCCGCCGAGACGCGCTCGGCGCCGGGAAGCCGCTCGCCGAGGAAGCGCGTGCACTGAGCCGTGGCCTGCGGGTGCGAGACCACGCGACGCAGGTCCTCGAACGCAGTCTTCTCGCGCGCGATCAGGCACTGGCTGATCGGGTGCACCACCTCGGCGGCGATGCTGACCGAGGGCGCATCGGCCGCGAGCGTGTCGAGCGTGGCGCGCACCGAGCCCTCGAGCGAGTTCTCGATCGGCACGAACGCGAGGTCGGTCTCGCCGCACTCGACCGCCATGACCGTCGCCTCGATCGTGGCGTAGGGGACCTCGTCCAAACGCTCCAGCGCCGATGCACGCAGCGCCTCCTCGGTGAACGTGCCGGCGGGCCCAAGGAAGGCGACCCTCATCGAGCGGCCGGCGTCAGGCGCGCGCCGGTGCCATCGCCGTGTCGACCGCTTCCATCTCCTCGGGGGAGAGCTCGTGCTCGGCGGCGCCCTCGTAGAGCTGCTTGACGTACACGCGCGCTTGGTCGCGGTGGAGGATCGACGAGACGACGACGCCGGATCGCCGCGAGTCGAGCAGGGCGATGGAGCTGGACTGCCGGCCCGACATCTCCCCGTAGGCGTCGTAGCGGACTAGCGCGAGGTACGCGACGCAGCTGTCGATGCGCGATTCCGCGGTGCCCACCCGGTCGTCGAGGCGGCTGAGCGACTCGTCGACCCAATCGCGGAGGTCCACGAAGGCGCTCTCCAGCCGGGCCGCGTGCTCGACGAGGTCCCGGCGGCCGTGATCGCCGAGCACGGCCGACTGCTGGCCGCGGATCCGCCTGAGCTTTGCGGCGAGCACGAGCGCGATGAGCAGCGCCGCGAGCGCGATGCCTCCCGCGACGAGCGCCGCGATCCCCTGCGTGGTGCCGAGCTCCTCGATCACGACCGCTGCAGCCTACGGCGTAAAGGTGACCGTGTAGGTCACCTCGTTGTTGTCGAGCGTCTCCTCGCCTGGGACCTGCTCGACGGTCACCGTCATCTCGAGCTCCTGACCGGTCGTCGGCTCGCCCTCGAGCGGGATCGTCACCGTGGCGGTCTCGCCCTCGGAGACCGAGTCGAGGTCGCCCTCGAGGTCGATCGGCTCGCCACCCTCGATGGCGATCCGCACCGGCACGTCCACCTCGTCGTTCTCGCCCTGGTTGACCACCTCGACCTCGAATGCGACGTCGCCGGTAAGCGCGATCTGGTTGGCGCCGCCCTCCACGAGCGGTTCTTCGGTCGGCTGAACGGTGACGCCTTCGAGGCCGGTGCCGTGGAGCCCCGGTGCCGCCGCTGCGGTCGAGCTCTCGCCGCGAAGGCCCGCGATCGCCGCTGCCACGACCTCGGGGCGCAGCCAGTCGATGTCCGGCAGGAACTGACTCTTGGGGATGTCGCCGACCTCGCCGCCGAGCTCCTCCTCGCGAAGCGGGCCCTCGAGGTTGGGGACGACCCGCTGCGTGTAGATCGTGTCGCTCACGAGGAAGTTCTGCATCTGCGCGGCGATCTGGGCGATCGCGGCGCCGCGACCCTCATCCGCCAGCGCCGTCGGCAGGAGGTCGGCGATCGCGCCGAGCCCGTCACCGCGGAACTCGAGCACCTCGACGAGCGAGTCCTGAGCCGCGATGAACTGATCTGGATGCTCGGTGGACCGCGCTCGCTCGATGAGGTTCTCCGCCTCGATCCGGAATCCGTTGACGTTGTTCTGCACGTCGACCGACGACTGCTCTCCGGCCCCCTCGAGTAGCTCGAACAGGGCCTCGCTTTGCTGGTTCGACTCGGTCGACAGCGACGAGACCTCCTGGACGTAGTCCTCGAAGGCCCGTTCCTGGCGCGCTCCGAGGCAGCCGCGAATCCCGACGACGAGCAGGATGAAAAGCAGCACGCCGGCTACGAGCGCAACGATCTGACGCGTCCGCACGGTCTGGCGATCGGTGCCCGGACCGCCGGGGGGCGGTCGGCGCGGAGCGCCTCTGCGGGGTGGATCGTCGCGTTCGTCGAGGAAGGACAAGCTGGCTACTGACTGCTCGCAGGTGACACGCTATCCGGGTTGACGGCCAGACCGACGGCGCAGTCCGTGCCTGCCGAGGGCAGGGAGCCGGCGTCGTGAGCAGAAACGAACCCTACTTGGAACGCCTGACCGCTACCCGTGACCTAGGCGCCGGGGCTCCTGGCGAGCCGTCCGGAACGCTCGTCCTCGGGCGCTACCGGCTCGTGACGCGCATCGGATCGGGCGGGCACGGGACCGTTTGGGAGGCCTTCGACCAGAAGCTCGAGCGCGATGTAGCCGTGAAGGTCATCGCCCGCGAAGGCGCGCCGGCGCGGCCGCGGGCGGAGCGCGAGGCACGCGTGGCCGCACGTCTCAACCATCCCGGGATCGTGGCGCTGTACGAGCTGGGCCACGACGACGAGGCCACCTACCTGGTCTCGGAGCTGATTCGGGGGCAAACCTTGGCCGAGCTCGAGCGCGAAGGCGATCTCTCCGACCGCGATGTCGCGCGGATCGGTATCGCGCTCTGCGAGGCGCTCGCCCATGCGCACGGGAAGGGAATCGTCCATCGCGACATGAAGCCCCAGAACGTGGTCGTGCCGGCTACGCCGGCGAGCGGCGCCGGCTCGGCGAAGCTGACCGACTTCGGGGTCGCGCACGTGGCTACCGACGATCCGCTGACACGTACCGGCGACGTAATCGGGACGCTCGCGTACATGGCGCCCGAGCAGGCGGAGGGTCGGCGGGTCACCGCCGCCGCCGACGTATACGGGCTCGCGCTCGTCTTGCACGAGGCTTGGAGCGGCTCGAGGCCTGCCCTAGGCGTCGGACGCCATGGCGTCCGCGTCCCGAGCCTCGGACGGCTGCGACGGGATCTTCCCCGTGAGCTCACCGACGCGATCGATGCGGCGCTCGACCCGCGACCGGAGCACCGTCCACCGCTCGAAGGGCTTGCCGACTTGCTCAGGACGACCGCGGCCGGCTTGTCCGATGCTGGCGGCCTCGTCGAGCCAGGAACGCTGGAGCGCCTGGGTGGCGTGGCGCCGACGGGGGCCGGCTGGCCGGCGACCGATCGTGCCGAGGGTCGCATGAGCGCTCTCGTGCGATTCGGCCGGCGGCTTGCGTCCGGCGCCCTGGCCGGCGCCCTCGTCTTCGGAGCGCTCACCACCCTCGGGCCTGCGCCACCGATCGCGCCACACGCCCTCGCCGGCGTGGTCGCAGTCGCGGTCGCGCTCCTTACCCGCGTGGCCTGGCTCGCCGCCGCGATCGCGCTCTGCGCGTGGCTCGCCTGGCCCGAGACGGGCCGCGCGGGCACGGCGCTAGTGCTGGCCGTCACCCTGGCGGCCACGCCGATCCTGCTTCCTCGCGCTGGGCCGCTCTGGTCGCTTCCCGCGCTCGGCCCCCTGCTCGGGCTCGTCGGGCTCGCGCCAGCCTTCGTCGCGATCGCGGGAGTTGCCTCGACCGGCTGGCGCCGCGTTGGCCTCGGGATCGCGGGCTTCCTCGCCATCGCGGCCGCTGAGCTGATCGGGGGCGAGCCGCTCCTCTTCGGAGCGGCCGAGGGGGTGACTGCGCCGGCGACCTGGCGCGGCTCGGGCGTGGGCGCCGCGCGCGACGCGGTCTATCCGACGCTCGCCTCGCCGGCCCTGGCGCCGGCGCTCGCCTTCGCGGCGCTCGCACTGCCGCTGCCGCTTCTCGTGCGCCGGCGCGCTTTCGCGATCGACGTGGCCGGCGCCGCGCTGTGGGCGCTGGCGCTCGCGGCCGCGCTCGGCGCACTGGCGCAGGCACTCGCCGGGTCGGTCGAGCTGACGGTCGCGCGGGGAGCGCTCGCGGGGCCTGTGCTCGGCGCCGTGCTGGCAGTCGCGATCGTCAGGCTCGGGCCGTCTCGCGAGCGTCGAGAGGGCGGAATGGTTCCGTAGGATGGGCCGCTGATGGCGACACCCGCGAGGAACAGGTCGGCGTGAGCGTGCTCCGCAATCTCGAGGCAAAGATCGAGGGCGTGGTGCAGGGCGCGTTCGGACGCGCGTTTCGGTCGCGAGTGCAGCCCGTGGAGCTCGCGCGCAAGCTGGCCAAGGAGATGAACGACAACAAAACGGTGTCGGTGTCTCACACCTACGTGCCCAACCAGTACGCGGTCTACCTGTCGCCCGACGACCGCGAGCAGTTCGCGAGCTACGAGGGCGCGCTCAAGAAGGAGCTCTCCGACTACCTGCTCGAGTACGCGCGCAACGAGAGCCTCGCGCTCGTCACCCGCCCGACCGTCCAGCTCGAGACCGACGACCGGCTCACCACCGGCGAGTTCGGCATCCAGTCGTGGCTGAGCGGCGCGGCGGCCGAAGAGCTCGAGAAGGCCTCGGTGGATGTCCCCTCGGAGAGCGACTTCGGACACACGATGGTCTACTCGCCCGACCGTCAGTCGCCACGGCGCCTCGAGACGCCGCTGCCGGGCGGGCGGGCGCTGCTCGTCGGCGAGGACCGCCGCACGGCGATCCCCAGCGGAAAGCTGGTGATCGGCCGCAGCCGCGACTGCGATCTCGTGGTCGACGACCCGAACGTCTCGCGCCGGCATGCCGAGGTGCGCCGCGACGGTGAGCGCTGGCTGGCGGTCGACCTCGGCTCGACGAACGGGATCAAGGTCAACGGGCGGCGAGTCGACGAGGCCGCGCTCGAGCCGGGCGACGAGCTCACGCTCGGGGTCTCGCAGTTCACGTTCGAGGTCGAGTAGACGTGAACGATCCGGTCGCCCTGATGCTCAAGTTCGGCTTCCTCGCCGTGCTCTACCTCTTCCTGTTCTGGGTCGCGCGCAGTGCGCTTCGCGACCTCGCGCGCGACGACGAGGGCCAGGACCCCGCGCCGGCCGGGGGCCTCCCGGAGGACCGCCGCCGCGAGCGCGCGGGCGCCGACCTGAAGACGGGGGTCGACCCCCGGCTCGTCGTGGTCGCGGCGATGGGGTATGACCCGGACGCAGAGCTCGAGATCGGCGAGAGCGCCACGCTGGGCCGCTCGCAGACCGCCGACATCAAGGTCGACGACCCGTTCGCCTCGTCGGCGCACGCGCGGATCTTTCCGCGTGGGCAGTTCATGTACATCGAGGACATGGGCTCTACGAACGGCACCTTTCTCAACGGCCGCCAGCTGCGCCGGGCGGAGCGACTGAAGATGGCCGACAGCGTCCGCATCGGCGACACCGAGTGGCGCTACCAGGAGTAGGCGTGACGCTGCGAATTGTCGAGGAGGCGGGGCTCAGCGACGTCGGTCGTCAGCGGCATACGAACGAGGACTCCTACTTCGAGTCGCCGTCGATGCTCGCGGTGGCCGATGGGATGGGCGGGGCTCGCGCGGGCGAGGTGGCCTCGCGAATCGCGGTCGAGACGCTCGCCGACGGCGACGACGGCGACGGCAGCAGCCCCGAGCGCCGGCTTGCGGAGATGGCGGGCGCCGCCAACCAGAGGATCTACGAGCTCGCCCAGGAAGACGAGTCGCGCTCCGGCATG
>Ga0136616_10000233_pt1 | contig 24049 bp, 24 predicted proteins | sample AntDrymUQ2992106_2_FD_106648 | JGI IMG/M metagenome (GOLD analysis project Ga0136616, IMG submission 106648) | Polar desert sand microbial communities from Dry Valleys, Antarctica - metaG UQ299 (21.06) | ecosystem: Environmental > Terrestrial > Soil > Desert | place: Antarctica: Dry Valley... | reverse complement strand
CTCATGCACTGCCTGGCGCCGCACTAATGGGGCTCATCGCTATGAAGTGGGGACCGGCGGCGGGGTGACGTCCGCGGAAACAGCCTGAAGCCCTCCGAAACTCACAGCTGTTCACGGCCAGCGAGTGAGGAGGGCTCAGGTGCAACAGCAGAGTAGGGCAGCCGACGTCTGCATGCTCGGACTGCAGGACATGCGCGTGCTGGGCGCGGTCGAGGTGAAGGGTGAGCTGGAGCTGTCGATCGAGACGACCACGACGCGCCAGTGGTGTCGAGGCTGTAGCGTGCGGGCGCGTTTTAAGGGCCGGTTGACGACGGTGGTGGGTGATGTGGACGCGTTCGGGCGGCCGGTGCGGCTGCGCTGGCGCAAGCGCCGTTGGCGCTGCCCGGAGCCGGCAGGTGCGGTGGCGACCTGGAGCGAGCAGCATCGCGGGATCGCGTCGCGGGCGCTGTTGACCGAGCGGGCCCGCCGCGACGCCTGCGTGCGGGTGGGCCGCGACGGCGACAGCGTCGCAGAGGTCGCCCGCGCCTACGGGACCGGCTGGCACACGATCATGGCGGCGGTCCGCGCCGTCGGCCAACCGCTGATCGATGACCCTGCTCGGCTGGCTGACGTCACCGCCCTGGGCATGGACGAGACCGCCTGGCTGCGAGCCAACCGTTGGCATCACACCTTGTACGTCTCCGGTCTGGTGGACACCGCCACCGGACGGCTGCTCGATGTCGTGCCTGACCGCACCGCCCGGGCGGTCGCTGACTGGCTGGGCCGCCAAGCCCCCGAGTGGCTGGCGCGCATTGGCGTCGTCTCGTTGGACCCGCATCGCGGTTACGCCAACGCGGTCGGCGTGCACCTGGGCCACGCCGTGCTGGTGGTCGATCACTTCCATCTCGTGCAGCTGGCCAACCGCGTCATCGACGACGTCCGCCGCCGCGTCCAACAGCAGACCCTCGGGCATCGCGGCCGCAAACGCGACCCGCTGTACCGGGTCCGCAAGCTGCTGCTCAAAGCCTGCGAGAACCTGGACAACCGCGGCTGGACGCGGCTTGCAGCCGCGATGGCCGACGGCGATCCCGACGGCGAGGTGACCGCCGCCTGGCAGCTCAACCAGATCACCCGTGACCTCTACCGCGCTCCGACCGTCCAGGCCGCCCGCGACGCGCTGGACCTGCTATACGCCTGGGCCGACAGCGGTCAGATTCCGGAGCTGCGACGCTTCGCCGGCACCGTGCGCCGCTGGGAAGCCGAGATCCTCAACTACCACCGCACCGGCGGCGCCTCCAACGGGCCAACCGAAGCGGTCATTATCTGGAGCCCTCTCCGGCGTGTCGTTGACGTCGCTGACGAGGCTGCCTGAGCCCGTCGAGGACGCGTTATCTGGAGCGTGTGTCTGACATCCCCCACGTGTCGGGTCGGCAGGCGTAAAAGTCGATCAGCTCGATCGCACGGGCTGGTCGGGCCGGAAGGCGACACGTGCGCGTGCAGCGGCTGCTGGTGCCGGTCACGGGTGTCGAGTCGTGGACGGTGCTCGACGACGACCTCGTCATGGTGCAGCCGGCGGAACGCTTCTTGGCGCATCTGTCGGCGATCGAGCGATCACCGAACACGCTACGGGCGTACGCCCACTCGTTGGCGTTGTGGTTCGAGTGGCTCGGGCTGCGCGAGCGGGCCTGGGACGCCGCGGAGGTCGAGGACGTCTCAGAGTTCGTCCGCTGGCTGCGGGCACCCGGCGGACAACGTCATTGTGCTGGACGTGTCGGCGTCGCGGCGCGCAGAGTCGACGGTGAACCGGCACCTGGCCGCGGTGTTCGCGTTCTACGACTTCCATGCCCGCGCGGGGGTCGAGCTGGCGGCCAGTCTGGTGACGTGGCGGCGGGTGCCTCGCGGCTCCTACAAACCGTTCTTGCACCACGTCACCAAGTTCATATCGCTTTTGAGGGATATGAGGATATGAAAGCGAGAGGAATAGTCGGACTTGCAGACAGCGGGCCTGCGCTTACCATGTCGTGGGCGGTGACGGCGGCGGAGGTCAAAGTGCACGTTTGGCAGGTTGCGCGAAAAGGGTTCACCCGCATCGGTCGGTACACGGTGGTCTCCCTCCTTACGGTCCCGACGACACAGGTGTTGCTCGTGGTACTGCTCGCTCTCGGCACAAAGCCGCTTATCGCCAACTTCGAGGCAGTGATCCTCACTTCGGTAATTGGCTATGTACTCTACGTGAGGTGGGTGTGGGCGGACCGAGGCGTGAGCGGTGCGCGAGAACGCATTGTGTACTGGGCAACAATTCTCGCGGGTCTGGTCGTTTCGACGCTGGCCATCACATGGGCACGCTCGCTGTCGCCGTCGCCGTCCCCATTCATCTACAACGCGATCAATTTGAGTGCTTTTGGGCTCGTTTGGGTGTTCAAGTTCATCGCGCTTGACCGGTTCGCCTTCCGTACCGCGTGGGTCGATACGTCTGATCAAGTCCACCGCACAGAAGGTGTTAGCCCCAATCATTCATAGGCGTGCATCGAGGACCGTCTCGGGATGGTCAGGCCGGTGAGGCCGGCGTCGCTGGAGAGGGTGCTGGCAAGAGAAGGATTAGAGCCGGTTTAGGGGGGTTTTCTGGCAGGGTGAGGAGCGCGGCGTGCGGGTCGCCGCGGTCTTGGGGGTGGTTGCGGTTACGCGGGCGTGGGCAGGGCCCACAGTCTTCGGTACAGCCCGACGATCTGGTCGGCCCACGGCCAGTCGCGGTCGAGTTGCAGGCGTGTTCTGCGTCCGCTGCGGGTGAGCTTGCCGGCGACGTGCAACAGCCGGTAGCGCAGCGTGGCGGGTTGGGCGCGGCGCAGCGGGTCGTGCTCGTCCAGGCCGAGCGCGCCGAGCCAGACCAGCAGGTTGGCGGCGATCATGGCCAGCTGGCACCAGATCGTGTTGATCGCGAAGTCATGCGAGGGCAGCCGGCCCCAGCCGGTCTGCTTCTGGTCGCGGATGCGGTCCTCCACGCCGGCGTGGGCGCGCATGAGCCGGTCCAGCTCGGCCAGGTCCTGATCGGGTTGGTCGGTCACGAAAGCGGTGAAGCGCTGCCCGTCGATGTCTTCGAAGGTGAGCTGCGCGCCGGGGTGGCGCGGCTCGCGACGCACGATCAACCTTGTTCGGTCGGGGAAGCCGGAAAGGTCAACGGCCTCGGTGAGCTCCACGACCGCGGCGCCCTGTCGCGCCTCGCCGTTCTGGCGGACCGCCGCTGTCCAGACCGTCTCGGGGTTCTCGTGGGCGGCGCGGACCGCGTCGGCGAAACGCCCGACCCGCACGTTCACCATGAACCCCACACCGGCCTGACAGGCGTAGTCCAAGAACTCATAGGAGGAGCCGGCAGAGTCCGCGCGCACCACCAGGCTCTCGGGGCCACCCAGCAGCCCGTCCAACGCGGCCAGCGCCTCCTCCAACACCTCGATGTGATCAGCGGCGCTGTTCGCGCCCGCGTTGCCGGGGCGCAACAGCCCTGCCAGCGCCTCGGTCGGTGCCATCGCCACGGTCCAACCAGAACCCGATCGGGTGCGTCCCGTAGCCGCGCTTGCAGGTCGGCGCCGCGTGCTGCTGCTCCGAATGGACGTCCACCAGCGTGGCGTCGACGTCACCGAACACCCGCTTCGGCGTGGCCCGCCCTTCGCTCCCACCGTCGCCGTCGCGCAGCGCCTGCACCGACGGCGGGCATCCGCCGTTGGCCCACACATAAGCCCGGGCGGCCCGCTCGGCGTCGGCCAGACGCACCCCCGCCAGCTCATCACCGGCCAGTGCGTCCACCAGCCGCCACGCCGTGGAGTCCGACGCGACCGGCTCGCCCGGCGCCGCGCCGGTCCCCAACGCCTCGATGTCGGCGAAACAGACCCCGCCGTCGGCCAGCGTGACGATCAGATCGCGCAGCACTGCCCCAGGGTCATGACGCCGCCACTCGCGCTGCCCGCACGCTACCGAAAGCCCCTCGGACAGCCCGATGCGGTCGGCCAACACCCGCGCCGCGCCGGTCCCCGCCCGCAAGGTCAACCCGCGCGCCGTCGCGCTCACTTCAAACAACCGGTCCTGTGCGCTACGCCGCACCCGCAAGGTGACGTCCTCTCGCCTCGATGATTGTGTCTTTCACACCACCATCCTCGCAGGTCAGAGGACGTTTCCTTGCCAACCGCTACACCCTCACCCAGCACCCCCACGAACGATCGGGGCTAGAAGCGAGCACGGCCGCCAGCGTCACTGCGCCTGAGTCGAGTGCGTGGAGCCTTCTCTTCGGGAACAGAGTATCTTCTTCTATCCGGAATGGTATGTTCTCTTCACTTTCGCGCCAAAAGTGGGGGTTGCACTCGCGAGGTGTCGGTTACTAGTATCGCCGGGCAGCAGCATCTGAAGATGCCCCACAACCTGACACAGCGGGTGTGATCAGGGCCGGGTATTCGAGGCGCAGACAGGCGAGTGCTCCGTAGCGCTTGCTGACGTCTTCTCCCGGTGCACTCGCCGTGCCCAGTTCGAACGTGATGCCGCGTTCAAGCACCGCTTTATCGACTTTCGGAGTAGAAGCCGTGATCCAAGTAGAAGTCTCCACGCGGCCGAATCCGGTCACTACGGGCATCACACACGTGGTCTTACCGGCCTTCAACGAAGAGCGCTCGCTGCCAGCCCTCTTCGAACGACTGGCTCGGTTTCGAGCTTCACCAGCGGCGAATTTCACAGTAGCACCCGACCATGATGTGGTCGTCTGGGTGGTCGATGACGGTTCGAGCGACGGGACGAGCGCACTCGCGAAGAAGGGCGCCGCAGGCCTTGATGTCCGCCTCGTTCTTCATCCGCGTAACCTCGGCCTGGGTCAGGCCGTCCACTCGGGCCTCCGTGCCGTTCTCGAGGTGGCGCACGACGACGACGTCATCGTCGTGATGGACGCCGACGACACCCACGACGTCAGCCTCATTCATTCTCTTCGCCAAGGAATCGCAGCAGGCGCGGACGTCGCGATCGCATCTCGCTTCGTCAGCGGCGGAAGCGACCTGACCGCGCCGCCCTTCCGTCGGCTGCTGTCGCGCGGCGCATCGACGATATTTCGCGTCGCCTTGCCGCTTGACGGCATTCGTGACTTCACCAGCGGCTACCGAGCCTACCGGGTGAGCCTACTTCGACGGGCCCTCGGTCACTACGGGGAGCGGCTCATCGAGGAATCCGGGTTCGCCTGCATGGTCGAGCTGCTTCTGAAGCTGCGGTACTGCAACCCGGAGATCGTCGAGACACCGCTCGTGCTGCGCTACGACCGCAAGGTCACGCCTTCCAAGCTGCGACTCCGCCGCACCCTTGTGCAGTACCTCGTGCTCCTACTGCGTGATCGCCTCACACCACCTCCCTTCCGAGGACTGTGATGGCCGGCGCTTCACCGGCCATCCCGAAGCGGCCACGGGTCGCCGTGCTGGGGGGAGGCATCTCTGGCCTCACCGCGGCGCTGCGTCTCTGTCCCCACGCCGAGGTCACGCTGGTCGAGGCGGGCGACCGACTCGGTGGCCTCGGCACGTTCCTCGACGGCCGTCTGGGCGGAAGAGTCGATGGGCGCGCCGTCGAGCGCTTCTACCACTGCATCATGCCGACCGACGACCACCTCCTCGCACTGCTCGAAGATGTCGGACTCCGCGACCACGTGGGCTGGCGTTCCACCGGCATGGGAATGGTCGTCGGTCGCAAGCGCTATCCCTTCAACACCCCCCTGGACCTCCTGCGGTTCCATCCACTGCGGCTGCACCAACGCGTGTGGCTCGGCGCGGTCTCCCGTGCACTGCCCTACCTGCCGCAAAGACGCGACCTAGACGAGGTGCGCACCGACGAGTGGCTCTGTGGGCTCTACGGCAAGGAGCTGTGGCAGCGGATCTGGGAGCCGCTCTTTCGTTCAAAGTTCGGGCCGAGCGTCGGGGCGGTTCCGGCGCTCTACCTCTGGCAGCGAATGGGACGGGAGCGCAACGTCGCACTGCGCGGCTACCCCCGCGGAGGTTACAAAACCATCATCGATGCCATCGACTCGGCGATTGGCGAGCGGGGCGGCACGGTCCGGACAAGTACTGCGGCGTTGGCCGTCAGCGAACTGGACGGCGAACGGCAAGGCGTCCGCATCGACCTCGGCGATGGGGACGCTCTGATCGCCGACTGGGTCGTCAGCACTCTGCCGCTGCCCGTGCTTCGCCGCCTGACCGCGGCCGACGCTGAACTCGCGACGCAGGTGCCGCAGCTCCACCTCAGATACCAGGGTGTTGTGAACGCGCTCTTCGTCCTCGCCCGCCCACTGGACGGGCACTATTGGACCCCAATCCTCTCCTCGGGAACCGACTTCGATGGTGTGGTCGAGATGTCGGCGCTCACCGGAGCAGACCGCTACGGCGGCCTCCACCTCGCATACGCCATGCGCTATACGGAGCGGCACAGCCCGTTGTTCCAAGAGAGTGACGAGAGCGTCGCGGAGCGTTGGACCACCCAGTTGCTGGAGTTGTACGCGGATCTGCCGCTCACCCGTGACGATGTCCTCGACGTGCGGGTCGCTCGCGCACCGTTTGTGGAACCCGTGTACCCCCTCGGATATCGGCAACGCAAGCCAGGGATGCGCGTGGGCAGGACCCGCCTCCTTCTTGCTACCAGTGCCCAGGTCTATCCGCACGTCACTTCCTGGAACTCGAGCGTCGAGCTCGCGAACGCCGTCGTCGAGGAGCTTGTCCGCCTCGTACACCTGCAGGACGTCGAGCCGAAGCTGCAACTCGGAACATCCTCGGGGCACCGGTGACCGCAGCGGCACACGTCCCGGCGACGCTCTCGCTGGACCTCGACGACGTCTGGGCGTATATGCGGGCACGCGGGGCGTCCAGTTGGGAGCAGGCCCCGACCTGTCTGCCCCGCGCCGTCGAGCGACTGGTGCCGGTCTTCGAAGCCGAGGGGTTGACCATCACGGTCTTCGTCGTTGGCGTCGATGCCACCCGAGCGGGCGTACGGGAGGCCCTACGCGAGTTCGCCGCGGCCGGCCACGAGATCGCCTGCCACAGCTGGCGGCATCGCGGCGATCTCGCCACCCTTCCGGCAGCCGAGGTGGCAAAGGACCTGCAGCGCGCCTGTGAGGCGCTCACCGCCGTGACGGGTGATCGACCGCTGGGTTTTCGGTGCCCCTCGTTCGGCGCGAGCCCTGCGCTCATGGACACACTCGCGGAACAGGGCTTCCTCTACGACGCCTCCGTCCTGCCGACCATGCTGGGACCGGCGCTGCGTGCCTATCACCAGCTCTCGCTGCGCCGGGCTGGGGGAGCATCCACCGCAGGGGGCGTCGATCTCTTCGGACCACCGGGGGCTGCGCGTCTCCCCCTGACGCCGTTCCGATGGCGTACGGCGGCCGGGCCGCTTCTGGAGTTGCCCGTGACGACGATGCCCCTGCTGCGTCTCCCGATGCACGGCACCTACATCCAGACGATCGGCGCCATAAGCACCCGAGCGGCAGCCGGTTACCTTGCCGCCGCCCTCTCGCTGTGCCGGTTGCGCGCGGTCTCGCCATCGTTCGTGCTGCACCCGACCGACGTTCTCGACGCCGAGGACGCCCCGCTGCTCTCCTACTTTCCCGGGATGCGTCGACCCTGGCGGGAGAAGGTGCACCAGATGCGACGCGCCCTTCGGGCGCTCACCGCCGACTTCAGCGTTCGACCCCTCAGGGACGCAGCCGAAGCGCTGGCGGACGTGCGCCTGCCGCATCGGACCCCGCCGGGAGCCTCGAGGCGCACCGCCGATCGACCACCCGCCACGGTCGCCCCGAGCCGGGAAAGACCGTGAGCGTCGAGGGTGCAGCGAGCGCGTCTCGGGCGGCTTCACCGGGACCGGTGGCGATCGTGCTCGGCACTCGTCCCGAGATCGTGAAGCTCGCCGGGCTCGTGCAGCTCCTCGGCAGCTCGGCGCGCGTGGTCCACACCGGCCAGCACTACGACGAGGCGTTGTCTGACGTCTTCCTGCGGGATCTGGGTCTGCCGGCCCCCCACGCGACTCTTGGCATAGGCGGATCCTCGCGCGGTGTCCAGATCGGCACCGCGACCGCCGCGCTGGACGGCTACCTGGGCGAGCACGTACCGAGCGCGGTGGTCGTCCAGGGGGACACCAATTCGGCCCTGGCCGGCGCGCTCGCCGCGAATGCTCGTGCCCTTCCTCTCGTGCACGTCGAGGCGGGGCTGCGAAGCCACGACCGTCGAATGCCCGAGGAACACAACCGCATCTTGATCGACCACCTGGCGGACGTCTGCTGCGCGCCGACGGCTGTCAGCAGGCGTAACCTGCTGGCGGAGGGTGTGCCGGGGGAGCGCATCACGATCACCGGAAACACGGTTGTCGAGGCCGTCGCTCAGGGGCTCCCGGCGCCAGGTGAGCGGGCGACTCTCCTTCGCCGATACGGGCTCACCGCCGGCAGCTTCGTGCTCGCGACGCTGCACCGTCCAGAGAACGTCGACCATCCTGCCTCCCTGGGCCGGATCCTGGAACAGCTCGTCCAGATCGCGCGGTCGGAGGCCTCACTGCCAGTGCTGCTGCCGCTTCACCCCCGCACCTCAGCGAACATCATCCGCTTCGGCCTGCAGCGGTTGCTGGAGCCCCTGCAAACCATGGAACCTCTCGACTACCCCTCGTTCCTCGGATTGTTCGCTGAGAGTGCGATGGCTGTCTCCGACTCCGGTGGGGTCCAGGAGGAAGCCAGCGTCTTGAAGCGGCCCGTGCTGGTGATCCGCCGATCGAGCGAGCGGCCTGAAGTGCTCGGGACCTTCGCGGAGCTGGTCGAGTCAGGGCCGGGGTTCCCCCAACAGGTTCGTCGTTGGCTCGCGGACCCGGCGGCGCTTCACCGGCAACTCGAACAGCTCCCTTCCCCCTACGGCGACGGGTCCGCATCGTATCGCTGCGTCCAAGCCATCCGGCGTCTGGTCGGTGGACAACCAACGACCGAGCCGGGAACGGACAGCACCATCGGAACTGTCAGTCGATCCATCCGGCTGTCGCGATACCAGAGAAGCGTTGTGTGAAGAGTCTTGTCATTGTCCCGACCTTCAACGAAGCGGCGACGCTTCAGTTGGCCGTGAACCGTGCGGCGCGCGCCCTTTCGGGACACGGGTCCGGCGATGTGCTCGTGGTGGACGATGGCTCCCCGGACGGCACGGGGGTTCTCGCGGCGCGCCTCGCAGACGAGCAGCCATGTATCCACGTCTTGCACCGGACGGGGAAGCAAGGGCTCGGCTCGGCGTACCGGGCTGGTTTCGCCTGGGGTCTCGAGCGCGGATACGACGTCCTGTGCGAGATGGATGCCGATCTGTCCCATGACCCCGCAGATCTGCCCCGGCTGCTGGACGCCCTCTCGCACGCCGACGTAGCGATCGGCTCGCGGTACGTGAGGGCTGGTCGGGTGGTGGATTGGCCGAAGCGGCGGTTGGCTCTCTCCCGGGGAGGCAACGCCTACGTCCGCCTCCTCACCGGCGTGCCGCTCCGCGACGCCACCGCCGGCTTCCGCGCCTATCGCGCGCAAGTGCTGCGGGCGACCGATGTGACGACGTTGGAGAGCGACGGCTACGCCTTCCAGATAGAGGTTGCGCTGCGCGCATGGCGGGCGGGCTTCCGGCTCGTCGAGGTGCCGATCGTGTTCACCGAGCGACGGACGGGCGCCTCGAAGATGAGCCATGAGATCGTGAGTGAGGCCCTGTGGCGCACCGCCGTGTGGGGGCTGAGGGGACCTCGTCGTCCGCAGGCGCGGTCCGGTGCGCAATGGGCGCGGCCCTCTGCTCCCCAGGCCTCGGCGCGTGATCCCGAACGCGTACTCGACCTCACTCGGACCCCGCGACAACACCACACGATCTCTCTTAGGAGCGCCAAGTGACCGCACCCGCCCCTGCATTCGTCACCGCGGAAAGTTCCGCGGGCGTCCCTGCTGTTGCAGCAGAGCGGCGCGTCCCGCACTGGCTCCTCGCGGCCGTCGCCGGTCTGATGCTCGTCAGCGCAGGCCTCGCCGCAGTCCGACTCGGGTGGAGGTCGATGTGGTTCGACGAGAGCTTCAGCCTCTTCCTCGCCCGCGCGGATTGGTCGCAGTTCTGGGAGACGGTGTGGCGTTCAGAACTGAACATGGTCGCTTACTACCTGGTGCTGCGTGGTTGGACCGTGCTGTTCGGTACGACGGAGATCGCCCTGCGTGCGCTCTCGACACTCTTCGCCGTGGCGACCGTTCCGGTGGTCGCGCTCGTCGGCCGCCGGCTGTTCGGCAACCGGGCAGCGCTCATCGCCGCGACCTTGTTCGCGACCCACGGCGCGGTCGTGCGCTACGCCCAGGAGGTCCGGGCCTACACGATGGCGACCTTCCTGGTCGCCCTCGCGGCGCTCTCACTCGTCGTCGCCGTCCAGGAGACGGTCGCGGAAAACTCTCGTCGAGCACGGACCGCCTGGTTCGGTTTCGCGCTCGGCAGCGTGCTGGCGGTCTACGCGCACTTCGTCGCTGCGCTCGCGATCGCCTCGCTCGCAATCTCGGTCTTCGCGCTCCCTTGGCGTCTTTTGCGGTGGCGGAATCTCGCGCCGGCGCTCGGCCTTCTGGGAGCACTCCTGTTGCCCCTCGCCGTCTTCTTGCCCCGCGCTCCCTCCGACCGCATCGAGTGGGTGGGCGAGCAGAGTGCGGGTGCATTCGCGCGGTCGGTGTTCTTCGTCACCGGCGACGCGAGCATGCTGCTCAGGAACACCGTACTCGGGATCGCTGTTGTGCTCGCTCTTTCGTTCGCACGGCGACTCCGGCTTCGTGGCCGCGGAGTCGAGACGTGGTCGCTCGTGCTCCCGTTCACCTGGGCCGTCGTACCTTTACTGCTCGCGCTGCTGATCAGTCTTGTGCAGCCACTTCTCGTTCCCCGATACCTGATCGTGAGCGTCCCCGGTGTTTGCCTCGGGATCGCCGCCGCGCTCCGACTGGTCTGGGGTCGGTGGACGCTGGCGGCGCTCACCATTCTCGTCGTCGTCATGCAGTCGATCGCCTTCCCGAGGATCTACACCGAGCCTCAACCGGAGGCCTGGCAGGCTCTCGCGGAGACGGTCGTCGAGCGCGCCGATCCGGACGACGGCCTCGTTGTCGTGCCGGGATGGCAGCGCCCGACGCTCGAGTACTACCTCGCCGTCCATCCCGGGACCCGGCGAAGCCCCGCCGATCTCGTTGCCCCCGTCTCTCCGCCGGATGCCTGGGGTGCGCAGGAGTTCTACGGCGGCGATCCGCGCCTCGTCACCGACGAGGATGCCGAGGCGTTCCCGACGCTGTGGGTGGTCGCCGACGGAGGCGACCCCATAATGCCCGAGCGGGCCGATCAGAACGCCGCGGTTGAGGAGCGCTGGCGTCTGTCGCTTGAGATGGAGTTCGGCGACCTCACCCTCCGTCGATACGAGCGACGATCATGACGGCGGCGACGAAGCGCACGGCAACCGTCATCGTCCTCATGCTGGCGCTCCTGCTCCTCTTGAGCAGAGTCGTTCCTGAGCTCGTGGCGAACGGGCTCGAGGACGGCTCTGCCAACGATCCCTCCCAGGACGAACTCACCACGCGGACTCTGCGTCAGCTCGGCGTCTTCACGGACTGGCTGTACCGTCACGACGAGCGCGGCTTCATTGGCGAGGTGGGATGGCCGGACGATCAGATGGGCGATGCCGAGCTTTGGAACGAGCTCGCGGAGCACTGGTACGGCGTGGCCGACCGGGATGGTCTGTGGGTCAGCGCCTGGGCGAGCGGACCGATGTGGGACGATTATCCGCTCGAGGTGTATGAACGCACCTCACGGAGATTGGAAGAGGGCACCTACGTTGCGTACAGACCGAATACGCAAGCAGAGGTAATCGAGAGGCATCTCGGCACGACCGCCTACCAACGCGGCATAGCGACTGCGGGTGGTTCATTCGGTGACACAGCGCCGAGCTTCTCCAACGCGAATCCTGGCGAGTACGGCGTGCACTACCGTTACCCCGGTCAGCGACTCTTCCAATACCTCGCGAAGCGAGGGTACGACTTCGCGCGCCTGGACTTCCGATGGGAGCGGATCCAACCCGAGCCCTACGGTCCTCTTGACGACCGAGAGCTCGAGCGTATGCGCCTCGCCGTGAGTGAAGCGGAGGAGGCCGGACTGGGAGTCATCCTGGACCTGCACAACTACGGTGAGTACATGCACGCCGGTCCGAATGGGCCGCGCCGCCTCACTGTCGGCAGTGATGAGCTGCCGACGAGCACGTTCGTGGACCTCTGGGAGCGGCTCTCCGATGCCTTCGCCGACGAGGATGGCGTGCTTGCGTACGGGCTGATGAACGAGCCTCACGACCTCGCCCCGCGCAACGAACCACCGCGTGTCCTGTACGACTGGGAGGCGGACACCCAGGGGTGGGTCGGTCCCGTGAGTCACGAGACCAGCACGGCACAGTCGGGCACTGGATCTTTAGCGATCGAGTGGACGGGCGAGTCCGACGCGCTGTTCGTCGATGATGGCGACGGTGCGCGCAAGGATTGCGCCGCTGGAGGTTCGACGTTCTCGGTCTCGGTCTACCTCCCCGAGGACGCGCCAACCGGTGACTGGAGCGCCTCCCTACAGGTACAGGACGCGTTCTACGACTACTCGGCCGGCCCTCACACCACACTCGTGCCCGGAGAGTGGACGCAGGTTCGACACGACCCTCCCACGACCGTCCTCGGCTACTGCCGCGCCTTGGGGCTTCACCTGGTCGGGCCACCCAACGCGCGCTCCCGCCTCTGGATCGACGACCTGGCCCAGTCCGGCTCTCTCAGCGGTGCGCAGGCCTGGGAAGCCGCGTCGCAAGCAGTCGTCGCCTCGCTTCGTGAGCGCGGTGACGAGTCGACCCTTGCCATCGCCGGTCATGGGTGGTCGAAGGTCCAGACCTGGCAGGAGCAGCACCCGCTCCCTTGGATCAAAGATCCGCTCGACGACTCCATCTACGAAGCGCACCACTACTGGGATGACGACCACGATTCGATCTATGACAGCTACCGCCAAGAAAGCATGGTTGATGCCGTGATGCCCGCGATCCGGACGTCCCTTGACGGAACAGGATCCTCGCTGCCGTGAGCACCACACATCAATCCCAGGATGTTTCCTCGCTCGAGTACATCGACCTCCGCGATGCCGGTGCCAGTGCGCGCGGTTCGACCGGCCGGCTCGGCGTCCGTGGGCGACTGCCCCGACCTGCGACCTGGGTGACCTGGGGGGCGCTCGCGGTCTTTGTCGCGGTCCAAGTCGCGCTCATCACACAGGAGCGCACGGGACCATTCATCGACGAAGGCATCTATGTTGTCGCGGGGCTTCGCACGCTCCAGGGTGAGGGGCTGAACGACGCATATCTAGCCTGGTTTGCGGGCTCTCTCGCCTGGCCCACGCTCGCAGGCCTTGGGTACCATCTCGCGGGACTTGTCGGTGTTCGCCTGATCGCCTTGGCCTGTGTCACGGCGGGCGTTGCCGGCACGCTCCAGGCTACGGCGACCCTCTACGGGCGCCAGGCCCGTATGTGGGCCGCCCTCGCGCTGCTCCCCTGGGGTCCACTTCTTGCACTGGGACATCTCGGAGTGTATGACGCCCTTGCCGTCACCGGCATCGGTTGCAGTCTCTGGGCGGTGACGCAACTCGCGGATCGCGAGCACCGACGTTGGCTCCTCACCACGGTCGCGTTCCTGTTGCTCGCCATTCTCGCGAAGTACCCGGCGGCCTTTCTTGCCCCGTTCATCGTCGGACTGCTCATCGCGCTGCGCGGGCGCCGCAGCATGATCGACGTCGTCCTCCTTACGCTGGCCTCCGGAGGTGCGCTGCTCGCGTTCTTCCTGCCGCTCCGCGAGCAACTCAGCGAGTTTGTCGCCTGGCGTGTCGTCAACGACCCGAGCTTCGACACGTCGGCAGCAGCGGTGACCCTGACCGTCGTCCTGTCCATTGCCGCCCCCGTGGTAGTGGCTTTCGCTGGTGCGACAATCGCACCGCGTACACGTGTGGCCGTGCCGCTTCTCGCTGGAGCGCTGCTCTTCCCCGCTTACCACGTGCTCCGTGCGAATTCTGTCGGGGCCACCAAGCACGTCGTGTTCGGCGTCCTCCTCATCACTCCGCTCATCGGCCTGGCCCTCTCGCGTACAGCACGTCGACCGGTCGGTGCTGTGCTGACCGGACTCGCGCTGACTGCGTGGGCTGTCACCGGTGGGATCCATCTCGATCTCCTCGACCGGGGGTGGGCGGACGTCCGGCCGGTCAGGGCCTACCTCGAGGAGCACATGAAGCCGGGTGACGTCCTGCTGGCGCCCACCTCCTGGCCCTACGCCGCCTCGCTGTATGCCAAGGGAGTACTGACCTCACCGTGGGATGTCTACGACGTGTATCGGGTCGACAACGGAGAGCTGAGACGGCCGATCTGCGAAGTGGAATGGTTTCTCGAGGAGGAGTTCGGGCTCTCATGGAACGAGGATGTCCGTTCGGCGCTTGACGAGTGCGAGAGCTTCCGGCCCGTCTTCCGCGCCGCAAGCCCTGTCACGAACATCGGCAACGAGCTCGACTTCGTGTCGTATTCCGTCACGACAACCGTATGGAAGAACACGGCCATTCCCCGCGAGGCGGCTCGTTCGAGCGAGGACGAAGGCGCGAGTCGACCAGAACCTGATGAGGGGGCGCCACTCGCCAGGCCCTCCGCCTCGGACAAGGGAGAAGAGGTGGTCGCGACCGCCACGATTCGGCTTGAACCCCTGGTGCAGGGGCTGGCCGAGGACGGGACCCGCCTCGTGCGCGGCCTAGCCGTCCAGGAGCAGCGCCGTCTCGCTGAATCAGCAGAGGTCGCGGACCTTGCTCGCGACCTGCTCCCCGGGAAGCAGAGGCGACGAGCCCTTCCTCACGTCGATGTGCGCGTCGTCGGAGACAACGCGCTCGAGCTCCGTGTCGCCGCCTCATCTCGGGAGGCGGCGACGGCAGAGGCCGTTGCACGTGCCTGGGCAGCCGCGTACCTCGACGTGAGGGCGGATCGCGCGCTCGTGACGCTGCGCGATGTCGGCGAGGACGTCGTCGATCCGTACCTGGACGCGAGTCCTGATCTCCGCAGCGTCGAGGCGGCGCTTGACGAACTCCAAGAGGAAACCGGAACCCAAGATCTTGCCGAGGGGATGAGACTGCGTGACCGGCGGGCCGAGCTCATCGCTGAGATGTCCCGACGCGAGCAACAGCTGGAAACGCTGAGAGACACCGTAGAGCACCTGCTGGACGCTACTGCGACACTTCGAACCAGGACCAAAGCTTCCAGCACCTCCGAGGATGAGCCAACGGCAGGACAGACACCATGAGCGCCCTGGCGACGAGCACCCACTCGCATCTTCGCGTCCGGCTTGCTGGTCTTTTCGTGATCGCCGCAGCGCTCTGGTACGTGCCCTGGCTGCTGGGCCACGCCAACTGGGACGCGCCCTGGCTGTCCGTGCCGTTCGTCGCCGCCAATTTGCTGGTCGCGGCATCCACCGTCATCACCGCTCTCAACAACTGGGACCGCTCCGTGCCGCCCCTGCTGCCCGTCCCCGAGGGCGCTGAGCCGAAAGTGGGGATCATCATTCCCACTTATGGTGAAACGTCACGGATGGTGCAAGCCACACTGGCATCGGTTCTCGAACAGGACTGGCCGCACGAACAGCTCGTGGTTGTCGTCAGCGACGACGCCCACAGCGCGGCGATGCAGACGATGGTCAAGGAAGTGCAAAGGCGCTATCGGGACCCCGAGCTCGTCTATTTCCGGCCGCCCCCGCGGTCGGATCCGGCTAGGCGCGGAGAGGCGAAGGCCGGAAACCTCAACGCCGCACTCGCCTTCCTTCGGACTCAGCAACCTGACGTTGACTTCGTGGAGACGCGCGACGCCGATGACGAAGTCGGGGACCGTAGCTTTCTGCGGCAGGCAGTTGGACAACTCCTGTCCGATGACCGCATCGCGTACGTGCAGACGATCAAGGAGGCGCGCGTCGCGCAGCGAGATCCTTTCGGCAACCAGGATCCCCTCTTCTACCGGGGCGCGATGCTCGCCCGGCATGCCGCCAACGCCGTGTTCCCTTGTGGCTCTGGCCTCATATGGCGGCGGGCGGCCTTGGACGACATCGACGGTTTCCCGGACTGGAACCTCGTCGAGGATCTGGAGTCAGGCTTCGAGGCCCTTCGCCGCGGCTGGCGCGGCGTCTACCTGCCGATAGTCGGTGCAGTGGGCCAAGTCGCCCCCGAAGACATCCCGAACGTTTACAAGCAACGGGGAACTTGGGCTCTTGACAGTCTCCGCCTCGTCTTGTGGAAGGAACAGACCGGGCTCTCGCTCCGACAGCGTCTGCATTTTTGGGAATTGGGGCTGTTTTATGCGATGGGTCTGGCAGTCGTGGTCTTCGCGCTCACACCAGCGGTCGCACTCGGGTTCGAGGTTTACCCCTTGGTCGCCACGCAAGGGTCCTACGCGCTCCGGTTCTGGCCCTTCGCCGCCGCCATCGAGGTATTTCTCATTGCGCTCAACTCTGGCCACAACTACGAGACACTGTGGCGGGCGCGACAGATGTGGATGGGTATGGCGCCGGTCTACGCGAAGGCGTGCCTCCTCGCACTCTGGTACGGACCGCACGACAAGCCGACGTACCGGGTGACCCGCAAGGACCGTCGTTTCGCCTGGTACTGGCGCGAGACGGTCCCGCAGATGGCGTTGGTCGGGATTCCCGCCACCGCGCTCATCTACGGCCTGCTGACCACGTCCCTACTCGACGAGCTTGACCTGGGCTCCGCCTACTGGGCGGTCTTCTCCACGGTCTTCCTCGCGGGCTTTATCCGCAAGGGCTGGCTTGGAGTTGGATGGCGGGCAAAGGCACTGGAGGCATTGCGACCACTCTTCAGTCGCTTGGAGTGGTGGACGGGATTGCCGGGTTTGCGCGGCCTCAACCGTCTCTGTTCTCGGTTTCGGGAGCGCCGTGCCCGCGTGATCGACTTGCGGGACGAGAACACCGTGCGCCGCGGCGCGCTGGAGCCGGCCTCGATCCAAGACCGCTCGTAAGCAAGGACTGGCCTCCGACCGTGCTCCTGGAGATCGTGCAGTTCGCTCAGAGCGGGGAAGGGGCGGACGCGGTGGTCGCTGGCAGGGATCCATCGCTGGGTCGGAGCAGATCACCCCGGATGGGTGTCGTGCCCCGGGTTCCGTGAGCGAGCGGACGCGGGGTGAGCGATAGGCCTGCCGCTACTCCGCACCGTGTCAGAAGGTCTGGACTCAACTACTCAAGGCGTCCGCCACACCTGTCGAACAGCACGGCATGGTTCCCTCTCGCATCCATCCAGCTGTGTTTCCGAGCCCGTCCGATGGGCGGGCCCTTCCACCTCTTCACCGAGTTGCGGCCCTCGGCCGCGCTTCTGTGGCGCTCGTCCTTGCTCTGGTGCTCATGGCGCCTGCCGGCGCTCTTGCCGCCACCAACGCTCCCGGTCGCGGCACGACCATGGTTGTCGAAGCGACCTTCACCATCAACAATCAGACCGGAGATGTCGGCGGCATCACCCCGGACGAGTACGCCGGGTACCTCCGCGGTGTCGCTGTTGCGGGCGGGTCCTTCGGCGACGGGAAGCACTCGGGCGGTACCAGGCCGATGAGCAACGCTGATCCGGGCATCTACGGATCAGACTGGTTCTATGACGTCGATGGGCAAGATCGCACGGATCAGTCCGGGCTCGCGTACCTTGCGGCGCGCGGCTCCGACGTCATCAGGATCGACTTCCGGTGGGAACGGCTCCAGCCGTCGCTCAACGGGCCTCTGGCCGCCGCCGAGGTGTCCCGCATAACCGCCATGCTCGATGCGGCGAGGGAGCAGGGCCTCAAGGTCATCCTCGACCTCCACAACTATGGGCACTACAAGACTGCGGACTCGCCCAACAACGGCAGTGCCCAGGGGGGTTGGTCGCTGGGTCAACCCCAGCTCCCGCACGCAGCCTTCGCGGACCTTTGGAGGCGCATCGTCGAGCAGTGGGGCTCGCACCCGGCCACCTGGGGATGGGAGTTGATGAACGAGCCGGTCAATATGGCCGACACGGGAGAGGCGGCGACCTACACCCCCGCGACCACCGTTTTCGGCTGGAATAACGCGGACACGAGGCAGTCGCACAGTGGCGGCGGGTCGAAGCGGCTCCGCCTCTCGGGCAGCGGTTGGTTCTCCCTCGGCACGGGAGGAGTGCGCGATCATTCCTCAAGCGGGAACGTCGTCGGCCTTTGGGTAAGGCTCGCGCCCGGCTCGGCCCGAACGACGGTCTCGCTGCAGCTGCAGGATCCGGAGTGGCGGTCCATCGCCGGTCCGCACGAGTCAGTCCCCGCCGACGGCGCCTGGCACTTCCTCTCCTGGGCGCCACCCGCCGGTCTGCTCAGAGATCATCGGGCATTCGCCGTGTACATCGGTGGCTCCGGCGGCTCCAAGACTCTGTGGCTCGATGATCTGACGATCGGCAGCACAACTGGAGCGTCACGCACTTCGGGTCGGGAGCACTGGCAGGGGGCCAGCCAAGCCGCTGTCGAAGCCATTCGGCGCGCCGAGCCGGCCGGCAATGAGAAAGCGATTCTCGTCGGCGGTTACGAATGGTCAAAGGTCGCCGGCTGGGCGAAGACCAATGGTGACCCGTGGATCAACGACCCGCTCGGGGATCCGGACCGCTTGCTCTACACCGGCCACCACTACTGGGATTCCGGAGGTGACTCCGCCTACGGCAACGAGACGCCCATCAGCATCTCCGGAAGCGTGGAGGCCCACGCGAACAGGGTCGTGGGGCAGCTGCGCGACTTCACCTCCTGGCTTTCCACTCACCAGGTGCGCGGGACCATAACCGAGGTCGGCTGGCCGGACAACGCGGCAGCGGATGATTGGAACCGCGTCGCCGAAGCCTGGTTCGACGAGGCGGATGCTGCTCGCCTGCACGTGACGCAGTGGGCCACGGGCGCCGCATGGGGCAACTACGAGTTATCGGTGTACGAGGCTGAGCCAGGTTCATGGTCGTGGCACGCCGGAGACGTCATTAACTCGGCAAACACGCAGGCTGCGGTGCTTGAGGCGCATCGCTCGGCAAGATAGGGGACCGCATGGGCACACAGTCCCCCGACCGCGGTGAGCGCTATCAGCCCCTGACGCTGGCTGAGTTCTACGACGCTACTGGGCCAGGTCAGGCTGCCCGAAGCCAACCGGCTTGCCAAGACGATCCGCCGCTGGCTGGCAAGCCAAGTAGATGTTGAGCGCGCGCGCGCGGCCAGCGGGTGCATCCGCGCACGCTGCAACGGGTCTTCGCCGCCAACGGGCTGGTACGCGCCTGAGGCAGGCCACTCATTCCTGAAGGGCCCTTTGCCTTCCCCGCTCCGCGCGAACGCCATCGAATCGAATCGAGGATTCGATTCGATCGTGGGGCCCGAACAGCGCACACCACACACTCATGATTGCCCCTTGGCAACGACGGGCTGATGGCGCATTCTTATCAGGCTGGTCGATACCAGCGCCGAGGGACGTAGAGCAGGGAAACCGCATCACCAAAGGACGGCCGGTCCCGACACGGCCGGTCAAGCTGAAGGCGCCGCGGCGGCTGCCCGGCAGCCTGACCGTCGTGGAGGTCACCACGATCCTGACCGCATGCACGCGGCTGCGCGACCGGTTCCTGATCGCGTTGCTGGCCGAGACGGGGATGCGGATCGGCCAGGCGCTGGGACTGCGCCACGCCGACTTCGTGTCACGGCGCCGCGAGGTGACGATCATCCCCCGCAACGACAACGCCAACGGCGCCCGCGCCAAGACCCGCACGGTCACGACGGTGCCGGTGTCGACGGCGCTGGTGCGCCTTTACAGCGACTACATGCACACCGAGTTCGGTGACCTGGACTGCGACTACGTGTTCGTCAACCTGTGGGCCGAGCCGGTAGGGCGGCCGTTGGCATAGTCCACGGTCGCCGCGACGAACCCTTGCGACATCGGGGCCATCAGCGCGCCGGACACGATCGGCATCCCACGATGGTTCTTGAAGAACCCGACCACACCGAGGTCTCGCTGCAACTGCGGCACGTAGAGGTTGAGAAACAGCCGGTCGACGCACTCCACCTCCAACGTGACGTGATCGCCCAACACCTCAGCAGCGGTTCGGGGTACGGTCATCACAGGCTCCGGTCATGCCGCCCCCACGCCTATACGCGGGGGCACCACCGCCAACGGCGGCTCACGAACGCGAGGCTACGCCTCGCCACGGCAGACCGGAGCCGCCACATGACTCGACGGGCTGGGGCGAAGCCCCGTTAGTCGTCGTCTTCGAGGCCCCAGCTCACGACCTTGGTGGGGGTGATGCGGATGATCGGCGCCGGGGCGCCGCCGTCGGGCGACGCGACAGCGTCGAGGGCCTGTGCGTGGCCGCGGACCTGGACGCACCTCGGCTGCCATGGGGGCAAGACGTCGTCGACCACGAAGGCGACCTTGGGGTTGGTCTGCACGTTGCGGAACTTACGCGTGCGGGCGAAGTCGCGCCCGCCGATGTCGATCGTGTCGAGCTCGGGGTTGTAGCGCCAGCCCAGAGGCACGACATGTGGCTGGCCGCTGGGGTCGATGGTGGCGAGCCTGCCCAGCAGCCGCTCGGTCGTAAGGAAGTGCAGCTCGGTGTCGGAGAACGCGCTCATGGAGGTCACTCCTCTCGGGTTTCCGTCCTCACGCGGTGCTCGGGGCGTGGCGCGGCAGGCGGTGGCCGCCCCGACGCGCCGGTCTGCGCGCACGAGGGGCTCACGCCGAGCGACCCGGTGAGGTGCGCGCCAGCAGTGGGATCAGCACAGCCGCGACCACGACGTGCAACGCAGCGAGCACGGCGCGGCTGGCGGTGGTGATGGCGACCGCGGTCAACGGCCCACCGAGTGACACGACCGCGAGCACGACCGCGATCGACGTCCAGATGGTGCGCGGGCGTGTGGTCACGCGTTCCAGAACCGCGAGCAGCGCCCAGCCGGCCAGCGACGCCACCGCGCTGGCGAAGACGACATTGCCGACGGCAAGATCCCGGATCGGGCCGGCATCACCGCGTGACGGTTCCTGGACGTCGATGCCCAGCGCGAGCTCGGCGACGGCCCAGACGGCCAGCGCGGCCACCACGGCCGCGCCCACGGCAACAAGGCGTGGCACTCGCCGGGCGCCGGTCGGTGTTGCGGTCATCGGGGCCCTCCTCGTCGTGGGCTGGTCGGGGTGCGTCGCTGCGGGGTCCTTGTGCGCGGGGGTGCGGGTGCTCATGTCGATCTCCTCGTCGGATGCGCTTTAGATGCATGCGTCAGCATATAGTGCCCATCATATGTGCGCAAGCATCTATATCTGTAGGCTGAGCCAATGAGTGAGCCGCAGCCAGACAGCACCCCGCAGGACGCGATGTTCGTCGAGCGTCCAGACGGACTCAGGCACCCTTCAGCGGTGCACGCAGGCGCCTTCCTCGGCCTCGTCCGCGCCGGGCACACCCTGGACCGCAACCTGGATGCCGAGCTGAGGGCAGGCCATGGGCTCAGCCTGCGCGGCTTCGAGGTGCTGCTGCACCTCGCTGTCTTCTCGCCCAACGGACAGCTACGCATGACGCAGCTGGCAGCCCAGACACCGCTCAGCCAGAGTCGGGTGTCACGGCTGGTCGCAGAGCTCGAGTCGCAGAGACTGGTGGCGCGCTCGACCGACGAGGACGACTCGCGCGCGGTCACGGTCACGGTCACCGACCGCGGTCTCGAGCAGCTACGCCAGGCGCAGGACACACACTACGAGGGACTGCGAAGACGGCTGTTCTCGTGCCTCAGCACGGACGAGGTCAAACAGCTCGGCGAACTCACCGCCAAGATCCTGCGCGCCAACGACCAGGACGACAGGTAGGCCCCGCCGACCTCTGAACCGCACGTCGCGCGGATGCGTGCTGGCGTGGCCCGCGGGCAATGTCACTGTGACTTGACCCCCAGGTGAACGTTGACACCCGGACCGTCACGGCCGCCGGTCCGATCGGTCGCGATGACCGGCCAGGGGCGGACGACGGCCGCCGAGATGGCACACCGGGGGGTCGTGGGTAGATCCTGGGGTTCACAGGTGGTGGAGGTCGTGGTCCTGGTCGGGTTGGCGGTCGCATCGGGGGCACCACCAGCGGACCTCGAGGGGGGTACCGCACAGCTCGTGGCGCACCGCGTCGGGGCGTCGCCGACCGACCAGGTGGCCAGCAAGTGCAAGACGTCGGTCAGCCGGTGGCCGCGGGCGGTGAGCATCGTAGCTGAACCGTGGTGGCCACAGCCCGTGGCAGCGAGGCCAGAACGAGAACGGCAACCGGCAGATCAGGTTCTTCCTGCCCAAGGGCACCGACCTGCGTCAGCACTACCAGACCGACCTCGACCGGATCAGCCACGTGCTCAACACCACACCCCGGCGCCTGCAATCGGCGTCGAGTGCGAACCGGCCCGGGTCGTCGCGTCGGTCTGGGTGCTGGACGATACGCGTCGACACGAGATGCAAGAGCAGTGGGACAGTCCACAAGGGGTAGACGAGCCAACCGTCGACCGGGCCGGCGGCGATGAGTGAGCCGGCCATCACCAGCTTCAGGCGGCGAAGCGGATGACGCCGTGACCGACGACCTGCGCGTACCGGCCGGCGTGGACAGCGACGACGCACAGGAACCCCGTACCGAAGGCGAGACCCTGATCGGCGAAGGCGCCAGGGATGGTGAGCGAGCAGATCAGGAATGAACCCATTCCCGCGAAGAGGAGGAGACGGCGGGCGTCGGTGTCGGGTGGCAGCTCGTTGGTGAGCCAGGCGTAGCCGCCGTACATCCAGAACAGGCGGCGAAGATGAGGAACACCTGGACGACAGACTCGACACTGAGCTCGTTCTCGAGGTGGCCGGTGAGGTTGGTCAACGTGAACACGAACACGAGGTCGAAGAACAACTCGAGGGTCGTGACCCAGTGTTGGCCCGTTCCGTCCACCACTGAGGGTGTCGGCGGCCCGCCGGTGGTGGGTGGGTTCACCATGGGATCGGTTGACGGTCGCGGAAAAGGCCGCCGGTTGGTCCGGTGTCGGGCAGGGTCGCTGCCCAGGTGATGCCCGCGGCGCCGTCGGCGACGGGGCGGCCCCCGCCTCCGCCCATGTCGGTCGCGACCCAGCCTGGGCAGATCGCGTTGACGAGCACGCCGGGGAGTTCGACGGCCCACATCCGGGTGAGGGCGTTGAGGGCGACCTTGGAGATCCGGTAGGCGGGAAGGTGGCCGCCCATGTCGGTGAGAGCGCCGGCTCCGGAGGACACGTTGACGATGCGCCCGTGGCCGCTCCGACGCAACAGTGGCACAACCGCCTGGGTAATTTGCCAGGTGCCGAACAGGTTGGTGTCGAGCGCGGTCCGGACGACAGCGAGGTCGGCGTCGGTGGCCAGCTGCCAGGTGTCGTAGGTGATGGCGGCGTTGTTGACCAGCACGTCGAGCGTCCCGAATTCGTCGGAAATGCGTTCGGCGGCCGCGGTCACGCCGGCGGCATCGGCGATGTCGAGCTCGACGATGGTCGCCCGGCCACCGGCCGACGCGATCGTGCCAGCTGTTCCGGTGGCGCGGTCGGTGTCCCGGGAACCGACGAGGACGTGGTGGCCGTTGGCGGCGAGTTGGATCGCGACCTCGGCGCCGATGCCCCGGTTGGCGCCCGTCACCAGGGAGACGGTCATCGCTCCGTGCCCGGGGCGATTCCGGCGAGGAGGGGTCCGGGTTCCTGCCAGACCGCGGTCATGGTCATGGCCGAGATGAACCACCGGCCGTCCGGCTCGACGAGGGTGAAGTGATAGTCCCCTCCCAGCGTCCACCGGCGGTCGTCCCAGTGGTGCGTGGCGACGAACTGTGCGGTCACGGTGGCCGTCGTTCCGTCGATCTGCACGAGATGGTTGGCGACCAGGTGTTGGTGGGCGGGGATCGTGGCGAAGTGCGTCCGCCATCCGCTCACGATCTCCGACGGTGCGAGCGTGGAGGGTTCGCCGCCCTGGAGGGAGGTGTAGTCCAGGAGGACCTGGTCGGCGAACACCCCTTGG
>Ga0136616_10000232_pt1 | contig 24097 bp, 27 predicted proteins | sample AntDrymUQ2992106_2_FD_106648 | JGI IMG/M metagenome (GOLD analysis project Ga0136616, IMG submission 106648) | Polar desert sand microbial communities from Dry Valleys, Antarctica - metaG UQ299 (21.06) | ecosystem: Environmental > Terrestrial > Soil > Desert | place: Antarctica: Dry Valley... | reverse complement strand
TTCGAAACGGAGGCGAACGGAGTAGGCCTCGAGCGGCTCGGCTTCGGTCAGGAGGGGAGTGCTGCGCATTGGCGGGAATCGTAGACCCCTATCGCAGCGGATCTATCGGTCGGAGCGGCTGATGGCGTCGCGCACGATCCCAGTTCTCGTGCAGCTCAGCTTCATGCGTACGCGCCCATTCGAAGACCAGCCGCAGGGCACGAGGAAGGAGCTCGCCCGCGATAACGGCCAGATCTCCGATGTCGATCGAAGCCTCGTCCCCGCCGTAACGGGCGTGGAAATGCGGCCGACCCAGATGGTGGGTCTCGTCGTGGTACATCCAGATCACGATCCCGTAGAACGCGCTTATCCGCGGCATCTGCTGATCGTGGCTGGCGGCTCGGATGTCGGGCGCCGCCGAGCCGAAAAACTCGCCTCTCAGCTCAGGTCGCCGGCCCGACGCACACCCACTCGACTCTCCGGCGCACTTCGTGACTCCGTCGGTGAGGCCAAGCACGCGAAGAGCAGGCCGCATTCAGCGCCGGCCGAGGCATGCGCGCGCCGCCGCGTCTTGCTGTCGCACAGGTGCTACAGTACCTCGCGTGGCGCGCAAGATCACCCAACGGCAGCTGCGCAATGAGAGTGGCGAGGTGATGCGAGCACTGGACGCTGGAGGCAGCTTCCTTGTGACGCGAAATGGGGTCGCGGTCGGCGAGCTGACTCCCGTTCGACGGCACCGGTTCGTGAGCCGAGACGTCGCGCTCGCTGCGTTCTCCCACGCTCCGCCGATCGACCCCGAGCGGTTTCGCACGGATGTCGACCGTCTGGCGGATCAGGATTCGGCACCGCGTGGCTGACGAGCGCAGGTCCCGCGGTCTCATAGACACCTCGGTCGTGATCGATCTCGAGCGCGTCGCTCCCGACGCCCTTCCGTCGGAGATCGCGATCGCCGCCGTGACCGTGGCAGAGCTTGCCGCCGGCCCCCACGCCACCCACGACCCGACCGAGCGAGCCCGTCGCCAGGACCGCCTGCAGCGCGCGGAGACCACATTCGATGCCATCCCATTTGATGCCCCCGCCGCCAGGGCCTACGGCCGTCTGTACGCCGAGGTCGCCGCGGCGGGCCGCAAGGCACGCGGGAAACGAGCGCTCGACCTGCTGATCGCCGCGACAGCACTCGCCGCCGAACTCCCCCTTTACACTCGCAACCCGTCCGACTTCGACGGCCTCGGCGCGCTCATCGACGTCACCGCCGTCAGCGCCGGGACATCGCCCGGCTGACCTCGGGTCGCCGGTTCTGAGCTGCCGGGTTTTTCATACCGGCGGAGCATGTTGTCTACGTGTCCAACACCGAACATGGCGCTCGGCTTCCGTCGCCCCGGACCCGACCCACCGAGGGCGCCACTGCAACTCGTCATGCACGCCGGGGGCCAACCCTCCATCTGAGAGAATAAGAGCACGCCATGCGCTCCATCTGGAAAGGCACGATCTCCTTCGGGCTCGTCAACATCCCGGTCTCGGTCGGGATCGCCACGCAGCGCACGGACCCCAAGTTCCGGACCCTCGACCGCGAGACCCTCCAGCCGATCAAGCAGCAGCTCTTCTCGCCCGGGCGCGGCGAGGTCGTCGAGCGCGACGAGACGATCAAGGGCTACGAGGTCTCGAAGGACCAGTTCCTGCCCGTGACCGACGAGGAGCTCGAGGCCGTCGCCGTCGAGCGGCGGCGCACGATCGACCTCGTCTCGTTCGTCGACCTCGGCGAGATCGACCCGGTCTTCTACGACCGCTCCTACTACCTCGAGCCCCAGGAGGGGGCGAGAAAGCCCTACGCCCTGCTCATCGAGGCCATGAAGCGCACCGGCAAGGCCGCGCTCGGGAAGATCGTCATGTCGAGCCGTGAGCACGTCGTGCTCCTGCGCCCGGCGGGCGACGCGCTCGTCGCCGAGCTCCTCTTCTATCCCGAGGACGTCCGTCCCAAGGAGGAGATCGATGAGCGCGTCCGCGAGGTCGACGTCACCGACCAGGAGCTCGGCATGGCGACCCAGCTCGTCGAGAGCCTCGCCCGCCCGTTCGATCCGGACGAGTTCGAGAACGAGCACAAGCGGGAGACGCTGGCCCTGATCGAGCGCAAGCTCTCGGGCGAGGAGGTGCCCGTCCCGGCCGAGGCCCCGCCGGCCGAGCCCGTGCCCGACCTGATGGCCGCGCTCAAGGCGAGCATCGACCAGACGAAGGAGTCCGCGCTGAGCGCGGGCGGCGACGACGGGGCGAAGGGCGGCTCGAAGGCTCCACGCAAGAAGGCCGCCACGAAGACAGAGAACGGTGCCGGCAACAAAGGTGGCGGCGGGCGCAAGCCCGCGACCGCGGGATCGTCGCGCTCGAAGAGCGGCGCCAAGCGCTCGTAGAGGTCACCCTCCTCGCCTCACGCTTCGCGGCTACGAGGCGTGCTCAGCTTCGAGAAGCAGATCGTCGTCCCCTCGTATTCGGGGCGGACCTCGAGCCCGTCCATCAGCTCGGCGATGAAGCCGAGGCCCCGCCCGCGCTCGGGCAGGTCGCGCGGCAACTCGAAGCGGTCCACGAAGATGCCGGTGTCGGCGACGGAGAAGACGAGCCGGTCATCCTCCTGCCTGATCGCCAGCTCCACGCGGTCGTCGGCGGACACCGAGCCGTAGCGGATGGCGTTGGTGACCGCCTCGTTGACCGCGAGCTTGATCTCGTAGCGGGCGCGGTCGCCGAAGCCGGCCTCGAGCGACGCCCGGTCGACGAAGTCGCGAACGTCGTGGAGGCGCTCGAGGCTGGCCGGGATCGACAGGCTGCGTCGGTCCGATCGGATGGGGCCTCCCTCTGGCATCGCTCGGTTCGTTTACCCACGGCCGAGAGGCGGACACTCACCGACGAGACAGCCAACCCGCTGACAGCGATCGGCGTCAGCGATTCGACGCGCCCGATATCCACAGGACCCGATCCTCGAGCTTGTCGACCGCGGGGTGCTCCTCCATCAGCGCCTCGAGCGACCCGATGAGGCTGCCGATCGCGTGTCGCCTGCGGGGCACGCTTCGATCCGACGTGAGCAGGACTCCATGATGCGAGCGACCGGCGGCCGCCCAGCGGACGACGACTTCGACGAAGTCCCCGATGTCGTTGGTCAGGAGCGCTCTGCCCTCCGCGCGTGCGTGGGAGAGGAGCTGCTCGTCGCTCTCTCCCCGCAGGGTTGGCGCCTCGGCCACGGCGACCGCGTCGTGGCCTCGCTCTCGGAGCGCCTCGGCGATCAGCGGTGAGAAGTGCTCGTCGAGCAGGAGCCTCACTCGAGAGCGGCTTGCCTGCGCCGGAACGCCTCCTCCTCGGCCGCCGCGATCTCGCGCTGGCGCTGGGCCCAGGCGTCGACCTCGAGCTTGAAGTCGGCGTAGTAGTCGACGCCGGCCGTGATCTGACGCTCTGAAACGGCGAGGAACTCAGCGGCGGCAGTCGTGTCGCCATCGTTCGCGCGGACCGTCTCGACGATCTGCCAGACGTCGAGGCGGGTACCCACGAGCGCGGGCCGGCGACCGGCCGCGCCCTCCCGGAAGTAGATCAGGGGATGTCGCTCGAGGCGCAGCCCTTCATCCAGCAGGCGTTGCGCGAGCCGGTTCGAGGACTCGCCCGCAACCCGAGCACGATCCTCGAGCAGGCGAAGAGTCTGCTCGGAGAGCCTGAAAGATCGTTGTCGTGTCGTCGCCACCAGATGTCACCCCAGGGGTGACAGAGTAGTGCGCCTCAGAGCAGCCCGCCACCCGTCCCGGCCGCACGTAGCGCCAACGTCACGATCAGCAGCGCCCCCACGCTCATGATGCCCATCTCGCGCCGCACCACCCGCCGCGCCAGGAGCGCCTGCTCGTGTCGCTCGAGCGCGTCAACGTCGCCCACCTCGGCGAGCTCCCGCTGCGCGGCGCCGACCCGCATCGCCTCGCTGACCAGCGCGACGACGAGCGGCGCGACCCCGTAGAGGAAATGCAGCGAGCCGGGCGCGCGCCGTCCGCCGGCCAGCAGCAGGAAGCCGATCAGCACCTGAACGACGACGACGACCTGGGCGACCCGCAGCAGGTACCAGAAGCTCACCGAGGGCTCACGGCGCACCCACGCCACGCCGCCCCAGACCCCCGCGACCAGGTTGGCCGCCAGCACGGCCGCCCCCAGAAAAGCGTGGACGTCGCTCACGAGGCGCTCAAGCGCCCTTCCGCACTAAGTTGCAAATTGTCACAAACTCAGATATACCCCGGGGCGATGCTGAGGAGCTACCTTCCCGTCCTCGTCTTCCTCGCGCTCGGAGTCGGCGTGGGGGTGTTCTTCAGCTTCATCAACGGCTGGCTCGGGCCCAAGCGGCCGTCGCGGATCAAGTCCGAGCCCTACGAGTGCGGACTGCCCTCCGAGGTCACGAGCAACTTCCGATTCGGGATCAGCTTCTACCTGATCGCGATGCTGTTCATACTGTTCGACATCGAGGTCGTATTCCTCTACCCGGTGGCCGTTCAACTCGAGGCCCTCGGGGTATTCGCCCTGATCGAGACGATCGTGTTCATCGCCCTCCTGTTCGTAGCCTTCGTGTTCGTGTGGCGCCGTGGGGCGCTCGAATGGAGATAAGGCGCCAGCCGCTCCAGACCGAGCCGCAGAAGCTCCCCGAGACCGACGGGCTTCGCGTGCGCCAGTACCGCGCGCGCCAGATGCTGCGCGGCGAGATCGAGGACTCGGATCTCGGAGAGTACGTCGAGTCGCGGCTCGGCCTCACCACCCTCGAGAAGGCGCAGAACTGGGCGCGCGCGAACGCTCCGTGGCCGCTCACCTTCGGCCTCGCCTGCTGTGCCATCGAGATGATCTCGACGGTCGGCGCACCGCGCAACGACGCCGCCCGCTTCGGCGCCGAGGTCTTCCGCGCCTCGCCGCGCCAGGCCGACATGATCATCCTCTCGGGCCGCGTGGCCATGAAGATGGCCCCGGTCATCCGCCGCATCTACGATCAGATGCTCGAGCCGAAGTGGGTCATCTCGATGGGCGCCTGCGCCTCGAGCGCCGGCATGTTCAACAACTACGCGCTCGTCCAGGGCGCCGACCGCTTCCTGCCCGTCGACGTCTACGTCCCCGGCTGCCCGCCGCGCCCCGAGGCCCTGCTGCACGGCATCAACCGCCTGCAGGAGAAGATCAAGGGCCAGCCCGACCTCGGCTGGCGCGAGCGCTACGGGGCGCAGGGCACCGAGGAGGTCTGGGGACACGACGACCCGCGGGGACTCGACGGAGGACTCGGGTGATCGACCCGACGGGCCTCGAGCTCGTGGCGCGTGCGGTGCGCGGCGCGGTCGGCGAGGGATCTGTCCGCGAGACCATCCACTTCCGCGGCGAGGCCACCCTCGACGTGCGCCCCGACGACGTGCACGAGGTCATCCGCTTCCTGACGGCAGACGCCGACGAGCCGTTCGACTTCCTCGCGAGCGTGCACGGCTGCGACTACTTCCCGAAGGAGCCGCGCCTCGCCGTGCACTACCAGCTCCTCTCGAGCGAGCGCCGCGAGCGCCTCGGCGTGCGCACGCGCATGACCGTCGAGGTCGCAGAGTCGGGCACGGTCCCCACCGTCACCGACCTCTTCCCGACCGCCGACTTCCAGGAGAAGGAGATCTTCGACTTCTTCGGCGTGCGTTTCGCCGGGCACGAGGACCTGCGCCGCCTGCACATGCCCGAGGACTACGAGGGCCATCCCCAGCGCCGCGACTTCCCGATCGGCGGCGAGCCCGTCCTCTACACCTACAACGAGCACGAGGTCCCCCGCTGGTATGAGTAGCCCGCTGTCCACGCCCTACCGCGAGCGCGAGGAGTCGGTGACCCTCGAGCGCATCGAGGCGCCGCTCGCCGGCACCGCGGTCGAGCCCGACGCCGAGCTGTTCACGGTCAACATGGGGCCCCACCACCCCGCCACCCACGGGGTGCTGCGCCTGTTGTGCACGCTCGAGGGCGAGGTCGTCCGCGACGTGGTCCCGCTGATCGGCTACGTCCACACCGGCATCGAGAAGAGCTGCGAGGACCAGCAGTACTGGAAGGCCATCACGTTCGTCGAACGGATGGACTACCTGGCCTACTACTTCAACGCCTACGCGTTCTGCGCGGCCGTCGAGCGGCTGCTCGGCGAGGAGGTGCCGCCGCGGGCGCAGTACCTGCGCGTGATCCACATGGAGCTCAACCGGATCGCGAGCCACCTGTTCTGGCTCGGGACCTCGGCGCTCGACCTCGGCGCCATCAGCATGCTCTGGTGGTCGCTGCGCGACCGCGACATGATCCTCGACCTGTTCGAGATGTCGGGCGGCCAGCGCCTGCACACGCGCTACTTCCAGGTCGGGGGCGTGATGGAGGACATCCCGCCCGGGTTCGAGCGCAAGACGCGGGACTTCACGGCCACCATGCGGACGCGCATCGACCAGTACGAGGCGCTGCTCGACGAGAACCAGATCTTCGTCGAGCGCCTGCGCGACGTGGGAATCGTGTCGCGCGAGCGGCTCAAGGGACTCGGCGTCAGCGGTCCGCTCATCCGCGCGACCGGCGACACATGGGACCTGCGCAAGGCCATGCCCTACTGCTCGTACGAGCACTTCGAATTCCGGATCCCCGTCGGAACGGTGGGCGACCACTACGACCGCTACCGCGTGCGGATCGCGGAGATGCGCGAGTCGATGCGGATCGTCGAGCAGGCCCTCGACGGGCTGCCCGAGGGGCCGTACATAACCAACAACCGCAAGGTCGCGCTTCCGCCCCGGCACGAGCTGGCCACGAGCATGGAGGCGCTGATCCACCACTTCAAGCTCGTGACCGAGGGCTTCCGCGTGCCGCCGGGCGAGGTCTACGAGGCGATCGAGTCGCCGCGCGGGGAGCTCGGCTGCTTCGTGGTCGCCGACGGGTCGTCGAAGCCCGCGCGCGTGCACATGCGCGATCCGTCGTTCGTCAACCTGCAGTCCCTGCACGACATGGCGCAGGGTGAGCTGATCGCCGACCTGGTCGCCTCGATCGCCATGCTCGACCCGATCCTGGGAGGGATAGACCGCTGATGGCCGAACGCAACGGACACGCTAACGGCTCGGTGCGCGCCAAGCACCCGCTCGTCGCCGACCGCCTCGTCGGCCTCGACCACCAGATCGCCTCGGGGAAGCCCTCGGTGGCGGCGGGGTGGGACCTGCCCGCCGACCTCGACAAGGATCCCGCGGTCATCCCCCAGCTCGCCGACGTGCGCGTCCCGCCCGAGCTCCTGGCCGAGATCGAGTACCGGATGTCGCTCTACCCCGATCCGCGCTCGGCCGTGCTGCCGGCGCTCAAGATCGCCCAGGTCCACCACGGCTACCTCTCGACCCTGGCCATGCTCCAGGTCGCGGCGGTGATGAAGGTCACGCCAGCCTACCTCTCCTCGATCGCCTCCTTCTACGACATGCTCCACGAGGAGTCGGAGGGACGTCACTACGTCTACGTGTGCACGAGCGTCTCCTGCCACCTGACGAACGCCAAGCGGGTATACGAGGCGATCGTCGAGGCCGCGGACAAGCTCGGCCTCGGGGACACCGACATCCGCGAGTTCGAGTGCCTCGGCGCGTGCGACATGCAGCCGATGGCCTCGGTGGACGGGCGCTACGTCGGCCCGCTCGCCCCGAGCGACGCCCCCGAGCTCGTCCTCGCCCTGCGCGAGGGCCGTGTTCCGCTCCCCGGCCGCGGCCTCGACGACGCCGATCACATGCCCGCCGGCGCCGGCGACCCGCCGCCTCAGGAGGATGCCCCGTGACCGCGACCGACAACCTGCGCCTGCTCAAGGACATCGACGAGCCCGGCCTGCACACGCTCGAGGTCTACGAGCGCCGCGGCGGCTACTCGGCTATGCGCCGGGCCCTGACCGAGCTCGAGCCCGACGACGTAATCGCGCTGATCACCGACTCGGACGTCCGCGGGCGCGGGGGCGCGGGCTTCGCCATGGGCAAGAAGGCGGGCTTCATCCCCAAGGGCGACATGGACAAGTACCTCGTCTGCAACGCCGACGAGTCCGAGCCGGGCGCGTTCAAGGACCGAGTGCTGATCCAGAAGAACCCCCACCGGCTGATCGAGGGCTGCATCATCGCCTCGCAGGCGATCGCCGCCAACAAGGCGTTCATCTACATCCGCGGCGAGTACGTGCACCAGTCCGACATCCTCGAGGCCGCGGTCGCGGAGGCCTACGCAAAGGGCTACCTCGGCACCGACATCCTCGGCGTCGGCTTCGACCTCGACCTCGTCGTCCACCGCGGCGCGGGCGCCTACATCTGCGGCGAGGAGACCGGCCTGCTCGACTCGCTCGAGGGAAAGCGCGGCAACCCCCGCCTCAAGCCGCCCTTCCCGGCCAACGCGGGGCTCTTCCAGGGACCGACGCTGCTCAACAACGTCGAGACCCTGTGCAACGTCCCGCTCGTGATCGAGATGGGCGTCGAAGCCTACCGCGAGCTCGGATCGGAGCAGTCGAAGGGGACGAAGGTGGTGTCGGTGTCGGGGAACGTGCGGCGGCCCGGCAACTACGAGGTGCCGCTCGGAACCACCGTGCGCGAGATCATCTACGGCCTCGCCGGCGGCCCGCCCGAGGGCCGTGAGATCAAGTGCTACTTCCCGGGCGGATCCTCGGCGCCGGTGCTGACCGGCGACGAGGCACTCGACCTGACCTACGACTTCGAGACGATGGCCCAGGCCGGCTCGATGCTCGGCTCGGGATCGATCATCGTCGTCGACGACTCGCAGCCGCTCGTGCCGCTCGCGCTGCGGCTCGCCGAGTTCTACCGCCACGAGTCGTGCGGCAAGTGCGTGCCCTGTCGCGAGGGCACGAACTGGACGGTGAAGATGCTCGAGCGCATCGACTCCGGTGAGGCGACGCCGATGGACTTCGAGCTGCTCGCCCAGGTCCAGACCAACATCCTCGGCAACTGCCTGTGCGTGCTCGGCGACTCGATGGCGATGCCCATCGGGTCGATGCTCGAGAAGTTCCGCGCCGAGTTCGAGCGCCACGCCGCGGAGGCACGCGCGCGCAACGACGCGGCGCTCGTCGAGAAGAGCGCGCCCGAGCTCGCCGCCGCCCCGTCGATCGGGCCGATGTAGCCGCGCCCGCGGCCGGCGTCAGCGACAAGACCATGCCCCGCCCCGAGCCCAACTTCGTCGCCTTTGAGATCGACGGCCGCGAGGTCGTCGCGCCCGAGGGCTCGTCGCTCGTCGACGGCGCCAAGTACGGCGACGTCGAGATCCCGGTCTTCTGCTACGAGCCCAAGCTCGGCCAGGCTGTGGGCGCGTGCCGCATGTGCCTGGTGGAGATCGAGGGCATCCCCAAGCTCCAGACCGCCTGCTCGACGCCGGTCAAGGACGGCATGGTGGTGGTCACGACCTCTGACCGCGTAAAGCAGGCCCAGAACGCGATCGTCGAGTTCCTGCTGGTCAACCACCCGCTCGACTGCCCGGTCTGCGACAAGGGCGGCGAGTGCCCGCTCCAGGACATCGCCTTTGGCTGGGGCGCCGGCCGATCGCGCTTCATCGAGCCCAAGCGCCACTTCGAGAAGCCGCTCGAGCTGTCGCCGCTGATCGCCATCGACCGCGAGCGCTGCATCCTCTGCTTTCGCTGCGTGCGCTTCTCGCAGGAGATCGCCGAGGACTACCAGCTCGTCTTCCTCGAGCGCGCCGACTCGACGTACGTTGGCACCCACCAGGGGCACCCGTACGTCGCGCCGTTCAGCGGCAACATCGTCGACCTGTGCCCGGTCGGCGCGCTGACCTCGAGCGCCTACCGCTTCCGGGCGCGGCCCTGGGACGTCGAGAACGGCGGGTCGGTGTGCACGCTGTGCCCGAGCCAGTGCAACGTGACCTTCACGGTCCGCGACGACGCCAAGGTGCTGCGGGTCTTCCCCCGCGACAACGCCGAGGTCGACGACGGTTGGCTTTGCGACCGCGGCCGCTTCGGCTTCCAGGCCATCCACGCGCCGGAGCGGATAACCCGGCCGATGGTCAACGAGGGCGGAGAGCTGCGCGAGGTCTCGTGGGAGCGGGCGATGAGCGAGGCCGCGGCCGGCCTCGAGCGCGCCGGCCCGCGCACGGCCGCGCTCGCGGGGGGAGAGACCACCAACGAGGAGGGCTTCCTCCTGCAGCGCCTGATGCGCGAGGGCCTCGGCTCGCCGCACGTCGACTCGCGTCCGGGCGGCGCGCTCGACTCCGAGCAGGCGCGCGCGCTCGCACGGCCCGAGCTCGCGGCGATGGTCTCAGACATCGACCACGCCGGCGCGGTCGTCGTCGTCGAGTCCGAGCTCCAGGACGAGTCGCCGATCCTCGATCTGCGGGTGCGCAAGGCGATCCGGCGCTTCGGCGTGAAGGTCGTCGTGGTGGGAGGGCGACCGGGGGCGCTCGACCCACCCGCCGACGCCATCGTGCGCACGAGCCCCGGCGCGAGCGAGGCGGCGCTCGGTGCCCTCGCCGAGGCGCTCGGGGTAGTCGAGCCGGCGGTGGTGGCGCCGTCGGACCGGCGCATGCCGCGCGACCCGGCACAGACGCCGGTCGGCGGGCTCGACGAGCTTCAGCACGGCGAGCCCGAGCGCCAGGGCGAGTCGGCGGGCACGGAGCAGATCGACGGCCTCGCGCGCCGCGCGGGAACGAGCGCCGAGGCGGTCCGCAACGCCGCCGCCATCCTGCGCGCCGCCGGACCGACCGTCGTCCTGTGGGGCGAGCGGATCTCGCATGGCGCGCGCGGGGGCCAGGGCGTCGCGTCCCTGCTCGCGCTGGCGAGCGCGCTCGGCGTCTCCGAGACCGACGGCTCAGGCTTGATCGAGGTCCCGAGCGGGACCAACTCTCGTGGCCTGCGCGAGGTCGGCTGCCTGCCCGGCCTCGCGCCGGGCCTGCTCGACGCGCCCACGAGGGGAATGCCCGCAGCCGAGATCGCCGCCGGCCTCGGCGACGACCTCTCCGCGCTCGTGCTCCTGAACGCCGACCCGCTGCGAACCCATCCCGATCGCGCCGGGTGGAAGCGCGCGCTCGAGGCCGCGACCTTCGTCGTCGCCTTTGCCGACTTCGAGTCGGAGACCGTGACCGAGCACGCCGACGTGGTCTTCCCGGCCGAGTCCTACGCCGAGCGCGAGGGCACGGTCACCCATCCCGACGGCCGCCTCCAGCGGGTGCGCCAGTCGATCGCCCACCCGGGCGAGGTGCGACCGGTGTGGAGCGTCCTCGCCGAGCTGGCGATCGGCGTCGGGGCGCCCGCCGATCCGCCCTTCCTGACGAGCCCGATGGTCACGCACGCGATCACCGACGCGGTGCCCTTCCTCGCCGGGCTCACGCTCGAGGAGGTCGGCGGCAAGGGCAGGCGCTGGCAGGAGCGGGGCACCGCCGAGGCGGCTCCAGCGGCCCCCTCCCTCCCGCACGCGGGCGCGCTCGAAGAGCCGCCCGAGCCGCTCGCGCCCTCGAACGGCGACCTGCGCCTGGGCACCACGCGCTCGCTGTGGACCGGCCGCGAGACCGAGCACGCCCCGATCCTGCGCTTCCTGGCGCCGCGCCAGCGGGTCGAGCTGTCGGCGGAGGACGGCCGGACGCTCGGCGTGAAGAGCGGAGACGAGGTCGAGGTCGCCCGCAACGGCTCGAGCGTGCGAGGGATCGCCGCGCTGCGCGATGGCCTGCCGCCCCTAAGCGTCTACCTGATCGAGGGCACCGCGCAGGACAGCGGCAGCGAGCTCCTCGACGGCGAGGCGACCACGGTCACCGTGCGCAGGGTGGAGGCGAAATGAGCTCGCTCTTCGCGGTCAGCTCGTCGGGCGAGGTCAGCTCGACCGGCCCGGTGTGGGTCCAGCTTGTCAAGGCGGTCGTCATCTTCGTGATCATCTTCCAGCTGGTCCCCGTCGTCCTGTGGGTAGAGCGGCGCCTGCTCGGGCGCTTCCAGTCGCGCCTCGGGCCCAACCGCGTCGGCCCGGCCGGGTTGCTCCAGCCGGTCGCCGACGTGCTCAAGCTCGTCTCCAAGGAGGCCTCGACGCCGATCACCGCGGTCCCGTGGATGATGGCCATCGCCCCGGTGATCTCGATCGCCACCGGGGTCCTCACGCTCGCGATCATCCCCTTCGGCGCGCCGGGCGCCTACGGCGGCGAGTTCGCGCTCGCCGGGATCGACGTCTCGATCGGCATCCTCTACTTCTTCGCCTTCGGCTCGCTCGCCTTCTACGGTCTGGTGCTCGGCGGCTGGGCCTCGGGCTCGAAGTACTCGTTCCTCGGCTCGATGCGCGCCGCCGCCCAGCTCGTCTCCTACGAGGTGGCGATCGGGCTGTCGCTGCTCGGGGTGGCCATCACCGCGGGCTCGCTGTCACTCGTCGACATCGTCGCCGCCCAGGACAAGATCTGGTTCGGGGCGCCCCAGTTCGTCGGCTTCCTGATCTTCCTGGTCGCCGGCTTCGCGGAGTCCTCGCGCCCCCCCTTCGACCTCCCCGAAGCCGACGCCGAGCTCGTCGCCGGCTACAACACCGAGTTCGGCGGAATGCGGTTCGGCTCTTTCTTCCTGGCCGAGTATCTCGAGGTGATCGTCATCTCGGGCGTCGCCACGGCGCTGTTCCTCGGTGGCTGGCACGGGCCAGGGCCCGAGTGGCTCGGGCCCACCTGGGTCCTGCTGAAGATGTTCCTCCTCGTCCTGCTCTTCATCTGGGTTCGCGCGACGCTCCCGCGCCTGCGCTACGACCAGCTGATGTCCCTCGGGTGGAAGGTCCTGCTGCCGCTCGCCACCCTCAACGTCCTCGTGACCGCGATCCTCGTGGTCCTCCTCTGAGACCCTGACCCCGGGAGCCGCTGACACCATGTCAGACACCGTGTCGAACACCCTGTCAGACGACGTGATCGCCGTCCAGCGCGGTCCCTCGCTGACCCGCTCCAAGGCGGTCTACCGCTCCTTCGGGGCGACCCTGCGCGGCCTGCGCACGACGTTCGCGCGCACGCTCGAGAAGCCCACGACGATCCAGTACCCCGAGGAGAAGACGCCGGTCTACCCGCGCTTTCGCGGTCGCCACAAGCTCCACCGCTTCGAGGACTCGGGGCTCGAGAAGTGCGTCGGGTGCTCGCTGTGCGTCGCGGCGTGCCCGGCGGAGTGCATCCGCGTCGTCGCCGCCGAGAACACCCCGGAGCACCAGGTCTCCGCCGGCGAGCGCTACGCGGCCGTATACGAGATCAACCTCAGCCGCTGCATCTTCTGCGGCTACTGCGAGGTCGCCTGCCCGTTCGACGCGATCACCATGGGCAACGACTACGAGCTCTCCGACTACACGCGCTCCGACCTGATCTTCACCAAGGAGATGCTCCTGGCCGACCCCATCGAGCGCACGCCGCTGCGGCGCGAGGGCGAGTAGGCCTCCGGGCTCGAAGGGGGCGGGCGCCGGTGCTGTTGGAGCAGATCCTGTTCTTCGTCGCGGCCGGCGGGGCTATCGCGGGGGCTCTCGGCGTGGTGGTCCTGCGCAACCCGTTCTTCAGCGTGCTCGCGCTCGTCGGCCACCTGCTCGCGCTCGCGGTGCTCTTCCTGCTTCTGCGGGCGGAGTTCCTGGCCGCCGCGCAGATCGTGGTCTACGCGGGCGCCGTGATGGTCCTGTACGTGTTCGTCGTCGCCTACGTGGGAGGGATCGAGGAGCCGCTCGGGTCCTCGGCCGGACCCTTGCGAGTACTCGGACCGGTGTTCGCGGCGGCGCTGCTCGTCGAGGTGGCGATCGCCACGGTGGGGTCGGGGCTGCGCGCGGTCGACTCGACCGGGCCCGACGTCGCGGCGGGCTTCGGCTCGCCCCAGGCGATCGGCAACCTGCTCATGCTGCGCTTCCTGATCGCCTTCGAGATGGCCTCGTACCTGCTGCTCGTGGCCGCGGTGGCCGCGGTCGTGCTGGCGCAGCGCCGGCGCGGGCTCGAGGAGGCGGGCGGTGAGCGGTTCTCCCAGGTCGGGCGCCGGCCGGAGCGGGGCCCGCAGGCCGAGGATCCGGCGGCGGCGGGCACGGGCTCGCCCGGCGCGTCGCCGGTGACCGAGCGCGAGCCGGCGGACGGCACGGGTCCCGCCGAGCGGGAACCCGCAACCGCGGGGACGAGCGCGAGCCGGGAGGGCTGACCATGGGCATCGCCTGGTTCGTCGTCCTGTCGGCGTTCATCTTCTGCATCGGGGCGGCCGGAGTGCTCACCCGGCGCAATCCGCTCGTGATCCTGCTCTGCCTCGAGCTGATGCTGAACGCCGGCAACCTGGCGCTGATCGCCTTTGCGCGGGCGTCCGGCAACGGCGACGGCCAGGTCTTCGCGCTGATCGTCATGGTGGTCGCCGCCTGCGAGGTCGTGATCGGCCTCGGGCTGATCGTGGCCATGTACCGGCGCAAGCTGCCGATCGACGCCGACCAGATGTCGGAGCTGCGCGGATGACCCCGGTCTCCTGGGGCTGGGTCGTGCTCCTCCTCCCGCTCGCGGGGACGATCGGGATCGCGCTCGGATGGCGCGCACTGCCTGGACGCTCGGCCGGCTGGCTCGGCTCGGTGACCGTCGGGCTCTCCTTCCTGGCGGGCATCGGCATGTACCTGACCCTCGAGGAGCTACCGCACGAGGAGCGGCGCCTCGTGGGCAGCGCCTTTCGCTACATCGGGACCGACACCGTGGACGTCGACCTGGCGATCCTCGCCGACCCTCTGTCGACGTTCATGGTGCTCGTGGTCAGCGGGGTCTCGTTCCTGATCCACGTCTACTCGGTGAGCTACCTCGGCTCCGACCGCGGCTACGCGCGCTTCTTCGCCTACCTCAACTTCTTCGTTTTCTCGATGCTGCTGCTGGTGCTGGCGGCCAACTTCGTTCTGCTGATCGTGGGCTGGGCGTTCGTGGGCGCGGCCTCGTACCTGCTGATCTCGTTCTGGTACCGCCGCGACACCGCCACGAGCGCCGGCATCAAGGCATTCGTGATCAACGTGATCGGCGACGTCGCGCTCGTGGTCGCCGCGTTCCTGATCCTGAACGAGCTCGGGACGCTCGACTACCTCGGCGCGTTCGAGGCGGTACGCGAGGTGCCCCACGACGAGGGCGTGCTGGTCGCGACGTGCCTGCTGCTCTTGGTCGGCGCGTTCGCGAAGTCGGGTCAGATCCCCCTCCATACCTGGCTCCCGGACGCCATGGAGGGCCCCACGCCGGTCTCCGCGCTGATCCACGCGGCGACGATGGTCACCGCCGGCGTCTACCTGATCGCGCGCTGCCACCCCCTCTTCGAGCGCGCCCCGACGGCCGCCGCGATCGGGGCGGTGATCGGCACGCTGACGCTCGTCTTCGCGGCGACGGTCGCGCTCGTGGCCACCGACCTCAAGCGGATCATCGCCTACTCGACGATCTCGCAGATCGGCTACATGGTGCTCGGCGTGACCGCCTTCGCCTACAGCGCCGGCCTCTTCCACCTCATGACCCACGCGTTCTTCAAGGCGCTGCTGTTCATGGGCGCCGGCTCGGTGGTCTCGGCGCTCGGGATGACCAACGAGTCGATCGACCGCATGGGCGGCTTTCGCAAGGCGATGCCGTTCACCTTCGTCACGTTCACGATCGGCGCGGCCGCGCTCGCGAGCTTCCCGCTGCTGTCGGGCTTCTTCTCGAAGGACGAGGTCATCGCCTACGCGCTGCACCGCGGCGGGATCTACTCGGTGCTCGGAATCGTCGCCTACGCCGCGGCACTGCTGACCGCCTTCTACGCGTTCCGCATGGTCTTCCGCGTTTTCTTCGGGGAGCCGGTGCCCGAGGCGCAGCAGCTCGCCGAGGGCGAGCTCGCCCACGTCGGACCGCGCAACCCGCTCACCGGAGAGGAGGAGGACACCGACGTCGGCTTCCCGGGCCCCGAGCACCACATCGCCGAGCACTCGTGGTCGATGAAGGCGCCGATGGCCGTGCTCGCCGTGCTCGCGGTGGTCGGCGGCGTCGTGGCCATCCCGGGGCTCACCCACGGGGTCGAGACCTTCCTCGAGCCGACGTTCGCGGAGTCAGAGTTCATCGCCGACAAACCGGCGCCGGCGGACCAGCTCAAGGACCTCGCGATCGGCGGGGTGCTCGCCCTGCTCGGGATCGCCGCCGCCTATCTCGTCTACATCCGCCGTCCGGGACTCGCACGCTCGGCTCGCGAGCGACTGAGGCCCGTCCACTCCTTCTTCGCCCACAAGTGGTACTTCGACGAGCTCTACGACCGAGCGTTCGTTCGGCCGAGCCGAGGGCTCGGGCGCTTCGGCCGGACGACCGTCGAGCGGGTCTTAGTGCAGGGCGCGATCGTGGGCGGGGCCACCGGGGTCGTACGCGCTGGCACGGCGCTCGCCCGGTCGATCCAGACCGGCTACCTGCGCGCCTACGCGCTGCTGCTGCTCGCCGGAGTGTGCGCGCTCGCCCTCTACTTCCTGATCGCGAGCGGCTGAGGCCAGGGCGAAACCGTGCCGGTGCTCGACATCCCCCTTCCCGCCTTCATGGCGATCCCGTTCGTGGCCGGGCTGATCGGCCTCGCGGCCCCCGCGCGCGCCGCGCGCTGGCTCGCGCTGGCCGCCAGCGCCGGCGCCTTCGCCTACACGATCTTCATGATCGCCGACTTCGCGCCCGGAGGCGAGGGGCTGCGCTACGTGACCGACGAGCCCTGGATACCCGAGCTCGGAATCCGATTCTCGCTCGGGGTCGACGGGCTCAGCCTCTTCCTGATCAGCCTCACGGCGCTGCTGTGGCTCGCCGCCACGCTGGCCGCCGCCTTCCGCCCGCCGGACCGGCTCTTCGAGCGCCCGGCCGCCTTCTTCTTCCACATGGGGCTCGCCGAGACCGCCGTGCTCGGCGCCTTCCTCGCCCAGGACCTGGCGCTCTTCGTCGCGTTCTTCGACCTGATGCTCGTCCCGTTCTACTTCCTGATCGGCCAGTGGGGCGGGCGCGAGCGGGTCGCGGCGACGACCAAGTTCGTGATCTACACGCTCGTCGGCTCGCTGCTCATGCTCGCCGCGGCGGTGGCGCTCGGGGTGCTCTCGACGCCCAAGGGCGGCGAGCTCTCGTTCGCGCTGCCCGAGCTCGCGCGCCGCTCGCTCCCCGAGGGCACCCAGATCCCGATCTTCCTCGCCTTTGCCGCCGCGTTCCTGGTCAAGGCGCCCGCCTTTCCCTTCCACGGCTGGCTCCCCGACGCCTACCGTGCCACCCCGCTGCCCGTGCTCGCGCTGCTGTCGGCCGTGCTGTCCAAGGTCGGCGTCTACGGGTTCATTCGCGTGGTCCTGCCGATCCTTCCCGACGCCTCCGTCGCCCTGCAGGAGCTGATGCTGGTGATAGCCGTGTTCTCGATCCTCTACGGGTCGGCGCTCGCCTTCTCAACGGACGACGCGCGACTCGTGGTCGGCTACTCGTCGATCGCCCAGCTCGGGTTCATCGTGCTCGGCATCTTCGCGCTCGACCCCAAGGGGGCCCAAGGCGCCGTGCTGCAGATGGTCACCCACGGCGTCGTGGCCGCGGCGCTGTTCCTGATCATCGGCGTGCTGGCGGTCCGGGCGGGCGGCTCGGAGTCGCTCGCGCGGATGGGCGGGCTCGCGATGCGCGCGCCCGTGCTCGCGGCATTGTTCCTGATCGTCTCGTTCGCCACCCTGGCCATGCCGGGATCGCCGAACTTCGTCGGGGAGCTGCTGATCCTGTTCGGGACCTTCGAGGACAAGATCGTCTACGGGCTCGTGGCCAGCGTGGGCATCGTGCTCGCGGCGGTGTACATGATCCGCTTCTTCCAGGCCGCGATGCACCACCGGGCGGGGCCCGAGGTCGCCTCGCGGGAGATGGGACGCGTCGACATGGCCGGGATCGCGCCGCTGGTCGCCGTGGTCGTCGCGCTCGGGATCTATCCCCAGCTCGTACTCGCTCGCACCGAGGGCGACACGACCGCCCGGCTGCGCGAGGCTCGCCAGCTCGCGGGCGGCGTGCCCGACACTGAGGCCCAGCCGGCGCGGGGAGTGACCCCCGGCGGAGCGACCGTCCCCGGCGAGGCGCCGATCCGATCGCCGAGCCGACCCGGAGGGGAGTCGGTGCCATGAGCCTGCTCGTCGCCGCCGCCGCTCCGAAGATCGACCTCGCGTCGCTCTCGCCGCTGATCGCCCTCGTCGGCGGCTCGGTCGTCGTGCTCATGGCGAGCCTCGCGAGCTCGGCTTTGGTGCAGCGCGTCGTCCTCCCGATCCTCGGCGCGCTCTCGCTGCTCGCCGCCGGCGGGCTGTCGATCGCGATCTGGGAACCGGGGCGCGTGCGGCCCGTGGTCGAGGGCGCGCTCGTCTTCGACACGCTGACCCTGTTCCTGACTCTGCTCTTCGCCGCCGCCGGTCTGGCCACGATCGCCCTCTCGATCCGCGACGAGGCGATCCGCGAGGCCGGCGCCGGCGAGTACCTGTCGCTGCTGCTCGCGTCGATCGCCGGCATGGTCCTGCTCGCCGGGGCGACCAACCTCGTAACGTTCTTCCTCGGGCTCGAGCTCCTGTCGATCCCGCTCTACGTCCTCTGCGCAAGCCTCGTGCGCCGGCGCGAGTCGCTCGAGTCGGGGCTCAAGTACCTGGTGATCGGCTCGTTCGGGTCGGCCACGCTGCTCTACGGGCTGGCGCTCGTCTACGGCGCCACCGGCGCGACCGGCTTCGACTCCATCGCGCGTACGGTGGGCGCTCGCGCGGCGACGGCCACCGACCCGCTGCTGCTGACCGGCGTCGCGTTCACCGTGACCGGCCTCGCCTTCAAGGCCTCGATCGCGCCATTTCATCAGTGGACGCCCGACGTCTACCAGGGCGCGCCGACCCCGATCACCACCTTCATGGCCGTCGCCACCAAGGCCGCCGCGTTCGGAGTCATCCTGCGCTTCTTCCTCGACGCCCTGCCTGACGCGATCGACACCTGGGCCCCCGCGCTCGCCGCGCTGGCCATCGCCACGATCGTGATCGGCAACGTCGGCGCGATCGCGCAGAGCTCGCTCAAGCGGATGCTCGCGTGGTCGGGCGTGGCTCAGGCCGGCTACCTGCTCGCCGGCGTCGTCGTGGGCACGCGTCTGGGGCTCCAGGCCACCGTCTTCTACCTGGCCATCTACCTGCTTATGAACGTCGCCGCCTTTGCGGTGATCGTCGCGCGCGAGCGCTTCTCCGAGCACGGCGACGACCTGCGTTCGCTCGAGGGCCTCGGCCGGGCGAGCCCGTGGCTCGCCGCCTCGATGACGGTGGCGATGCTCGCACTCGCCGGGATCCCGGGGACCGCGGGCCTGTGGGGAAAGTTCTACCTCATCCGCGCGACCTTCGAGGGCGAGTACGGCGTGCTCGGGGTGGCCATCGTGGTCGGCTCGATCATCTCGCTCGTCTACTACCTGCGGGTGATCGCGACCATGTGGTTCGACCCGATCGAGATCCGGGTGCCCGGCCCGCCGGGGCGCCAAGTGCGACCGGTGGGCAGCGGGTCGCCCGAGGCCGACGCACGCGCCCAGCCCGAGGTGGCGGGGCTGGCGATCCTGTGCGCCGCGGCGACGGTGTTCTTCGGGGTAATTCCAGCGCCGCTGATGAGCGTCGCGGTCGAGGTTGGGACGGCGCTGGGGGTGCGCTGAGCGAACGCAGGCGGCGCGGGAGCCTACGCGACGCTCTGCGGTCGCGGCCGGGTCACCGGCTCGGGCGAGTCGGCGAAGCGGCGGTCGCGCCCGAGCAGCCGCCCGACGGCCACGACGAGCGGAAAGAGGACGCGCTGGACGAGCCGCGGGACGGCGAGCATCTCGAACTCGGAGCGGTAGCGAAGCGAGAGATACGCCGCGTCGAAGAGTTCCGGGCGCTTGCCGCCGTTGCGCCGCGTCGAAGCGTAGATCTCGGTGAGGAAGTACTCGAGGTTGTCGGGCGGTCGGACGAAGCCGGAGCCGACGAGCTCGTCGCTCCCGGCGTTCCAGAACCGGTGGGCGACGCCGGGAGCGAAGGTGACGCTCTCACCGGGGCCGGCTCGTCGCTCCTCCCGGCCCAGCACCTGATAGCCCATGGTCCCGCGCTCGACGGTGAGGCCCTCCTCCTGGAGGTGGTGGACGTGCATGGGCGGCCCCGACCCGGGCGAGACCGAGTTGCGGACCTCGAGGTACTCGCCCGCCTCGTCGCGCCGCACCGCGACGAAGGTGAGGTGCTCGCCCCCGCCGTTGTCGATCGTGTGCGGGTGATCGCCGACCCCACCCTCGAGCGCGTCGAGGCCCGTGCCGGACGGACGGGTGGCGCTGCTTGCCTCCATGTCCTCTCCTTTACTGGAACAATGATCCAGTGGGCCACCTTACCTCAGCAGGATCGGAGGCGCAAGGCCGCCGGGCTCTCGGCTCGGCACGCACCCGCGCTGCGATTCTGAGCACGGCGCGGCGCCTGTTCGCCGCTCGGCCCTACTCCGCGGTCGGCGTGCGCGACATCGCCGCGGAGGCGGCCGTCGCGGTGCAGACGATCTACGACAGCGTCGGCGGCAAGCCGCAGATCGTCATGGCCCTGCTCGAGCTGATCGAGGACGAGGCGTCCATCCCGGAGCTCGCGCCGCAGGCGATGCGCGCCGAGGACGGGCTCGAAGTCGTCCGCCTATCGGTCCACATGACGCGCCGGATGAACGAGCGCTGCGCGGACATCATCGGCGCGGTGATCTCCGGGGCGCAGGCGGAGCCGCGCATGGCCGAACTGCTGGCCGAGGGCCGGCGTCGCCACCGGTCGGGATTCCGTGACGTAGCCACCCGCCTCCAGCGGCTCGGCGCGCTGCGGTCGGAGCTCTCGATCTGCCACGCGGGCGACGCGATGGCCGCTTTGAGCGCGAACGAAAGCTACCGGTTACTCACCGGCGTCTACAACTGGTCGTTCGATCGCGCCGAGGACTGGATCGTCGCGACGATCGAGGCGACGGTGCTCGACGCGTAGCCTTCGCTCGTACGCGCGACCCGGTGGCGCTCGAGGCGACGCTGCAAGCGATCGAGGGCCTCGACACGGAGAGCGCTTGGTGCGGCGGTCGAGCTTGGGGTTTCCAGAGGTCGTGCTGCCACCACTCGCGCGGGTCGTAGGCGATCGCTGCCCACCGGTTGACCGCGAGCGCGAGGCGGTCCTTGTGCCGGGCGCGCGACAGGCGCCACTCGCCCTCCCACTCGAGCAGCGAGAGTTCAATCACCGACTGCGGCCGCGGGCCGGCCCGCCGCCCGGCGGTCGTCGAGCATCTGCCCAACCCGCCAGACCCAGCTCGTGGAACTCGGTCCGGCTCACGACGCATTCCACAAGAACGATTGGAGACTCGGTCGTATGAGCTCGATCGCTCAGACCACGCTTCGCTCCGGGCTGCTCGCGGCCCTCGCCGCGGCCGCCCTCTTCGCCACGCTGCTCGCGGGAGTGGGGACGGAGCCCGCCGCGGCCTCACACCTCAAGCAGAAGTGCTTCCCGAGCGGCTCGAAGACCGTCTACAGGACGTCGGAGGGCCGCTTTTACACCCGGACGGTCAAGCCGTATTTCGGCGGCACCAAGGCGCTCTTCGCGTGCTCCTACCGCTACGGGCGCTCCTACCGCCTCTGGGAGGGGGATTTCACGGAACCGGACTCCTACACGCGCTTCAGGATCTCCGGTCACTTCGCGGGCTACGTCGTCGATCCGGGCTGTGCCAATGACCCCGACTGCGGCGTGCGACCCCGTGTGACGTCGCTCAACCTCCGCACCGGTGTAGATCGCGCTTACTACAGCGCGACGGTCGACTACGGGCTGGAGAAGGTGCACGACCTCGTGCTGAGACGGAACGGGTCGATCGCCTCGATCGCCACCGGCACAGAGTTCAACGACGAGACGCCGCCCTCGGCGATCCAGGTCAGGGCGCTCGACGCCGCCGGGCTACGCATCCTCGACGAGGGTCCTGGCATCAGCTTGCGCTCGCTCGAGCTGGTCAGCACCACCGTCTCGTGGGTCAAGGACGGCGTCCGCAAGAGCGCGACGCTGCGCTAAGCGGCGGGCGAAATGATCGGCGAAGAGTTCCCGCGATAGCTGCGGAACTTGCTAGAGACGCCCTGAAGTGCGACGCCCCGGCCGGTCGGCCGGGGCGTCGCGCAAGCTCACGCTCCTTCGGCGACCAAGCACGGCGGGCTTCCGCGACTGCGGCGACAGCTCGCCCCGCGTCGCACTTGACATAATACTCGGCACATGACGGCGCTTTTTCGCCTCTAACACGCAGTTCTGAGCGTCTACTTTACATAATATCGATTATCAGGCGTTAGAAGTGGGACTTGAACTCTGAACTCGATCGTACGCCAGGTGCCCCTCCAAATCGCCTCCCGCTGGACCCCGGCGGCAGCAGGTGGCTGGCGGCTGCGCTCCATCCGGCCAGGGCAACCTACTATGCTACGTAGCAATCGCGATCAGGGGCAGGAGTCGGGATGATGGGCGACATGATGAGTTGGATGGGCATCTTCGGCCTCGTTGGGCTCGTCCTGTTGCTCGCGCTGGTCGCGGCCGGCGTGTATCTTGGGCTCCGGCTGGCGCGGCCTCGACTCGACAAGGACTCAGCCCGGGCGTTGCTCGATCGGCGGCTTGCCGCCGGGGAGATCGAGGTGGACGAGTACTACGAGCGCGAGGCCGTCCTCCGGCAGGGAGAGCGTGGTAGCCGGTGAGCATCCCTCCTGCGCTTCACGAGCTCGAGTCTGAGGTCATGGAGGAGATGTGGCGCCGGCCCGAGGCGACGGTCCGCGAGGTGCTCGAGGCCCTTAACTGCGGGCCGAAGGAGCGCGCCTACACAACGGTCATGACCATCATGTGCCGGCTGTGGGACAAAGGCCTGCTGAGCCGGGAGCGGCGCGGCAAGACCGACGTCTATCGGGCAATCCTCTGTCGTGAGGCGTACCTCCAGGCGCGCGCCGAGGTCGAGGTAGAAGCCGTCGTAGAGGAGTTTGGCGACCTGGCCCTCAGTCACTTCGCCCGCCAGATCGGTGGGCTCGACGCCGAACGCCTGCGCCGCCTGCGGGAGCTGACCGGCGATGACTAGCGCGCGACGCCTGTACCGCCTCAACCTCGTCGTCGCCGCTGTCGGGGTTTTTGCGGTGATCGCGATCCTAGGCGCCGCGCTGTCGAAGATAAGCCTGGCTCCGCCTCCCGTGGAGGAGCTGCTCGCTGCCTGCGGAAGCCTCCTGCCGGCAGAGCTTTCGCCGCTGGCGGCGGCGCTCGTCGGGCTCGCCGGGCTGGCGCTGATCGTCCTGGTGCGCGGGATTCGGTCGGCCCTGGTCGAGGCCCGGGTGCAGCTCGGGGTGCGTGCGGGCCTGCGTCTGGCCGTCGAAGGCGAGCTCGAGGGTGCGTCCGTCCGGCTCTTCCCGAGCAGCCGCCCGCAGGCCTTCTGTGCTGGGCCCCTTCGCCCGCGTGTCTTCTTATCAGCCGCGGCGCGCGACCGGCTATCCCCAGCCGAGCTGCGGGCCGTCCTGGCCCACGAAGGCCATCACGTCCGCCGCCGCGACCCCTTGCGGCTTCTCGTCGCGCGGATTCTCTCGGATGCGTTGTTCTTTATTCCGGCGCTGCGTCGGCTCGAGCGCCGCTACGCCGAGCTGGCCGAGCTGGCGGCCGACGAAGCGGCGGTCCGCGCAGCGGGCTCGGCCGCGCTCGCTTCGGCGCTGCTCAAGCTCGGTGCGCGCGACTACCCCGAGATCACCATCGGCCTCGCGCCCGAACGGGTCGACCACCTCTGTGGCGCCCCCACGCGGTGGCGGCTCGAGCCTCGCGTTCTCGTTCTCTCCGTCCTCGCGGTGACGGGGATCACGGGGACCGCGCTCTTGGCGGGAGTAGCGGGAGGCGCCCGCGTCGAGGTCCTGGCCGTCGCGGTGCACAGCTGCATGGCCTTGATGCTCGCCGCAGCGTTGGCATTTCTTGTAGCCCTTTGGTGCCGGCGGCATGTCGACTCGGGCTCCGACGGCTGACCGGGCCACTCCGCTCGCGGGTACGGAGCCATGACGGCGATGATCTCTACGGCTCGCTTTCTTCCTCCCGCCGCTCGTCCGTGTCCCTGGCGCGGTGAGGAGGGCTAAGTGGTCTGGCTCAGAAGTTCGCGCACGTATGAGCGTCGGTCTCAAGCGGCTAGGGTGGCGGGTTGGTCGGTGTCGGCCTTGGCGAGGAGCTTGTGCAGGTCGTGGCGGGTGAACTTC
>Ga0136616_10000231_pt1 | contig 24136 bp, 14 predicted proteins | sample AntDrymUQ2992106_2_FD_106648 | JGI IMG/M metagenome (GOLD analysis project Ga0136616, IMG submission 106648) | Polar desert sand microbial communities from Dry Valleys, Antarctica - metaG UQ299 (21.06) | ecosystem: Environmental > Terrestrial > Soil > Desert | place: Antarctica: Dry Valley... | reverse complement strand
GGACAGCTCACCCTCACTCTGTCAGCCAATCAAGCGGTCCAGGAGGAACTGTTGCATTACCTGGCGGCTTTGAAAGCTGCGTGAGATCGCCATCAACCGAGATTTATGCAACGCTAGGGTTTCCTTTTGAAGAAAAAGGGCTTTTGAAATTCTTAGTCCCAGAGGGACATCGCGTCGATGATCACCATCATCAGGAGCGCTACGAAGCGCTGAAAGAGCAGACAGCACCATTGTCCCGCGTGAGCGAGATCTCGACCAAGGTGGCCGAAGTGCTTTCCGATCGACTGCGGACCGCGCACGAGCGTTACCGCACGCGGCTCGTGCGGATCGGGGGCGAACTCCCAACCTGGCAATGGGCGCCGTTGTCCACACCTATCGAGGCCTGGAAGGCTTGGACCGATTACGCACTCGACAGCGCGCAGCGCACGGTGCTCTTCTGGGACACGCTGCGCCGGCGCGGCGACGCCTATCTCGAGCACGAGCGCGCCGGCCATCCACCGCTCCTGCACTTCCAGCACGAGACCGTGATGGATGGGCGGACCTTCGAGCACCCGGTCAACTATGCGCTCCTGCGCATGATCCCCCCGCCGGATGTCGAGCTGTACCCGCAACGGAGACCGTACATCATCATCGATCCGCGTGCCGGCCACGGCCCCGGGATCGGCGGCTTCAAGGACGACTCTCAGGTCGGCGTGGCGCTGCGCTCGGGCCACCCGGTGTACTTCGTGGTCTTTTTCCCCGATCCGGAGCCGGGCCAGACGCTGCTCGATGTGTGTGCCGCGGAGGCTGCATTCGTGCACAAGGTCCGCGAGCTGCACCCCGAGAGCGCCAAGCCTGCGATCGTCGGCAACTGCCAGGGCGGATGGGCGGCGATGATGCTCGCCGCCGCGCTCCCCGGAGACACGGGCCCCATCGTCATCAACGGGGCGCCGATGTCCTATTGGGGGGGCGCCTGGCGTGAGGGCGAGGGAGACAACCCCATGCGCTACGCGGGCGGATTGCTCGGCGGTACCTGGCTCGCTTCGCTGGCCTCGGACCTTGGTGCGGGCAAATTCGACGGCGCCCATCTGGTACAGAACTTCGAGTCCCTGGACCCGGCGAACACCTTCTGGGACAAGTACTACCACCTGTTTGCCAACGTCGATACCGAAGGCCCGCGTTTCCTCGGTTTCGAGCGCTGGTGGGGCGGCTTTTACCTGATGAACCGCGAGGAGATCGAGTGGATCACCAAGACGCTCTTCGTCGGCAACAATCTCTGGTCAGCCGACATCGAGTCGAAGAGCGGCAAGGTCTTCGATCTGCGCGAGATCCGCTCACCCATCATCCTCTTCGCCTCGCTCGGCGATAACGTCACGCCCCCGCAGCAGGCCTTCAACTGGGTGGCCGATGTCTATGGCTCGACCGAGGACATCAAGGCGCGCGGCCAGGTCATCGTCGGCCTCTTGCACGAGGACATCGGCCACCTCGGGATCTTCGTGTCCGGGCGCGTGGCGAAAAAAGAGCACTCGCAGATCGTCTCGGTGATGAAGTCGATCGAGGCACTTCCGCCCGGCCTGTACGGGATGGAGATCGAGGAGAGGAAAGGGCCGGAGGGGGTCACCTACGAGGTCCACTTCGTGGAGCGCCGGCTCGAAGAGGTCGTCCTGCGTCTGAACCGCTTCGAGCGTGTCGACGAAAGGGCCTTCGAGGCGGTCGAGGGCGTCTCCGATTTCAACCAGCACGCCTATGAGCTATTCGCGCGGCCCATCGTCCAGGCGCTGACGAACGAGCTTGGCGCCACGCTCGGACGCCATTTCCATCCCCTGAGGGTCCAGCGCTGGGCAATATCCCATCTGAACCCGTGGCTCGCGTGGCTCGAGCCGGCCGCCGCGGCCGCCAAGGCGGAGCGGCGCGCCCTCGAAAAGGACCATCCCCTGCGCAGGGCCGAGAACGCGCTTTCAGAGGTCCTGTCCGCGTCCCTCGACTACGCGCGCGACGTGCGCGACGCCGTGAGCGAGGCCGCATTCTTCCAGACCTACGGCAGCCTGTTCGCGCTCCAGCACGCCGACCCGATGGGGGTACAGGACCAGGCGGACGCAGGCCGGACCGATCCCCGCACCTTGCCCGTCGTACAACAGGCGCTCGAGTCGATCGCAGAGGGCGGATATCCGCAGGCCGTGGCGCGGGCCGGGGCCTTGCTGAGCCGCGGCCAGGCGGCGATCCCGCTCGCGCAGATCGAACTCCGGGCCGGACTCATGGAGGACTACGCCGCGCTCTTACCCAAGCTGTCTCAGGAGGAACGCCGCCGCATCCGCGGCCAGCAGGAGGTCATTGTCGCGTTCGAGCCGGAACGGGCCCTGGAGGCGCTGCCCGAGCTCCTCCACGATCCGGCCGACCGCGTGCGGCTATTGGCCCTCCTCGAGCGCCTAGCCACCGACCCCCGCGTATGGAAGGACCCGCCGGCCCCGGAGCAGCTCGCGATGCTGGAGCGGATCCGGACGGTCCTCGGTGCCGGGGAACCAAGAGCCCCGCCGGCCCAGAGCGGACCCACCCAGGGTACCGCAACGGCCCGGCGCGCCACCAGGCGAAGAATAGCGAAGGGCACGCGCTGACCGACGTCCCGGAAAATCTCAGAGCCGGCGCGACTCACAGGGTTGCGCGACGCCAAGAGAGGTTACACATGCCTGCCAGATCCATTCGCGCCAACGAGGCCGCCAACTACCCGAGCGGAGTCGGCCTCTTGTCCGACCCCGGCCTGAACAAGGGCACGGCCTTTACCGAGGCCGAACGCGAGGCGTTCGGCCTGCGCGGTCTCTTACCACCCCGTGCCATCACTCAGATCGAGCAGGTGATGCGGGTGCTGGGAAACCTACGGCACAAGACCAACGACATCGAAAAGTATATCTTCCTGATGGGCCTGCAGGACCGCAATGAAACCCTGTTCTATCGGCTGGTGATGGACCACCCCGACGAGATGATGCCGATCATCTATACCCCGACGGTCGGGCAAGCCTGTCAGGAGTATGGGCACATCTTCCGCCGTCCACGCGGGCTTTTCGTCTCCGCAGAAGACCGGGGACGGGTGGCCGACGTGCTCCGCAACTGGCCGAAGAGGGAGGTGCGCATGATCGTGGTGACCGACGGCGAGCGCGTCCTCGGCCTCGGCGACCTCGGGGCCAACGGCATGGGGATCCCGGTCGGAAAGCTGGCGCTCTACGTCGCTTGCGCCGGCGTGCACCCGGCCTCTTGTCTGCCGGTCACCTTGGATGTCGGGACGGAGAACGCGGCGCTCCTTGCGGACGCCTTGTACCTCGGTCTGGCCCAGCGGCGGCTGCGTGGAGCGGCCTACGATGAGCTGGTTGACGAATTCATCATGGCGGCGCAGAAGGTCTTCCCGAAGGCCGTGATCCAATTCGAGGACTTCGGGAACGCCAACGCGTTTCGTCTCTTGCACCGCTATCGCGACCGGGGGTGTTGCTTCAACGACGACATCCAGGGCACGGCCGCGATGGCGCTGGCCGGCATCTATTCGGCCTTGCGAGTGACGGGCGGCCGCCTCTGCGATCAATCCTTCCTGTTCCTCGGTGCGGGCGAGGCCGCCCTCGGGATCGGCGATCTGATCGTGACCGCGTTGATGGCGGAGGGCATGCCGGAGGCGGACGCACGGCGACGCTGTTGGTTCGTGGATTCGAAGGGCCTGATCGTCCGGGGCCGCATCGATCTGGTCCTGCACAAGAGACCCTACGCCCACGAGGGTGATCTCGCCCCCGACGTGCTGGCCGCCGTCGAACGGCTCAAGCCCAACGCGATCATCGGCGTCTCGGGGACAGCGGGCGCTTTCACCCGGCCGGTGGTCGAGGCGATGGCGCGTTTCAACGAACGCCCGATCATTTTCGCGCTGTCCAATCCCACGTCCAAGTCGGAGTGTACGGCGGAGGAGGCGTACACGTGGTCGAACGGACGCGCACTGTTCGCGAGCGGCAGTCCGTTCCCGCCGGTCCTCCTGAACGGCCGCACCTATGTCCCGAGCCAGGGCAACAACGCCTACATCTTCCCCGCGATCGGGCTCGGCGTGATCGCCGCGGAGGCGAAGCGTATCACCGACGAGATGTTCTTCGTCGCGGCCAAGGCCCTGGCGAACCAGGTGACGGCAGCCGATCTCGATCTCGGCCGCCTCTACCCCCCGTTCACGCGCATCCGGCCCGTATCGGCCGCCATCGCGACGGCGGTGGCCGAGCTGGCCTACGAGCGCGGCCTCGCAGAACACCCCCGCCCCGCCGATCTCTCCGCGTTCGTGAGATCGCTGATGTACGAGCCCGTGTATCGCAGCTACGTGGAACGGACCGCTGGATAGCGCGCAGGTACCCTGCTGGGGTCGAGGTGGGGCGGCGTAGCGGGTGGTTAGAACACCGTAGCCCTGACACAATGAATCAGTTGGTGTGCCGATAGGCTTCCGCCAACCAGTTCACCGCTGCACTGTGCTGCGGCAATCGCTCATTGACTGCATTGAGGAGCACGTTGGTATCGGGCAGTTTCATCGGCCCGCACGCAGTTTGGCGATCAATTCCTGGTCTTCCAACTCCGCTGCCAGCGCATTCGCCTTGTAAGCCCGCCCGGTCTGGTACTCAGTTCTCCTGAAAGGGGCTGCGGACTTCGAGCGCGCCGAAGCGTTGACCAGGGTTGAGGTCCTCGCTTCACAGCAGGCTCGCACCCAGGACCTCGGCGGAGTGCACGATCAGGGCATCCCAGAAGGAGATCCGGTACCGCTCGGCCAATACAGCCGCGGCCAGGATGTCCTGGACATCCGGCCGGTGATAGTCCCACTGGCTCAGGCTCAAGACGATCGTTTGGGCCTCCTCCGGAGAAAGGGGGTGGGTCAGCTTGCGGGTGGCATTGACATAAAACTCCTGCAGCACTTGGGTGCTGAGCCGCCCTTCTCCGCTTTGCCAGAGCCGATCGAGGCTAATCCATGCCACACCACCTAGCCAAAGCGCAAAGAGCGCGCCACCAATAAAAAACACCCTTTTCAACATGAACAGCCGTCCTTCCGTTACAACTTCTCATCACCTATTTGCAGGCTCTTAAGTGCCACTCAATCCTTCCTGGCTCTGACGAGCAGCGGGAACAGGATTGCGTTCCGGAACCAAGCGCTAAGAAAGAAAAGGTACGTAGTCAAAGAGAATAAAAGCGACTTTATTCCCCTCAAAGGCGTCTGTGTAATTGATCAAGATTACACAAGCATCAGCGGATGAGCCGTATATGGCGCAGAGCGCCGCCATTTACGATTCTCCGCGTGTAACGGTTCCCACCGCACTCGCGTTTGACATCCCAAATCGCCTGCGAGCGTCCTTCGCGAATGTGTATGTCGTGAATAAGATCAGGCTCGCTTGAAAATGACCAAATGCGTAGATATCCGTGGCAGACATTTCGATCACCTAACGCAAAGCTAACCGGGCGCGACACCGGGGAACTTGAAGAATGAATGTCGCACCCGAGCGCTCCGGTTGAGCGTATTGTTAGGGCTTAACTGCGTCAAGGAGCGCACTGATGATTGAACTAATTTCCTCATGGGCACCTATGGCAGCAATTATTACCGCAGCAATTGCGATGTGGTTTGCTAGGCGTGCGGCCCGCGAAGCATCGAGAGATGCGGAAATGCTTGCACGTTGGCAGGCTGCTAAAACCTCGCGCTCTTTGTCTTTGCTGCCCAACCAGCGTTTAACTAATGAAACGTCGAAGGGGTCGTGATAATCACCGCGTTCAAACCTATGCCGCACTTCGGCCTCTCCTTTCCTCAATCTCTGGTTCTGTCATGTTTTAAGCCATTGATTCACTTGCCATTTTGCCCTGATAATGCGGTATTGGTGGGGTTTTCAGGCAGTTTTGCACAATGCCCATTATCAGCGATCTCAGGGCGCCATGGCGGAGACCTTAATATGCCTGACGCGACGCGAAGTCAACAATCCAAACTCCTCGATGAAGTCAGGGGCCTGGCTTACGCCGCTACGCGGGCCCTCACCCTGCGCGCTCCCCGCGGCAACACCTATCGCGCGCCCGAGCTCCTTTCAAGTTCTTTTGCTACAAGTTATCGATAAAAATACGAATCGCTGTTTTCGATCTGTTGGTCGAAGTCCATGAAGATCTCTTCTTTGGTCATCTTCCTCGATAGATCCTTAAACTTCTTTTGCTCGATAGCGTCGGTCACATACCAGGGATTACCCTTGTCGTCCAAGTAAAGCTCCTGCATTTCCTGTAAATTGAACGGCCGGGAACCGATCCGACCGAAGACGGCCATCTGGTGGCCGGTCTCGTCCACGGCGCGGTCCCGGTCCAGGCCCTTGGACAGGGCCAGCGCCGGGCTTGAGGTCGGATAGGTCGCGATCAGCTCGGGATGCGGCTCGGGGCTGAAACCGTAGAAACGCGGCTGGCTGTCCGGCGAGGTGAGTTGCAGGACCTTGAGGCCATTCTTGCCATCGGCGACATAGGCGAAGAGGCTCGCGTTGGTGCTCGCCACCACGACATCGCGCGTATCGTTGAGCGCGCCGCCGGCGTTGTACATCGAATAGGGCTTGGGCTGCTCCGGGCGTTCCACATCGATGATCGCGAGTCCTTCTCCGCCGGCAGCCACATAGGCATAAGTCCGGGCGACATAGATCCGATGGGCGTCCCGCAAAGGCACGTGCGCCGCCTCCACCACGCTCGGCTTTCTGGGATCGGTCACGTCCACGACGCGCAGGCCGGTGCCGTCGAGGACGAAGAGGTAACGGAACTGCAGGGCGCTGGCGCGCAGGCCGGCGATCTTCACCGTCGCCGCCACCTTGGGTTGCAAGGGGGTGTCGAGGTCGAGTATCACCAGCCCCGCGTCGGCCGCGATGTAGGCGTAGTGGCCGCCGATGGTGATGTGGCGTGCGCCGTTCAGTATCCCGTTCTCGTTCCAGGTCAGCGCGCGCTCCAGGAAATTGTTGCGCGGCTCGAGATCGGAGAGGGTGTTGACGTCGGAGAGGATCAAACCCTCTTTGGAATCCGTAATGAGCGCGTAGTTGTAAAGGGGATGGAACGGTTGCTCCATATTGGTCTCGTTCATGAGGCGGCTCATCTCCTCGCCGCTCATGCCGAAGCCGGGCCGATTGCGCCGATCCGGGTGGATGGGCTGGGTGGTCGGCAGCGCCACGCAGGTGGCGTCCTCGGTGTCGATCTGGGTGTCGTGTCCGAGCGGGGAGAAGGGCGCGGTGATGAAGCGCTCCGAGAAGCCCTTGTTGGCGATGTTCGCGACATCGTAGGCTTCGAAGCCCTCGTCGCCCTGGGCTACATACAGGTACTCGCCGCGTAGCTGCAGACAGCCGACGCGCCCGCCCGTACCTTTGTCATAGGCCTCCTGCAACACCCGGCCCTTCGCCTCGTGCTTGCGATACCAATCGGGGTAGGCGTATTTATGGAGATAACTGCCGACCACCGCCTGCGGCTCGTCCCACTCGGTCACGCGCACGGCCTCGATGCTGTCCTCGGTCCCGGTCCAGGCGTTGTAGCCGACGAAATTCACGAAGTTGGTACCGAGCAGGAGCAACTGCGCCATGATCGCGTTGTTGTCGTTGTCCTGGGAGAGATGGCAGTCGGTGCAGGTCTTGGTCTCGGTCTTGCGTTCGGTGTGCGGGAAATGCGGAGCGAAGGCCTGGGAGCTGAAACCGCTGGCCGCGACCGGCGGTTGCTGGATGTAGATCAATTCACGGTTGGCATTGCGCGAGGACAGGACGAGCGCCGAGGAGGAGCGCACCGGGGCGATGCGGCCGCCCTTGACCGGGCCATGTTTCCCGAGCTGGTACATGTCGTCGCGTGCCACCTGCGGGTTGTAGGTCGCGTAGTTGCGCGCCTCGTCGTGGTCGTAATGCTGGCGCCGGGTCTTCCAGTTGGCCTGGATCGGCAGGTGACAGCCGCCGCAGCTCGTGGCCCAAGAGCTGTGGCAGGTGAAGCAGGTCATGTCCTCGTCCTTGTGGGCGCGGTCCGCGGGTTTCACCCCCGGGCCCCAGGCCATGGACGTCCCTTTGGTGACCGTCTTGGCGCGCGCGGCCTTCGCGTTGTAATCGGGATGCACGGGATCGAGCGTGTCCTTGACGAGCGAGAGTCGCCATTCCTTGGCCGGGTCGAGCGCCGAGCGCTGGTACAGGCTCCCCTCGCGCCACTCGAAGCGCGGCCGGCCGTCCTGGTTGCGGATGAGGCTCAGATCGTTCCCTCCCTCCGGCGCCGCGGGACCGCTGGTGCGCAGGTTGGGGTATTGATCCGGCGTGCCGTGACAGTCCTGGCAATCGATCTCGATGGCCTGAGCGACCTCGCCGTAGAGGTGCCCGTTGCCGTGCGAGTCCTGGGAGAAATGGCAATCCATACAGTGCATGCCGACATCGACGTGCACGGAGGACAGGTGCACCGCCTTTTGAAACTTCGCGGGGTCCTGATCGGACACCCGCTTACCGTCCTTGTCGAGGAGATGCCCGCGGCGATCGCGCTTGTAGACGGCGCGGAAATTCCAGCCATGGCCGTGGTAATCGGCGAACTGGGTATCTTTCATCTTGGGGTTTCGGTCCCAGACCGTCTTGAGGAAATCGACATCGCCCCAAAGGCCGCGCATGGCCGCCTCCTCGGGGTTGCGCATGGTGATCTCCCAGGCCTTCTGGTGCCCGATAATCTGCTTGGGATCGACGCCGGAGAGGAGACTCGCGTCCCAACTGCTCACATAGAGCTGGTCCTTGGGCCACATATTGGGCGCATCCGACTCGTAGTCCCACATCGTGTAGCCGAGATAGCTATTCACGAACATATTGGGCTGGTGCATGTGGCAGACCATGCACTGGCTGGACGGGATGGCGCGCGTGAACTCGTGTTTCAGGGGATGGCCGCCCTCCCCCTTGGGGATGGTCTTGTCCACGGTCACCGTGGTGCCGTCATGGCCTTGGCGCGCATAGGGTCCGGAATGGCGCGGATCGCGGTCGTTGCCGTAGATCACATGGCAGGAGGCACAGCCCGAGGCGCGGTGATCTCCCGGCTGGTCGTTGGTCCCCATGAGCCCTGCCAAGGGGTCGTTCAGGCGCGTCTTATGGAGGTTGATGACCGGCACCGCGATGCGCGCGCCGGTGCCGGGGCCGCGGTTCGACTGGCGGGTATCGGGCCGTCCCGGCTCCTCCAGGCGTTGCAATTGACCGAGCGCGTTGGGCACGCCGGTCTCCGGGAACAGGTTGCCGATGTTGCGCCCGCCGCGCTCGAAGATGCGGAACACATCCGCCGGCGGGAGCACCTCCCACATCGGCAGCGGCGCGAGCTTGGGCAGGACTCCGCGCGCTGCCATGGCGGAGGTCACGTCCGTCGGGGCCTCCATGATGGTCCCGAGCGTGAGGGGATCGCCCCGTGACTCGGCCCGAGCGCGGTCCTCCCCTTTGAGGGGCTGTTGCGATGCGCCGAGCATATAGCGTTTGAAGGGCAGGATCCCGTTGTTGTACGCCGCCCCGCCCCAGAACATTGCCGCCGTCGACATGAGGCTGCGCTCGGCGGCCAGGATCTCGGGCAGGTGACAGGCACCGCAGGCCTCACGGGCCACCCGGTAGTCGCTCGGATTGATGAAGCGGATGAACTCCGGGCTCTCCAGGTTGAGCATGGTGTAGGAGCGGGGTGGGGTCGCGCTCTTGGGATACTGCCAGTATTTCGGGAAACGGGGCTGCACATGGGACTGGTCCAGGACGGCCCGGTAGGCCGCGTCCCCGGGCTTCGAGCCTGCCGGCTTGCGCGCCGAGGTGTCGCCGCCGTGGCAATCCGTACAGCCCAGGATCACGCCCGGATTCTCGTGCATCGAGATCTGGTCGGTCTCCTCGTGGCAGGTCAGACAGCCTCCGGTCTTCGAGCGCGCCGCGGCTTCGGACTGTTGCGCGGGCGCATTGGGCGTCGGTGGATAGGTAATCGACCGGGGGCTCTCGCCACCCGCGGCATACGCCACCGATGTCATGGCCGCCAAGGCCAGGGCGCAGAGTGCGCCATAGAGTACCTGCCGGTATGTCTCGATCGTCACGGTCGCCACCCTCGCCTCATCGGTGAAAACGCCTCAAAAGGTAAACACGAAATTACCGAGCACCGAGAACGAGATCTCGTCCACGAACAGATCCCGGAAGCCCTGGCCAGGGACCAGCATCGCGCCCGAGAGGCGCGCCACGATGTTTTGCGTGAAGAACGGCCGGTAAATAAATGCCGCCGACAGGTCCCAGCCGATGTCGGAGTCGACCCGCCCCTGGTTGCGCGCGGTTTCGAGGCTCGCGGTGTCCTCGAAAAAGAGCTTGTTGAAATTCGTCGACAGGCGCAACTCGGGCAGGATGTCGAAATCCGCGCCCAGCCCGTAGAGCTCGACACCCGGGTTCGTGAAGTTGGACTGGCCGAGCTCTTTCGAGGACCTGAGCGAGTTCAATACCGAGTTCCGGCCGGTCAACTGGACCCCGCCTCCGCCTATGAACGGGATCGCCTGGCGTATCCAATAGCTCGTGTCGTAGCCGGCGAAGATCGGGTTTTCAAAGATGGCGTCGAATCCTTCAGAGGTGTCGTCAAACGGATCGTCATCGCCGCTGCCGTAAAGCGCCGAGGCCCGCACCCGGATCCAGTCGAAGTCCATGGATGCCTCACCGGCCAGGAACCAGGCCCGGATGTCGGAGGCCTTATCGACGAAAGTACCGCGCGACTCGTCGCCGAGGGCATAGTAGAACGACGTGGTGAGGTTCACCGGCCCGATATGTCCGTCACCGTTGTAGCCCAGATAGTACACGTCGTAATCACGACCGAGCTGGTTGCCCAGGGTGGCCGGCCGCGCCGAGAACCCGTTGTCGTCGAAAAGCAGGCCGTCGTCGCCCTCGCGGTTACGATTGTAGGTGAAGATCCCCTGGGAGGTATACCCGAGGAAAGGGAAGTCCTGGCGGTAGAGGTTGGCGACCACGACATCGTCCTCGCGGATCTCGTCGGAGATGTCGTTGAGACCGCTGTTGGTGTCCTTCTCCAGGCGCCGGAACCAGGCCAGGTTGTACTGCCAGATGTTGTTGTCGCGGGTGCCGAAGATCCGCACCCCGAGCTGGTTGTCCTGGAACAGGAACCCGCGGAAATCCGTCGAGAACGGCTGGATCCCGACGCGCACGCTGTCGAAATCGAAACGGTCCGAGACGTTGCGAAGGTGCACGTCCAGGAATGCCTCCTGGATCCCGACATGGGCGTCATCGCGGGTCTCGCCCTCGCGCGGGTCGATGTTGAGCACTCGCAACTCCTCCACCTCGGTGTGGTTGAAGTTGAAGACCGGCGTCAGACGAAACTCGTAGTCCGGGGGACGGAACACCGTATCGCCCTTGAAGGCGATGAGGGACAGGATCAGGTTGTCGTTGAACAGGAACTGATCGCTGTCCCCGAAGGTGTCGAGAGCATCGCCGCCACGGCTCACCTGGGGTGCGACCGGTGTCGGCACGCGGCGCAGCTCCGTGGTCACGTCGTTGATGACGCTCAGGTTGAAGAACCAATCGCGGTAGACGGGGCGGTCGGACTTCAAGATGTTGCGGTTGTAGGGGTCGTACCAGGGTTCCTTCACGAGACCCAGGTCCTTGGCCAGGCGCCAGCGATCCGGGATCGGCAGGAAATCGCCGGGTGCGGCCGGCGCCGGCGGCAGAACGCGTCGCAAGCCGCTCGCCCGGTTCGGGTCCGGCAGCTCGGCGTCCTGGGGGCCGGGCGGCTCGGGTTGGGCGCCCGGACGAGGGCGTTCTTCCTCGCCTGTGGGCGCCGCGGGCGGCGCTGCGGGCGCGGGCGTGGGTGTAGTCCCTTCGAGCGCGCCGGGACGGCGGCGCGACGCCTGAGCCAACAACACCCGCGGCTCACCGGGCGAGGCCGCTTGCGCGCCAGATTCGGCACCGCCAGCCGCCGGGACGTCGTGAACGGCTTCGTCAGGCCACGATGGCTGGGCGCCGAACAGTAGCAGCGGCGCGGCCGCCAGGCCCCAGGCGACTCTGCGGCGAGCGGTGCCACCGTCCGTTATTTTCCTTTGCATGGAGTTTGTACGTCGCTGCCGATGAAGGGGGCCACCGGACATTGCACATAGCGCGGTCTCAGGGTCTGGCCGCCGCCCTGGGTGATGCGCACGCGATCGGCGCGGATGCCTTTCGGCGCATTCCCGATCCGGCCCCGCAGCGCGACGCCTGCGTTGTGGACCGCGAGGAAGCCGACCATGTCGTCCTGGTCGACACCGTCGCCCGAGACCCCGTACGCGCCCACCAACCCCCCGCGCTTGAAGATGGGCACGCTGCCCGGGAAGATCTGGATGCCATTGGCAAGCCGTCCCAGGGCGATCGAGGGGGCATTCGACGTGCCGCAGTCCCGGATCGTGTTCGGCGGCATCAACAGGGACCCGATGACATCTACCGCCACCAAGTCCAATTGGATCCCGACATTGAAAGGGCTCCACTCGTTGACGCCGGGCCGAAAACTGCCCCGCAAGGGACCGCTGCTTCTGGCCGGCTTGCTCAAGGGGCCGGTCGGTCCCGCTTCCACGCCGTCCGGGAAGAATGGCCGCGCGAGGTTGCCGATCGCGCGGTTGCTGTAGGCCACCCCGTCCTCGAAGACGCGGCCGCGAAACAGCGGGTCCACGAACGCCTGGGTGTCACGGACATATCCCGCCAAGACCGGGCTGGCGTCGCTCAGACTCGCGGCCGCGTCCGGGCTGGAAAAGAACGCCGCGGCGCGGGCCTTCTGCAAAGACACGTCGATACCGAAGACCGGGGCGTCGCGGGTGCGGGCGATGCCCAGGATCGTGCCCTCGACATCGACGACCGAGACCGTGACGCGCACCTGGCTGCCGTTCGGCTGGCGGATATTGGCCCGCGCGCTGTTCGCCACCTCGATGCCCTCGCGCAGGAGCGTCCTGACCTCACCTGCGGTCAGGCGTTGCCCGTCGTTGATGGCGCCGGCGATGGGTGGGAAGCGGTTGACGGCGCGCCGGTCGGCGAGCACAAAGGCGTCCAGCCGTCGGCCGAACAAAGGGGGCCGCACCTGGTCGGCGCGTATGATCCCCGATGCCGGCTGGCCGAACGCGGTACCGCTCCGCACGACCGGGGGGCTCGGATAGAACCCGGTCACGGCGACCAACCCGCCAAGCCGGCCGTCGATGCGAGAGAAGGCGGGCGCCGATCGGGGATCGGAAAGCAGATCGCCGGCATTCGCATCGGAAAAGCGGAGCAAGAGACCTCCCACCGCGATACGGTCCGCCCGCCGGTTCTCGGGGGCCTCGAAGCCCACCGTGCCGGCCAGCGCGATCAGCTCATCGGCGCTCTGGTCCACATTGAAGATGTTGGCATCGACGCCATAGATCCCATCGGCGATGACGCCGATCCCGCCGACGGGGGTGCCTCTGAAGTAGAGCGGCAATCCGCCGGGATCGGCGGAAAGGCCCAAGGGAGAACGGCGCGGCCCGATGCCGACCGCCTCACCTTGCTGGACCAGGTCCCCGCACGGGAGTTGGCTGAACTGGACACCGAACAAGGGCCCCGACGGTTGGCCGCGCTCTCCCGGATTGAAGAACTCTTGGACGATCTGGTTCGCGGTGCGGGTGCTGAAGGCGTTCCCCTCGCTCGACAGATAAGCCGCGGTGATGGCCTTGGCGATGGCCCCCAAGGTGGCGGAGACGTCGGGGAGCTCCTCGAGCCCGGCCTCAAACGGTCCCGGGCGCCTCTTGTTGAACCGGCCCGAGGTTATCCTGACATCGGCGCTCGCGCCGTTCATTTGAAACACCGCCAGCACGTTGCCCACGCGATCGGCCACCGCGATGGTGGCCCGGCGGTCACGTGCCCGGGCCTCGGCCACGGCCTGGGCGATGATGCGCTGAACCTGGGACGCTCGGAGAAAAGTGCCGGCTTTCGCGCACGAGCCGGTGCAATTACTATTCGCCGCCTGGCCGGGTTGCGGCAAACACAGGGTCAATAGGATCGCTAGCTCGACCCAGAGACGGACCCCACCCCTTCTCGTGACCATATCGTTATCCGAAATACGTTTTTTTTGACTCGGAATTCGCCTTCAGGACAGATCGATATGCGCGTATGCTAAGCTAATTTCAACGGTAATTACAACCTGCGCGAATGCGCTTGCGTATCTGCGCGCGGGTGGCATGAGTAGGCAGCGCATGAATGCGACAAACGTTAGAGTTTAGTGCGGCGCGCGCCGGCACGGGGAGACATCGATGATATGGTTCGCATAGCGTGCGTGCTCAGCATTAAGGCGGTTCTGCTGCTCGGGTTGCTCCTCACTGCTGCTGAGGGTCGGGGGGAGCCCGCTAGGGCGGGCCAATCGCCTGGTGACTCGGATGCCGAGGGGACCGGTGCGCCGCCGGTGGTGACGCTCCGCGGTCCCGATGCACCGATCAGCGCGCTCGCTTTCAGCGCGAATCCCTTGCGACTCGCCGCTGCCAGCGCAGCGGGCAGCCTCGTGGTATGGGATCCGGTCTCGGGTCAGGAGCTTCATAAGATCACGGTACCCGCCGGATGGATACGCGGCATTGCGTTCAGCGCCGGTGCCAGGCGCCTTGCGTCGGTCGGCGAGGACCAAACAATGCGATCCTGGGACCTGATCTCCGCAAGCCGCCTCGCCGGCGAAACCCTGGATCTCGCGGGTCCCGCGGCTGCCGTGTACGGCATCGCCTACAGTCCGGATGGGCGACTCCTGGCCAGTGGCGGTGGGGACCGTGAAGTCCGGGTGTGGGACGCGGCCTCGGGAAAAGTGTTACTCAAACTTCGCGGCCATAGCGGGAGGATTTTTAGTGTCGCTTTCAGCCGCGATGGATCGCAGCTCGCGACAGCGGGCGAAGACGGAACGGTCCGGTTGTGGGAGCTTGCTTTCGGTAAGGAAGTGACGAGGCTCACAGGCCATGCGACGGCGGTTTACAGTGTGGCCTTTAGCCCAAATGCAAACCGTCTGGCCACGGCCGGTGGGGACCGAACAGCCCGCGTGTGGGATCTCGGAACGGGAAAAGAAACCGTCAAGCTCACGGGACATACCGGCCCGGTTTACGCTGTCGCGTTTCACCCAGACGGATCCCCCCTCGCGACAGCGAGCGAAGATAAGACGGTCAGGGTGTGGGAAATCGCCTCGGGAAAAGAGCTTATCCGGCTTACCGGACACCGTGCACCGGTCCACGGGGTCGCCTTCAGCCCAGGCGGAGTAGTCACAGCGAGTTGGGACGGCACGGCGCGGATCTGGGATTCGACCTCCGGCGCTGAAATCATCACGCCGGTCGGCCATGCGAAAGAAGTTTACGGCATTGCCCTCAGTCAAGACGGCGGCCGCGTCGCTACGGCCGCTGGCGATGGCGCCGTAAGGTTTTGGGATGCCGCTACGGGTGAGAAGTTATCGCTACTGACGGGGCACACGGGAGCCGTATTCGGGGTGGCGTTTCATCCCGACGGAACCCGTCTCGCGACGGCGGGAAAGGACGGAACGGTCCGGGAGTGGGATCTCCCCTCGGGCAAGGAGTTATTGAGGCGCGAAGGCCATGCCGGGTCCATTCATGCGCTAGCCATGAGCCCCGATAGAACGCGGTTAGCAACGGGCGGTGCGGACCAGCAGGTCCGGATTTGGGAAATGCACTCGGGCAAGCAACTCCTAAAGCTGGAAGGCCATCGAGGCCGCATTAGCGCGCTACGCTTCAGTCCCGATGGTGAGCGTCTGGCTACGGCCAGCTGGGATGGTACGGCACGTCTCTGGACGGTGGCTACGGGGCAAGAAATGTGGAAGCTCGAAGGCCACGCGGCTGCAGTCTATGATGTCGCCTTCAGCCTCGATGGTCTGCGGATGGCGACCGTCGGCGAGGACCGGACCTTACGCGTGTGGGAGATCGCTAGGGCGCGCGAGAGCGCACAGATCGCGGCCCCTGAGGGAGCGCTTTTCTACAGCCTGGACTTCGGCCCGCAGGCTTTGTTACTGGCCGCCGCGAGCGAGGATGGAACCCTGCGAGTTTACACTTTCAATCGCGAAGAAATTTCCGGACTAAGCGCGGAGGCCCGCATGCCGCAAACCGATGATCTCGCCCTGCCGGAACGTGCCCGTCCGGGAAAGCTACCTAAAAAGCTTTCAGGAGAAGATAATGGTTCACCGGAAGATTGATCGTGCCGGTACCGACCATAGGGTTTGCCGAATAGCGGCTGGAAGCACATGCGACAGTAAGTGACAACGAACCAGGCGGATCGGTAGCGAGACAGTGCATTGAGAATTCGCGCCAGATTCCCTATTCTTGGTTGCGGTACCAACCCAAAGAGCGCCAATATGCATCAGATCTCCCCCATCGCTATCCGCCTGGTTGCCGTCCTTTCGATGCTATACGGATCCCAAGGAGCGGGGGAAGACTTTCCCTTACCTCAGCACGGAAGCGATATGCATCTAGGTATCGTGACCTGCGCCGGTAGTACGTGTCACGGTGCGACCCGGCCTTTCCAAAACGCGGCGATCATGCAAAATGAGTTCGTGGTTTGGCATCGTAAGGACCAGCATGCACAGGCCTATAAGGTATTGTTGAATGAGCAGTCGAAGCGCATAGCACGTAATCTAGGATTAGAAGCGGCGCATACGGCGCGGGTTTGTCTCGATTGTCACGCGAACAACGTTCCCGACGAGCTGCGCGGCAAGCGTTTCCAGCTCTCCGATGGCGTAGGATGCGAAGCCTGTCATGGCGGCTCGAAGCGCTATTTAGGCCCGCACGTGTCGGGGGAAAATTCCCGCGCCGAGACTCTCGCGGCCGGCATGTATCCCACGGAGCAACCCGAGGCGCGCGCCAAACTCTGTTTATCGTGTCATTTGGGCACTACCGATAAGTTTGCAACCCATCGCATCATGGGCGCGGGACACCCACGTATCAGCTTCGAGCTCGACACCTTCACCGAAATCCAGCCCCCGCACTTCAAGACGGATGAAGACTATCGCAAGCGCAAAGAAGTCTGGCCGGGGGTGCAAGTATGGGCGGTCGGCCAATTGGTGGCCGTTGAGCAGTTCCTCAACCTGCTCGCGAGCGCGAAGTATCAAAGCACCGGCCCTTGGCCCGAGCTCGCGTTCTACGATTGCCATGCGTGTCACCATTCCATGACGGATCGGCGCTGGCGCCCGCGCCAGCTAACGAGTGGCTCGGCCCCGGTGTGGCACGCCTTAACGACGCGAATCTTATTATCTTGAGCCACATTGCGACACAGCTCGCTCCGGATGTCGGCGCCGAGTACCGGCGCGGAATACAAAACCTCCATAAAGCGAGTTTGCAGGATAAAGCGTCGCTCAAAGCAGCGGTTAGCCGGCTCCGCGAGCTGACGGGAGGAATGCGCGCTCGGATCGTGCAGCACCGTTTCTCAGGCGCGGACATGAAGGCGATCCTCGCTATGATAGCGAGCCGTGGAAGCGACGGTGAATATAACGATTACGGAGCGGCCGAGCAGGCGGTGATGGCCATCGCTTCGATCAAAAGCGTCCTCGAGCAAAGCGGATCATTGACGCCTGCCGAGAAGACCGGACTCAAGACGGCGCTGGGGAGCCTCTATGCCGTGCTCCAGGATGCGGATGAATATCGACCCGAACGCATGGCAGCCACGCTGCGGTCGCTCGCGCGGGCGTTTTAGCGCCGTCAATCCTGGTCGATCGGGAATATCAAGCGCCCTCCATCGATGCCGCCTTCCAGCTATAAGATCGCTATCATCGGTTCGGGTCCGGGCGGATTGAGCGCGGCGGGTCGGGCGGCCGACCTCGGGGTGTCCCACGTATTGCTGGAAGCCGCGCCGCAGCTCTCGAACACCGTACAACGCTACCAGAAGGGAAAGTTCGTGATGGCGGAGCCGGAAGTGCTCCCGCTGCGCAGCAGTCTCGCCTTCGAAGCGGGCACGCGTGAACGGACCCTCTCGGTGTGGGAGGACACGGCGACGCGCTTGAGGATCAACGTACGTTACAACGCGGAAGTCAAAGCGCTTAGCGGCGAACACGGTAACTTCGCGCTTACGCTGCAAGACGGCGACCGGATCCAAGCTCAGAACGTCGTATTGGCAATCGGCCTGCAGGGTAATTTACGCAAACTCGGGGTTCCCGGCGAGGACCTGTCGTTCGTGCAATACCAGCTCGACGATCCGGAAGACTACGCGGACGAGACAATCGTGGTCGTCGGCGCCGGCGATTCCGCGATCGAAAACGCGCTGGCCCTCGCGCGTCAGAACACGGTGATCATCGTCAATCGACGCGACGAATTCAATCGCGCCAAGGAGGGAAATCTGAAAGCGGTTCGCCGGGCTATCGATGCCGGGGGCATTCAATGCATGTACCAGAGCGCACCGCTGCGGGTGGAGAGTGTGGAGGCGCCCGGCAGCAAACCCGGAGTCATCGTGCTGAAGAGCCCGGAAAGCGAGGCCGCCGTAGCCTGCGATCGCGTGATCGCGCGGCTCGGCGCGGCGCCCCCGCGCAAGTTCGTCGAGTCGTGTGGCGTTGCCTTCCCGAATAAGGATCCCAATGCCGTCCCCGCACTTAGCGATCGCTATGAATCGAACGTGCGGGGGCTTTACGTCATCGGCGCGCTGGCGGGCTATCCCCTCATCAAGCAAGCCATGAATCAGGGTTATGAGGTCATCGAATATATCGAGGGCCGAGCGATCGAGCCTGCCGATGAGCCGGTGTTGAGAGAGAAATTCCGGGTCATGCCGCAGTTGCCGAACGTCAGCGTGGCGCTTGCCATGATCACCCGCAACATTCCCGTGCTGTCGGGGCTGACCACTTTACAGTTGCGCGAATTTTTGCTCGATAGTCAAGTATTGGCGCCGAAACCCGGCGACATCGTGTTCCGGTATAAGGATTACTCCAATACGCTTTTTTGTATCTTACACGGCGCCGTTGAAGTGCAGCGTGACAGCGAAGATTCAGTACACAAGGTTCCTTTGCGACAGGGGGAGTTCTTCGGGGAGATGAGCTTGATCTCGGGAAGGCGCCGTAACGCGACGGTGATCGCCGGGAAAAGCTGCTATTTGATAGAAACTCCACGCCGTTCCATGAATAAGTTAATCAACTCCGTTGCCGCTGTCAGGCGCATTATCGATGAGACCTTCTTACGCCGGGCCATTCAAACGCAAATCGCGCCGGAAGTGCCCCTCGAGGCCCTTGATGATCTGGTGCACACGGCGCGTATCGAGCAGTTCGATTCGGGCGCGGTTTTATTCAAGGAAGGCGATCCGGGCGACTGCCTGCATTTGATCCGCAAGGGCTCGGTGACGGTATCGCGGGACATCGGCGGGCGAGAGTGCGTGCTTTCCTATGTCGCGGCCGGTAACTACGTGGGCGAGATGGCCTTGCTGACGGACAGCCGGCGCTTCGCAACGGTACGTGCTTCGATCGCTACCGAAACGATCCGCCTGGACGGCACAGCGTTCAAAGCGCTGCTCGGTAAATCGCCAAAGTTACGGAATAAGCTCGAGGAAACCGCCCGCAAGCTGTTGGCGAACGAGTCAGCCAAGGTGCGTGGGGGCGGCACCGGCGATATGGTATCGTTTTTCGTCAATCAAGGGCTCGGCGAAGCCACCGACGTCCTGCTCATCGATGAGTCACTCTGCGTGCGTTGCGATAACTGCGAGAAGGCCTGCGCGGAGACCCATCAAGGCACATCGCGCCTCGATCGCGAAGCCGGCCCGACCTTCGCCTTCATTCATGTGCCGACCTCCTGTCGCCACTGCGAACATCCCCACTGCATGAAGGACTGCCCGCCGGATGCCATCCATCGTGCACCCAATGGTGAAGTGTATATCCAGGATACCTGCATCGGTTGCGGAAACTGCGAAGAGAACTGCCCCTACGATGTCATCCAGATGGCCGTCAAGGAAAAGCCCAAACCGGTGAATCTGCTCTCCTGGCTGCTCTTCGGTAAGGGTCGCCGGCCGGGTGATGAGATCGTCGCCGAGACCGGGAAGAGCGCACAGAAGATCGCGACCAAGTGCGACATGTGTAAGGATCTGACGGGCGGCCCGGCCTGCGTGCGGGCTTGTCCGACAGGGGCCGCTATCCGCGTCAGCCCCGAGCAGCTTATGACGATGACCCGCAAAACGGCGAACTAATCGCGGTAAGCATTAGGGCGTGCCCATGCATGTATCTTTCCTCGCCTACCGGCGCTTCGAATACCTTAAGTACAGTTTGGCCCTAATCGGTCTTTCGGTAATCACCTACGCATTGCACGACCCTTCCGTGCCGCCCAATGGGGGTACGTGGCTCGGCTATACACTCGGTACCGTCGGTGCCGCCCTCATTTTCTGGCTGTTGTGGTTCGGTGTACGCAAGCGCCAGTACCATTCGCACCTGGGACAGTTGACCGGTTGGCTGTCCGCGCATGTGTATCTGGGCTTCGCACTACTCGTCATAGCCACATTACACTGCGGATTCCAGTTCGACTGGAATGTCCACACCTTGAGCTACGTTCTGATGGTGCTCGTCATCATCAGTGGGATGTACGGGGTATTTACCTACGCATATTATCCAGCTCGCCTGACTCAAAATCGCGCCGATATGGGAATCAGGCCGATGACGATGCTGCGTGAAGTCGCGGACCTCGATCGCCGATGTTTGAAGATCGCGGACCAGATGGGCGATAAAGTCCATCAAATGATCTTGCGTTCCATCGAACGCACGAAGCTCGGTGCGAGCCTATGGCGCAATGTCCTTGGTGGTGTGGGGACGATCCTCGGGGATCTTACCGATGAGCTGAAATCAGACGTGGGTAGGTCGCAATTGCCGCTACGACCGCTGGCGACACCGATAATGCAGCAGGGAGGCGAAATGACCGTGATGTACGTCGCTAACCAGTTCGCGAGCGCGGGGGCCGATCAGGTGAAGGAACTGTTGGATCTGATCAACGCCAAGAAAGCCCTGGTAACACGGGTTCAAGACGACCTGCGCTACCATACGCTCATGAGCGTGTGGCGCTATTTCCATGTCGCTCTCTCGATCGCGCTGCTGGCCGCCCTGATTGCCCACGTGGTGTCGGTCTTCTTCTACTGGTAAGCGCGGATCATGCGTTGCCTGCTCCGCACTGTTAACCGCAGGCGTAAAGGCGTTGTCGTTTATCAGGATCGAGAGCTTAGCGGCGATCCGCTGAGCATAGGTCGCGCGGCGGGTCAGGATCTCTACCTGCCCGACTTGCGCGTCGCGTTACACCACGCGAACATCGTCTCCTCCGGCGCGGATAAGTTCCTCATCCAGTCTACCGTACCATCCGGCATCCGCCACAACGAAAAAACCGTCCAGTCCGCGTTGCTCGAGGTTGGGGATCGGATCGGCATAGGCAATTGCCAGATCACGGTGGCGCCCGCGGGAGGCGGATATGATTTGGTGCTCGAGGTGAAGCATGGTACGCAGGATAACGATCTCGAGCGGGCACCGCTGTCACCCGGAGGGAACAGAGCCCCTGCCCGATTAAGTTTGCGCGCTTGGGCGTGGCTCCTATTCGGTTCCATCTTAGTGCTGTTTCTCGTCGTACCTATCGCCGGTTTTACCATACCGGCGTTAGGGAACTTCCTGCGTTCGATCGCTCCTCCCATAAGCGACAGTGCGTGGGATCCGGGAAGCCTGAACCGCGGGCACCGGTTCTTCGGGGATGACTGTAACGCTTGCCATCGATCGGCGTTTTTCTCGGTGCGTAACGATGCGTGCCTAGCATGTCATAAATCCGCACCGCATCATGTGGATATACAGGCATTCCCGTTGCCGAGCCTCACGGAGGGCCGTTGCGCGAGCTGCCACAAGGAGCACCATGGCGCCGAGTGGTTCGTCCGGCAAGACGAGGATCTGTGCCTCGATTGTCACGAAGAGATCAAGTCGGTCGCCGAGGACTCGAAGCTACTCGATGTACCCGGCAACATCGGTGAGGGGCATCCAGAGCTGCGCGCGACGTTAATCACCCATGCCGCGGGTAAGGAGCAATCCAAACGCGTTAGCCTGGACCGGAAAGCCGAGCTCAAGGAGCGTTCCAACCTGTACTTTCCGCATAAGACACACCTCGACCGGCAGGGCATCATCAGCCCCGACGGCGAGGTTGTCTTGAGCTGCGCGAGCTGCCATGCACCCGACCCCGGCGGACGGCGTATGGCACCGATCCATTTCGAGGAGCATTGTCATCGCTGCCACAAGCTTACCTTTGAATTTGACGATCCGCGGCGTGAAGTACCGCACGGGAACGCGCCGGCAGTTTTAGAGGCTCTGAAGTCTTATTACGCGCTACGCACCTTGGAGGGCGCGTATTTGGAATCCGACGCCGCCGCTTCGCCGCCCTCGCGGCAGCGGCCCGGCGAGCGGGCGAGCACAATGCTGAGGCGCGAAGCAATGGACCGGGCCGCGAGCCAAGCAGAAGTGGTGGGAAAGGAATTGTTCGAGTATCGCGCCTGCGCGACCTGCCATCAAGTCCATGCGGTGGCGGAACCCTTCACACGCTGGGAGATCAAGCCGGTGCGGATCGCAGAGGCGTGGTTTCCCAAGGCACGTTTCGATCACGAGCAGCATAAGACTATCGCCTGCAAGAACTGCCATGCGGCCGCGCGATCCGAGGAGAGTGAAGATGTTTTGGTGCCGGGCATACAAAAATGCGAGACATGTCACGGTGGCTTGGGGGCGGAAAGTCGGGTGGAATCGACCTGCGTCTCCTGCCACGGTTTCCATGTATCCAAAAAATACGCGATGGATGGTACGGTAATCCGGGCGACGGCCGAAAAGCGGCGCAACCGGCGGGAATCCACGCCTCCTCCGCGGGATTTTTGATTAGACGTTTCCCCTCTCGGAGACGAGTGTATGGTCGCTTCCAGAGTTTGCCGATAAAAAGCTGAGGGTCAGCACCCCTCCAATACGAACTTTGGTGCCCGGTTTGATCTGGGCCCGCCCCCCTTTGTTCACTGTTTCGCCGTCGACTTCTGTAATGCTTCCGTCGGATACTTGGCGCAGAAAAAGCCCTTCCGCATCTCGCCTGAGCTCAAACTGCCAGCGACTGATACGCTGGTTTTGGCTTGGATCTGGGTGGGCGAGGACGACATCGTTTGCCGGCATGTCGTCGTTTTCCTGCAGGCGGCCGAAGCCGATGATGTCTTGACTCGGTAAGGACCAGACACTCGAAGTTTCTTCGATTCGGAAGGCCGCAGGAAAAAGCTTCGGATCCCGCCACTCCAATACCAACGTTGGCACCGGACGCGCGATCCCTCTCAAATTCATCGGGGCCAGGGCTCGGCAGCAGACTCGGCGGGCACCGGCCAACTCCGCAAACGCTTCCCGGGTAAGGCGGATCTCTGCACCCTCCCCGCTGGCGGCCACGCGCGCGCAGAGATTGACTGCGTCACCGGCAACGAGCACATTGTCAGTGAGAACCGTACCGTAGTGGATACCAATGCGCACCAGAAGCTGGTGTTCCCGTTCCCGGTGGATGTTTTCCTTACACAGCGCGAGTTGTAGCTGCACCGAGGCCTCGGCGGCTTGCTCGGCCGTGGCAAAACAGCTGAACCCCCCATCACCGGCGGTGTCTACGATTCGGCCCCCGTGTTGGCGCACGATCTGGTCCAATAGGTCGAAGTGGCGTTGCTGGAGCTTGCGGCCTGCTTCGTTGCCGAAGCGGCCGAAATACTCCGTAGACTTCACGATGTCGGAGAAGAGCAGCGCCAAAGTGGTTTTAAATCGCCGCACGACGATCTCAGACAATTCATTTTGCAGACGGATGAGCTCCGTCAGCGACAGAGCATCAAAATTCTCGTGTTTCATCGTGGCAGGCTGAAATCAAGAATACCAACCGATGTACCACCGCTGCTGCGGGATGCGTGACTAAATGTAAGCCCATATGCCTTATCTTGCAACAATTGGGCTTCCTTTCCTCAGTATTTGCCCATCCCCGTTTGGGATAAAATGGCCTTCCGGCCTTCCTTACCCCTCGCGCCCAAGCCCGGCGGTCCTGGAACGTCAGGACCACCCCGCATCGGCCGGCACCCGCGAAACCGACCAGGGGGCGTGGGGAAGCGCTAGACTATTGAGCCTTGCATAATTAGTGAAGTTACCAGAGAGGCAGTTCAGCTTGTTTCCAGAATGCACAAACGAGCGTTGTGCGCCTCTGCATCGAGGCCAGTCGCCTACGCGCCACAGTCGTCAG
>Ga0136616_10000230_pt1 | contig 24178 bp, 24 predicted proteins | sample AntDrymUQ2992106_2_FD_106648 | JGI IMG/M metagenome (GOLD analysis project Ga0136616, IMG submission 106648) | Polar desert sand microbial communities from Dry Valleys, Antarctica - metaG UQ299 (21.06) | ecosystem: Environmental > Terrestrial > Soil > Desert | place: Antarctica: Dry Valley... | reverse complement strand
TCCCGACCGCCGACGTCGACATCACCCCGGAAGCCTCCACCGCCAACCTGACCCGGCTCTCCGCTGCCCTCACCGAGCTGGACGCCCGGGTACGCACCGAGGGGGTTGAGGGTGGCCTGCCGTTCGGCCACGACGCCGACTCGCTGGCTGCCGTCGGCGTGTGGAACCTCACCACGGCGTACGGCGACCTCGACATCAGCTTCGTCCCGACCGGCACCCAGGGCTACGGCGACCTGCGCCGGGACGCGGTCGAGGTGACCCTGCGCGGCGTCCGCGTCCCGCTGGCCTCGCTCGCGGACATCGTCCGTTCCAAGGCGGCCGCCGGGCGGCCCCGCGACCTGCGGGCGCTGCCGGTGCTGCGGGAACTACTCGCCCGCCAAGGCCGAGCCCGCAATGCCGGGGACTGACATCCGGCGCAGATACCGGGCTATGCGCTGCGCCGGGGTGTGGCGAGCGCTTGGTGGAGGAAGTCGACCTGGAGCTTTAGCAGGTTCTCCGCGACGACTTCCTGGGGCGTCATGTGGGTGACGCCGGACAGCGGAAGCACGGTGTGCGGGCGACCGGCGGCGAGCAGGGCGGAGGACAGCCGCAGCGTGTGCGCGGCCACCACGTTGTCGTCGGCCAGGCCGTGGATGAGCATGAGTGGCCGCTCCAGGAGCTCGGCGTCGGTGAGCAGCGAGGTCGCCGCGTACACCTCGGGCTGCTCGGCGGGCAGGCCGAGGTAGCGCTCGGTGTAGTGGGTGTCGTACAGCGCCCAGTCGGTGACCGGGGCCCCGGCGACGGCGGCGTGGAAGACGTCGGGCCGGCGGAGTACGGCGAGCGCGGCCAGGTAGCCGCCGAAGGACCAGCCGCGGACGCCGACCCGGGACAGGTCGAGGTCGTCGGGGTACTGCTCGGCCACCGCGTGCAGTGCGCTGACCTGGTCGTCCAGCACCGGGCCGGCCACCCCGAGGTGGATCGCCCGCTCCCAGACCGCCCCGCGCCCCGGCGTACCCCGGCCGTCCGCGACGACGACCGCGAACCCCTGGTCGGCGAACCACTGGGAGGACAGGAACGCGCCCCGGGCGGCGACCACCCGCTGCGCGTGCGGACCGCCGTACGGGTCGAGCAGCACCGGCAGGCGACGCGAGCCCGGCAGGTGATCGTCGGGGAGCAGCAGCGCGGTGCGCAGCTCGCGCTGGCCGGCACGTAACAGCGTCACCTTGGGGGTGAGCGTCGGTTCGTCGGCGCGGGAGGCGACGGTCGCCACCTGCGCACCGTCGCGCAGCACCACCACCCGGGTGCCCGACCACTCCAGCGACTGGCTTGCCATCACCGTGAGCCCGCCGCGGCGCCGTCCGGCGTGTACGCCCGGCTGGTCACTGACCGGGCGCACCTCACGATCGGGCCCCAGCGCGAGTAGCTGCACCTCGGTCGGCTCGGTCGACGCGGTGAAGAGCACTGTGTCCCCGTCGACGTCGGCCACGCCGCGCACCTGTAGTCCAGCCGGCGTGACCGGCTCTCCATCGAGCAGCAGCCGGCGGTCGCCGTCCCGGTCGGCGACGGTGACGAGTGCGCCGGCCTGCGTCCACGCCGGTACGCCGGGCACGTTCTCCACCCATGCCTCGTCGGTCTCCTCGACCAGCAGCCGGGTCTCGCCGGAGTCCGGGTCGACCTCGAGCGCCTGCCACGTGCGCTGGTCGCGGCTCTGCACACTGATCAGCACGCCGCGCTCCGACCAGTCGGCGGTGGCGAGGTAGGGCAGCCGCTCCAGGTCCCAGCGCACCTGCGTACGCCGGCCGTCCAGGGCCAGCACGAAGAGCTGCACAGCGGCGTTGGGCGTCCCGGCGGCCGGGTAGGCGAGGACGACTGGCGCAGCGTCCGGGTTCGCCGGGTCCGCAACGTGCCAGCGCTGCACCGGCGACTCGTCGACACGGGCGGCCAGCAGCCGCTCCCCGTCGGGCGACCACCAGAAACCGCGGTGTCGGCTCATCTCCTCCGCGGCGACGAACTCGGCCAGACCCCAGGTCACCGATTGCCCGTCGGGCTCGGCCAGCGCCCGATCACCCGACCCGTCCACGCCGATCACCTTCAGCGCGCCGCCGGCGACGTACGCGACGTGGCGGCCGGTCGGGTCGGGCCGCGGGTCGACCACCGGGCCAGCCGTCGGCAGCGCCCGTACGTCGTCGCCGCGCAGGTCAGCGACGTAGGCGCCGCCGGACAGGGCGAACGCGGCCATGTGCAGCGCCCGGTCCGCCGCGTAACCGACCACGCCGCCGCCTGCCTCCCGAGCCCGCTCCCGGCGCGCCCGCTCCTGCTGCGACAGCTCCTCGGCACCGCCGGCCAGCAGCGTCGCTGGATCAACGACGCACCGCTCATCGCCCGCGGCGGCATCGAGCGTCCACAGCGCGCTGACGGGGTCGGTACCCGACCGGGTGCGCAGGAAGACCAGCCGGTCGCCCTCGGGCGCAATGGTGAACGCTTTCGGGATGCCCAAGGTGAAGCGCTGGGTCCTGGCGTAGTGACGCGGGAAGGAGAGGCGTTCGGCAGTCATGGCCGCGCATCCTTGCAGGCAGGCAGGCCGTGCGGCTGCCGGCGTACGCTCCCCGCCATGACGACGACCCCCGATCCGCCGCTGGGTGGAAACGTTGGTCCGTCGGCCGAACCGCTCACTGCCGAGCAGGAGGTGCTCGACGAGGCGGCGCAGGTCATGGAGGACCTCGAGCCGATCGTCGACATGGACCCGCTCGACAACCCGCGGCGGCTGCTGCTGGTGCACGCCCACCCCGATGACGAGACGATCGGCACCGGGGTCACCATGGCCAGCTACGCCGCCCAGGGCGCGCTCGTCACCCTCGTCACCTGCACGCTGGGTGAGGAGGGCGAAGTGCTCGTCCCCGAGCTGGCCCACCTCGCCGCCGACCGGGATGGCGGTCTCGGCGAGCACCGCGTCGGCGAGCTCGCCGCCGCCTGCGAGGCGCTCGGCGTCAAGGATCACCGCTTCCTGGGTGGCGCCGGTCGCTACGTCGACTCCGGGATGATGGGCCTGCCCTCCAACGCCCGGCCGGGCTGCTTCTGGCAGGCCGATCTGGATGAGGCGGCCGCCCACCTGGTGGCGGTCATCCGCGAGGTCCGCCCGCAGGTGGTGGTCACCTATGACGAGAACGGCGGGTACGGGCATCCCGACCACATTCAGGCGCACCGGGTCGCCATGCGGGGGATCGAGGTGGCCCGCGACGGTTCGTGGCGCCCCGATCTCGGTGAGGCGTGGTCAGTGGCGAAGGTCTACTGGACGGCGGTCCCCCGCTCGGTGCTGCAAGCTGGGATCGACGCGCTCCGCGAGTCCGGGCAGGAGAACTTCTTCGCCGTGGAGTCCGCCGACGAGCTGCCGTTCGGGGTACCGGACGCCGAGGTGACCACGGCCGTCGACGGAGCGCTCCACATGGAGGCCAAGGTGGCGGCGATGCGGGCGCACGCCACTCAGATCTCCCTCGACGGGCCGTTCTTCGCACTGTCCAACATGGTTGGCCACGAGATCATGGGCATGGAGTACTACCGACTGGTGAGTGGCGAGCCGGGGGAGCAGCGCGACCTCGACGGCCGGGAGAGCGACCTCTTCTCCGGCGTCGGCTGACGGGTACCCCGGCTGGGCCTAGTGGGTGAAAGACCTGTGCGCAGCCGTCCGCACGTGCGTGCCACCTGCACACTCGCCCTACGCGTCGCAGTGGGCGCAGCACTCACCCGGTGGACACATCGGCTCCATGACGAGGTGGGTTGATCCGCCGAACGGGTGAACCCGCCGGCGTACGCCGATCCGGTGGGCACGAAGAGTAGGGAGCGCGGCCATATGCGAGACGCGGAGGGGACCGCCCCTGTGGTGGTCGAAAGCGCCGGTGTGTTGGGACGTGGACGCGGAGGCGACGTTGGCCCGGACCGGGAGCGGCTGCGGCAGCGACGGCTGCGCGGGCTGGCGGGGCTGCTCGGCCCACTCACCGGCTGGCTGTGGTGGCGGATGCTGCGCGGCGACCCCGTCGACGTGACGGCGCTGTCCTTCCCTCAGGTCGACTGGCTGCTCGCGGCCCCGCTGCTCTTCTTCGTGCTGCTCATCCTGCTGCTGCTGGGCACCCAGGTCGGGGCCGGCCGCTCGCCGCACGTGCTGTACCGACCGGAGCAGATCGACGTACGGCTCGACGACGTGCAGGGCATCGACCCGGTACGCGACGAGGTCGTCCGCTCCATCGACCTGTTCCTTGCGCACACCACGTTCGCTGAGCGCATGGGCGGGACACCGCGTCGCGGTCTGCTCTTCGAGGGACCGCCGGGTACGGGGAAGACCCACCTGGCCAAGGCGATGGCCGCGGAGACCGGGGTGCCGTTCCTGTTCGTGTCGGCGACGGCGTTCCAGTCGATGTACTACGGCGCGACGGCGCGGAAGATCCGCTCCTACTTCCGGGTGCTGCGCCGAGTGGCGCGCCGGGAGGGTGGGGCCATCGGCTTCATCGAGGAGATCGACGCGATCGCCACGGCGCGTGGCGGCATGCGGATGAGCTCGGCCGCCACCGTCGCCGGCGTCGCGGCGCCGCTGCGCTGCGACGGGATGGTCGGGCTGCCTTCGTCGTACGGCGAGTCGGGCGCTGCCGCCCTCGTGCAGCACCCCTCCGTCATGTCGGAGGGCGTCGGCGGCGTGGTCAACGAGCTGCTCGTACAGATGCAATCCTTCGACGAGCCGACAGGTGTGCTGAAGCTGCGCCGCCGTGCGATCTCGGCGCTCAACCTGTTCCTGCCCGCCGATCGGCAGCTGCGCGTACCGGCCGCGACGAGGCCGAACATCTTGCTCATCGCTGCCACCAACCGCGCCGACGACCTTGACCCGGCGCTGTTGCGGCCCGGCCGGTTCGACCGGCGGCTGCATTTCGACCCGCCCGCCAAGGACGGCCGCCGCGCGCTGGTCGATCACTTTCTCGCGCGTAAGTCACACACGGTCGAGCTCGACGAGGACGAGCGCCGCGACGCCCTCGCCGGGGTCACCCAGGGCTTCACCCCGGTCATGATCGAGCACCTCTTCGACGAGGCACTGGCGCAAGCCGTACGTCGCGGCGCCACCGCGATGAGCTGGGCCGACCTGGAGCAGGCGCGGCTCACCGAGGCGGTCGGGCTGGGCCAGCCCGTCGGTTACACCGACCACGAGGCGCGCCTCATCGCGACCCACGAGGCGGGGCACGCCACCGTCGCGTGGCTGGTCGCACCGCACCGACGGCTGGAGGTGCTCACCATCATCAAGCGCGGGCAGGCCCTCGGCCTGCTCGCCCACGGCGACCGCGACGACGTCTACACCAGGTCGAGTACGGAGATGCGGGGGCTCATGCAGATTGCCTTCGGCGGGCAGGTCGCCGAGGAGCTCTTCTTCGGCGACGTGTCGACCGGTCCGGGCGGTGATCTGCTCTACGCGACCAACGTCGCCGCGGAGATGGTCGGCGCCTGCGGTATGACCGACACGCTGATCTCCTACGCCGCCGTACAGAGTGGTGCGTTGTCCGGGACCAACGTCACCGGCCGGGTGCTGGGCGACGCGGAGGGGCGCAGTCGGGTGGAGGGCTTGCTGCGCGAGCAGAAGGAGATCGTGCGAGAGCTGCTGCGCGCCAACGCTCATCTGGTCGCCGCACTGCGCGACGCGTTGCTCGAGCGCCACGAGCTCGTCGGGTCGCAGATCACCGACGTCCTCGCTGCGGCGCTGCCACTCGGTGTGCCACTCGGTGTGCCGCTCCAGGTGCCCGGACCCCGCGGGCCGGACTCCGTCAGACCAGCCATCGTGGACCTGCGCGACCCGGTGTGACGGGGCCGTCGCCGTACAGTTGGCGCGGTGCGCCGTCCGCCCGCAATCGCCGCCGCGCTGAGCGGACTGGCGCTGGGCGGTGTCGCGCTGGGTGTCACCGGATCGTTCCTGCATCTGGCGCGGGTGGAGTTGCTGGGGATTCGTTGGCCGGTCGGGCTGGTGGCCATGCTGACGCTGACGATCGGTGGCTTCTGGCTGGGTGGACGGGCGGTCGACCGCCGTGCCGGAGTGGCAGCGTCGTACGCCGGGTGGCTGGCAGCCGTCCTCATCCTCGCGGTGCCCCGCCCGGAGGGTGACGCCGTCTTCCCGAACAGCCTGCTGTCCCTGATCTACCTCTTCGTCGGAGTACTCGGCGGCGGCATCGTGCTCGGGGCGTGGGCCCGCCGAGCCCGCGGGGGTGAGGCAGTGGCGGGTGCGCAGCCGCCCTCCGCCGTGCCCGGCTGAGCCGACTTCTCGCGCTGACCCCGACGTACTATGGCCGTTTCCGCAGGCGCGCACCGGACCACTCGCGAACGACGGAGAAACTGCAGTGACTCAGGAAGACGCGACCCTGCTCGCCGAGTTCGGCGGCGATGTCGAGTCACGGCCCTCGCGTCGACGGCTGCGGCTCGCCGTGCTCTTCGGCCTGGTCCTGGTCACTCTGATCGCCGCGTACGTCGGTGCGTACGCCTTTGTGGGGGCGGGGGTCCCGCGAGGCACCGAGGTCGCCGGAGTGGACATCGGCGGGCTGCCGCGTGAGGCGGCCATGACCCGACTGCGGACCGCGTTGGCGCCCCGCGCCGACGAGCCGATCCAAACGCTGGCCGCAGGGCAGCGGTTCCAGATCGAACCGTCCGACATCTCCCTCGAGCTGGACACCGCCGCGACCGTGGACGCAGCGGGGCAGCGCAGCCTCAACCCGACGACGCTGCTGCCCCTCGCCTTCCGTGCGGTAGCTGGCGGGGAGGTCACCCCACGCGTCGGGGCGGACGCCGCCGCGTTGGCCAAGGCAGTGAGCCGCATCGCCAAGGAGGTCGATGTCGAGCCGACGGAAGGAGACGTGCAGTTCGCCAACGGCGAGGCAGTTGCCGTGATTCCCCGCTCCGGCGCCCGGTTGGACCGGCCGGCGTCGGCTGCGGCGATCGTGGCCGGCTACCCCGGTGGCGACCGGTCGGTGCAGCTGCCGGTGACCACTCTGCTGCCGCTGGTCGACGCCGACGAGGTGGATCGGACCATGCGCACCTTCGCGGAACCGGCGATGGCTGCCCCCGTGACTCTTGCGCTGAAGAAGGAGAACGTGCGGCTGTCGCCGCGGCTGGTAGGCGCGCACGTGCAGTTCACCGTGGACGATGGCGGTGCACTCGTTCCCAAGGTCGACGGCGGGGGTCTCATCGCCGAACTCGGCGACGACGTCACCGGGGTCACCCGTGAACCGGTCGACGCCACCTTCGAAATCGTGGACGATGAGCCGCGCGTGGTGCCCGCCCGCCGCGGACGAGAAATCGACGTACGGGCGTTGAGCCAGGCGATGGTCGACGTACTGCCGCGGTCGACCGGGCGACGGGTCGAGGTGCCGGTGAGTCGGACGGCACCCGATCTCACCACGGCGGAGGCCCGCGAGCTGGATGTTGTCGAGCAGGTGTCGACGTTCACGACGTACCACCCCTACGCCGCCTATCGCAGCGTCAACATCCACCGCGGTGCCGACCTCCTCGACGGGACGGTGCTGCTGCCAGGGGAGACGTTTTCCTTCGACAAGACCATCGGAAAGCGGACTCCGGCCAACGGCTTCATCGAAGGAACCATCATCTCGAACGGCCGCTTCAAGGAGGGGACCGGCGGGGGCGTCTCGCAGCTGGTGACAACGACGTACAACGCAGCCTTCTTTGCCGGCTTGAAGGACGTCGAGCACCACCCGCACACCCTCTACATCAACCGCTACCCCGAAGGACGGGAAGCGACGGTGGCGTGGGGGTCGAAGGACCTCCGCTTCCGCAACAATTCGAAGAACGGCATCTTCATCACGACGTCGTACACCGACACGTCGGTGACCGTGACGATGTGGGGTACCGAGCGGTTCGAGGTCACGGCGGGCCAGTCCGAGCGGTACAACGTCGTCGACTTCGAGACGATCCGGGACGACGACCCCAGGTGCCTGCCGCAGGGCGGCGTACCCGGGTTCCAGGTCGATGTCTACCGGACGCTGGAGCGCCGGGGGCGCGTGGTGGACCGGGAGACCTACACCGCACAGTACGCGCCGACCCCGGAAGTCTTCTGCGTGACCGAGCTGCTGAACGGTGGCGGGCAGGACAACGGCTAGCGCGCTCGGTGGCGTCGTGCAGGAATAGCGGGCCGTTGTGACAGGGGCGAAGGTCGCGGCGATACTGGGGCGGGCATGCCGTACGGGAGGCCGCTGCCGCCACCCGCAGGAGGAGGGACCTTAGTGACTTACGTGATCGCGCTGCCTTGCGTCGATGTGCTGGACAAGGCCTGCATCGAGGAGTGCCCGGTCGATTGCATCTACGAGGGCAACCGGATGCTCTACATACACCCGGACGAGTGCGTCGACTGCGGCGCCTGCGAACCGGTCTGCCCGGTCGAGGCGATCTACTACGAAGACGACACGCCGGAGCAGTGGAAGGACGACTACTACAAGGCCAACGTGGAGTTCTTCGACGACCTCGGCTCCCCCGGTGGCGCCGCCAAGGTGGGGAAGATCGACAAGGATCACCCGATCGTCGAAGTGCTCCCCCCGCAGGCGGCGGCGGAGCAGCACTGACCTCCGGTCGCCACGACGACGCGCCGCCGACCCCGCCCGGGTGGGCGGCGCGTCCGGTGTCCGGGCGGCTGCCCGCCTTTCCCTGGGACCGGCTGGCGCCGTACGCCGCCACCGCGCGCGCCCACCCGGACGGGATCGTCGACCTTTCGATGGGTACGCCGGTCGACCCGGTGCCGGACATCGTCCGGCGAGCGTTGGCCGACGCAAGTGACGCTCCTGGCTATCCGCTCACCTACGGCACCTCCGCGCTGCGGGAAGCCGTCGCGGCGTGGTTTGCCCGCCGACGCGGAGTGCCGGATCTCGACCCGCAGGCCGTGCTGCCCACCGTCGGGTCCAAAGAACTCGTGGCGTGGCTGCCGACGCTGCTCGGCTGCGGCCCGGGTGATGTCGTCGTACACCCCGCCATCGCCTACCCGACGTACGACGTCGGTGCCCGCCTCGCCGGTGCCGACGCGCTCGCCGTCGATGCATTGACCGCCGTCGGACCGGCCCGGGTGCCGCTGGTGTGGGTCAACTCCCCGTCCAACCCGACCGGTCGCGTGCTGCCGGTCGAGCACCTGCGCAAGGTCGTCGCCTGGGCGCGCACGCGCGGCGCCGTCGTCGCGAGCGACGAGTGCTACGCGGAGCTCGGTTGGGACGTCGATCCACCGTCGATCCTGCACCCCGACGTGTGCGCCGGCTCGCACGACAACCTGCTGTGCGTCTCCTCGTTGTCCAAGCGGTCCAACCTGGCCGGGTACCGGGCGGCGTTCGTGGCGGGCGACGCGGCGCTGATCCGTGAGCTGCTCGAGGTGCGCAAGCACGCCGGCATGATCATGCCCGCGCCGGTGCAGGCGGCGATGGTTGCCGCGCTGTCCGACGACGACCACGTCGAGGAGCAGCGGGCCCGCTACGCCGCCCGGCGGACCGTCCTGCTCGCGGCGCTCGCTGAAGCCGGGCTGCGGGTGGAGCACTCCGCGGCAGGCCTGTACCTGTGGGCCACGCGGGACGAGTCCTGCTGGGACACGGTGGCGTGGCTGGCCGGGCTCGGCGTGTTGGTCGCGCCGGGAGAGTTCTACGGACCCGCCGGCGTGCGCCATGTGCGCGTCGCGCTGACCGCCACCGATGAGCGAGTAGCCGCCGCCGCCGCCCGGCTGTCCCGGGCCTAAGGTGCCCGCCATGGACACGCAGCCGTCGGCGAGCCCGCTCGACCCGGCCCTCGACGAGCTGTGGGAGCAGCGCGAGGACCTCGGTCCCGGCAACGCGGACGCCCGCAAGGTTGTCACCGCGGCGGTCGACGCACTCGACACGGGGAAGGCCCGGGTCGCCCACGTCGACCCCCACAGTGACGAGGTGATGGTCGACGAACGCGCCAAGCGCGCCATCCTGCTCAGCTTCCGGGTGCTGGACATGCGCGAGTCGGCGGCCGGCGACTTCCGCTACCACGACCGGATGCCACTGAAGGCCCGCTTCGACGGGGTCCGGGTGGTCCCCGGCGCGATCGCCCGGTGGGGCAGCTACGTCGCGCCCGGCGTGGTGCTCATGCCGTCGTACGTCAACATCGGCGGCTACGTCGACTCCGGTTCGATGGTCGACACCTGGGCGACGGTTGGGTCGTGCGCGCAGGTCGGCCGCGACGTGCACCTGTCCGGTGGCGTCGGTCTCGGCGGTGTGCTGGAGCCGCCCGCCGCCCGCCCGGTCGTCGTCGAGGACGACGCCTTCGTCGGCTCGCGGTGCATGGTCGTCGAAGGCGCCCGCGTACGCCGCGGCGCGAAGCTCGGCGCCGGCACGATCCTCACCGCGTCCTCACGCGTGTACGACGCCGAAACCGGTGACGAGCTGCCCCGCGGCGAGGTTCCCGCGTGGTCGGTGTGCGTGAGCTCCATGCGCGTCAAGTCCTTCCCCGGCGGGGAGTTCGGCGTACCGTGCGTGCTCGTGCTCAAGCGGCTGGAGGAGGGCAGCGGGCACGACAAGCTGCAGCTCAACGACATTCTGCGCGACCACGGCGCGTCGGCGTAGATGCTCGACCTGTCCCTCGACGGGGCCGCGCTGACGGCCGCCCTCGTCGACATCCCCTCGGTCAGCGGTGACGAGCGGAGCATCGCCGACCAGACGGAGGCGGCGCTGCGCGAGTTCCCGCACCTGATGGTCGAACGCGACGGCGACGCGGTCGTCGCCCGCACCGACCTCGGCCGCGCCGAGCGCGTCGTGCTGGCCGGCCACCTCGACACCGTCCCCATCGCCGACAACGTGCCGTCGCGGACCGAGGACGACCTGCTGTACGGCTGCGGGACGAGTGACATGAAGAGCGGCGTGGCCGTGCAGCTGCGACTGGCCGCCACTGTCGCGGCGCCGGTCCGCGACGTCACCTACCTCTTCTACGACTGCGAGGAGGTGGAGGCGCACCGCAACGGCCTGGGCCGGCTGGCGCGCACCCACCCTGACTGGCTCACTGCCGACTTCGCCGTACTGCTCGAACCGACCGATGCCGCCGTCGAGGGCGGTTGCCAGGGGTCGATGCGCGCCGACGTGACCGTGCGCGGCCGTCGCGCGCACTCGGCGCGGTCCTGGCTCGGGGTCAACGCCGTACACGCCGCGGCGCCGGTGCTCACGCTGCTGCACGACTACCCGGCGCGGCGGGTGCTGGTCGACGGCTTGGAGTTCCGCGAGGGCCTCAACGCGGTCGGCGTACGCGGTGGAGTGGCCGGCAACGTGGTACCCGACGAGTGCACGGTCAGCGTCAACTACCGCTTCGCCCCGGACCGCTCTGAACAGGAGGCGGAGACGCACCTGCGCGAAGTCTTCGCGGCGTACGACGTGGAGCTCGTCGACTCCTCACCCGCGGCCGCGCCCGGGCTCGGGGTGCCGGCAGCGGCCGCTTTCCTGGCGGCGATCGGCGGCGAGCCGAGGGCGAAGTTCGGGTGGACCGATGTGGCCCGCTTCAGTGCGCTCGGCGTACCGGCCGTCAACTACGGCCCCGGCGACCCCAACCTGGCGCACACCCGGGAAGAACACGTGCGGTGCTCCGCGGTTGCTGAGTGCGAGCAGCGGTTGCGGGAGTGGCTGACCGGCTGACCCGCCGTGCATTAGCGTCCGGGCATCGAGGTCGGCACCCTGCCGGTCGCGGCGGTATTTGGAGGGCTTCGATGCGCCGGAGCATGAGCACAGCGGCGGCAGGACTCGCGATCTCACTGGCGGCGGCACTGTCCCCGGCCGCTCCGGCGACCGCGCTCACGCCGGCCGGCCTGGCCACCGGGCCCGCGGCGACCCTGCGCGCAGAACCACTCGGCACTATCCCGGCTGCCGGTCCGCTCAGCGAGCACCAAGTGACGCTGGTGACCGGCGACGTGGTGCAGCTGCGCACCGACGCCGACGGCCGGCGCCTCGCCGCCGTCCTGCCGGACGAGGGTGACCCGGCACCCGGTTACCTGGTTCAGCAGTCCGCCGCGGGGATGTACGTGTTCCCGCGGGAGGCGATGCGCCTGCTCGCCGCCGGCCGACTCGACCAGGAGCTGTTCAACGTCACCGGGCTGGTGGAGCAGGGCTACGACGACGCCAGCCGAGACACCCTGCCGCTGCTGTTGGTCGGCGGCCCAGCGGCGGGCAGGCCCGGGCTAGACGTGCCCGGCGCAGTTGCGGGCCCCGCGTTCCCCACGCTCGGACTGGCCGCGGTCGGGGTGGACAAGGACCGCGCCCGGGCTTTCTGGGCCGGCCTCAGCGGAGCCCTCGCTCGCGGGCGGGGGACAGCCGCCGCCAGCAGTGGAGCCATCCGGAAGGTGTGGCTGGACGCTCAGGTGCGGGCGACGTTGGACGACAGCGTCCCGCAGATCGGCGCTCCCGCGGCGTGGGCGGCCGGCTACACCGGCCGCAGGGTCAACCTCGCCGTCCTCGACACGGGCGTCGACGTCACCCACCCCGACCTCGCCGGGCGGGTGGTGAAGACGGCGAACTTCACCGACGAGGACGATGCGGTCGACCACCACGGGCACGGCACCCACGTGGCGGCCACGGCCGTCGGCACCGGTGCGGCGTCGGGAGGGTCACGGCGCGGGGTCGCCTACCGGTCCCGGCTCTTCGTCGGCAAGGTGCTCGACGGAAAAGGGTCGGGGAGCTCCTCGACCGTCATCGCCGGCATGCGTTGGGCGGTGGAGGAGGGCGCCGACGTCATCAACATGAGCCTGGGCGGCCCCCCCACCAAGGGCCGGGACCCGATGAGCCGGGCGCTGAACCGACTCAGCGCCGAGTCGGGTGCACTCTTCGTCGTCGCAGCAGGGAACTCCTACAACGACCAAACGGTCGGCTCACCGGCGACGGCCGACGCCGCCCTCGCCGTAGGCGCGGTGACGAAGCGCAACGCGCTGGCTCGTTTCTCCAGCAAGGGCCCACGCCGCGGTGACCTGGCGATCAAGCCGGAGATCACCGCGCCGGGTGTGCGCATCGTCGCCGCCCGCGCAGCCGGCACCGCCTTGGGGGACGTCGTCGACGACGACTACACCCGCCTGTCCGGCACGTCGATGGCCGCGCCACACGTCGCCGGCGCGGCCGCGATCCTCGCCCAGCGTCACCCGCGCTGGACGGCCCAGAAACTCAAGGCGGCGCTGGTGTCGACCGCAAAGCCGTCGGCGCGCCCGAGCGTCTACGAACAGGGTGCCGGCCGGGTCGATGTCGACCGCGCCGTACGTCAGCGCGCACTTGCCCGACCGGGAGTGCTCAGCCTGCCCGCCGCTCGCTGGCCGCACGACGACGGGGAGGTGCGCAGCGACGAGGTGACCTACCGCAACAAGTCTGCCAAGCAGATGACGCTCGACCTCGCACTCGAGGCGGCCACCCGCAACGGTGACCGTGACCCGGCAGCGCCGCTGAGCGTGTCGCCGCGGACCCTGACTCTTCCCGCCGGTGGGCGGGCCACCGTAACGGTGACCGCCGACTCCTCCCTGGGCAAGATCGGTACGTACGGTGCGTTGCTCACCGCCCGGCAGCGTGGCGTTGAGGCGGCGCAGGGGGTGGTGCTGCGCACGGCGGTCGGTTTCACCAAGGAGGCGGAGAAGTACACGTTGACCTTCAAGGCGCGGGATCGCGGCGGTCCGGTATCGGGTTCGCCGAGGTCGCGTCACTAGTCAGACCTGGACGCCGTCCGCAGCTGCCTGCAGCGCCGCGACATCGAGCTTCTTCATGCCCAGCATCGCCTGCATCGCCCGCTGGGCGCGGTCCTTGTCGGGGTCGCGGAACAGCTCCTCCATGCCCTGCGGCACGACCTGCCAGGAGACCCCGTACCGGTCCCTGAGCCAGCCGCACTGCACCTCCTCGCCACCATCGGTGAGCCGGTCCCAGTAGTGGTCCACCTCGCCCTGATCGGCGCAGTCGATCTGCAGCGAGATGGCCTCGGTGAACGGGAACTCGGGTCCGCCGTTGATGCCGACGAACCGCTGCCCGTCGAGCTCGAACTCCACCGTCATCACGGTGCCGGCCGGGTGAGTTCTCCGGGTAAAGCGCGGTGCCCAGCACGCGCGAGCTGCGGAAGACCTCGCAGTAGAACTGCGCCGCCTCCTCGGCGTTGCCGTCGAACCACAGGTTAGGGATGATCCGCTGCTTCATCGCTCGCGTCCTCTCGGGTGGGGGGCTTGCCGTGATCCTGCACCGGGTAGACGCCGCGGCCGCCAGGGACTCATCGGTCAGACGGGGCCGCCCAGCCGCTGCAGACGCGCGTCTGTCGCGAGGATGTCACGGCACGACGAGGCTGCAACCGGTGTTCGCCAGACACTCGCAGATGGCCAGCACCTGCCAGTCCGGAGCCCTCAAACCGTGACCGACATCGCCGCCTACCCCGCGACATGGGCTTGTACGACGACGTCTACGCCGCCTTCGAGGGGGCCGGCGTCCGCTTTGTCGTCGTGGGAGGGATGGCTGTCGTCATGAGCGGTCACGTCCGGGCAACCGTCGACCTCGACGTGGTCGTCGACCTTGAACCCGCAGCAGCCCTCCGAACCATGCAAGCTCTCCAGCAGCTCGGCCTTCAGCCCAGGGTGCCGGTCTCGGCCTCCGACTTCGCCGACCCGGCGATCCGGGAGACCTGGATCAGGGACAAGCACATGCAGGACCTGTCGTTCTACGACCCGCGGCGTCTCGCCCGGGAAGTCGACGTCTTCGTCTCCTATCCCCTCGACTTCGAGGTGCTGGTCGCACGGGCGGTACCGACCCAGGTCGGCGCAGGGACGATCCCGGTGGCCGCCCTGGAGCACCTCATCGCGATGAAGCACGCCGCCGGTCGAGCTCGCGACCTCGACGACATCGAGGCGCTGCAGCGGATCCTTGACGGGGGGAGCGACCGTGAGCGGTGACGGCTGGGACCGCGCGACCTTCGCAGGAACCGAGCAGGCGCAAAGCCCGCCTCGTTGCCAGCCTCACGCCCGATGAGCGGCTCGACCTGCTCGAGTAGCTGATCGAGATCGCCGAGGCCAGCCGCGCCCTCGGCCGGGCTCGTGCGGACAAGCGGCTGACAATTGACGCGCTCTGGGCGTCGGCGTGACCGCCGCGCCTAGCCAACGCCCAGCCGTGTGATCGTCCGGAATCAGTGCAATCCCAGTGATATGGTGGTTGGTATGGCGACCCGCAAGGTGACGATCACGCTCGACGAGACCCAGCTCGATCAGATCCGCAAGCTCGTCGCCAGAGGCAGTGCGCCGAGCGTGTCCGGCTTCGTTCAGCACGCCGTCTCCGTGGCGCTTGACGATGTCGCTGGCTGGGGAGCCCTGCTCGCTGAGGCGCTGCGAGAGACCGGCGGGCCCCTCACCGATGACGAACGTTCCTGGGCTGATGAGCTGCTCGGCACTGCGCGGCGAAGACCAGGCTCGACCGCCTGATGCCCGGCATCACGTTCGACGCCGGAGGGCTCATCGCAGTCGATCGGCACGAACGCCGAATCACCGTTCTGTTGGCTCGTGCCAGCGAAACGCGGGCCAGAGTGACGATCCCGGCGAGCGTTCTCGCGCAGGCCATCCGGAAGCCCGAGCGTCAGGTCCGGCTCGCCCGGTTGATCCGCCAGCCGACCACTGACGTCATTGATCTCGACCGGGTCGACGCCACCCACGTCGGCCGGCTACTCGCTGTCAGCGGCACTGCCGACATCGTCGATGCGCATGTCGTGGTGTGCGCACGCCGGGCGCATCAGCGGGTGGTCACCTCGGATCCAGACGATCTACTTCGTCTCGACCCCTCGCTCGAGGTTCTTGTCGTGTGACCGCTTGCGACCCGCGTCCCCGTTGACCCGCAGGTTCGCGACCCACCTGGTCACGAGGCCGTCTCCCGTCAGCCTCCCGAGCTGAGAAACCGGGTTCGACTCCCGTCACCCGCTCCATCTACGCGCTGGTGCGGCTGCCGCGCCCAGACGGTCAGACGCGCTGGCCAGCTCCACCCGGACGCTGCGCGGCGACGGCGCAGCGGCTCCACCGGGGCGAGCATCAGTACGTCGACCTAGCGGGTCCGCTTGGCGTATGACACCGTCACCGCGCCGAGGAACGGGCCCCACAACAGCAGGGGCGAGTAGCAGAGGAGCAGGACGACCCGCTCGGCACCGTCGAGGCCGTAAAGGGTGAAGATGGGCCCGAGACCGGAGAACACACCGATCCACATCAAGGTCACCGCCACCGCGCCGGCTCCCGCAGGGATCACCGCGGCCAGCCGTGGGACCCGCTTCTCGCCGATGAACGGCACCCACCCCGGAACCCTCTCGCCCCACGGCCGCACGAGGCCGAGCGTGAGCAGGGCGAGGCCCATCAGGAGCAGGCTCAGCCCGAACACGTAGACGGTCCCCCATCCCAGCGCCCCGTAGTGGTCGTCGACGTAGCTGCCGTCGGCACCGACAGGGACACCGACGGCCATCGCGATGCGCCACAGTGCCGACGGCACCGTGGTCAACACGGTGAGGGTGGCCAGGCGACGTGCCCATCGAGGCGGTGGTTCCACCCCCCTCCCGGGCGGGGTCGCCGCGGCGACGCTGCCGTCGCTGGTCCTTCGGTCCACGGTCAGCATGTCCGGTGGGCGATGCTTCGTCGTCGGGTTCATCATCGGGTTGTCCTCCGTCGTAGGTGGTGTTCGCACCGTACGAAGCGGTGATGGGGTGCCGCATCGGGGCGGACCCGGATTCTGCGATCAGGGTCTGCCCGGTAACGATCGTCCTGGCGGGGTGCGACCATCGACCCATGCTCAGGACGGCCGTCATTGCCGATGATCACTGCGGTTTTCGCGCCACGGCCCGGTTGCTGCTCGAAGACGCCGGCTTCGAGGTCATCGGTGAGGTCGCCGATGGCGCAGGGGCGCTGTCCACGGTGGCGGCGCTTCGACCGAGCCTCCTGCTGCTCGACGTCCAGTTGCCCGACACCGACGGGTTCAGCGTCGCCGCCGGGCTGGCCAAGACGACACCGGGCACCGTCGTGGTGTTGACCTCGGTTCGCCGCGCCGCCGAGTTCGGCGATCGACTGGCGAACTCGCCGGCGGCGTTCATCCCCAAGGTGGAGCTGTCCGGTGATGCTCTCGTCACCATCGTGAAGGGTGGGGAATGAGCGCGCGTGGCCGCTGGATGCTGGCTGTGCTCGTCGCCGCCATCGTGACGACCGGGATCGTCACAGTCCTCCTCCGCGACAAGTCGCCGTTGGCGCTGGCGCCGCTGTTCAGCGCCGGTGTGTTGTTCGTGGTGGCCGGCGTGTTCGTCGCGGAACATCGGCCCGACAGTGTCACCCCGCGACTGCTCATCGCCACCGGTTTGGCGTGGCTGACAGCTCAGGCGCTTGTGGTCATCCCCAACGCGGTCGCCGCAACGATCGGCCTGGCACTGCTGCCGCTCAGCCTCGCCCTTCTGGCGCACCTGGCGCTCGCCTTCCCCAGCGGCCTCACCTCGAGGACCGAGCGCATCATCGCCTCCTTGCCGTACGCCTTGGTGGTCGTCGGGGTGCCGGTGATGGAGATGGGCGATTGCACCGACTGCCCTCGCAACGTGTTCGGCCTTGATATCGATCAGGGGCTGGGTCGCGCCTGGTACGTCGGCCTTGTGGCGGCGACGTTGATCACCGCCGTGTGCTTCCTGGCCGTCCTGGTGCGACGCTGGCGCCTAGGCAGCAAGGCCGCCCGGCGGGTCCTGCTGCCGGTCGTGCCCGGCGCCTGCCTCTTCATCGTGATCTACATGGTCGCCCTGGTGTCCGAGCTGGGCTTGCCCACGGGGCTGGGGCCGCGGTGGGCCCTGGTGGCGCTGGCGCTCCTGGCCGTGGCTCCGCTGGTCTTCATCGCTGGCCTTCTGCGCGCTCGCCTGGCTCGAGGCCATGTCGGCCGGCTGGTGGTCGAGCTGGGCGGCGCCTCGCCGGCAGGCGCCCTCCGGGAGGCGCTGGCCCGTGCCCTCGGTGACCCCACCGTCGAGGTCGCCTACGCCGTCGCCGGTGGACGCTACGTCGATGCCAACGGCCAGCCGGTGGAGCTGCCCGGCGGAGGCGGTGACCGGGCGGTGACGCTGATCGAGCGCTCCGGTTCGCCCATCGGCGCCCTGATCCACGATGCCGCCCTGGGTGACGATCCCGCCCACGTCGACGCAGTCTGCGCTGCGGCCGGCCTGGCGCTGGAGAACGAGCGCCTCCACGCCGAGGTCCTCGCGCGCCTCGAGGAGGTCCACACGTCGCGTGCTCGCATCGTGGGGGCGGCCGACGCGGAGCGTCGGCGGGTCGAGCGCAACCTGCACGACGGAGCCCAGCAGCGCCTGGTGAGCGTGTCCCTCGCGGTCGGGATGGCCCGGAGCAAGCTGGTCTCAGGGAATGGAGACGTCGACGGCTGGCTGACCCAGGCTTCGACGGAAGCGGCGGCTGCCATTCAGGAGCTCCGAGAGCTGGCCCGCGGCCTGCACCCTTCCATCCTCAGTGAGGTGGGCCTGGTCGCGGCGGTCGAATCGATCGCCGACCGCTCGCCCGTCCCCGTCATCGTCTCGGCCACGACTATCGAGGCGCTGCCCGCACCGGTCGAGGTCGCCGTGTACTACGTGGTGGCCGAGGCGTTGACCAACGTGGCCAAGTACTCCGGGGCCTCGTCGGTGGACGTGCGCATCGAGCACGACGGCGATCGGCTCCGGGTGGAGGTGGCCGACAACGGGGTGGGCGGCGCAAAGGTGAGGCCCGGATCGGGACTCGAGGGCCTGGCCGACCGCCTCGCAGCTCTCGACGGCCGCCTCAAGGTCGACAGCAGCCCAGGGGCGGGCACACGGGTGCGGGCCGAGCTGCCGTGCGGGTGATCCTGGCCGACGATGCCCCGCTCGTGCGAGAGGGGGTGGCGCGCCTGTTGTCTGAACACGGCTTCGACGTGGTGGCCCAGTTCGGGGACACCGCCGCGCTGGTCCACGCCGTCGACACGCTGCGACCCGACGTCGTCGTGGTGGACGTCCGCATGCCGCCCACACACACCGTGGAAGGCCTGCAGGCTGCAGTCGAGATTCGTTCTCGACGGCCCGAGGTCGGTGTGGTCATCCTCTCCCAGCACCTGGAGTCGCGCTACGCCGTCGACCTGCTCAGAAGCGGTGGCGGCGTCGGGTACCTGCTCAAGGACCGGGTGGGCGATGTGGCCAGCTTCGCCGAGGCCGTCCGCCGGGTTGCGTCCGGTGGCACCGCCCTGGACCCGCAGGTGGTGGAGCGCCTTCTTGGGCGGACGAGGGAGCGCGATCCGCTGGAGCGGCTGAGCCAGCGCGAACGCGAGGTCCTCGCGCTCATGGCCGAGGGCAGATCCAATCAGGCCGTCGCCGGCCGGCTCTTCCTCAGCGCCAAGACCGTGGAGTCCCACGTGCACAGCGTGTTCACCAAGCTCGGCCTCCTCCCGGAGCCGGACGACCACCGCCGGGTCCTGGCAGTGCTGGCCCACCTTCAGGAGAACCGCGACCCGACCGGTGCCTGATGGTCGTACGGCCGCGCTTGTCATGCCAAGGCACCACGAGCAGGGGCTGTCGGGCGTCGAGCCGGGGCTCACCTGCCTCGCCGTCGGGTGGCTCGTGCAGGCGCACCGTGGTGCCGAAGGGATCGAGCAGTGACAAGCACGCGGTTCCCACCGAGCCCGTGACGTTGGGAGACTTCACCTTCACGACGCAGCACGGTCGCCACTCACCCCGCAGCATCCAGCAGAACTACCGCTACGACGTGCTCCTCCCGGAGAAAGGTCGCATCCCCGCCGACCTGGACTACGACCTCGGCGCCGACGATCTGGCCCGCGTCGACAACAGCTACCACGCCCGGCGGCCCCAGCAAGAGGTCTTGGTGGGCAAGTTCGGGTTCGCCCCGGGCGACTTCTTCGCCTCCACCTTCCTAAGGCCCACGCGCGTACCGCTGCAGCGCGCGGAGTTCGTGTCGACCAACGGCGTCACGTGGGGGACGATCGTGGGCGTCAAACCATTTCGTCAGTTGGCCGTCTTCAGTGAGGCCTTCCGCGCCTACGCTCCGCGGGAACGGGTGGCCACCAGCTGGCTGCGGCAGATCGCTGGACCTAACCTGTCAGTGCGGCCCGACCTGAGGAGATATGGGTTGCCGCCGTACTGCCGGGGCAACCGGATCTTCGCCGTGGTGCCCGAGTTCGTCGACGACGCCGGTCATCTCGGTGAGATCTCTTCTGCTGACCGCTCTTCCTTCGGTCTGTACGGCGGGGGCCGGCGGTTGACCGGCGGGGAGCACATCCTCCTGTACAGAGGAGTCAAGGTGCCGCCGGATGTGGGCAGGTTCCGGCTCTACATGACCACTGAGCGAAAGACACCTTGGTGGGGGCTGTCCACCAAGGTGAAAACCGCCTGGCGCTTCGTCTCCACCCCGACCGAGGGTGAGCGGGTGACCCTGCCGCTGCTCAACCCGACGTACGACGTGCCGGTCGACCGGCGCAACCGGGCACCCGACGACGGCCGGTTCGTCTTCGACGTCACCGTCACGCCGCCGAAGGGGGCCACCGTCTCGCCGTTGCATCGGTTCCGCGTCAAGGCGTCGTTCGACGGGGGTCGCACGTGGCGGCTCGGGCGCACCCGGGCGCTCGGTGGAGGCCACTACGCCGTGGCGCTGCGGCACCCACCCAAGGAGCAAACCGACGGCTTCGTCGCGCTGAAGATGCACGCCGCTGACGACTCGGGCAACCGGGTGTGGCAGTCGGTCGAGCGGGCGTACCGACTCACGAAGAGCTCCTGACCGATCGCGGCAGCCGGCGGGAGGGAGTCGGCGTCCCCTAGCCTGGCGGCATGTCCTCCTACCGGAGCCGCCGGGGCGGCGACGACGCCGATCGCTCGATCCACCCGGATCGGCCGGCGGAGAAGCACCGCGGCCCGGTGACGCTGCGCCGAGGCCAGGTGCAGGAGAGCACGACCGACCAGCGATTGCTCGACGCCGACGGCCCCTCCGACTGGGTGCACACCGATCCCTGGCGGGTGCTGCGCATCCAGTCGGAGTTCGTCGAGGGCTTCGGGCTGCTGGCCGAGCTAGGTCCCGCGGTCAGCGTCTTCGGCTCCGCGCGGACGCAGCCGGATGACCCCTTGTACGCGCAGGCTCGCGAGCTGGGTCGTCTCCTCAGCGACGCCGGCTACGGCGTGATCACCGGCGGCGGTCCGGGGATCATGGAGGCGGCGAACCGGGGCGCCAGCGAGTCCGGGGGCGTATCGGTCGGTCTCGGCATCGAGCTGCCGTTCGAGCAGCGGCTCAACGACTGGGTCGACGTCGGCATCAACTTCCGCTACTTCTTCGTACGCAAGACGATGTTCCTCAAGTACGCCCAGGCGTTCGTGGTCTTCCCCGGCGGCTTCGGCACGTTGGACGAGCTCTTCGAGGCCCTGACGCTCGTGCAGACCCGCAAGGTCACCATGTTCCCGGTGGTCCTGTTCGGGTCCGACTACTGGCGGGGGCTGCTCGACTGGATGCGCGACCAGCTGCTCGAGCATGACCGGATCTCCGCGCCGGACCTGCGGTTGGTCCAGGTGACCGACGACGTGCGCGACGTCGTACGCATCATCGAGGGCAGCCACCGCGACGACCGGGACGAGGTCGAGGCCGACGCCGCCCGCCGGCTCGCCCGCGACGTGGGCAGCGGGCGGGTCACCGACCTGCCGCTCGAGGCCTAGGGGTCGGTTGACCGTGTACGTCGTGCTGCTGTTGCTCGCCGTCGCGGTGGTGTTGGCCGTCCTGGCGGTCGCCGCCGGGCGGGGGGATGCAATGGCGGCGGCACCGGCTGACCGCCGCCCGCCCGCCCTGCCGTCCGGGCGCCCGCTGGTGCCCGGCGACCTTGACCACCTGCGGCTTCCGCTCACGGTGCGCGGCTACCGGATGGACGAGGTCGACGCGGTGCTCGACCGGGTGTCCACCGAGCTCGCGGAGCGCGACGCCCTCATCGCCCGGCTCATGGCCCGGCTGGACGCTCGGCGGCCGGTCGACCCGACGCCCCCCGCTGACCGGACCGTCCCACCCGTCGAGGGGAGCTGACGGTGGGGGAGCTGGTAATCGTCCAGGACGTCGACGCCCCGGTGGAGCGGACGTGGCAGCGGCTCGTCGACTGGGAGAGCCAGGGCCAGTGGATGCTCGGTACCCGCGTGCGCGGGACGGCGCAGGATGGCGCCGGCGTCGGGGGCGGGATCGAGGCGCGAACCGGAGCTGGCCCGCTCGGTTTCCTCGACACCATGGTCATCACCCAGTGGCAGCCACCACACCGCTGCGTCGTGCGGCACACCGGCTGGCTGCTGCGCGGAGCCGGCGGGTTCGAGGTGGAGCCGGTCGGCGACACCACCGACGGCCGCTGCCGGGTCGTGTGGTCGGAGTGGGTGGACCCGCCGCTCGGGCTGCTCGGCCAGCTGGGATGGGTGGTGGCCCGCCCCGTCGTACGCCTCGGCGTGCAGGTGTCGCTGCGGCGCTTCGCCCGCGCCGTCGCCGACGACGTGACCCGTCAGGGACGGTGAGCACCGGCGGCGTGGTGGTCGGCCCGGACGGACGCGCCCGGTGCCCATGGGGCGTGAGCGCGCCAGACTACCAGGCGTACCACGACGAGGAGTGGGGTCGGCCGGTCCACGGCGACGACCCGCTCTTCGAGCGGCTGTGCCTGGAAGCGTTCCAGGCGGGGCTGTCGTGGCTGACGATCCTGCGTAAACGGGCCGCCTTCCGCACGGCCTTCGCCGGCTTCCACATCCCCTCCGTAGCGGCCTTCGACGACGACGACGACGTACGCCGGCTGCTCACCGATTCCGCCATCGTGCGCAACCGCGCGAAGATCGAGGCCGCGGTGCACAACGCGCGGGCCGCCCTCGGGCTGCCCGGTGGACTCGACGCGCTCGTGTGGTCCTTTACACCGCACTCCGCGAGTCGTGCCGCTCCGCGCACGAGCGCCGACGTGCCGGCCACGACGCCGGAGTCGGTCGCGCTCGCGAAAGAGCTCCGGCGGCACGGGTTCCGCTTCGTCGGCCCCACGACGGCGTACGCGACGATGCAGGCCTGCGGTCTGGTCGACGACCACCTCGCCGACTGCCACGCCCGCGGCGCAGGCGCTCCCGGCCAGCTCAGCGACCGTGGAAGGTTGGCCGCTCCTTTTGACTGAACGCGTCGACCGCGTCGCGGTGGTCCGTCGTCGTACCGGTCAGCCGCATCATCTCCCCCTCGTAGGCGAGGGAGTCCCCCAGCCCGTGCGCGGCGGAGAAGACCAACGCCCGTCGGATCGCGCCGTAGGCGACGGTCGGGCCGGCGGACAGCTGCCGCGCCATGTCCGTGGCCTCGGCGAGGACACGGTCGGCCGGCACCACGGAGGTGACGAGACCGAGGCGCAACGCTTCGGCCGCCGGCACGGTCGACGGCAGCATGAGCAGCTCCTTGGCCTTGGCCAGCCCGACCAGCCGTGGCAGTGACCACGACGAACCGGAGTCCGCCGACAGACCGATCGCTGCGAAGGCGAGATTGAAGCCGGCGGTGTCCGCCGCCACCCGGAAGTCGCAGGCGAAGGCGAAGGCCGCCCCGGCTCCGGCGGCCACTCCGTTGACCGCGGCGATCACCGGCTTCGGCATCGTGGCCAAGGTAAGCGCGATCGGGGTGTAGTGGTCGGCCACGGTGTCCCACGTGCCCTCCGGGTCGGCCGCGAGGTTGCCGGTGTGCTCGCGCAGGTCCTGCCCGACGCAGAACCCGCGGCCCGCGCCGGTGAGCACCACCGCCCTGATCGCGTCATCGTCGGCGGCCTCCTGTACGGCGTCGCGCAGCGCCTCCTTGAGTGCGGTGTCCAGCGCGTTCATCGCGGCTGGCCGGTCGAGGGTGATGGTGGCGACGGCGTGCGCGACCGCGTAGCGCAGCACCTCAGGCACGCGAACTCTCCTCTCGCTCGGGGACGGGCTCAGCAGCGGGCTCGGGGACGCTGGCAAGGCAGGCATCGACGAAGCGGGTGGCGGCCGGGGACAGCCGGGTGGCCTCGGCGTCGAAGAGCGCCGCGGCCCGCTCGCCGGGCCAGCCGGGCGGCAGCAGCTCGGCGGGCAACCCCGGGTCGCGGAAGAGGAACTTCCGCCACTCGTGCACCAGCCGGCTGCGCAGGGCGAACGCTTCCTCGTCCGACGGCGCTGGTCCGCTCTCCAGCACGAGCCGCTCAGCGTCGATGATCCACGCCTCGTACGCCGCGGCCAG